>Ga0116227_10003859_pt1 | contig 32927 bp, 18 predicted proteins | sample S1TSphgellanicum_FD_89693 | JGI IMG/M metagenome (GOLD analysis project Ga0116227, IMG submission 89693) | Host-associated microbial communities from peat moss isolated from Minnesota, USA - S1T2_Fb - Sphagnum magellanicum MG | ecosystem: Host-associated > Plants > Peat moss > Unclassified... | reverse complement strand
TACATTTTGGTGTATTTAAAAAAATTTCTTCCCCCATAATATTTTAAAAATTGGGGAAAAATTTTTTTTGGATGTTGCCAATTTGGGGGAAATAAAAAATTTCTTCCCCCCCCCCCCCTCCAAAAAAAAACTCCACTGATCAGGCAATGCTGTATTCTTATTTATTTTTGTCAATTTTATAATGTTGCCAAAATGGCAATAATTCCATAGGAAAGATTTAACCAAATTTGGAAATAAATCAAATATGAAAATAAACAAGCAATACATGGTTCAGATCCATTTCAATTTTGGCAAAATTATGAGCCTCTAGTCCAAATACCCTATAACAAGGCCTAAAACCAACCAAAGAACCTAAAAAATCTACCAACACTAATTCAAACTCAAGCTTCCCTTTTGAGATGAATATGAAAAAAATTCTGAAATTTTTTGGCTATAAACCAAATATGAAAATTAAAGAAAATTAAACCATCTTTTTTATATTTTTGGATATGGATTGTACAAAGAAAGAAAGAAAAGAAAGAAAGAAGACAACCATTTTAAAGATATGGATATTTTTATTTTTATTTATTTCTAATTTCTAATCTTGAAAGTCAATTCATGTTCACATTTTCAAATTCTAAATTTCTCATTTTGGCAAAACTTCACCAAATCACCAGTAAAAAAAAAAAATCAGTTGGCTTTTTCTGCTTATAATTAAGTGAGCATTTTGGGGAATGTTCACAGGTTGTTATTATTGTGAACAAAACTATCGGTGAGTTCATTTCTTGAGAACTTCATGGGAACATTTCCTATTTTAAACTGTTGATGGTTTAAACCAGTGTTGGGTGGTTTCTTTTAATTTTTAAAGAATTGTTGGCTTGGGTTCTTTGAATATTGTAAACTCAAAGAATTGTTATTTCGGTACTTTGAAAAAAAAAAACTCAATATCAAAAGAATAGTTGATTTTGATTCTTTTTTTAAAAAACTCAAAATGGAAAAATTGTTGATTTGGTTCTTTGAAAAAAAAACTCAAAATCAAAGATTCATTAATTTTGGTTTTTTGGGAAAAAAAAAACTCAAAATCAAAAAAATCGCTGATTTTGATTCTTTGAAAAAAAAAAACTCAAAATCAATGAATCATTGATTTTGGTTCATTGAAAGAAAACCTCAAAACCAAAGGATCATCAGTTTTAGTGAAAGAATTGACAATTTTTTGACCCATTCTTCAACTTTTTCAGATTGTTAGAGAACCGCAATTATATGCCAGTATTGATTCTTTGATTTTTTAAATAATCAATAGGTAAAATATATATATATACCCAGCTTGATAACCGATGGGTATTTGTCCTTCATTTTAAAAACCCACCCAACACTGGTTCAAACTTTGAACTTGTCGTAAAGGGGAGGCAAAAAACCATTACCCAAAGTGACTTCACTTATTTGTTGTTCCCAAAGCAAATGAAATAGTAGCATGAAACATGATTTTATTAATTTATTAATTTATTCATTGATTTTATTTTATTTTTCAAATCACCAGCTTTTGTGATAAGATTTCAGTCCATAACCAAGAATATAGAAGGATTATTTTCTTTTTTTTATAAATTTTGTATGTAGTATATAGCCAAATTTGACTAAATTATTTTCTGAATGATCGCCACTTTGGCTACATCACAAAATCCTTAAAAGGAACCCCGATAGGGGGACCCGGGGTTCGGGGGAGGGAGGTGGGGTGGGTGAGGTGATTTACATCTGATAACTTGGGAAAGTGATGAGCTCTTTTAATATGAACTTTTGACACATCCAACTATTACTCCACCGCAAGACTGAACTGAACTGAACTGAATTTCTGGAATAGCTTTGGTGGTGTGGTCGGATCTGGTGGGTCGGGTTTGGATCTATGCGTTTGTCACTTCCATGCATGTTTTGTTTTAACTATACAGTTTTATTTACTTATTTATTTAAAATGTGAACTTGCTTGTTTGTTTTGTTTGTTTTGTACTTTTAAAAAAAATTCTTTGTGTTGTTATTTTTGTATTCACTTTAGTTATTAATATTTTCCTCTGTACCAATAATGGCTTATTAACGATGCGTGAGTACAACACTGCAACACCGTGTGTTATGCATACTGTATTTATTTTCTTGGAATTTCTTGTTGTAAATGCAATTGCAACTAACGACATGATCAGATGGACGGCTGGCGGAGAAAGAGAGTGTCAATAATTCCCTCTGATGATTCAAAAAGCCATCAATATGGTTCATTAATCCTCGTTAATTGATTAAAAAATTTATGGATCTAAAGAATGAATCAATCAATGAACAAAGGAACGTTTCAAAGAATATGACACAAATGATGTCAATGCGAACCTTACCGGTTAAGGTAACGCTTAACGCCATTGTTGGATGCGATAGTCGATAGTCCATCTTCCTTTGGAAGTAGGTCCGCTTCTTACATATGAAAAGCTTGCTCGCACGAAGGAAAGTAAGTGGGTGTGAATGAAACTAAATAAATTACGTACACATTTTTTTAATTATTAAAAAAGCCCCATTTGTTTTCAATCATCAAACGGGGTAAAATTTAATTATTTTTTTTGCCATTTTCTTCAAATCATTAATTTATTAGTTTCCATTATTATTTTTGGCCTTGCTCTTCAAATCATCAATTAAATAAGTTTTTCTTTCTTTTCCTCTTCATAATAATTTTTTTTCTTAACAATTATTATTATTATTATTGTTATTATTTTTAGGGGTTGTCTTGTATTCATGGCAGTATTTTCATTGGGCTTAGTTAACCAATAACTGAAGATGGGATATCAGAGTTTTTAGGCAAGCAAAAGAGATAATAAGGGGTGTGTCACACTATGGCCTTGCTATTTACATGAAAAAAAAGTATCTTAAGGCAAAAGAAGAACTATGGTGAAATTAAAATATTTCACCATGCAAAAATATAATCTTTTTATAAAAAAAAAATCCTCTAAAAGAAACCAAAATCCTTCAAGATATTCACAACTCTATAACTAATCTCAAGTTTCAACAGGAGCCAAAATATCATCTTTCAGAAATCTTGGCAACAAAATAGACCTACTACGACTACTACTACTACTACCTAGGGGCCAAAATCCATTAAGCTAGTAATACTCTATAATGAGTCTAATAAACAAAACATCCTTGGCCTTGGGAGGCAAACCCAACAAAGAAGCTTCATAATGGCAAGTCAGAGGCTACTATGAAAGAATTTAATGTACTCATAATCTCAGGTGAGGTGGGTTCAGAGTTAAGATGGGGTTTTCAGTTCAGTTTAGATATAGTTTTCCCTTATGATTTTCATTAATTAGGTCACACTAAGTTACGTGTGCTTTGATTTCTGTGCAATGTTGTGCAGACTGTCAATCCAGATAGCAATCTCCAAGAAGAGGAAATAGCCTATTGCACTTATATATATTATTAGACTCATTCTTCTTTCATTCTTCTTCTTCTTCATTTAATTACACTCTACATCGTATTGTAGACTCAAAACCTACAGGGATAGTGATACTACTAGGCTACTCATAATAGTTGAGGTTAAAAATAGTTTAAGAGCTTACCCACCAGTACTTAGTATGTGACCCTGCAAACATATTTTTCACATCCAAGTTTAGTTACTTACTTTTTTTGTAACCACACCCATAAAACTGAAACTGGGTACTGCAAAAATGTGCGAACTACTACTAATCGCAAACCACCACTCAACCACCACTCAATTATGTTTGGTCAATCAAAAACAGGGAGCAGCAGTCATATCATATTTATTACACTCTTCACTAGTAGGTGCACAGCCCCTCTTGCGCCTTTTACTAGCCTCAGCAAAGAGAGCACATATGCAGGAGCAAAACCATTTTCCTAAGATAAACCGGCATATTTGGACTTTTCTTCATCTGATTTTAATGTGCAGGGTCACATATTGAGCACCCCTGGTGGTGCTCTAACACATCTGAATGGAACCACAACCACACCATGCATCCATCCATCCATCCATTCATTCATTTCCAGCATGGTCAGGTCTGGGGCTGGGTCTGGTTCTTAAAGCCTGGCCCGGCAGTTGTAAGACTGACCACAAGACCCGTCCCAGAACGGGGCCAGTACATAAAGCCTAAGAGCATCTCCACCAGGGTACATTAAGACCTTGGCAATGGCTATTGCCATATGAACAGTTTTTGTTTGTTGGCCTTGCCTACCAAGCAAGGATATTGTGTTCAGATTCATTATAGAATATAGTAGCTTAAGGGATTTTGGCCCCTAGGTAATAATAGGTCTATTTTTATATGAGAATTTTTTGAAATATGATATTTTGGCTAGTGTTGAAACTTGAGATTAGTTATAGAGTTACGATATCTTGAAAGATTTGGTTTCTCTTAGAGGGTTTTTTTTTAAGATTAGATTTTTGCATGGTGAAATAATTTAATTTGCATAATTCTTCTTTTGACTTAAGATATTTTTTAATGTAAATGGCAAGGCCACAATGTGACACACCCCTTGTTACATAAGTAAGGGCCACTGGGTTTTTTGTTTCCACTACATAGATATTCAACAACAAAAAAAGGTCTTCAAGAAAACTACTAAACCAGTTTTGCAATCAATAGTTGTGCTCTTTATATATCTTTGTGAATCTATGTTGCTAACACCTAAAACAAACTTCCTTCATGATATGATAATTTGTGTTACATGAGACTCATTCGTTACAAGTGCATGTTTTGCATTATTACTTACTTCATGGCTCCAATAGTTTTATGGCAGGATATCACATATGACATTTAGATCTCCCATTTGAATGTTTCAATAAAGAATGAGTTTTCTCCATTTGAATTGCCAATAGGCAAGAGCTTTTAATAATTCTACTTGTTCAACACATTATTGTAAGTTTTAATTAATTATCAAATCTTCAATCTTCAATGGGTTTAACTATCATCTAGAGCCTTGGGGGAAAGGCAGGGGAGGGAACTCCCCTATTGAAACTTGAAACCGTGCCAGTATTACACCATAGTACATAGGCTGGTTAGGCATTAATTATTATTTTTGGAAGTGTTGATATTTCTGAAAAATAGGTGCCTAACATGCCAACACTCTAAATGAAGCTCTCAAGCACAATACCTTCATTATCTAATATAATGTTGAATTGTAATTTTATTTTATTTTACTGCCGAACACAACTAACAAAACATAATCAATTATTAGGCAACTTGTTGTGGAACTAGCCTAGGTACTAGGGTAATTGCAAATTTCAAGGACACAGCTTTTTGAGTGAGAAGTTCCAAATTCACACTCTAGATCTTTCAAATACTATATAAGTGAAAGATACTTTCTAAATGTGAAATTCAGTACAAGATTTTGGATGAAGATTTGGGTCTTCATCATTCTACTATTGATCAATGGCTTTGGGAGTAAGTTTTCCTTCAGATTTTATGTCCTTACGTGCATCTCCAGCTGTGCTCAGTATGTGACCTGCAAAAATATTCTGCACATCCAAGTTTAGTTATTTACCCCACTAATAAAAACTGAAACTGGGACAAGAGATAGGTCTGGAACTGCAACTAGCAAACCACCTGGATCAATCATTATGATAGGCCAATCAGAAACACTCATCAGAAGTCAGGTCATATTTTCTAGACTCTTGTCTGCTGAATTTTTTTGAGAAAAAGATGGATCAGGCCAAGGCCAGATAATGAAAAAAGAAGCAAGCATTACTTTTGTACTTCCTTACAATAAGGACCCATTGCTGATTTAGTGTCTTGCTTTGAAACCTTAGTTAGAAAGCTAGTCCAATCTATCTACTCATCAATTAATGGGATTACAAAACCAGGTGCTGGATGCAAAGTTTACACACTCACAACTCTTTAGTAGAAATTTCAGCTAAAATCAAGCCAGCAATGATTATAGAGCAAAGCTAGAGTGACCTCGTGGGAGTCCAGCAGGTGTACTAGCCAAGGTTGGATCTCAAGTTTCATGGGACCAAAAAGATTTCTAACATGACACACTCATGAGGCATTATAAGTACACTCTCAATAACCAAGTTAGGTGTACAGTAAAATTAGGCCAAGATATGATTCTTCAAGTAAGAATGAGGCATTTTTTGAAATTGTGAACATAAGTAGCTTTGAAAATGGGCACCTAACAAGAACAAAATTTGAGCATATTTCATTCATATTGGATTGCATGATTGAGTTCTTCTTAATGTCACCTTGTCTTTGAGCCTTAATTTCATTCTTTTATCCCTAGTTCATCCTTAAATGAGGGTTATCTCTAAAGTGGGCAAAATTTGAAAAAAAATCATCAATACCCAGGATGAACTTGACAAGATTTAAAGGCCAAGGCAAAAACAAAAGATAAAAATCGAAATGTGGAATAATTTTCAGAATTCAAATATCAAGTTCTAAATTTAAATAATAAAATTTTCTCAGACTCAAATATCAATTTTCAGAATAGAAATATCAATTTTTAGATTCTAATATCATATTTTAATTCGAATATAAATTTTTAAGAATGCAAAGAACAATTTGCGGATTGAAATAACAATTTTTAGCTTCAAAAATAATAATATTTATATAATGATTTATATAATTGAAAATCAGTTTTTTATATTGAAATTATAATTTTCAGAATTGAAATATGAACTTTCATATTCAACTAGAAATATTCAAAATTAAAGTATAAATTTTCCATTTCAAAATAACAATTTTGAAAATTGAAATATGAATTGATTTCAAGTTCATGTATCGTGTTTGAAACTCTAATTGAAGTTTTAGAAAAATTGGGTGTAATGGGTATGAATCACATATTCCATTGCATCTTGCATTGTGATCATTGTATTTTTTTGTCATGGAACAGGGGTGTCAGACTATACTTGATGTTTCAAGGACAAAGAAAGGTGAGAAGGTTGTTGAGAATATCAAAACCAAAATAAAGGTTTTGTTTTTTTGTAAAACAATATTGCCAAATGGAAAAAATTCACCACAAAAATCACGTTGATAAAACGCTTAATATGTCACAACATATAATTAATCTACCCATAATTAATGTATAATGTACTCTTAATAAACTCTTTAAATATACCTTTAATGCAACCCTAATACATCATAGAAATGCACTTCAAATTTAGTTATAATACATTTTGGTGTATGTCAAAGGGCATGTATATGGCATATGGTTGCAAGTAATTTGATCCCAAATGCAACTAATGGAACATATGAGCCTATTCTTGGATGAAAACAATCCAAAAAGTTGTCCAAACAAAAAGATGAATATGTCAATAATTGCATGGTAATTGCAACATAATCACATTTCACCATGTAAAGTGTGAACATTGATAATTAGTTGCAAAAAAAAATCAAATATAGTCACAACCAACACATAGTTGCATGTAATCGCAAAAAGAATGGTTACATATAATAAATTTTCTTCTAGTGTAGTAAAATAAATAATAAATCTTGGTAATTTAAATATTCTAAGAAATATATATAATGAAAAAAATTAGCATTGATTTTTTTTCTCATACACCAAATGAATAACATGGGAAAACAAATTTAAAATTATTTTTGGGGTCTTTTGGTGTGGATCATGAACATTCATAATAAAAAACTTGTCCATGATACTTAAAATAAACTAGGGGAAAAACATACATTCTAATTTACATAATTATACAAGAATTTAATATTGTAAATATCTATAATTTAGAGGTAAATATGCACTTCAGAATTTGCAAGCATGAACATTTTGACCTAATTAGTAACCCATTCAAATATAAATATGAAGTATTAAATTGTATGTGTTTCAATATATATTAATAAATACAATATGCAACATTTGAATAATGATTTAAATAAGTTCAAGGTGTATAGATGTGAAAAAACTCATTAAACTATTCAAATATAATTATAATAAATATGAGTTATGTGTATTAATTTTAACATATTAAAAGTGTATGGTTCAACTCATGTACACATGTCAACAATTGAAAAAATGTGGAAAAAATCACTAACGTAATGTTAATCTCAAGTTTTAAGTTATTACATGTGTTTTAACAAATTATTGTAATGGTAAAATGCAACCCATGAACAATGGTTTCAACATGTTAAAAATGGATGGTCCAATTCATGTACCATGTTGACAATTGAAAAGATGTCAAAAAAACCATTAACCATTATAATGCATTGTGTAAATAAAGTTAAAGGCTACCTCAATTTACACATCAACAATTTGAAATAATAATAAATAAATAAAAAGGTTCAAATTATGCTCATAAGTGAAATGTAGTGAATGTTATAAATATACACAATATTGACCATTAACTAATGCAACAAGTCATTTGCAAAATTTAACTCTAGTTATCCATTTATGGTTGATGAAAGTGATGTTATTTGCATAAGCATGTTTAGCTGAACAATTCTCATGAACAAAATAATTTTCTTTTTATGACATGTATCAAATGTCATTAAAATGTAATCAAATAAAGAAGCAGTTGAAATGTGTGAAGGTGAAAAATGACAAGATTTCTTCTTGTGATGGTTTAAAGCATTTTTAATCCATCATAAAATGAAAATAATGCAAAATTCATGGATTAAAAACCTCTACTTGTCACTTATGAAATTAATTGTGTGGTTAGATTTAATGTTGTTAATGTAAACATAAATAATAATATAACACACCATGTAAAATCATTTACATTTTCACACTCAAGTTTTACACTTAAAACTTTTTCCTAGGCATAGTTTGGGCTTTACATTTGCATGGCATGCATAAATAAATTTATTAAATACACTCACGTGATCTTGTGTATTTTTTTCTTCCTATAAGATCATGCAAGTGTAAATTATCATATAATACCTTTATTTTTATTTTTAAAACCATAATCTTAATGACATTGGGAGATGAAATGCCTTATTCTATTACAAACTTTTATCTTTTGTTGAAGAATGAATGACTTAACACAATGCACAATACCGTCTACATATGCATATTGCATTTTCTTTTTTGTTTTATCTTTTCACATGATTCAAGATGATAACTATGGAACCGTGTTGAACAAAGGAAAAAGGAAACAAAAGGGTGAAAGGAGGAGGGAAAAGGGACTAGGTGTGAAGGAATTATATTTTGCAAAGACTTCTATGTTGTGATCATACAACAATGGATAGGTCCTACTTTAACAACATGGGGTTTTGGAAGGTGTGGTGATGACTAAGTTAAACATCAATCAAGGTTTTAAAATAATCATGGGGAAGTCATTTTTTGTATATTTTATAAATCATGTGATATAACAAAGTTTTTTTGGTGTGCTTTTTTAATATTTATATTTAATTATATTATTTAAATCAATTTTAAGCACCGTATTTACATTTAAATTATTTTTATTTTTATTTTAAAAAACTAGTTGCACCTTTCCTTTGGTACATTATTTAAAAAAATGAAAAAAAATTCCCCAAGCAAATCATATATGGGGAGATGTCAAACCCTAATGTGCCAAATTGATTACATTTAACATATCAATAACTTTATGTTAACAAAAGTATAATATTTCAATCTAGTCATTGAATTGTCACCAATTGAAACAATTTTGATTGTTGTTGCACCTTAATTGAACATTTGCCTCTTCAATACTTGTTGTGTCTTTTTCTTTTTCTTTTTTTTGTAAAAGTGGTTATCATCTTCAACTAATTCACATTTCACTAATTTTGTATTCATCAAATTTCATGAACATAATCCAACCTTTGTTTTTATTAATCGTGGTCAAATTACATATTAAGATCCATAGGCACAAAAGATGGTAAAATGTTATACCATATTGGATATGGTGGATAAGGTACAACCTTAGGTTGTCTTGCGATGAGTGGTGTAATAGGTTGTTGCCAACCTAGTTGTTGACTAATTGGTGTTGAGCTATTAACCAAACCCGGTTGTGGTCAAAGTTGTTGCATAGGTACACCAACATGTGTTGACAATGTGTTTGGTACAATAGGATGTAAAGAAGTTGTGAGCTCTTCTTTCATCAACAATTTTAGTTTATCATCCACAAAGGGACAATCTTTGAAGTCATGTGCAACTTGTTGACAATATGCACATAATGATGCAATTTCAACAACGGGATGTATGCTTGGAACCAGTAGACTTCATTGAACATGTGATCGTTCAATAATTCCCATAACCTGTACATTTGGCCAAACATTTTAGTCGATTATATTGAATCACATGGTCAATTACAAATCCCAAAATTGTACAAAAATTGCCTTGTGACAGCATTTTATGGACAATGTAGTGTGCTTTCACCCTACAACTGCTTCCAATGGTTCCACATGCAGTTGAAAATTGGATCGATGTGGAGCTCTTCATTCAAATTTATGTAGTTGTTGGACAATCGGTTTAGAAGTTGGTTGTGTTCTAGACAACTTTAAATTTGTTGTGGTTGGATTTTAAATGGGAACTGGTTTATAAATATAGTACCTAACAACAAATGTTGATCGTGATGGTACAATAGCTTTGGAAATGTAATACTCAAGTGTTGTAGATTACCACCTTTGTCCTACAAAAGTTATTTCATTAGCATGTTGAATAGGTGCAGTGTGATACCCTCCCAGTTGTGCATTTGACCTTAATTTTTAAGACGAATGCTAAGGTATTAAAAAGTTATTAATTGAAGGTACTTGTGGTTCCCTCCATTCCTTTTATTATGTTGATATTTGATGAAGAGGTATCATTGTTATCACTGGCTATTGAAGCTCAATGTTGGGAACATCAACCAGTTGAATCCCCTTGAATTGAAAATGTTGTTGTTTTTATGGTAGTACTATTTCGGGCACAAATTGTTATGGTGCAACCATTTGTCGTGACATGTAGTGTCATGACGTATGATGTTGTAAAGGTTTAAATCCGTAGTAAACTTTACTAAACAAAAAGACTAAAACCAATCAAAGGTATAAACTAATCAACCAAAAATAGATGCATGCACATATATATATACAATGCACAAGAGGAGGCTGAGATGAAATTTTCATGTATATTGAATGAATGAAAGAATTGAATTGCAAAAAAAGAAAAACATGTAATGTATGTAGACGGTGGCCATGCAATGGCCGCCGTGAGCATCTAAAAATCCTATCTGATTATGGAGGAAATTTTCTTGATAAATGAATTCTAGAAAAAATAAAGGAAAAAAGAAGGGTTTGGCCTTTTATACAACCGCCAACAAACTAAAACCCTAAATACCTAATAATGTACGGTCACCTAAGACCATACATTAACTTTAAAAGTGCACATGGGCATGCCCGTAACTTGCCATCATGTACGAGGCCATGTACGAGCATGACAGCTATCATGGCATGTAATGTCGTGACATATGTTGTCGTAAGGGTGTAAATCCGTAGTAAACTCTACTAAACAAAAAGACTAAAGCCATTCAAAGGTATAAACTAATCAACAAGAAGAGATGCACGCACACATATATATATACAATGCACAAGAAGAGGCTGAGATGAAATTCTCATGTATCTCCCCCCAAACCTGAGTCAAGAAAAGTGTGGCATGGTCTAAGTAGGAATCAAGGTGCTGTAGGAGAACATGATGAACAGTACCAATTGTTGGTGGGAACTTGAATGTGCTCTGCCTTGAGGCAGAAGAGATGGTATCCATCATTACAAGTATCGCAAAGCTACATCTGATCAACATCGTCTGTCTTCTGACATACCTGACATGGATAATCAAGTGAAGGAATCCAAATTGACATGATGATAGTAGGATCCAAGTTCGGCAGGTGACAAGGCGCATAATTTTTGGAATGATCTCGAAATGTGTGTTCGTCAACTCCTTGCAACTCCAACACACCTGAAGGCCTGATCACCTTAATCCTCAAGATAGTGCGACCGGAAGAAGTGTCTAAAGTATCATTGGGTTGCCGCTGGAGATACACAAAATCACCAACATCAAATTGTCTCACCTTAGGTTTATAACTGCCATCTCGTGTGTGTGCATACCATAAAGTGTCTCAATGTTATGCAATGGACAGGTTCTCCATGGCCATGGGCATAACCCTCCTGAATAGAGCAGCCCTTTCTGCAATGACCCGAGCCCAAGTGGCTGGGGAATCCAAGTCCACAACTTGGTCCATTTGAGCAGCAATGGAAGAGGGTGGAATGGGATGTCTCCCAAAAAGTAATAAGTAAGGAGAGAAATGAAACAAAAAGGCGTGTGTGGACATCCTGTAACCCATGGCAATGTAAGGGAGGGCTAGGTCCCAATCTTCTTTGTTCTTAATGAGGCAAATCTTTCGAAATCCTTCTTGCACGTTTAAACCATCCTCTCTGCAAGGCCATCAGCTTGGGGATGATCTCTTGAAATCTAACAATGGTCAATGAGAGCATGGTCAAGTAGGTCTTGGAATTCTCCCATGAATTATAATCCTTGATTAATAAGGCACTCAGCGCAAGCCCCAAACCTACTTAGAACCTGTTGTAAAAAAGCCTGGCTGGTGCTGTGTGATGACTTGTCCGGTAGCATAACAAGCTCAACCCACTTTGAAAAATGTTCAATCATAATCATGATGTAAACATTACCCCTGGAGGTTTGTGATAATTCTCCAGTTAAATCACATGACTAATGATAGAACATGCCCTGAATAGGGAGTGGAGAAAGCGTGAGCTGTCGAGAGGAGAAATAAGTTCTCACTCTATCACATTGTTCACATCTAGTAATGATGTCTCGGACTTGAGCATACATACCTCTCCAATGGTAATGAGGAGCGAAAAGGCTATAAATACACTTAACTCCAAAGTGTCCAAGCTCCGGGTGTACCTTTTGAATAAGACCAGGGCATTCATGTGGTGGTGGAACCATTCTGTCACCTTGTGGTAAGCATTGGACGAAGTGATTGTCCCTCCATGAGTATCGTTTGGATCGTTGTTATATGTGATCTCGCTAACTTGATGTAACTTGGGGAAGGTATTCCCCATGTTGAAGAAACCTCAAAGTGTCCAAGTCCTCCCATATATCCATAATGGGATGTTCAACTAGGTTACATTGTAATAATGCAAGATAACTAAATGCATCATATACATGTATTGCTGGAATTTGGTCAAAATCTTGCCTGACTTCTGAAAAATCTTTAGAGGTAGTGAGGGGTCTTCGCAACATGGTATCTGCATTCTGATGTGTAATATTAGGTCGGTGAATAACCTTGAACTCATACTCTTGAAGTATAAGTGCCCAACGAGCTAATTTACCAGTAAACTTATCGTTGGTCATCAACCATTTGATAGGTTGGTGGTTGATATACAAAGTGAAATTGGTGCCATAAAGATAGGGCCTGAAATGTATGACAGCCCATACAACAACAAGGCACTCCCCCTTGTATGAAGAGTAGTTACTCTCAGCCTTGTTGTTACTTCGGGATGCATAGGCGATAACATATTCCTTGCCTTCCTCATTAAGTTGGCTAAGAATAGCTCCAATACCAAGAGCACTCCAGTTAATGTGTAGAATGAAGACCTTGTTGAAATCAAGTCTTCTCAGAATGGGGAACTCTGAAAGCTTTTGCTTGAGTGTGTTGAAAGCTTCATGAGCCTCATCACTCCATGTCTAAGCAACATCCTTCTTTAACAATGCATAGAGAGGATGAGTAATAATACTGAAGTCTTGGACATAAATTCTGTAATAATTACATAGTCCGATGAAGCTCCTCAACGTGTGAACATCAATAGGATTGGGCATCTCCAAAATGGCTACTACTTTGGCCCAATGAGCCATAATACATTTGGCAAAATTTTGTGTCTAAGGTAGACTACTGAGGTGACAACAAACCCACACTTTTTAGGATGGATCTTCATATTGACTTTGTGGAGCCTCTTGAATAACTCCTCGAAATGAGCCAAGTGCTGCAGGAGTCCCTTGTTATACACTAGGACGTCATCTATGTAGCACTTCAAGAATCTGCCCCTTCGAAAACTTGGTCCATGATTTATTGAAACAAGACAGGTGCATTCTTCAATCCAAAAGGCATCACAAGCCATTCCCACAACTTGTTGCTTCCATGGAATGTCGTTTTCTTGCATTCCTTCGCAGCAAGCACAATCTGGTTGAAGCCTTGCTTCAGATCCACAATTGTGAAGATGTTTGAATCTCCAATGCTATCAAACAATTCTTTAGGGATGGGCATGGGGTACTTGTCCTGAGGTGTAACTAGGTTCAAAGGCCTATAATCCCCGCACATCCTTTTCTCAGTCCATAATCTAACTAAATCCTTATTTGCTAGCATTCCTATAGCGGCTACGAAATCAAAACTTGATGCTTGAATGAGACCACCTCATGGAGCTCTTTGCATCCTTCATCTACCAATTCCCACTCATGTTTGCTCAACCTATGCTTCCTCCGATAGACATGTGTCTCATCTATAAGGTCTATAGAGAACTGCATGGTCTTACACCTACTTAAGTCTTTCATTGAAAATGCAAACATATTCTCGTACTTAATTAGCAAGTATGTGACCTGGTCTCTTTCTTTCTTGGTGAGTTGGTTCCCCATAACGAAAGGGTAGTTGGAAACACATGGAATGGAATTGGAAAATGTGTTTGAAGAACCTGGTGTATTGGGTTCTCCACTATCTAACTAAGCAAATTCGTAGAAGATTGTAATTGTTTCTTCAGAAGTTGATGTACCTCCAAGTGTATTAGACACAACTTGAGTCAAATTACATGGTACCTCCTCCCCCCCAACACGAAGAGTGAAATGTAGAGTGTTGAAGATAGGTATGTGTACTTGGTCGAGGTGCCATGTGATCGCATCGTCAGAACTGTAAGCTGATTGAATAAGTGTTAATGTTATGTACATTTGAAAGAGTACACAGGTTACCAACAACCATGTAAGGGAATTTAGGTCCATGCCTCTCCCTAGTAGAGCATTACGCTCTAATCTAGTCACCTTAGTGTGACTAGTAATGCCAGCTTGGAACCCCAAAGCCCTTTCTTTTTCTTCTAGGCTTGGTTCATCCCAAGTGGCTAAAGCATGACAATACACCAGGCCTGGTCCATCTCCTTGAAAGGCATGTGCTCCTGGGAAGGAGACAAAGGTGGGCCAAGCACCTCTTGGTTTTCCTATTATGTTTGCATGAAACCAAGGAGGTTTATCTTGCCTTATAACTGGTTGGCAAGAGTTCTAATCATCCAATATGTGAAAACTTGCAGGTTGGGGTCTCTGAATCCTTGACACTCCCAACCTAAAATGATAAGGTCGACGGGGCCAAGTAATTCCATATGCTTCTTTTGAATTAATTGTATGTCAGAGGGAAAAAACGTGAAACTAACCTTCCATGCGGTGGTTATAAACTGTTGTGGAAATCTGGTTCTGAATTCCCTCATTCTCGATGCCGCCACTTGCCTTATAATAGGATCAATGTCTATGTAGAAATACCTCCAAACCACCATCTCTGACTATAGTAGGGTTTCGAGACCTGTACCAATACCACCAAAAAGCTCTAGTAATGTAATCCCTTCCTTAGGTGTGTCCAGGTGATTAGCTGACGAAGTAATGGTTTAATCGGTTCGCCATGGCTCTGCATGTTCTCAAAACTAGACAAAGCTTTGACCAAGGGCTTGTGAGCTACTTTGAACCTCTGTAAAACCTCTGGTCCGTGTTAAATGTCACTAAGAACCGCCCTCAAGCTTTCAATAGCTTGAGCATAAATTATCTCCTTTTCATCTCCTTCTATCCATTTGTGGTTAGCTTGTTGGATGTAGGAAATGGTGTGTGCTTCCTTGAGCATACAATGGTGAGCCATAGGTCTATGGTTCCCATGTAAATCAAGGGGTATGTATCCCAGGTGGTGGCCATCAATCTCCCAATCCACTCGGTAATACGCATGCTCGAACCAGTTGTTAATTGTGAAACCTGGTGGAAACAAGGCTTCTTGCCCAATGAACACATCATAACTGGTGGGATTGGTTATTAAACATCTGACCTGTAAGCAAAGCTCCTGATCTGTACCTTCATTGAAGTTAAATGCAATCAAATCTAAGCTTTCGCCAAGTACCTCTTCTATGCTCCCACTAGCGGTGCGAATCTGCCACATAGATTTTTGTACTTTGGAGTCAAACATGCCCATCTTCTTGGCGAATTGAACTCCAAGAATCACTGGTTGGGAACCTATATCAAGAAGTGCCACTCTGGGTGTATGTCCTCCCACTTGGATTGTTGATCCAGTATTCTTAACAATGGCAACTTCGGTGGCGATGGAAGTTCTTTCACTAAGCACCACTTTCGGAAATGAGTGAGAGACCTTGTGGAGAGAATGGTTATCCACAACACTTTTGTTGAGTAACAAATCCACAAGTGAGGTGTTTTTAATTCCCTTCTGATATGTGAATGTAGAATTAGAGGTAGGAAAGCCCACTAGTTTAACCATGCTAGAACTAGTGACCAGATTATGAACACCATCTGCAACACATGAACCAATCGAATGTCTCTCCAAAATGTTGGATGGGACCTTTGTAGCATGTGGATCATGGATTGGTAGAAGACCCGATGTAGTGTTTAGGGTATCTTCTAGTATTACAATTATGTCCTTGGTGCTTAGTTTCAAATCTTGAAAACCAAACAATGGTGTATTCACAAGCTTTTGTGCCACTTCATGCATTTGAAGTTGGCATTCCATAAGCTGATAAGTGGAAAATTGTGTGTTTTCCTGATATACATGTACTCTTGGGACATAGGAATTTGATGCCCTAATAGCTTATGGTGTAGTAGTCTCCTCCCCCCTCGCCAACAAGGTGCGTTCTTCTTCCGTGTTAAGAGGACGAAAAGATTGTGGCATGACTGTTTGAGCTCCTCTAGCCCTAGTAATAGGATTTGAACCAGATGCGAGTCCATCAGTCTGAATTACCTACCTAGTGGCAGAAACTCTGGGTGCCACATTAGCCTCTTGTGCCACGACATAAGAAGGGCAAAAAAAAGTAGCAAATTTTGGTGTGAGATTAAAATTCTATGCAGTGGAGAGAACATACTCCCCAACCATGGTATCGTGTGGAAGGCCATAAAACGGCCTAAGAGGTCCCTCTCGTGATCCTGAACCTTGTACATGTTAGGCATGATTAGCTGGTTGGGAGGACTTGCCTTTTAGATTAGCAAGTTGGGCCTTCAATGATTCAAATTCATTTTGTAGAATCTAAACTTGAATTGCATGGGCTTGAAGCACCTCCTTCTTGTTAGCATTGTGCTCCTTCTTCTTAGCATTCTTATTGGAATTACCCTTGGTGGGCAAAGCCTGAGTGCAGGGCTGATGTCGCAACTCCACTTTGAAGGAAGTGTGAGGTCGCCACTCACACTCCCGAAAATGGGACTTGAGAGTTCTCTAGGATTCTCAAAAACTCAGAACGCGATTGCAGGGGTCAAAACACCTTGCAATGAAGTGTTCATTATACCGTTGGAAAAGTCTTGAAGTTTAGATGTCCAAAATGGCCTCGCATGAGCCATTTGGACATTTGTAGCACAAGTTATGGTTAAATGAAGGGCCGGGAGCCAAATTAGTAGTTTGACTCCCGACCACTAAAAGTCGGGAATCGACCCGATCCCAGTGTGTGCAGGTAAAGTGTGACACACCATTAGAAAGCTCTCAAGGAGGGCTACAAGTTTGCTTGAAACCTTGTCCCAATCGGAGGTCGGAGCGAGAAGTTATGAACGCCCAAAATCTCGAGAGTCCAAATCAGGACAGTTTTGGGACTCCACTTTGGGAGTCTCGAAAAAAAGTGCCATTCGGATGTAAGTGCGGCAGAGAGGCACAAAGAATACTATATGGGGGAAGGTGGTGGCTTCCCCTGAGTCCGGGCCATGGTGAGTCAAGTGAGTCCAGAGTTGCCCGTGGCTTGTCCTAGCACCAAGAGTGTTCCAGAATGAGAACTAAGCAACTTGTTAGTTAGTTTGATGCAGGTTCGAGTAACTAAATAGTTTGTCCCTCTTCCTAGTCTAATGCTGGAGCTTTTAGCACACCCTTCTTACCCCCTTTAGAGTTGGAAGCTGGGACCGTGCTCCGAATCCCTCGCAATTCCGCAACTTGAGTAACTTAACCTCAACTTGGGGCTAACTAGAGACTTGGGAGCACGTCAGTTGAGGTGCCTTGGCTTTTGGTTGAGGGACAGCGGAAGATGCTAGCAAATTTTGTCGTGGTAATCGGAGTTGCTTCCGTTCCAGGACCTTAACAAAATAGATAACTTCTTGATGTCCCTCTTTCCCACAATAATCACGAAAGAGATCCTCGGAAGGAATGTTGCACTCATTAGCTTTATGGGCAGGATTACCACAGTAGTTGCAAGAAGGTAGGATGGGTGTAACTGAGTACATCGCTTTAGCCCTTGAAGAAGAATGTGATGATCTAGTTAGCGTAGCTAGTGTAAGCTAAGGCCTTGAATGTGATGGAGGCCTCATAGTGTGCATGAGCTAATTCCAGCTTTTCGGAAATGTTGTACACATCCAACAAAGTGTACGAGTCTCCAAATTCTACAAAAACATGTTGCAAAACCTACGCATGGAGTGTTGGAGTACCTTCCAACAAACGAAGATACCAGTGGGCAACTTCCAAGTCTGTGATGCTCTGGGTATCCTCTTTGAGTTTGAGAAGCCTCCTATAGAGCATCTTGAGGGTTTCATCCTTCTACCGAGAGAAGGTGGCGAGCTGCAGAATTTTTTCAGAACTTTTGACTGGAAATTCCAGCTCAAGAACTTGAAAGAATTCCCCCACTGGATCAGCACAAGTTGGCGCATCGGTGGTGGGAGGAATGTTTGCGGTAGCAGCAATGAGTTGTTGAGGAGAAAGGTTTACTAAGGTACGTACTGGGTCTAGATTATTGGGCATAGTCCCATGATGTGCAATTGCAGCTTGCAATGCAACTTGAGAGGCGGTGACGATGGCTGTGGCATAAGCTGGATTGGGAATTTGGGTGAAACCCAAAATCCTTGTAGAATGTTGCTTGTAGACATCCAATGCCTCATAGTGCACATAACGGGCCAATTGTTTGAATGCAAATGCCTCAATGTAATTAGCCCCATACTTGAGCTCCAATTCACAAACCACAGTTGACAAAGTTGCCTTGAACTCCCTCAAAGAAATGGTACTTCGCCTTTCGCTGAACTTCTCAATTCTCCTAGAGGAACTGCTAACCTCCGTGGTGTATATGGGTGTAGAGGTTATGGTTTGGAGCGGAATATATGGTGATGGTGTGAGAGCAGGTGCAACAACAGGTGCACCCCATTGATTAACCCCTCCAAATGGACTATAATGTACCGTTGATGTAGTGTAACCTGAACCTGAATTCCTGGTAGGAGTTATATCAGATGACGGTGGTGCTGTATATGCTTGATGGTACCATCGTGAAAATCATGAGCTTAAAGAAATCAGCTCAAAGGATTGCTTGTTACTTCGTAGCTGATACATGGGCTCTAGCTGAGCGGTAGTGTTTTCATCATCCAAGGACACGGTGTTGTCCCATGCCCCAAAATTTTGTGATAATACATAGCACTAGCTACAAAATTTTAACACAATGTACGGTTTGAAGAATATAGTGCATTGTTGGGAATGACCTGCAATAGACAAACATCTCACGGAGGTTAAACGAACGTCCAACGAAGGTTGGACAAAGGTCGGACGGAAGTCAAACAAACATCGGATGGAAAGGTAGGACAACAAAATGGTAGGACACAGGACAATAGAATGGTAGGACGTATGACGTAAGATGACAAAACTGCAGGACGACAAGGCGTAGGACGAAAGTTGGATGGACATCGGACAAAAGTCCGACGAAAGTCCAACAAATGTCAAATGAACTGAGGTTAGCTGCCGCCGCTATGATGGCGACGTTGCAGTGATGGCGACACTACGACGATGGCAACATTGCGGCACTACAGCTCACAATGGTGCGCTACAATGCTATAGCGATGGTAACGCTGTAGTGATGACGACACTACGGTGCTACAACTCACAACGTTGGGCTGCAGCACACGACGACGCTACAAACTCGTGTCACGGGAACGCTGCAAGCTCGCATTGCGGCAACAACGTTGCTTTGCAGCGATGGCAAGTGGTGCTACACTGTTCTACAATAATGGTGGGTGTCGCTGCCTAAATTTTTGTTTTTTTTTACTCGATAGCCACCACAAGAGGGCGCGTTTCTACACGTGAAAGAAAGAGAAAATGAAAGAGAAAAAGAGGGGGAGGTTTGAAACTTGTTCAAGGATCCCAACTTTGTTAGTTGGCAGGAATGTAATAATGCAAGCTCCCTCCGATAACAACACAAGTTCCTTCCAACAATAGCAACATTAAGAACAAAAACTCAATAATTCAAAGGCAAAAGAAATTTGCCACTTTCAACATTAAGCAACAAATAGTAGAGTTTTTCTAGAATTGAATGAAAGAAAGAATTGAATTGCAAAGAAAGAAGAACATGTAATGTATGTAGATAGTGGCTGTGCAATGGCCGTGGTGAGCATCTAGAAATCCTATCTGATTATGGAAGAAATTTTCCTGACAAAGGAATTCTAGAAAAACTAAAAAAGAAAAAAGGGGCTTGGCCTTTTATACAACAGCCAACAAACTGAAACCCTAAGTACCTAAAATAATGTATAGTCACCTAAGACTGTATATTAACTATAAAAGCGCACATGGGCATGCCCGTAACTGACCATCATGTATGAGGCCATGTACGGGCATGACACATTTCTAATTGCATTCTAAGGCCTTTTGTAATCACTCTTGACATATATTAATAGGTTCAAATATTAGTTGTTTCAAAATCTATTTGATCAACAAGTTTTTTGTATTTCAAAAACCAATTGGGATTTCTTCAAAAACAACATAAGTAATCAAAAAGTTTTTAAACATAACTAATATTCAACAACTAAAACATTATCAAAAAACAAACAAGATTCTAAAAAAACTATTTCAAATATCATAAAAATAATTTTAGAAAATTATATGGCAAATTTCTACCTACAAATTTTGTCCAAAACCAAAGATTGCAAATGCAAATGTTCACAATTCCAATCCATTACATGGTCACCAAATGTTAAGGGTGTTTTCTATTCCTTCAAATTAACAAAATTATTTTCTACTTCACAAAATTTGACTTGCATACAAACATTAACATGTGTGTTCTTATTCAAATTTAAAAACAAGAAATAGAAACATAAAAATGTTTATTTACAAATACATAAATTACAAAAGGAAATCTAAAATGGTTCCAAAAATTAAATTAAAAAAACTAAATTAAATTAAACTATTTAATTTTCGTCAAATCCTACTACTTATACCAAAACATGGTGTTGTTTTAAATTAAACAATCACTAGCTGGAATAACAATTAAGTGATTCAAAATTAAATTGAAGTAGTTATTGGCCACAAGTTGAACAATGGACCTATTCTGTCCATACACCGATTATTTTAACAGACCTATTATTAGTTGATTTAACATACCTATTATCAATTAACTTAACAAATCGGTTACTTGTTGCGTATTAATAACTTAACAATTTTCAAAATGATAATGTTTCATTGGTTATTTGTTGGTAATAACTAGTTACTATTCATAATTAGTGAAATTTTGGGTTAACAAAGCAACAAAAACGTGTGCACAACTAAAAATAAAGATGATGCAACGAAAGAAAAAAATATTCAAAACAAAAAGATGATGCAAATGATAACAAAAATGAACAAACCTTGGTAGTTTCCAAATATAAATTCACCTACATCATGGGATCTACTTTTGCCAAAAAAAAAAAAAAAAAACCATGCAATCCATTTTCAGTGAAAGTAATGCATGATATTTTTTGCTTTCACTATTATAATTCACGATTTTTTTACTTGAATTTCTAGTAAAAAAACCCAAAAATGACATGTTAAAAAAATTTAGCTTATTAATATAAACAAGTCGATTTTGACCTACCAACGTGATCAGGTAGTCAATTTGGACCATGTCATTTTTATTGACAAAATGACAAACTATTTGATTAAGTAAATAGTGAACCATTTAACTAAATCAAATATATACCTAAATTAAAATAAATTTTTGGACTATTATTTTTAAAATTAATAAGTAGGTAGGTAGATGTTAACTTAAACTAACCTAGCCTAACCTACCTAACCTAACCTCATCAAATTACCTTAGTCTAACCTACTTACTTCAGCCCTTTAAGCATGCACATAGGTTGTAAGTATAAAGAATTGAACCCCAAACTTCCACAATGATAATTTAAGTCCTTACTAATGGACTACACCATTAAAAGTGATCAACTTTTGTCAAGTTTTTATTCACATGTTTATTTCACATCATTAAACATAGTGGTTAAACTTAGGTGATAATTAATGGCTAAAATTAGGTTAAACATAATGGTTAAATCAATTGGTTAAACATGGTGGTTAAATTTAGTAGCCAACTTAATGCTTAATTTAAATGTTTAATGTAATCGTTAAACATAATGGTTAAACCTAGTTGATAAATTTCATGGTTAAACTTCGATTAAACCTAGTGGTTAAATCTAATGCCTAAACATAATGACAAAACCTTGGTTAAACATAATGACTAAACTTTGGTTAAACATAATGGCCAAACATAGGCTAAACTTAATTGACTAAATTTAATGGTTAAATATAATGATTAAAATTTGGTTTAGAATAGAGGTTAAACACAAGCTAAATTTAATGGTTAAACATAATAGCTAAACCTTAGTTAAATTTAGTGGGTAAATATAAACATAACAATTAAACCTAATGGCTATACCTAGTGATTAAATTCAAGTTAAACCTAACAATTCAAATTTTGGTAAATCTAATGGTTAAATTTAATGGCTACACCTAATGACTACACCCAGTGGTTAAACTTATGTAGGTAAGTGGGTGGATAGGTAGGTAGGTTATATGAAGGTGAAATATAGGTAAGTATGTAAATACACAAATGAGAAGGTAAATAAGTGAGTAGGTAGGTAAGTAGTAGGTGTGTGGGTAATAAGTGGTAAATAGATGGATGAATAGTTAGGAGGTAGATACATAAGGTAATAAGCCATGTCACATCTAATTAAAAATCACTGGCCATCTTGATTAAATGTTCCACTAAACAAAAAACCATTGATCATTTTGATTAAAGATCATTGGCCATATTGACTAAATGTTCAACTTGATCAAAGACCATTACTCATTTTGATTAAAAATCATTGGCCATATTGACTAAATGTTCAACTTGATCAAAGACCATTGCTCATTTTGATTAAAGATCATTGGCCATATTGACTAAATGTTCAACTTGATCAAAGACCATTGCTCATTTTGATTAAAGATCATTGGCCATATTGACTAAATGTTCAACTTGACTATATGTATTTAGTGAAATAAACTACCATAATTGAGTTGATCAATTAAAAAATACATGTGTTATTCAAGCCCCTAACCTTTAATCAAAATGGACATGTCCATTATTATAAATTAATCAACTTGAACCTCTTAAAAAATCATGATTTGTAATAGTGTTTTCGTGGAATAATGCAAACCATGGGATGATAAAATCCAAAACATATCCGACGATGAAAACATGATGACAAATAAATGTTCTTGAATCTTATGATTTGAAAAAAACAAACAACCTTTTACATAGGTGAAGGGCTTGCGGATGGGACCTTCCAAATTTTTAACCCCAACCTTTGGCCTCTTAGCTTTAGGTGGGATCTCAAATTCAGAAGGTCCCATATGCAGGCTCTTTTTCTATACATAAAGCCCAACTATAAAACATTTTAAATTTGAAATGTTCCTCTGATCAATCTCTTAGTTGAGGAACTTTCATGCTTATAAGGTTTTGTTAACTCAAGTTTTCATTTTATGTATATAGTAACCAATTGTTATCAATTGGTGACCGGTCAAGCATTATCATTTTGAAAACTTGTTAAGTTCTTATGAAGCAAATAGGTTATCGGTGTGTTAAGTTAACTGGTAATAGGTGTGTTAGCATAACCGGTTATTGACATAACATGTTTGGAATCAACCTGTGACTAATAGATACTATAGTTCAAATTTGAAATCCTTGATAGTTGTATTTGCTAGTTGATTCAAAACAACATTATGTTATGGTATAAATAAGGAGGATTTTAAAATGATGAACAAAAAGAATTAAATCAAGTATAAGTTTTCTTCTTTGTAATTTTGAGTTTTGAATCCATTATGGACTTTTGCCCTTTGTTAATAAACATCTTCATGTTTATGATTATATTCTTTCTTGATTTCAGATTTTAAAAATATAAAAAAACATGTTGATGTTTGTAAGCAAGATCAAATTTGCAAATTAGAAAATTAGTATTGTTTTGAGAGAATAGAAAAAAAAACCCTTAACAAATTCCTCTTATTACACTGTGAAAATGACAACAATGCTTTATGACATGAAAGAACTTTTGGTTCCAATTCTTTTAGAGTTTTTGGAATCAAATAACCCATTTATTTAGAAAACCTTCAAATAACAAGTAATTATCATGAAAGAACTACATTTTTATAAAATATTATTTAACCGATTTTAAGTGATTTGAAAACTACTATGGTATATCAAAATTAATTATTAGATTTTTTGATTTATATATCAAGATCAGTTCTTTAATTGTTTGAAAATCAAATATATAACCTTGAAAATCAATGGGTATTTAATGCCATTTATAATAATTACCTAACATGAATGTGAACCCCTTTAGTGACATGTAAATGATAGTTTGTTCAAGCTTCAAAGCCTCAAACTTGAAACCCTATTTAATGGCACCCCCTTTCACATGTTTGACCACCCTCAAGGCTGACACAAAACAAGATGGTGAAGTTTTTTTTTATAAAGAAATGTTGTGTGGGTGGTAGCAAATTTTTCATTTTCCAATTCAAGTGTTGTCAACCAATAATTTACACATTGTTGATTGGGAGAAATGTCATGATTCTTGCATGGCTAGTTGCTTGGAGAACTTGTAGTTTCATGTCTCATGTGTGCAAGTCCACCTTTTGAAATATATGAAGTTGTTGGGATGGTGTGATGTGGTGCAAATGTTTTCAAACTTGTGATCAACTAACCATATCCACCCCTAGGATCCATGGATTAAATAATACTCAGCAATTAATAATGGGTTTAGAAGGTTGTTCAAGTTTATAGATAAATGAGACTATACAAAATAGAAACCAATTTTCTTTTTGCTAAAGTTAATAGTTGAATGAAAACAACAAAAACCCAAAATGCACGCAATCTATGTATGGATTAAAACATTATTCCATTTATTAATTGACCTTTGTTATAGTAGGTTCGTTCACACTCAATATGTGAATCTCTCCCAAAATTAAGACCACACTTTTTTTTTCTAGTTCCTTCTATCTACCTAAATGAGATGTCAATGCAAGGATGAAGATCAATTGACCGTATGATGGGTGAAAATGGCTAACCAAATGAAATGATGTTTTATGGAGCTAATGTGACCCCAAGCAATTTATGCTTCAGTTGAAATTAATTTTATATGAATTGAATCCATTTGATTAGATGAACTCCATATATAATTATGTGCATTTGGGATGGAAGTCATATGATCCAAGAGGAAAATTCCTTGTATTGGGTGAATGAAAACAATCACATGAGATTTCATGCTATTTCAAAATGAAATAAATTTCATTCATGGAATATCATTTAGAAAATCATGTAGGTTTAAAGATGATTGGCACTAATGCACCATCACCAAAATGGAAGAAAAAAAAAGGCTGTTTTGGCTACAAACCCACATTTGGAGTACAAATCTTTAATTAACATTTCTATATTCACAAACTAAAGACTAAATACATAAAATCAGGCTATTGTTATGATTGTTTTCCTCAGTAGTTCATTTTGAAAATTCATGAAATTTTAGCGATCAAAGTTCATCTATTGAAAATTCATGAATGATATTGTAGTACCTTCACCATTTCGGCATAAATTAAATCATTTTTTGTTTTGTCAAAATTTTGAAAAATTAGTTATTATTTGTGTTAAAATTTCAATAACCGATGACTCAACAGATGGGATTTCACTCACCCGTAACCAATGATTACTCAGATGTCTGGGATGAATGCCGTTGTTGATGTCTGTCTGCCGAACCCGATGCACTCGTCTGGCTGACCCAGTATTCACAGATACAGGTTGTAATCTGAGACCTCTCCGCCAATGGGTGACACCATGCCACCCGTTTCTGGAGACAAAAACTGGTTATGAACATATTGAGAGCAAATTGAAATGTTCAAAGTTCAAATTTCATGTTTCTTTTATGTCCATTTTCATGAATGATGAGGACTCGAAGTCAAGTTAATTATATGATTTTCAGAAATGTTAAGTTTTTCAAAAAATTATTTCTTTCAAATCACAAAATATTGTGAAGGAAAACATTGAATCTTTAGTAAGGATATTTCATTTGTTGAAGGGAATAGTTTTTTAATAATTATTTATTTATTTGATGAACATGTGTTGAAATGGCCAAGGCAATATGATATAATTTTTAGCACAATAATTTTTTGAAATTTTCAAAATTGAAATTTTAGCACAATAATTTGGCCTGGCCAGATTTCTATATATGGTTCAAGTAGGGTGGTAGCCAAAGAAAAATTATTTTACAAAATAATTACTTTCATTATTTAGCTTGTGACCAAATTTGGCTAAATTTTCGTGTGTATCCATCGCCACTTTGTTGGCCCCCCTACACAATAATTTGGCCACAGGGTTACTTAGTGCAAGCTATCCTTTTAGGTTTCGAGGGTTTGAAGGCCATTGCAAGCAAGCAAGCTGATGACGTTCAATCAAGAATTGTCCCATCAAGAAATGCGTAGGTGCTGGAGGTGCGAGAGAGATTGATTGCATTTGGGTCGGATGCTCGAGAGGGAATTGCACGTGGGTCTACTTGGGATGATGCTCCTGGATTGTGAGGAGCGAGAAAAAATGCCACACTTCCACAAAGTTCATTTCAAAAATAGTTGGGAGAGCAATCATGGTGAGGGATGCCAATCGCTTTCATCACTTTGAAGGTGGTATTTGTTCTTGCATGGACTACTGGTGATGCCAGTAATCTGTCTAGTCAATCACAATATCAAAGTTCATTTTGTTTACAATAGCATGTCTACTGGTATTGTAACACAGTCAAAGTTCAACATCCTTATCAGATGTGGTACCAATGAAAAGGTGGCCATGGAATAATAAAATCAAATGTGGTTTTAAACTTCAACCTTGAAGTTCATATTCGTAAGAGAATGACAATAGATCAACAAAAGTTGAAAAAGGAAAATGGGTAAAGAAAAGGGGTTATGATGTTCTAGATTTCTATTTTTCATATAGCCTTTAGGTATTTGCGCTCCATGGTGGATCTTCTATGGATTCCACATTTTGATTTCTGTAACAAAGGGGGAGGTTTCATGAGTCCAAGACATTTTATGTAGAGAGCCAAATCCATCAACAACCTAGTTCTCAACTTACCCTTAATGAAAATTAATGTAGAGAAAACCACCTATCATCTCCTACATTACCCAACACCATAGCCATAGATAGTTCATTCAAACTAAAACCATTTTGACAATTCATCAATGATGAGTTGGTTCTTGCTTAACATTGCACTGCATCCTAACACATGGATTACAATCATTTCATCTAGACTTGATTCATACATACTCAATTCTCCTTGTAAAGAATCGGATGATTGTTATGGCTACAAAAAGAAATTTTGGCAAGAAAGCAACCCACTTTGAATCATCCAAGAACAACACAAATGTTAAGTCTTTGTAGGTTGGAAAAACCCTCTCTCTCACACACACATACACACCTGGTGCTGAATCAAACAAGTTAGCCTAGTAAATCTTTCAGTGAGCAAAGGCGCTGATTGGGGATTTCATCATCACAGCACCGGAGGAAGATAATCGACTCAACGATGAGAGAGACAAACTATAATAATACAAACCTTTGAGACCCCCAAATCAGGCCTCAACATTTCAGGCAACTGGAACAACCACCTCAAATAATAAAGGAATTTGAAGTCCATTCTTTGAAATAGCAGCATAAGGTAAAATCATCAGGCGCACACAAACAAATCTTCACACAATCTTCCAAACCAGCCCAATCTCATGAAAATCTTTTTTGCTTCTCTAGCTAGATCACTAACCAAACTCTGCATGCAAACTCTCCAATTCTAAGTAGCTAGCTAAGCTTCTTGATCAAACACTCTCGCTTGCTCCGCTCGCTCGCTCTATTGAAGAAGCAACAAGACAGGGTGGCTCAGCTACTTACTGTACAAATTTGAATGAGCCTCAACCCTGGGGGCCACCGAGTTTCCTGCTCCTGAAATTCCCTTCAATCCTTAGACTTTTCTCCTTCCCAAGGACTCAGGAAACCCCCCAGCCCCCCTCCACCCCATGTTTTGTTGCACGCACACATGGAACTTTTTTTTTTTGGTTGAAGCCAGGAAAAACCAACATCCCATAAAATTACACATGTATCCAAAAATATCACATAATCTTGTTTTTTGGATATGATATTTTTGGTTTTGTTTTGTCAGCTAATTAGGCGGCATGCCAGATTGAGAATGACCCATATGAGGCGGCAGCTGTTGTTGTTGCTGCTGCCACATTTGCTGCATGGGTTGTTGCTGAGGAATGTAGGATCGCTGCTGCTGTTGCTGCTGTTGCTGCTGGTGATGATACAAGGATGATGGATCCACACCCACACCCATGCTTGGCCTTGCAAGCATCATACCTGAGCCCATCATGGCTGGAGAACCGCCACCACCACCCATGGGAGGTTGTTGTTGCTGCACGACGGTAACAGGACCACCAGCACCCTGTAGTGAACCAGCTGCTTGTGGCATATAATACACACCCTCATAACTTACAGGGCTACCGATTGGCATAATGCCACGAGGGATGCCAAGTCCATCTTCCTTGTTGAGTTCATCTCGAGGCACAATGTCCACCAGAAAGTCGAAGATATCAGTCCGTGTAATGGCAGCTGCAATGTCATTTTTCTGCAACGTTCTCCGCTTGTTCTCTTCGGTGTGAATCCATGAGCGCAACGTGAGCTCCAAGATGAACATCTCGCATGCCTTGGCAAACAATACAGGCGCTTCTGCTGATATCATTCTCACATCCTCATCTGCTTTCATAATTTTCTTGATCCGTGCAAGCGGCAACTGATGATTCTTGAAGTCACTCACCTGTCAATCAACAAACCACCCATCAACACAAATTTTGATACATCAAAACCAAAACCAAAATCTAAAACCCATCCTCCTTTCCACACTCATCAAATCCAACACTAGTTAAGACTTTCATGTAACTTCTTCAACCTTCAAAGCCAGGGCTAACAATTATCCCATTTGAACACATAATATGTGGACCGGCAAAATTCCTAACCCCGAGCCAAAAAATTACCATATAGTTGTGTTAGTGGTGCCATACAAAGGATTTTCCAATTAAGGTTTCAATTTTTTTCCCCCTTCAAATCCATGTGTTGTAATTAAAAAGACATGTAAAATTGCATGCAATTTCTGTCTTAAGTATTTATTTATTTATTATACCAGGAGATAAAATTCACAAGTGAAATTAGCAGGCCTACTTGCAGGATTCTGCCTTGCTAGGACCCACACCCCCCAAGCACACCAGTCTCCTGGACCTGCAACTCAAAGAAAAAAGCAAAGGGTTTGGACTCTTCAACAGACAAAAAAAACACCAGCAAAAATTTTCAATTCTGGGCTCGGTGCTTTTTGCAGTCCAGAATATATGCATGTTCAAAGGACCTCATCAGCCTCGATCATGTGTAAGTAGGTAGGTATATTGGATTCAAATCAGTAAAGCAATGATTGAGTTTTACTTAGATCTGAATCCCAATGACCAAGACCTTCAGCAGCAAAAATCCCGCATTCTTTCTTTCCAATTACTTGAACATCTGTATTTTTAGACCCTAGCATCTTATAATTTGCGACAGTCAATTTCACCCCCCCCAAAATACAAGTTGTTGTTGTTGTTTGTCTTTCAAAGGTTTACTACTGTTGGTGGCTAAGCAAATTTGAACTTGATAGTTTCTTTTGGAGAAGATTTACACATATGGGTTGTTTCATTTGCCAATGAATTTTCCCCCCTTTGATTCAGCACACAAAAAGAGAGAGAGAGAGAGAGAGAGAGGAGTTGGGAAGAAGGTCAGAGAAAAAAAGAAAAACTCTACCTGGTCACAAGAAATTCCAAGAAACTCTTCATCTTTCAAGAATCATGTTAGCAACTATGTTACAATGCATAGTTGCTCTCTCTTGCTCTCTTGCTCCCTCCTTTGTAAAGCACTGGCAGAAATTTCCTAGTGTATTTATAGGGTGCCTTATGCAGCAAAAAATTTCCTCTGCAGAAAAATGCAGGGCATTTTGAAAAGTGAAATGCTTTGCTCCCACTGACGTTTCATTTTCCAAAATGCCCTGCCTCATTTTTTTCAATTTTGGGAATGTCCCCCACTCCTCTCCTCAGGTGTTACCCTACACTTCAGTGCACAAGCTCATGACCACTTCCTAAGAAAAGCTACTGGAAAATGAGCTCGCAAAATTTGCAAGCAAATTTCTAGGAATTGAAATCTAATGGGGGGAAAAAAAAACATCCAGTTGTTTTTTGTTTCTAAAAATTGAAATCTAATGGGCCCAAAAAAAAAATTTTAATCCTGTTATTTTTTGTTTCTAAGTATTTGAATCAGGAGCTTCCTGGAGCTTCCCAAATCCTTGAGGGAAAGATCTTAAGGAGTTTGCAGGAGCTTCCCGAAGCTTTCCAGTTTTACTACATCAGTAGCTTGCCAAATCCTTCAGTGAAATTTTACTACATCAGTAGCTTGCCAAATCCTTCAGTGAAATTTTACTACATCAGTAGCTTGCCAAATCCTTCAGTGAAATTTTACTACATCAGTAGCTTCCCAAATCCTTCAGGCTGGAAAGAAAGATCATCAGGAGCAGCTTGAACAAGCTCCTCCTGAATCCTTCAAGGTGGAACTTAGATCACCAGGAGCTTCAGAATCCATCCTTCAGGGAATCACACTAGGGAAAGAAGAAAGAAAAAAAGACAAACAGGTGATTCCATGGGACAAGGTGCCACACATTTCCTGAAGATGTTAAGAACCCCAAATGAATCAGCAAGAGATTCGACCCAAAAACAGATTCATGAGGAATTGCAGACGCCAGAGAGCATTTGGATCTGTTGCATCTTCTTCTTCTTCTTCTGCTTGGATAGACTTTCAGCTTTTGCAACAAGGAAGAAGAAGCGACAGGATGGATTTGGAAGAAGAATTTTATTTGGGAAGAAACAGACAGACAGACAGATAGATCTACCTGCTCGATTTCGCTCATCTGACCCTGCCAAAACATTTGCAGTTGCTGTTGATGATGTTGCTGGAGATGTTGGTAGTTGAGTTGCTGTTGCTGCTGAGCTAGAGCTGACGTACCAGGGACATAAGAAGAAGCTCCTCCAGATGCTTGTCCTGCTGCTGCTGCTGTTTGATGAGCTGCTGCAGATTCTGCTGCAACGACTGCCGTCATGCTGGACTGCGGCTGCTGCTGCTGCTGCTGCTGATGATGATGATGATACTGCTGCGCCGACTGAGTATATTGCATTTGAGGAGGTTGAGTGTTCATCATGTTCATCGCTTGCTGATGCTGCTGCTGCTGCTGATCCATAGCTAGTAGCTTCAGAGACTTGGTCCCTCTTCCTTAATCCTACGCAGGCCGGCAGGCACCCACACCAGCAGCTGCAAGCTCCTTTCACAGCAGCTTTTCCCCACCTGCTAGTAACCTACCTACTGTCTCTGTGCGCGCGCGCGCGCGTTTCTCTCTCTCTCTCGCTAGCTCGCTCGAAAAACTTCAATCCTCATATCCAACAGCTTCGTAATGCAACCACCAAGTCCTCGGGCGCGTGCAGCTGACGATGAGAATTCATGACTATATATTTGCGTTTGTGTTTTTGTTTTGTGTTTTGTTTCTGTTCTTGGTTTATGTTGTCGGGGATGGATCTTCGCTCGACACTCCACGCTTCACACTTCAACAGAAGCAGCACAACAACATCAACAAGAAGTTGAGAACCCGGAAACCGAAACTGCAGAATACAACTTCTTCCAACTTCTTGCTCAAAAGTGGAACCAAAACTCAAGGAGGTTGTTAAGCACAGTCTTGACTTGTGTTAATATAAAATCCCAAGTTTCTACAACAGAAAAGGATTCAAAAACACACACACGCACAAAAGTTCCACCAAAACTTTGTTGAGAGAAACAAAACTTGAATGGAATTTTAGCAGAGAGTCGAGAGAAGAAGAGTGGTGGTGGTGGTGGTAGCAAGTCCAGTATGTGCGGAATTCTGAAAACATACAACACAAAATGGGATTCTGAAAACAACCCAAGACGGAGGATGCGATGCGGAAGCAATCTGTGTGTTCAAAATCGCAGCTTGACGCGGAATCGAAGAGCGCGGACGAGGAATCTGTGAAGCAGGCAGACGACAACGGCAGGCACGCAGCACGCGAGCGAGCGAGCGAGCGAACGAGACTGTCGTCCGCTCTTCTTCGCGGGGACTGCCTTATCCAAGTGCCTGCGTTTGCCACGTGTCTTTCTCTTATTCGACGTCGACACAGTGTCCTACTTTCCTCTATCTTTCCCCCAAAATAAAATTACCACGGGGTAAAACAAAATTCACCCCCCGACTTTACTTTTTTTACTTTTTTCACTTGTACTTTTTTCTTTTTCAATTTCTTTTTCTTTTTTACTGTCTTTTCATCACTTTCTTTTTTTTAAGTTACTTTTTTTAATTAAAAAATTATATACCTTTGGTGCTTTGCATTCAAAAAAATGAACCAAAAAAAAAAAAAAAAAAAAAAAAATAAAAAAAAACAAAAAAATGTTAAATTTTAAAAAAAAAAAATATTTTTTTTTTTTTTTTTTGTT
>Ga0116227_10003858_pt1 | contig 32927 bp, 14 predicted proteins | sample S1TSphgellanicum_FD_89693 | JGI IMG/M metagenome (GOLD analysis project Ga0116227, IMG submission 89693) | Host-associated microbial communities from peat moss isolated from Minnesota, USA - S1T2_Fb - Sphagnum magellanicum MG | ecosystem: Host-associated > Plants > Peat moss > Unclassified... | reverse complement strand
TTTTTTCCCCCCTCTCATCTTTATCCCTCCCCCCCCCCCCCCTTTTTTAATCTTTTTTTTTTCTTACCTTTTTTTTTTTTCCCCTCCTTTTTTTTCTTTTTTTTTCCCCCCCCCCCCCCATTTTTCCATTATTTTTCTCCTTGTTCTTCTTATTTATCTCATTCTCTTTTTCCTTGTTTTCTATTTTTTTCTTTTTAAATTTTTTTTTAATGTGTTGTTGTTTTCAAGTGTTTGCTACAAGCTCGGAACAATGGTTGTGTGTATGTGTTTTCAAATGTTGCTAAAGTCTTGGAATGGTGGTTGTAAGTGTGTGTGGGCTTTCAAATGTTGTTAGAAGCTTGTTGGAACAACATGAGGAGACAACTTGGTGGAGCAATAATAGCTTGGTGAGTTTTTTCTTGTGGAATGATTTTCCTTGTGTTCATTTGTGCAAGATTAGTAGAGGATGATGCTTCCTCACAAGAGATTATGACATTGCACAATAATTCTTCAAATTTTCAATGTAACTTTAAACACCATTCATGAAAGTATTGAATAACTTCATTAGAAACTACACCAAATGGAACAATCACAATTCTTATAAAAATAAACAATTATTGGTCAACATGGTGATTTAAGAAGTGATGCACTTAAGGATTAAGATTTTGCTCTAATGGATGCAATTAGTTGAAGAGTTTATCTTGCTTTAACAAATCAAATCATTATTTTAACTATTGTCCCTTCATAAAACTTGTTTTTAATGAAGACGACGAACAATGAGGTGTGCATAGGAAACCTAGTAAATATTCAAACATTTTTCTAAAGATTGTTAAAAATTATAAGATTACATGCCATGGTACTTAAAAGATGAAATCAAAATAAGATTAACAATGTTTTAGTAAACCTCAACCCAACCTTCACCTTACACATTCATGTGAAATGAAGGTGGGGTATTCTTTTGCAATTTGTTTTTTACAACTTGAAAACAATTTTGCATTATTATTGAATCCCATGCAATACCTACATAGCAAACATGTTTAAAATCATGTTTTATTGCAATACCCTCATGTGAGGTTCCAAGTTTGTTGTATCGATGCAAATAATTTTTTTGGGTTAAATGTTTCCATTGAGACCTTGATCAAGGAATTTCCTAACGACAATCAAACAAATGAGGATTTTCAAGGCGATGTCCGTAATGTGCGACTTAGGATAACTAACAAAATAAGTAATGGGTTAAAGTGGGAAGGAGGTATGTATGTAAAGTTGAAGAATGTTCCATGGGTTATGTTGTGAATGTTTGTTCATTAAGCATTTCAAAAAGCTTCACAATTTCATTGCAAAGTTAATATTACTCAAATACCCTTCCACTTCTGAAGGGGGCCTTCAACGTATGTAAGATCATTAAACCATAAATGTGAAAATCTTGGGTAATGTCTTTTCAATATTGTAATGGGATGAACAAAAGGTAGGTGTTACGGACACCACCATCATTCATCATTTGTATCATCGTTTGCACCAACATAATCGTCTACATCATCGCTTGCATCATTATTAACTCTCAGTTAACTTTTAATTCACTATTAGCTAAGAAATTTTTCAAAAAGCTTTCTTGGTTGGTGTACACACCTTGAACTAAATCTTCAATGGGGTATAATCTGAATTAACCCTTAATTAAGTTTTAGTTGATTTTTTATGCAATATTAGTTAGAAAGCTTTTTGAAAAGCTTTTCAAAAAGCTTCCTTAGTCGGTGGACACATGGAAACCTCTATGGAAGCTTCCTTGAGCTAGGTCCCCAATGGGTTATAAATAGGGGTAGGACCTCCCATTACCTTCAATATGTTCACCTCCAGTTTTAGGTACGCATTCGTATCATAGCCTTTGTTTTCATATGTTATCAAAATAAAGTTATGTTTGAATCATCTTCTAGCATATATCGTATTCTCACTTTATGTCTTTGTGTTGCTAGTTTTGAATTAAACTTAAGCTTGCATTTCTTGTGATTTGTTTTCCTTGTTGTGTTTTTGGCTTAGTTTTTATTCTTGTATTTTTTTTGTGCCCGTGATAGTAGGTCATTCAAACATGAATAAAAGTTGCAGCATAATGGGATCATCTCCACTTGATTGTAGAAAGAAACTTAATGTGAAAAAAATTCCTTTGATAAAATTTACTTCTGAACATTTATTCAAAATTCTTAAGATCTTTTGTTGGGGCATTAGAAACATCCTCGAAATTCCTTTTCACGGATTGAGAAGGACAAAAAACTTGGTAATAAAATCACCAAATGTAGTAAGTTTGGATATGTTAAGAGGGCCAAGGCTACATGGGATGCCACATGGTGGGAACATAAGTCCAACATGGCCTTTTGTATTTGAAAGATGTAAATTGTCCTTGAATACCATGCATCAAAGATGATTCATGGATGGTATGTGTTTTGCAACTTTAATCATTTTTACAAATGTTTAAAGGGTTGAAACCTTTATTTATTATTGCATGTGTGTATTTGTGAATTAGAGTATGCATAAAACATCAAGGACAAATTTGTAACCAACATAGTTCATTTGCACATCCAACATTAACAATTGTATACACATCACCACATTATTAAAATAGTTGAAGCAAATCAACTTATTGCCAAGCTCATAGCATTGTAGATGAAAAGTTAATATTGCAACGGGATTTGTTTTGGAAAAGGAATAATGTGTTGATTACTTTCCTTTTTGTATTAACATGGATTTTTTTATTTGCACTTATTTTGGACACAATTCTTATGGTTTGGTGCAATTTTCATTTTGTATGTGGCTTATTGTACATAGAAGCTAGAGGTTAATTTATGTCATTTGGTTTTTTGGCAAACAATGACATGATTCTCAAGTTTACTTCAAATTTTGCATTAATTCATGCAAATATTATCTCTTTGCAAATTCAAATTTTGTTGTGTTAGTTAAATAAAGAATATGAAACATTAACAATAAACATAATGATTGTTTAAACATGCAATATTTGCATATGGGTATTTCATATTACATTCTATAATGTTTTACACTACAATACTCACATCAAGCTCCCAAATTCATCAAATTTTTGGGCCAACCATGCAATATTCACATCCATAATGTCAAGAACTACATTTTGCAACATTGTTGCCCCGCCATACCCACATCACATTTCCAAATTCTTCATTGGTTTTGTTGGTTGACCATACGATACCTACATATGGGTCTTGGAATGTCCATTATTGTATTGAAGAATTTGGGAGCCTACCTGTTTTCCTAATTCAGAATTTGTTTATATGTAGGTTCTACGTGTGTCATGTCCGACATGTGGTTTTGGCATGACACCCAATGTGTGTATTACATATTGGGTAATTAGTTGAATTCACAAAACCTTTAAGGTTTTCCAATTCATAATTGTTTTAGATGCAAGTACTACATTTTGGGGTCATGTTTCCACCTAAAATAACTTGGATTAGTAAATGCCAGTTTGAACATGAGCCCTAATGTGGGTAATAAATTGCAATACTTGCATGGTGTTTTAACTCATAATTATTTTACATGCAAGTGTTGCATTTTGGGGTTATGTTTCCCCTTAAGGTAAGCTTGGATTAACAAATGTTAGTTTCAACATGACCTTTAATGTAAGTATTACATATTGGGTAATTAGTACAATTCATAATACATTACAAGGCTTTAAACAAGGAACTAAACAATTCACTAATTGTTGATTACACATTTTAAGGAGAACACTAGAAGAAATCTTGTATTATGTAACCATCCAATTTGCAATTACATGCAACTATTCATCATTTGTGATTATGTTTTATTACAACTAATAACCATTTTTTAATTTTCTTAATTTTTTGCAATTATCGTGCAACTACTAAATTGTACATCCTTCCATATTGATTACCTTCTTAGATTTTTCATTCAAAATTAAGCCCTTGTGTTCATTTAATTGCCAATTTAAATGCAATTTGGTTATTTTTATGGTGTGCCTCTTCATTTTATGTACACTAAAGTGTTTTGGACTACATTAAGAATATATTTACCATGTAATCAACATACATGAAACACGTATTAAAACCTATTTAACATATTTAAATGTATTTAACCTATATTCAACGCATATTAAACACATATTACTTCAAATTATGAACATATTAAAATTTTAAAAATCATCTTGATTTTATATTATGGTTTGTTTACATATATACCATGTTTATTTTAATGTATAATTAAATTATAGTGCCAAGGTCATATTAAGATGACATAAACTTAATGTCAAACCAATATTCAGTATTCATAAAATAGTATTATCAACAAATTGATTAAATAATGTAAACTATGGAATAATATTAACTAAGTTGAATAAAAAATGAAATAATATTAAGTTAATTAAACTTAATGAGTATTTATTTAATAATTATTAATTTAATAAAAAATAAATTATATTCGTAACTTAATATCGAATAATCAATAATTAATTAATGTTAATTAATAATTTACTATTATTATTTATCGAATTAAATAATATATATTATTTACTGATTTATTTGATAAAATTTTCTTTTTAACCTATTAATCAAACTATAGACTATAAATAACTATTAATAAGTTAATATTTATGTAGCTTATAAAAACATTAAATAAAATTTCCTAAACTCAATTATCTAGTTATTATTAATTACTAATTAAATTAATTTCCTATTTATTTAGTTCATAGTAAAAAATTAATAATTAATGTTTATTAATCAGTTTAAAATTTATTAAAAGTTAATTAATACTTCAATTATTAATTTAATTAACATTCAATTAATTAATTGATAATTCGTATTTACTGATCAAGAGTTATGGTAAATAGATATTAAGTATTAGTTAATTAATAGTTATGTAGTTTATAAAAATATTAATTTAAATATCACAAATTTAATTATCTAGTTATGATTAATGATTAATTAAACTGATTTCCTATTTAGTTCATCAATTCAGAATTTATTAAAAGTTAATCAATACTTCAATTAGTAATCTAATTGATATTCAATTAATTATTTAAAAATTCGTATTTACTAACCAAGGGTTATGGTCTATAAATATCAAATTAAGTAATAGTGAATGAGCTATTAAATATTAATTATATAATTAGTCATGAGCTAAATTATTTACTTAATATTAAGTCAAACTGATTATCTTTTTTAATGATATTTTTCAACTAAATAAGTTAATAAGTTCATAATTGAATATTTAATATCAAATATTCATTATTTATTATTATTTAATAATTAATTGTATTAGATAGTCAATCAATTACTTATTTATTTATTTATTTGAGAACTAAAATTTAAAAGTTTAAGTGTCAAAAACATTATTATTAAATTATTTATTAAAATTAAATAATAACCAATTAATTAATTTCATAAAATAATTACATATTGTTAGTGATCTCATGTGAACATATTTACATGTGTCTCCATGAATGTTATAAGGTCATATGAATTTTCATTTTAATATGATTATGACTTTTTGTTTTCATTATTTCTATAATCATTTCCTTTAATTAACCTTTGTGGAGGTCACTTAACCCTAGGCATATCTATAAGCCCAAATTGATTTGACATCATTTGATTGGTTATAACTTCATCAAAATAATAACATATAAGCCATTTTACTTATATGGGTGGAGATGTTCTTGTTTACATAAACTTGTTTACTTCATTCATTTTTAGTTTCTTCCTTTGTAAACCATTTAAAACCATGGCAATCATGGAAAATTGTTGATTTTTCATTGATATGAATGTCAAGGAATTCAAACCAAAAATTCATATAATGAAATTTTAGGTTAATTAGGTTTTGATTTATGACATTTGAAAGTGAAAACCTATTGTATCAAAAGGAATAAAACTTGCAAAGGCCTATCAAAAGGATTCATATAATAATAATAAATTGATGGGAAAGAATTAAAAAGGTAAAGACCTATTAGCCACATTCAAAACACATTGACACCCTAAAAAATGTGGAATTTTAAATCTTTACAAATTCAAAGAACTTTTCAAAATTGATACAAAATTTTAAAAGTTCAAGAGTTTCTTACCACATAAATGGGGTATAATGTACATGATGTTTTTTTAAAAGTTGTAGTTTATTATACAAGAAAGCAAAAAAAAATGTAGAAAATGAATTTTTGGTTATGATTTGAAATTGTTATCATTTTTTAAAATGCAACACAAAATCTACAAGGAATCCGTACACTTAAAAAAATTCATATTTATTCAAAAAAAAATTAAAAAGTATTTCATATATGGGGATAACTATAAGCATTTAAAAAAATAATTTGCAAAAGATTTCATTCAAAATTTCATTCATATGAAAATTTTATTTATGTGCAAAAAGACATATTGTCCTTGTTTAAAATAATGTTGTTGGTTCATTGGACATTGTTTGCACCCTTGAAGAATAATGTGGCTTTAAAATGTGTTGCCAAAATTTCAAAATACATACATTTTGGTTTACAGTGATAGGTAAGACCTCAGGAGTGGGGCAATCCCAAAATAAAAGTTGAGCTTGGGTCCAAATCTTGGAAATCTCCCACTTAAAGGGCCTAATGTAGTGTAAAAATCCAAGGCTAACATTTTTCATAGCACGTTAGCATAAAGGTTTGGCATAGAAACAAATGCCATCATGTCTAGTAGCACCTTATAGCAAAATACTCATTTGCAAGGCTCCCATGTACCATTGGGGCCTCTTGTCTATATGGCAAGAGATTAGAAAATTTCACCCCATACAAAGATGAAGGTTTGCCATATGTGGGAACATTGATCCTTATGCTAAGCAAATGCCTTGCTCTTAAGATTTTACCCTACACAAAATACCATAATGCAACTATAGATTATGCATGTTGTATAAAACATTCTATCATGTTAGGTGCTCTTCAATTACACTAAGAAATAATTGCCAACTATTTAAATGTAAAGTAAAGCCCTAAGGTGTATACCTTAGCTAAATAATAGTGGAGTTTGGCATTGCATTTTGAGGATGTCCCCTACACATGGGCCATACCCACATAACCTTATCTTAAATCTAAACATATGTGACCACAAAACAATATAATAATGGTATAGATTTAGGAGTAGGAGGGACCTTATACTTATAAGAAAGCATAAGCTCCATCCCCCTCTTATATAATACATGTGTAAGATCCTTCTTCTTTTCTAGGAAGGATATTCATGAATAAAAAATGCCCTCCAAATACATTAGGAAATATTTTCAAATATTTTAAGTGTAGGGGAGGGCTTACCCTTGAGGGCCTCCCTTGAATGTTGTAGCCTTAGGGTTGTAGCTTTGAAAGTGTAAGCTTGAAAATTACAAGAAGCTAGCAGTAATAGGCCTTCACTAGTGTAAAGTACAAATGATTTTATTATTGCACTTATAAATGTTTGATTATTGAACATAGATTTGATTATTGTACATATAAATCCTTAACCATGATTTGTGGTATACTAAAATTTGCTCACCACCATTATTTAAATACCATTTACCCAAATGCAAAGTTTTTTTGTTCATGAAAGGCTTTTAAACAATTAAGGCATTTAAAAATATTGCAATAGTCTTACCTTTGATTTTATTTTATTTTAATATTTTAGAATTATGTTGAAAAAGTGGTGAAATATTTTAAAACACGAAATTTTTTGTCCCAATTACATTTAAAATTAACTTTTCATTTAAAAAAAACACACTGGCACTAAAACGGCAATCGCAAGCTACAATTTGATTAAACTTATGTCACATTTTCATTTTTTCAAGATTGATAATGATTAAATTGATCCCCAACATTATTCATTTTCCAATATTCTAAAGTGATACCCAATTTGGAGGAATGAGTTATGAATGTGAATGAAACCATCACAGCTCCCCGAGATCTCAGCACCAACAAGGACAAATTCAAACAATCTAGCAGGTTAGTTCCTATTGGTTTTGAATTGGACCCAAACATAACTTCGACTCATGTTTCGAGCGGAGATGAACTTGATCATGTTTTGAAGAATTATCCTCAAGATGTTGAAGGTCAGGTTGAGGCCATAAATGTTCATGCATCGTATGATTTCCATGTTTTGGATGGAAATATCAACTTTGTTTTAATCCAAGAAGTGAATGTCAAAGCAAGTCAGACAATTAGTGCTTCTTCTTCACCAATTCAACAGGTTTCAACGATACATGATCTTGGTTCTGTTTCAACAAAGCATCATGGGGATTATGTTTCAGAAATTAACATGGGAATCAAACAAGACTACACATCAATAATGCCATCAAAGCTCAATCAAGTTGGCACCTTTCTTCCAAAGGACACAATACATGGGAATATATCGTGGTCAAACACATATGTTGATGATAATACGACCATTGATCCAATAATGGATGCAATGACGTTGACCAAAGTTGTGCTTCACATTCTTCAACAAGGACCCAATGAAGGTGCCCCGAGTTTTGAAACATCTGGATAAGCTATCATGAACATTTCAAAGGATATAAATGCCACAACAAAGAAATCTTAAACCCAAAAGTGGAAAAAACTTGAGGGAAAATCGAAAAGAATGAAGGCTGGTGCTAAAGTTACAAGGAAAGAAGTTGTGAAGAAAAGGACTACAATCATAAAGAGTTCTTCAAGTTTTGATAGTGAAGTTCCACTGCCACCCTTAGAAGAACTTTATGTTGTGTTGGAGGCTGCACCTAAAAATGACCAACAACTTGTTCGCTTGCTGAAAGTTAAATGGGAGGTTCCTAACTCAACTATGTCTTTCTCCACTTTTTTTCCCCTTTTTGAATACGTTTCCTAATAAGATTTTTGTGTTCTTTCAAGTTATTTGAGCTTTTCAAGACCGCAAGGTATGATCGTTTCAATACTTGAAACATAAATTCAGTGAAACATATCATTGCTAGAAACCCATATCTAGAGGAGCATTGAGCCATTACATTAAAGATACATGGAAACGTAGAGACAAAGATAGATAGAAGCATAAATCCTCATTATTTTAGATACATGGATACATACTAAAACATGAAAGTAGATAAATATTAAGGACCCGAATGTTTATTAATATACACCTATATGCAAGGCTAAAGCATTTATTGAAGATGAGTTTTATGACTATGTTATATTCTTTGGGGGTGATACAAAGAGGGAGATTCATCTTTGGCCGGAGGATGATGATTTCAAAGCACTATTATATCAACAAGGGGAACTACGGGGCACATTGCTGGACTTTTATTTATAGTTTATCTTATAGTTGGAAAAACCTGTTGTTTGGAAATATTACTATATTGTACACAATTGGACTACACCAATATTGGATTTGGATCTTATGTGCATAAACAAAGGCAATACAAGAAAAAAGATTGCCTAGGGGTGTTAGAAACTTTTGTAATACAAATGGGTTGGAAAACACTTCAGTGCTTCCATACAATGAGCAAAGCCATGGTCTCTTTTCATATTAGAGTGCCACTGTACATTACACTTTAATTCTATTCCTAGATATCATAGTACCTGGAAGGTGAATCAATTTGTGAAGTGTGCAACGGTCAGGTGGTTTCACACAACAAGAATATCACATAATTTTAACAAGTGGGCAATTATTGGCTTCAGGCCAATTGTACATGTCCCATTGCCCCCACATAATTGAACATGGGAATGTGGATACTTAGTTGTATAATATTTTAATCAATACATGGACAAGCATGGTGATAAGGAACATTGTCCTCCTATGGAAGTGAGTCTCAAAACTTGCTACCATCATATTCTCATAGCTATTTTTAATATGTTCCATTAGGATATTGTATTCTACTTCCACATGGTTCAACCTTTGGGACCAGAACATAATGTGTCTATCTAGATTTCTATGTTTCAATGGGGTTAGTGGCTTCCATGTTTATAATATTATAATAGACTACATGTTTCAAGTTTATGTTTCTGTCATGTTCCAGTACAAAGTCTATGTTTCTATGTCAACATTATGCCAAAACATGTATTTTACGATAGGTTTTATTTGACTATAGTCATTTTTCTAGTTGTTTTTAAAGTTGTTTATGCCATTTTCTAGTTGTTTATGCCATTGTAGTCAAATAGGACACATCATAAAAGACATGTTTTGCGTGTAGTACAAGGCCATTTGTTTAAAGTATGGCCATGTTTTAAGTTGTGGGGATGTTTCTATATCAAGGCCATGTTTAAGTACCAATGGCATGTTTCTAAATTGAGTCCATGTTTTAGGTCAAAAACATGTTTCAATTCAATGTTTCTTGTCTATTTTACAATCTATTCTTTGTTTCTAAGGCTCTAGGGTGAAAGCATGATCAAGTAGACAACAAATGTACCTTGTCACAAAAAATTACAAGTAGACACAAAAGATTTTTGATGCATTGAAAATAGAAACATTATTTTATTCCATGATTAATATGAAGATAATCTTTCGCTTTAACATTATTATTTTGAAAAATGAACATCTTCACGTAGATTAAATAGATTTTACAAAATTGCATCTATTTGCAAGAAGTGTCCAATCTTACAAAATGGGTTGCAAGTAGATGAAATATTGAATTTTTTTTACTTTCAAGTTAATGGATCCTTAAAACATGTGTGTACTATCAAATTATGCATGTTATAATCATAACACATAAAACTTCTAGTGTAAAAGTAGGTTTGAACACCAAATTGACCTTATCAAATTCAAATATGCTTCTCACCTAATTTATGATACCAAATTTTTTCAAATTTTTTATTCAACTTACCATAAATTAAATGGAAGGCCATGTTCATTCCTATTTTTACTTTCACAGGTTTTTAATCTACTTCCATGTGTTTATATAAAAAATTATGTCATTTTTAAATTACATTTTGGGTAGACTATTTTTTTTGTCTACTTGACCATGCTTGCACCCTCTATGTTTATATGTCTTTATGTTTCATTATTTTCATCCATTCCAAAAATAGTCATCCAATAATTACATTGTTTTTTTGCAATTTTCTATATTTCATGTCTTATTATTTTAGCACATGTCACATTTTCATTAGTTGTATTTCTTCTCTTTTTACATTCTTGGGTTGTTTCTGAAAAGTGATTTTTTTCGTACTCTTTCTTGCAAATTGGTTAGGAGGCACCTCAGGTGAAGCACTTTCAAGCGAAAATGTTAAAAGTGTTGCAATAGGAACTAATTTGCCCAAGCCCAGGTTGCATGCCTCCTTATCGCCCTAGATGGAAATTCGATTTTGATGACAACATTACTATTGTTTCAAAAGCAACATCAAGGAGAATAAATTATATATTGCAGGATATGGGGGTAGGTAGCATTAATTGAGAAATGTTGAAAAACCCACTTGGAGACAAAAAGCTCAAAAAAAATGTACATAATTGCCCACCTATAAAGGACACGAAATAAAAAACTATATAATAGAGATCCCAAGTAACAACCCCAAAAAGACAGGGACAAAAAGTAAACTCAAAACTAACAAATGCCCCATTGAGGAAATATCATGTAAAATAGATTCAAGAAAACCTAAAATATCATTATTTGGTTTCAAAACCCATAGTATAAAATAAAATGGAGTTGTATTTCATATTTCTTGTTTATTTCAGGTTATTGAAACTTCTTTTTCATGTTTTTAGCATTGTCTTGACTCAAGGGGATTCATGTTAATGTGGGGACGTATCACTGCCATTCATTGATGGCCTTTAATCGCCTTGAATCTATTGAATGTCTATATTTAGGAGCAAATGACGGATTATGAGTCTTTGATACATGATCAAACAATGTTAATGACATATTTTGCCTAGGTTTCCATACTAAAATTATGTTTTTGTCATATATTTGGGTGAAAATCCTTTAAGGTGGACCACATAGGATGAAAAGGGCCTAATCTTTATTGCAATCCTTTTGTGCCCTATATTTTGAAACTCATAAAAAATAATGAGTCAACAGTTGTTAAACTTTTTAGAAAGACTATTTTTGGACCATTACAATTCTAGATTCCATCATAATCATCCATAAACATGTCTTTACATGATAAAAAAGGACTAGGTAAAAAAGATAGAAATGGGTGACATTGTGACAAGATTTTGGTACACCTTAAAAAATTTGGACCCATTTCGGGAACTATATTTGAGTGTTTTAAGTTTTAGGGACCACATTTTATTTTTCTTTCCTATGTTTTTGTAAGTTTAGATTTTCATTTATTTTAGATAGTTGGAATGTTAAACATATGTTATTTTTTAAGGGCCCATATTACATTTTGCATTGTTTCATAATACTAAAAAGTTGTTTAGGAAATTTCAAAGTTTAGGTTTCAGTTTCGATTTTGGTTTCATGAGTGCTTATGAATTTATTATGTTTTGGCATTTTGCTTGTCATTATGATTATGCTATGTTTCGACAAATTTCTTATGTTTCTGTGAATTTCCTATATCTCTTTGAATTTCTTATGTTTCTGAAGATTATGTTTCGATGAATTTCCTATGTTCTGAAACAATTAATATGTTTCAATGTGCTACTTTCGAATTTTTTGTTTCTTAATACCTCGCACATGGTTAGGTCACTCATTTTTTGTGTCTAGATGTCAATAATATTGGAAAGCTATTTTAAATTTCAAGAAATATCAAAGTTTTGGTTTTGGTTTCGGTTTTGGCACTACTTATGAATTTGTTATATTTTGGCATTTTTTTTGTCTCTAGGATTTTTCTATGTTTTGACTTCAGTCTCATGTTTCTATGAATTTCATATATTTTAGTGAATTTTTTGTGTTTGAAAAAAATTTGTTTAATTTCTTATGTTTCGGAAAATTTAATATCACTATGAAAAAAGGGATGTTTTGTAACTAAACTTGCAACTTAGTTTTTGAATTGCAATGACCACTTGCAACTCGTCATATATATGGTGCAACTCATTGCAATTCAATTGCAATTATGTCAAAACCACTCATTTTCAACTACTATGCAACTCCACTACAACTATAGCCATAATCTCATGTTAACGGTCGTAATTTCATCCATCCATTAAAACTTGACATGTGGCACTATGAAGATTTTTGGATTTTTTTTAAATTTTAAATATTGATCTCCATTGTCTATTATGATCGTTGATGGTTCGACATTATGACACATGGCTTTTTAAGAAATTGCCACATGGCATATTAATTAAAATTTGAAAAACAAAATAAATAAATAATGCATTCTAATAGTTAGGTAGGTTGGTAGGTCTTAGGACCAACATACCTACACTACATACATACATATTTACCTACTTACATAGGTAGGTAGAAAAACAGGACCTACTTATTTACATTGGTAGGCAAGTAGGTAGGAAAGTACAAGACTAGTTGAATCAAAGGATAGTCTTATAATTATTATTTTTTTATTTTGCCTTTAAGGTTAAGTTTTTTTTAGCTCATCCCAAAGTGGCATGTGTATTTTAGTGTGAAAACATAAGAGAGGACACCTTTTTATATAATTTGTGACATGGGATTCAAAGACAAGGCATATGGGTTAAATCCTCTAGTTGCTTTTTAGTTGCAAATTGAATTGCAACAACATAGGTTAAACCAATTATGATTGAATATTTAAACGCTTAGGGGAAGCAAAATCCAAGGGGAGGGCTTTGTTGGTTTTGGTGTTCAAACAAAACTTGAATCCCTCCTATTAGCGCATATGGCACATTATAATTGTCAAAACATAATAGAATTAAGAAAGTTATGGCCCCCCAAAATAGAAGGGGTCAAGAACTCAAAAGAAACCATCGAATGCTACAAGGCTGGTTCTTGAACACCTAGAAAATTCCTTATATGTTGTTTTGTTGCTATTAAAGTTCCAAGATGATTTGTAGAACTTTAGGTGGCGCTCCTATAGCATTTTAAATTGTTTAAGATGAATAAGAAATAAGAAAGTTATGAGGTTTGAAAGTAAAAGGGGTAAAAGTGAAAAAAATGAAAAAAAAAACATATTTTGCAATTTGTAAAAATGTATTTTCTTTACAACTTTTCTTTGCAAGCTTTGCATTTCAAGATGATTTGTAGAGCCTGAAAAGGTGCTTCTATAACATTTTAAATCACTCAAAATGGAGAAGAGAACTAGTTGCAACATAATTCTTGTGTCAGCGGCACATTTACAATAATTCTAAAATAATTGTCACATGCAACTATAGTGAAATTCCTTCAAAAGTCAAACATGGTTGACTACGGATGTATATTCATTATGTACAAATTATCATATAAAAGATCCATTTTCAACTCACTTATAATTATAAAACAATTAACTGATTTTCTGAAATGGTAATTTATTTATTCATTCCCCATATTTCCAAAAAGATAGTTGCATACTAGTTGTAAATACTAAGGGGTAGTTGCACAATAATTGTATATGATTTTTTTTAGATATATTTGCAAGGCAATGTGGTCTCGACAAACACAATTTATCATAATGTATGTTTCAATGTCATGTTACGAATATTTTTCTATCTAGAGGTCAAGGTGTCAAAAAAACCAAAGTGTATCATATTTAATGCTAGTGACGACTAAAAATTAGCTTTCCCAAGACCTATAAGAACCCTAATCTATCCAACACATGTCCCCAGATACATTTGATGAACATTTATGACGATTTTTATGGCTCATTTGATATGGGGTGAATGATTGTGTGAGTGTCACAGCTAACCAACATTTCATTTGTTGCTTTCATGTTGTTGCTTTCTAGTTCCGAATTGTGTTTTCAATGGACTTTGATCAACTTCCAACTGGAGAACAATGGGATATGTTGTCCAGGTTGTATTTGGATTTGAATGCATAGCGTTTGCAAGGGATTCAACACATAGTGCAACACTCACATCTCAGAGGTTTTACACACGTGGAATTGATATGGACTATCAATTTCAGATTTGGAGCCCACAAAGTGGAAATAACATACATCCCTTCAAACCAAGTGCATGACTTTATCAACGGAGAGGAATAGTGTAGTGATGCAAATTGCAAGTTCACACATTAGTAGCTATGAAGGAATGAAAAAGGGAAATTGTTTTATCCATGTTGGCATGGTTATTTGGAATTCTCCAAGTTTTGAATGTTGAAAATAGATCGACCTTCTTTATTTTGGAGTTGTTTGTTTTTTGAAAGTCTCACTTTCTTACACAACATTAGATTTCGACATAGTTTGAATTTTTTAAAATTGTTGATTTGTAAGTATAATTGCAATTTTGGCCAAAAAAATATGACATATAATTTGTTGCATTAAAAGAGGAGATGGTTTTCAAAAAGAAGCCTCTTGATATGAAAGGTAAAGCAATCTAGAAAGGAAAATAAAAAATTCATGTTACAATTGAAAGTAATGGAGGGTCCCAGAAAAAAGGTTGCCAACATGTTTTTATTATCAAAACATTATATCTTTTCCTTATAGTTTCAGAAATATGTTACTACAAGAAGAGACACATCAATGCAACAAGAGGTCTTTGCCATGGGGAAAATCTTCCAAGGTGACAAAATTGCATTCATCGCACATGTTTCCGTAGCCTTAAAGGATTTCGTAGTTGACAGTTTGCGATTGGGGTTTTTTGTTTCACAAGTGATGGTAAAGCATCGTAGAATCGTGCAAGAACTTGTAGAGACTAGTGGGAACCTGACTAGGGATGCCTTTCTATGTGAACAAGACATACAAAACATAGCAAAAAAAATAGCAAAAGAAACATATAAAAACATGAAAAGGTGCCAAAAGTGTTAAAATGTGGGCTCAAGATAACCCAAACGTTTTGTTTTATTATCACGAGAGTGGGTTTGAAGTTGGTAGGGAACTATCAAGGAGTAATATCCCATTCACAATCGGAATTTAAACTCCTTGGTAGGCAATGATGATGTAACAATATGGTCATCAGAGTGCGGTTGCAATGAATGCTACCTTTGGAACAAATGAAAACAAGGTAAATTCTCTCATTGTAACTTATGGTACAAAGCCTAGGAAACCTCTGAAACATAATGAAACACGATTGTTATATGTTGACACATGCTAAAATCTACTTATGTTCATAGCAGCTTCCATTGTACACATTGATGTTGTTTGACAAATGGAAGAATAGTTGTCTGGTTGTGTACATAATCACATCTTAAAGTAAGCAAAACGACTTGTCCAAATGGATGGATGTTATCAAGCGAAAGATGTAAAAATCAAAACTAGATTGGAAACCAAATGCTTTCGTTGTTGATGATGCTGATGGGAAAATCAATAATACAAAGTAACATTTTAGTTCTTTTATCATTCCATATAGCCCGGTTGCACAATATTTGATTTAAATCTATGTTTCAGAGGCATAGTTTTTTATGTTTCAAAGCAACTTGCACATGGATATGCTTCAAGATGAAATTGTGACATGTTATGGAGATTGTTTCATTATGGGGTCCTTAATTTTAAATTCTTTCAGTGGTTTATGTTTTGAATGGATTTCAATGATCGAACTAGGTTTTAGTGGTTTATGTTTCAAGTGGGTTTCATTGGATGAATTTGGTTTCAATTGTTTATGTTTTGAGTGGGTTTCATTGGTCAAACTAGGTTTCAATTAGTTATATTTCGAGTGAGTTTTAGTGGTCGAATTAGGTTATAGTGGTTTCTATTTTGAGTGGGTTTCAGTGGTCAACTAGGTCTCAACGGTTTATGTTTCATTTGAGTTTCAGTGGTTTATGTTTTAATGAATTATATCATGCATTACAAGCCAAAATGTGGGTGGGCTTAAGGTAGTGTGCGAACAGTAACCTTTGCGAACTAAATGCAGTCTATTTTGGGATGATTGGTTATGTTTCAGAAATTATTATATCATGTTTATATTTTATTTTTTTATTGTAGGAAAGTATGGCCAAACACAAAGATATTTTTTTGCCTTTGGCATGTAAAAAAAGCTTGGCAAAAGCAAGCGTGCATTAAAATCAAGGATGTGGTTGTTCGAGTAAAGGTCTTAAAAAATATGGTGCGTATCATGCATGATATAGCACAACCTAATGGAAAAACTCCTCTGGAGTTCGCAAAGGAAAAGTTAATAAAGCTTATGGAAATGATTCCAGATGCTCAAGTGTTTTAGTCATATGTTATTTTAAAGTGGGTGCCAAAATGCAAAATGCGGGTGATGGGGAATTAGAATCCCCATACGTTAGCTAGGATACTAATGCTACCATTAAAAGCTACCATGCATACTTGAAAGCAACATTGAGAGCTGCAAGTGAATGTCTTCAATCGCAAAGGGGAAACATATGTAAACATCAAATTAAAGTATTATTGCTCATTCGCCTTGATTTAATAGAAGGAACAATTATACATTATTGCGGCTAATTGAATTGAACTTTGAACGATGGGTTGAGTAGCATGTTTAGTCCTTGCCCAATTCTCAAACCTTCTTTGTATCTAACTCACTAAAAGACCGAAAACCCTAAGAATAATATTTGTGACCTCATCTTCAAAATAATTTCAAATGTTATTGAAAACAATATGTTCATGTAACATTTATTGGTTGATTTGAAGTAAGTAGCTAGAAGGCAAAAAACAATATTGGAAAAATTATGAAGTGGGCTTGTTCACCCAATACAAGCAACAAAGTTCCAACAATTGAACGATGGCCACGAGATGTGCTTAAAATGCCTACACAATTTCCTCAGCCATAGTGATGCAGTTCAAAAAATTAAATTTAAAAAGAAACTAAACCTAAACTTTGTAACCTGAAATTTAAATGTTCTACCACTCAACATGTTTCAATCCATGTTTCAAATACTTTTGCAAATGAGGACTTATGTTTCTAAACAAGTTTTTTCTTGGCTACTATTGGAACCAAATTTCATGTTTTTACAACTCAACCAACAAGTATCAAAAAAATAAACGCAATTTGTAGGTGCATATTTTTCCTTTATGGATTATAATGTCATTTCCGGATGATTCTAAGTCCATGTTTTTAAGTGTATTTTTCTGAATTTATGTTTCTAACTCTATGTTTATAAATATATGTTTCTAAGTCTATGTTTCTAAGAGTCATGTTCCTAACATGATCTTTTCAGCATTATGTTTCTTTAGTGGGGCATACTTATGTTGCAACCATTATGAGCTTTACAAGGTCCTATTTTCTAACTTCAAAATGAGTTCTTAAATGCAAAAATCCATGTTTCAAAATATCATGTTCTTATGCAAATTCTTATTCCTTTCATCCTCTATGTTTTTATCATGTTTTGTAATTCCCTAATATTTGGTTTAGTTTCGGTAAGCATGTTTTTATCATGTTTTGTAAGATATTTTCCAAGCATATTGTCCACAACATATTAAATTCTATCAATTATAAGCAATTCTTTTGCAACATTGCAAACAATCAATGTTGTGTTTAGAAATGAGGTGGCTGAAGACTAATGCTAATATTTAGTATATTTATTATCAAATGTTCATTAAATTTTTAAAAAAAAACAGGTTACTAATGAAATAAAGACTCTTTGAGCATGAATACATCTATCATATACTTGATTACTATCTTTGGTCAATTTATATGTTTCTATCATGTTTCGTTGCTTCCTAGTATTTTTGTAGTTTTGATAAGCTTTAGGTTTCTAGGTTTCTATCATGTTTTTTAGGAGATTTTCAAAACCCTTGATCCACAACACAATGTGTTGTGCATTCCTTGCATTAACATAAGTTGCGAAATTTATGTTTCATAGGATGTTTTGCAAACCCATGGTCCATAGCAAAATATATCCCATCCATTGTAAGACATTTCTTTGCAATATGGGTAGTGAGCATATGCTTGTTCCAAGAAGTTGTGGTTTAAAACTATTATATAGAGCATGATCCTAGCATGGTTTTAGAGAGCAATGTTTTTATTTCTATCATGTTTTGTGTCATGTTTCAAGGGTTTGATATCCCTGCAATTTCAAAAAATATGTTTTTCACATGTTTTTGTCATGTTTTTACACTTTCCATATAGGTTTGTTACATGTTTCTTATAGGTTTCTTACATGTTTCTTAAGGTTTCTATCCATGTTTCTTCCATGTTTTTGTCATTTTTTCAACGATTCTTTTTTCAACTTTGTTTAACAAGTTTTTACATTTTTTTCTTTTATGTTTCCAATATTCTAATGTTTTGTAACCTATCGAACTTTGTGAGACATAGTTTATAGTGTTTTAATAAAAAAATTACCATGTTGTCATCATGTTTCATAGGTTTCGAAACATGTTTATTCAATTTTTTTTAATATTCCAAGGGTATGTTTTAGATGACTTTTTGAATCAATTTAACAGAATCACTAATGTAACCAAGTTGCAATACTTCACCCAATGCTCTTGGATGTTCAAAGGTAATTTGAAGTTAACCTTCAAATTGTCCAAGAACACCCAAGGGTTGTGGGAAAAGTATTGCAATAAGATAATAAGACTTTGTTCACCAAAACATATATGAAATGATGGTCGACAAATAACATGTGGATGTTTGAAGGCAATGTGTCAAATAAACCACATCATTTCCTTCAAACATCCATTTGCCTTTTGTCAATCACTGTAGATTTTTTTTGATATAATTTATACTATTAGGCCCATAAACATAACAAATGTGCTTACAAAAAATTATTTAAAAACATGGGTTGAAACATGAAGCAAATGGTATTTGAAAATTACCATTCAATTGGATAGTCAAAACCTATGTATAGAAATAAAAAAAAGGGTAAAACCCTGAACCAAACAATATCTGAAAACTACCAGTCACTAGATAGTCAAAACATGTGTACAAAAATTTTAAACCTACAAAGATGTTGAAACATGTAATTGGAACATGTTTCTAGTGTAGCTTGTCATGTTTCGAGTGATAGATTCCGTCAAATCACCTCATTTAAAAAGTAACAAGAACGGAACCCATACTTCCATTTCTTAGGAATGTTGCAAGTAACATTTTTGTGAGATTGTTTCCAATGCTATTAGATGTTTGAAAGGAACATACAGAAAACTCCAAAACATTATCTAGGAACACCCAAGAGTTGTGGGAGAAGCATTGCAAGATTAATCTATTATCCATTTTCAAAAAACAAGTGGATTATTGCCAAAAAATGTTTGAAGAAACAAAAAAATTAGAGACCCAAACAACAACGAGGAAAATGATCAAGTAGAGAACAAGAAGACAACAACAAACAACAAGACAATGCAAACCCAACAACATGGGAAATGAACATGATACAAGTGGATTGTTACGAAGAAGTGTTTAATGAAACAAAAAAAATCGAAAACCCAAACAACAAGTAGAGAACACGGAGACAACGACCAATAACAAAACAACACAAACCCAAACAAACAACGTGGGAAATGAACACGATAGAAACAATAAACATGTTTGCTTTGTGAGCAAATATTCGATGTGCAACTTCTTAACCTTTGACACAACATGTGTCAATTGCCATAAATAATATAAAAACCAACATCCACCTACAAACATCAAGAAACTTCAATAAGGTGAAACAAGTCGTGCTACTGGTTCTTGCACAACATTGTTGTGCTTCAAATGGGAAAATGAAAGTGAAGATAGCTGCGAATAAGAACATGAAGAACGATCTAGTGGGTGGAAAGATAGAACTTCCTTAATGACACCATGAGCTCTTTTTGTTATCAAAACCCTAATTAAATCTTTGGCGGGGGAACGTGGATGAAGACATTAGAATTTGGCAAAAAATACATGGTGACAATGCGAAGTTCGAAAAAGGTTTAAAGTGTTATGGATGGGGATCGCATGGGGGAACATGGAAAATGGATGAATGGGGCTGAAACATAGCTCCCAAAACGTTACATATTTTGGTGGGATATGTTTCAAAGGCTTGGGCTACCCAAACATCGAAACTCATGCTAGGCTGCCCGCGCACAGTTTTTGACCGGTTGAAACAAGCACTGAGCTGGCATTGAAACACGACATGTTTTTATGTTAGTTTGCTCTAGGGCCCATGTTGTCCATGTGTGGAAACCCACACCGGGCCACCTTGAAATGAACAACACATTTATGACTTGTCATTGAAATAACATCGGGGCATCAAAAAATGTGTTCCCTAAAATGGTTTCAAAATTGTCATGGGTAACCTGTTATACATTATGAAGTCAAATAAGGTGAAGTTCTCAAATAATCAAACTCTTTTGATGAATAATTATATTCCTAATGCTATTGTAAACGCTTGTTTTGTTCCTCCTTGTGCCATATGCACCACAATGGGGTCATCCACCTCCTCGATTTTGACTCCCAAAAACTTTGTCGTTTACAAAATCATGAAGGAATTCATTGGTCATGAATCCAAAAGACAACAAACACCCTTGTCATTAATTATAAAATTTACCTCTAATAAGTTGGAGATTTTGCATGCACTTACCTTGGCCTTGAGTCCCCCTTGAAAGACTTTTCGACCTTAGGTGGAAACTTCATTCACCCAAGGTGTCTTGGGGCAATCATTCACCAAGCGACCATGAAGGTCACAATTGAAGCACTTGACCTTTGCCAAGTCTCCCCTTGCCTTTTTCCCTGCAAGCTCCTTCACCTATGACTTTCTTTTATATTTAGTAGTGGGTTTACTCCATTTTTGTTTGTTTCAACGGCGTTCGTTGAAGTAATTATTTGGCCTCATCCTTTGAGTAACCCCACTTTTAGGGTTAATTTGGTGGCGCCAAGGACCATCGTCTTCCATGCACTCCGCCAACTTCATCAAGTCCTAGCAAGTTTTTGGGGTGTACCAATCTTTGTGCCCAAGGCTAGAGGCCTCACGTAAAAGCTAATTTCTTCAAAGGTTTTTCTTTTATCAATACAAGGGTAACTTTGTGCTAAATTCTTGCATGTATTTTACAAGGGAACCCAAGCCCTTCACCAAGAGTTCCATACTATCCCCGAAGTCATGGTGGTGTAGCATAAATCTCTCATTCAACTATGATTTGAATTGCTTTCATGTCAAAGTGTTAAGCAAGTCGAATGTTTCTTGCTTCTATGTCATCCACAATCTAAGGCATGATCCTTCAACAATGTTTACATCGAATGAAACCATTCCACATCCAATGCATAACATTGTGTCTCCATAAAGGCCTCCACTTGGACAAGCCATTGGCAAAAACTTTGCACCTTCAATTCATTTCCTATGAAAGTGTTGAGATAACAAACTTTCATTGGTTTGGTCAAGGCCCTACTTTTGGGGTCCACACACCTGTATGTTTGCCTAATGCATGTATCAAGGCCAAATGGGCTTCACTATGTTGCAAGAACATGGCTTGGAGTGTTACTAACTTTGTCACCTCCTTAGCAGGTGGAAGGTTCATCGTTCCCTCCGAGGTCCTTATTTTGGTTTGCCCATGGGTTGATTCCACATGGGTTTATCTATGGCCTTCAAAGTGGTTGCCATTTTGCGATGCTAAAGTTTCCTTTGAGGGCACAAATCTTTCCTTGGATGGTTTTCCACCCTTTCCATGCCTTCCCAAGGAATTCCAAGGTATAAGCAAGTTTTTCTTGCTTGAGGATGGCAACTTTGAAGGACTATCTTCCCCTTCTACCAACTACTTCCCCTTATCCTTCTTCCCTTGAATCAAAAAAGACTCTTCTTTCTTTAGGTGGAGAGTTTTCTTTCTTTTTTGGGGGAAATTGTTCTTTCATGATGAAGGCTTGTATACTCTTCTCTTCGTCAAATTATAATTCTTCACCTAACATTTCCTTCCCAATATTGGCAAGCTTTTGCATTTCAACCTCCTTGGCCCCATTCTCCTTCTCCTTTTTAAACTTGTATTTCTGCTTGGGCTTAACCTTGTCAGCAACAATTAGTGTTGCAACCACCTCCATCTTGCCTTCCATTCTCGAAGTCACTTGGACTCCTACTCTAATACCAATTTTTGCCCTCGGAGGCCCCTCAACGCATCCCCACATTCCTTGGCTTCATAAGATGATTTTAATTCACATGCCAATACCTCACCTATCCGAAATCTTAATCTTGGACTAACTTTCCAACACGTGCATTTCCCTTAACCCAAATGTGAACTTCCCCAAATGGTCCAAGGCTTCATCACTCAGACTCAATTAACTTCGCCTAATAGCCCAACCACAAGTAACACAGACTTGTTTTTAAAAAAACCCTAAGTTGTTGCTCAACCCTCCACTTATTTTTACACACCTTTGTGCTAAACAATGGCTTATTGCACCAAGAGTCAAACTTGGATTGGCAATCAAGTTGCATCACGCACGTTGACATGGGGCCACTCCATGGTGGTCCTGGGATGGGTCCCAATTGGGTGAGTCCACTTTTGGTGTCACCCAAGAGGCCATGGCAAGTACCTTGTTAACTAGTAGGTAGCAAGGTATGGTTTATAACTTGTGACCCGATAGCCAATCAGAGTGTAGAGATTCTCATTAGGGTGTGGATCATGTGTACTTTAAGCAGGCTATTCAATGTAACCTCAAAATACACTAGAGAAACTTCATCTGTCTTTACTTAAATACACTTGGACATTGCAGATTAATTCTGCATGTCTCCGCTGAATTTTGAAGTCCATACAATTTGGGCTTATCGTACCATAGAAGGGGACAGAAATGGGCACTCGCGAAAGAAGGAGAATTACAGCGTTTGATCAGAAATCAATGGGGTCGTTGGGTCAGCCACAAGGGCCCACGGCCCACTAGCACTCAAATGAAGAAGCACAGCACCCGCCCAGGGGTCTGCTGACATGCTCTGTCCTTCGATTTCAGAGGACAAAACACTTTTTTCACCACCGTGACAGAAGCCATGTGGTTGCCCATCTGACATTCTCTTTTTTTCGGATGCAGAGGCGAAGGCGTTTCGTTTCTACAACTTGACGAAAGAAAGCCGTGCATGCATGCGCTATGCTACCATGGTCTCATAACTTTGTTTAACTCACGTGTTTTTCTCAGTTTTTTTTCCCCATGTAAAGCGGACCATTAGATGGTTAGCTGGCCATCAATCTAGTAAACATGTGATTCCTGGTGTGCATATAACTGTAAATTTGGCATTACAGTGTGTAGGTTTGAACTCCACATACCCATTTACAGGATCCTCACTTAATTGGCTAAATAGAGACTGTCTTGGTCAGCTGTTGATGGAATCCCGAAAGTGTGAAACACTCCAGGCTTTTCAAATATAGGTCTAGTGCAGCTTTGCCAGGCATGGACCTCTTTGTTTTTTCGTTTTCTTTTTGGGGGAAAACAGAACAGCATACCCCATTGACAACCCTAGACCCCATATTTCAATACTGTTCTTGGCCTAGTAGTAGAGCCTTGGCTCCAGCAAAGAGCCAAGACACAGTAGGCACAACAGGATGCACACAAAACTTTTTATCACATTGGAAGACTCATTGCCAGTGGCATTCAGTAGGTATCCTGGTGACACCCAGACAGCGGTCCTTACTGGGTATGTATTAGCATCTTGTGTACCATGGTACTCAAATGATAAACACGTTATGTTGGGTCTTGGGTCTTGGCTATATTTTAGAGCTTGAATCTGTCTTCAGTGTTCAGATACCCAACAAGTTCAACTGGGTGTGGTGAAAAAATTACCTTTTATATAACTATAGAGTATCATTTGGCTCCTATGTCAAACTTAAAAGCTTGATGACCTGAATCTGCAAGTTAGTGACGGTTTGCTGGACGCCTTATAGCTGCTAAATGGTAGCCTACCAGGCAGTATTTAGCCCTCCAATAGCTCTCCAGGTTAATTGGGCTCATCATTTGCATTTTCAGCCCCTGTTGCCAATGGGTATTCCAGCAGAACCCAGCTTAAATGTGTTGCCCTTTTCATAAATATGCAACAACTTAAGAATAATTCCTAGTTGAAACTCTCTTTGCAATTTGATATACATAGGAACATCTCTGGTATATAACAGGTAGAAAAGTGAAGGAAGACTATGAAGTTCTCAAGTGATACAGCTTTTCCCTCATTTGTTTCAGAAACTACTTACAACTACTACAGGGAAATCAGGGTTTGGGATAATCAACATCGCCTCCAGAGGAAAAGGTTTTTAAACCCTGGTTGTTGCTCTGTGTACAAATAGTTTCACAGTGCGGATTATAACATTAGGCAAGTAGATACTTTCATTTGATGACGAGCTGTAAGTAGCTGAGCATCAAGTAGGAAGTCTAGGTCTTGAGTCTTGACCATCCCACAATTGATAGAGCCTTAGAAGCTGAGAGGAGAGAACCCTATTATTTGTAATGGTGCTACAAAATATGATCCTACTTGGGTCTCGCTAGGCGAAGTCCGAGAACAACAGACAAACAAGTGATTTTAAAGTGGAAACGTATTAAGGGCTTCTGACTCCCTTGCAAACAATGGGACAATTATCTCCAAGGTCACAAATCACGACACCTTAAGGCAAATCCTTAAAAGAAAGGTAAAAGAAAGCAGCTACGGTTGCTGGATGATTTGGAGCCAAGTGTCTGTTTCGGTGTGGTGCACATGGAACTTTAAAGGAGGGTGGTTTTGTTTTGCAATCAATCCATAAAGCATGAGTGTCAGCTAGTGGCCATGACACACTTCCCCATTACCTGAACAAAATCCTGATAAGCCTCAGAGGTCAGAGATATGCAATGCTCTTGCATGTCTCTAAAAACACTATAAGAAGCTAGTGCTGGACTTATGAATTGACACATGCATAACTTATGCAGCAAACAGTATGCTGAACGAGTCCAAAGCAAGCCAAAATAAATAAATAGCACCATTATGGCACTCACTCACAATCACAAATTGTGGTGTTCATCGAACAAATTCAAGCTAAAATGTGATTCTTCAAGTAATAACAAGACCTTACACTTTTCAAAATGTGAATGCCAATGTGAAGAACTTTGAAACAGACCACATACTCGAAAGGAAAGTTTGGTTGATCCCACTACAGAACCTGGAGTTAGTTGATAAATGACTTTTCAGAGTTAACCCTTTACTGTCCACTTGCAACCTGGGTTGTTTTTACACAATTTGTTTCTTGTTTTTTTTGGTGTCCTATGGTCTGAAGGCCAAAATGACCAATGAAAAAATGTGGAACGTGTGTCAAAACCGATAATTTAAATTTTGGATACATCCATGGAGACAACCAAAAACAAATGACAAGTCTAAGAACTCAATTTTTTTTTATCATCCGTCAGTGACAAATATCAATGCCTGTAGATTAATATATTGTCATGAGATGCCATTTTGCTAGATACAAGTGGACTATGTTTTTTTTGGAACTTTGCAAATTTTAAGGTTGTTTCATTTTCACAATTTAAAGAAAAAGGCATGAAATGCAATGAAATATAGAAATTGGAAAACTGGAAATGAAAAAAAAAAGTAATGTAATTGTATACTAAAACTGACCATAAAGCATTGTGTGTAATAGCTACAAGAGAGCATGCAAAGACAACTTAATAAAGCACTAGTGGGAGTAAACCATTTTCTGCATGCTTAATTGCAGCATTGAAAAGTTAATAGATTAGTTTTTATGGTTTGATTGGCTATTTACGTTTATTGTTGAGCTAATAGAGTTATCCATGAAGTCACCTTCTCTTCACCTTGTCTTTGGGCCTCCTTTCACCCCCTATCCCCTCTTTCAGTGGTATCCACAAAGTAAGCAACTTCTATTAAATCTCAGTATGAAATGCTGAAACTTGGCATCTAAAGCACAAGGTTTGGAAGTAATTATAATAGTTGTACACGTCAGAGCAGTGAAAATATATGTAGCAATAGTGGGGGCGCTCAGGAAAAAGGAAAGACAGGATGAAACTCAGTTTATCACCAAAATTGATGGTTTGAGATGGTTTTCTCAATTCCCCTTCCCCCCTCGCCCCCCTCTCTTGAATGCTAATGTGTTTTTTTTGCAGGTTTTCTTTTAATCTCACACCTATATGAACAAACTCAGGGTTCTGGTGTTATGTTTTCCTTACTTTATGGATAACTCTAATAGTTGATCATTTTGAACCTGCTGAGTTTGGAGATATTGATGTAAAAGGGTCAGGGATCATGTGTGGATTATGTTTGTTGGCTTCACTGAGCCCATATGTGTTGATTGTGGGCATGTGATTGTTAAGGATATCTAAACACACAATCTACCCTAAAATCCGTAACAAATTGAAAATTTGGCATCCATGCTACTTTATTGTTTGAACAAAATTTTCAAGATTCCAATTTCATTTTGAGATCATATGGCAGGTGAGAGAACTTGGAGAGGTCAATACTGATACAAAATGCATTCACATGAACATGTACTCCTAACTTCAGGCATGTGACACAAACATTCAAAGTTTGTGAGAAATATATATACTTTATGTTTATGAGACTTTTTCCAAGAAACCCATCCGTTTTTTTTTCAATTTTGTGATGTGGCTGAGGTGGGAATCCAACATAAGCCAATTTAGCCAAATTTGGCTATTAACAAAATAAGAAAGAAAGAAAGTTTAAACACCCTTATATATTTTTGGGTACCTACTTGAACCATGTATATAAATCTGGCAGTTTCTAGATATTTTTCCAAGTTTTGGAAATAAAAAATAAAAAATCATTGATTTTGCCATAGATTTTTTGCAACAGTGTGAAATTTTGCACCAAAAAAGACGGCCGACCCAGTAGCTTGAACTCCAGTCAAGACGGGCAAAAACATGGCCAAGCTCTCCACAGACTGGTTTAGGTCCTTCTTTGCCACCTAACTGGGCCTACACCCCAAGAAGCCCTTGAGGCTGGGATTGAAACAAAATTTCTTCAATGTGGGTGGGCACCTGCAATGCAGCTGGAGGGCTGACCACGCTCTTAAATGCACACAAGAAGGACCACTGGATGTTCTTGCCCGAATGATGTAAGACTTGGATGTGATGCATGAGTACTAAGATACCTAGTGCCTTGGCAGCTTTGACTCTAATTAAATTATTTGTTGTTGAAATTTTCAATGAACAAATTATTGTGCAGGGAAATAGAGATCCAATAAGAATATACAGGAATATTTTTATTTTCAACATGAAATGTTCAAATTTAAGTAATTATTCAACAGACATGTGTTGATCAAAACTGTCATTGTACTACAGTATTTAATGTTCCATTGCTTGGAACTTTGGAAGTTTTGTTGGAAAACTCTTTAAGAAAATGGCCAAATTACCATTACTTTACTACAAGACCAACCAGTTTACCTCATCTCTGTCCATCCATATGGAGATCTTGCGGATCCAACCATGGATCTGATTCAAGCCATCGGTATGTAGTAAGTACCAAGGTACCTACACACCACTGGTGTGACCCAACGCCCTGGTTTTCTGGTTTTGAGGCGATCTGAATAAGAGAAGGTTCTGAAAATAGACCCTTCCGGACTTGTGATCTCGGCCCCGGGCAAGTAGGTTGGAAGAACGGGTCGAAAATTCAGAAGCATCTATTTTCAGACCGTTCCCCTCCGTAAAGACAAGTTGTCATTTTTCTTTCCACTTCCCTGTCTATATAAAGACAAAAACTGATAAATTGTGGAAAACGATGCAGATATGCAAAAGATAGATTACTGAGTTTGAAAACTGTACCTTCCAAAATGTGGAAGGCCCAGTCCAGCCTTCACTTACTGCAAAATTCAGGTAAGTAATCGTCCTAAAAATACTAAGAAAGATCTACTGGGTCTTTACGGTTGGATGAGCCTTCTGCACCCTTTTATGCCTTGATGTCGTTCCTATGTTGTCTCATTTTGTTCATGTGCCACTCTAAACGCCTATGCTACCTGCACATGAAAAATCACGCACTTGATAAGCTTCAGCACATAGGGTTACTTCATTACCTTGGGCTAACCCCAACCCTTAAATGGGTGGGACTAATACTCATTACAAACTTCCCAAGTGATCCAAGGCCTTGTTGCTCAGGATTATCATCTCTCGTCTTTCGGCCTAATCGCAGACTTCACTTAGTTCAAGGACTTAGTGCATTAAGGCCAAAGCCCTGAGCCCCCTTCCTATGCACCCTCACTCACTGGCACCTATGCAGCTCCTGAGTATGCCAAACCAAAAGTCAAACCCAGCCCCACACTTAGACTCATAACCCAAGTCCGTCACCAGGGCCACCCCATGGTGGTCTAAACTTAGGCCCCAACTAGGCGAGCCCCCACACTAGATGGTCCACCTAAAAGGGCATGTTAGAGCCCCTCGCACATGTTTACAACCCTTAGCTATGGGGAGGTTAACTAGAAACAAAAACCGAATGAAAAAAAAAGTTTTGTCTAGACATTACCCATTCATGGTGGTGAGTTCGTGTTTCATAATGTTTAGACTATATCAACAACATCAACCTTAGGTTCTTTCTAAGTTTTATGTGCAACTTGTCTTACGATTAGCCTTTTCCAACCTCTTTCATTGTTTGCTTTTCATTTTTCAATTTTCTATAAAAATAATGTGATTCAAAGTTGTTGTAGTATTGAAAGTTGTTTCATTTGTGAGTCATGAATTTATTTTTTTTGAATTATCTGATGCTTAGTCTCATTCAATGTCAATCTTCTTTCACAATGTCGTTGCACTTTCCATAGACCTACAAATTCAAATTTTAGGAACCATGATGTTGGTGGGCTACTTGTAATTCCTAATCCCAATGTAACTTTTTCATCTTGTGGTCCTCTTGTCGCTACCCCTCCTCTCTTTTCTTCTTGAAATTTGATATTTCATTTCCAAATCCAAATCTAGAGCTTTGTGACCTTGTTAGGTGCTTTGTGAATTTTGTAGGCTTGTTGGGCTTGTTTTTGCAAAGGCAAAAACTTGATGATTTATTTTCTATCTTTGTTGAATGCAAGAACCAAACACCTTAGTTTCCATTCCATGGACATGTTACCCACTTTCCATGCTCCAATTGCAATGGTTTCTCTTTTGAGGATTTTTTGAAATTGTAAATGTATGTGAGGGAATTAAACCCCTAAATTTGGCTTTTTCAATACAAGTGACCTTTGAACAACCAAGTTGAAAAGGCTAGTTTTAAGAGTTCAATTCCCAAACAAGTGTTCGGATTTGATTATGAAATTGTATATTCACCATCACAAACTTAATAGGCTTCATAGGTTCAAACAAATTTTGTGCAAATTTCAAATTTCATAAGTTCATACAAAAATTGCATGAATTTCATGTTATGGTTAAAATGAACGATATTTGTATGTATTCATAATCTCAAATATTCAAATGAATGATATATTTTTTTAAATGACACACATGAATGTGCATGTTTTATACACAAAAATCACATAATTTTATGCAAAATTACATTGTGATAATTACATTGATTTTAGTTAAAATGTAAATTGTACGTACTTCACATCAAAACATCATTACATAAAAATAATATGTATTTTTCGTGCCATTTTTACACTTTGAAGCCCACAAATTTCACACGAACATATTGTTTTATAGTTTTTGCATGAATTACATTGAAATTTTGTGATATTGAAAGTTTGTGATGACTTGTTTGTTCGACATTCTTGGTTTTTGTTTTCACATGTCCATCAATACATTTTTTTTTATCACCCTAAACTTTACAATTTAGCACAAGTAAATGCCAAATTCAAATAAAATAGTTTGATTATTCTTTTGAAAACCCCATGTCTAATAATAGAATAACTGAAAAGCTTTTAAGTATTTTTCAATGATATACAAATGTCAACACCTTTGAATATAAAAAAAAGGTTAAATTTTTTACCCTAAGCATTTTAAGCCCTACTAGCTAGATTATTTATTTTAAGTTTTAAGTTTTGATTATGAATTCATTATATATTATTAAAAATGCTTAGTTGAGTGATTTTTTTTTGACATAGAAAGTAATATGATGCCATTGATACAAAAGGAAGAAAATTTTGAAAGATTTTGCATAAATTGAGATATACAATGAAATAAAGATTTTTTAATAAAGTCCTTTATTCATTTGAATTAATAATTCAAGTTTTCAATTTTTTAATGTAAATTTTTGATGCAATTATTTACAATTGATAAAGTCTAGAAGTAAAAAAAATTGTTTAGCCTTGCCATATGACTTGTGCAATATAATTTATTCTACTACAATGTAAAATGGACTTTTATTTTAACACTAATATGAACTCTACATATGCTGGAAAGTACTCCACCTTAGTGTGCTTTCACCCTATATATAAGGTTGGAAATATAAAAATGAATGCACACAAACATAATTTAGGTGTTTTAAAATACATTGGTTGGTATTTAAGTCATGTAAAATGTTAGAAACATGATAACATAGATGGAGTTATATATAATGTTAAATGAAAAAGTAATACTTCAAGACATGTTTGTTGAATAATTTAATTTTCAAGATTCCATGGCAAAAATTTGAATATTTCAAAAAAACATTGTTTTTTTTCACAAAATTTTATTCTTTGAAAAAACATATTCTGAAAATTTCAACATTTCTACTTGAATAATGTAATTTGTGTCAAAGCTACCAAGGTATTATGGTAAAATTAGATCAACAAATTCAACACCAAAATAAGGAAATGATTCCCCATTAAGGCATTCGATACTTGTTGAATAAATAAAAAACAATGCAATAGAAATATGCGTAAAATCAAGAAAAGACAAGGTTAGTACCTCAAGTTTGGTCATATGTAGGGTGAAAATTTTAAAAACCTGAAAAAAAAACATTAACATTCAACAAGGGTGAAACTAAAAAAACCATCAATTTTGATAGTTTCCTGAATTTCACCTTGTTTTTCTTTTTTCCTGAATGCCTCCACTATTGCAACATAGATTTTCACTATTCCTACATGTATAACTACTATAATTCCTCTCAAACTTTGTGCATTATATGTTGAGATTCAACATTTCACACTAAGTTTCAACATTTCATACTAAGATTTAATAAAATTTCCTTAGTTTGTAGATACCACTAAAAGAGGGGTTAGGGGGTGAAAGACAAGGTGAAGATAGGGTGACTTCACGGATATCTTTAATATGATGAAAACATATCTTTAAAAACCACTTAAGGAGGTGGAATTCTTTAAATTATATTTATATAGTTTTGAAAAATTACAAAGGGAGCACAATAATTTGGATTATTAAGATGTTTTTGGGAATAGACTCCATTAGTTTCAAGTTTCAATGTTAAGAAAAAAAATCAACTTTAAATGTTTGAATGCTTTAAATGTTTAATTTCCTTATCAAATATGCATCATTTGTTCTAAAAATTGAACAAATGTTAACATTTATTATTTAAAAAAGGAAAGAATTGTAATTGATGAAGTTTATTTTACAACACATTTGGAGTGCATTTAGTTCAAATGTGATTTTGGCCTTGAAATTTATGAATTTTGAAGACGTAGCTATAATAAAAGTTATTTGTTTTCATATGTTAAAGAACTTGAATGCATAATTTAATTGACATATGGTTAGGATGTAATCAAATTTTATTTATATTTAACATGTAGTGGTAAATTAAGTTAGAAAAATATATTTTTTAATATTATAGTCCATCACATGAATGTTGCATGCAATCCTTGGAAATGGCTTTGCTTTAGCATTTTAGCCCTAGTTCCTTTGATTATGTTTGCATTTGGTATGGGTGGAAAAACATAGAGCTTGTCCACAATAAAAAACTATAAGTATCATATTGTCGTGTGTAGTAAATTGTATGTCCAAAATGTTCATTATCTATAAACCCAAAATAAGGTGGTGTTTTATTAAGTTACAATTAAGGTTTTTGGCTTAATTGTATAACTAAGGTTTTTTTTCCCCTATTGTTTGCAATGTGTTAATTAAGGGTGAAAATTCACATTTAGCAGTAGGCAATTATTTCAACTTGAAGCTTGTGTAAAAAAGCTTGGTGAAGAAACTTCTAGATGATAACATTGACAAAAAACTTAAAGAGAGATAAAATAAGCTAGAAATTGGGGGGGGGGGGGGGGGGGGGGAAAAAAAAAAAAAATAAATGAATGTTTATTTGGGAAGAAAAAAACAATAAGATATATTTATAATTAATTTTTTGAGTATAAT
>Ga0116227_10003857_pt1 | contig 32939 bp, 30 predicted proteins | sample S1TSphgellanicum_FD_89693 | JGI IMG/M metagenome (GOLD analysis project Ga0116227, IMG submission 89693) | Host-associated microbial communities from peat moss isolated from Minnesota, USA - S1T2_Fb - Sphagnum magellanicum MG | ecosystem: Host-associated > Plants > Peat moss > Unclassified... | reverse complement strand
CTTCAAATGGGAATGACATCAGGACACAAAATCTACTCTACCCTAAACCCTAAACTGTCTACAGGAACTGGAAAGGGGAGTGAATTGTTATCCACTTTGAGCACAGAGCAGGCAACCACCATCTCCAGCTTCCGGCGAGCTCCAAGTCCATCAGCATTACCTACTCAGACAAAAGCCCAACATCATCATCATCATGTGTGTCTCCAGCAAAGCGAAGATCGAAACTAAGAATGCTTACACTTTGAGGGGGGAAAAGACTTCTGATTGGGGACTTGTAGCAATTCAAAGAGAAAGTTTCTTGAAAAATCTGTCTGCCGAATTGAACAAACCTGTTGATAGACAGATCACTCGAATCGAATATCCACTGAGCCTGGACAATGACAGCAAAGTCGGGCCAAAGAACCTGTGCAACCGCCACTAATTGAGCAATGTACTACTGAGACTCTGAACATTGTTTCTTTATTGTAGATAGGAAGATCATATGTAATTTCAAAGCTGAAGGACTATCCACAATTTCAGACAATTGACCTTGCTGTTCATAAGTCAAGTTTCAAGGTACCCATCATCTTGCATGATCCTTTTTTTTACTCATTAGTTGGGCAGCAAACCTGTAGACTTTGCATCAACTATATTTTTTTTCTGCTATGTAAGTTCTTTGTGTGCTCTTTCACCTCTGCTTTCCTATTTATATGAGGAAGAGAATGCATTTGTGGCTTCTTAGTACCCTGTCATTATCACTTTGGAGGATCTCAGCAAAGAGAGAAAGAGAGAGGGAGGAAAAAACACACACACACACACACACACTTGCTCCCCAACTTACTCACTCCTATGCAGTGCTCCCCCAGGTACCGCAAAGATGCAGCAACAGCAGCAGAAGCAGCGTCTCAAAAAACTTCACGTTCTGTTCTCGTGCTCTTCAATCCAAAATCTTTGAGAAAATAATCCAGAAAAATCCAAACAAACAGCAGCAGCTGGAGGGTTTACACTACAAGAAGACCACCCATACATTTGGGTCTTGTTCACACTTGTTCACAGACGGACACACTGATGGACGTAGTGAATTAATATATAATTTTCAACAATGAGAATTTTTTTAAATTCAATTACTTTTTTTCTATAGGTCTGAAAAGTGTGAACGATAAATGTGTAGATTTTTTGCACCAAAAGGGGAGTGGGGGTCTAGCCCTGCGGTCTGGGAGGATTTTGACATCTAAACAAACAAGAAAAACAAGCAAACAAACAACTAAGGTAACCAGGCTGGTCATGGTACACTTAAGAAGCGCTCAGTGCTTAACAACTTCTTCATCATGCATCCATTGTAGATGGACTACAAAGACATCATAGCTTAGCTCTTGGTGCACTTGGAGCTTTTTGGATCATGCAAAGCAGAGTTGGTTTGAGTGAGATATAACCAACAAAAGGGAGGGGGTTCACAAGCTTTAAAAAAATTCAGTTGGATCAGAGAAATTGCTATGAACATTCGTTGTCAGGCCTACGACCTAAGAGCAAAAGCCTCAATGATAATCAATGACACTCTCATCAACAAACTGGATGGATGTAGAAAACACACACTTCTCCCCCCTATTTATGTACATAAATTTTCCTGTTAGCAAACCCATTCCTTCCTCAATCTCGTGCTATGTCAATCCTATATATAAAAGCAAACATGGTGTCTGTCTGTCCGTCTGTCTGTGGCGACAAAAACAAGACAAGATCCTGAAACAAGCGAGGTCCTCAAAACCTTCGAGGACCTAAACCGAGGTGGCCAGAATCCTCGATAAAGGACCTGAATCGAGATTCTCAGTACCTGGTCCAGACTTCGAGACAAACCTGAAACGAGGTTCCCAAAAAGAAAACCCATCGTTAGGGACCTGAAACGAAGTCCTCAAAGAGAAAACCCGTCGTTAGGGTCTTGAAACGAGGATGCACTTCGACTGGCAATTCTCGGTTTTGGACATATTGAAGAAGAACCGACAGCCGAACACAGGTCCGGTTCAGTGTTGGGTGGTGCTTTTGAATCTTTAAAGAACCACCGGTTCAGGTCCTTTAAATATTTTAGACCCTAAGAGCCCCATGCTTCCTGTTCTTTGAAAAAACAGGCCAGGGCAGTCGCTGCGGGGGGCCGGGCGAGGTGCCACGGGTGGCTGGAGTGGTGTAGCCATGGGTTGCCCTCACTCGTTAGCCATAACTACCATTTGAGCTTCAGCACATAAAGGCAAATTAGGGCTGATAGATGGACTAAGCAAAAAGTCTTTGCACACAAAAAATGGTATGATATTAGGTTGAGGACTTGGAAAAAAAACACATCTTTGTAAGAAATAAAAGCAAGGCAATCAAAATCAATAATTGAAAGGAATGCCAAAACTTCAAAAAAAGATAATCCAAACTTACTTACAATCCAAATGTCTCTTTGGTTTTTTCTTCATTGGTGAATAAGGATCCAAACTATAAGTGGGTTTTTTATTCTATTGTAATTCATCTTCCTTCACCGATGGAAGAAATGTCTCTCCAAACACCACAGGATCCACCTCAAGGATATGCTCACCAATAGCCTCACAAATATAGATAATATTATTTCTAAAAGGAATGGAGTCCTAAAGTTAGAAAGATTATGAAATTGTACAATTCAAGAATGAAGACATTAACATTGAGAAAGTTCACTTGTGGCGAAATCTAGATGGACAACAAAAGAGTTGGGGGGAAAAAATGTTTTGACCAAGGCTTGAAAAATAAGAACATAAATCTTTTTAGCTCCTTTAAATGGTGCATTAAAGGCAAAGATAGTCATTCATATCTTCAAAGTCCAATTTGAATGAACATCCTCCTTTAACACAAAAATCCCTTGAGAAGATACATTAGGAGAAGGTGAGAAAAAATGGAAATCCTTAGGAGTAAAAAGGATAGATCCTTGCTGACAAAAATCTACATGAACAATTGAGGATAAACTAGTAACTCAGAATACAAAACGTGCTATGTTAATAACTCAGAACCCAAACGCTGAATAATATGTCCTCATATTTGCCTTCAAGCATGATCAATAAGCTCAGGCCCAATACTGTCCAACACCACACCCATGACCAAACACAACCCCACTTTTAATGGACAAAACCATCTTAATTGTGCGTGGATACATGCCCATTATGGAACACAATTTTTTTTGTATTGGGACAAAATGTAGTAACTCAGAATACAAAAGTTTGTGATGGTGCGTTAGGCCATAGGTGGTGTTGTGTCCAGTCAACAAGGTTTGACTGAACTTTGGTAGGCTAGGTTCTGAATACAAAGGGCATCCCCTTGTAGGCTTGTGTACCATGATGGGCTTAGGGCAATTTAGACGAGGGTCAAGGTTCAGGGACCAATGAATTCAAGCAATCTTATTGGTCAAAAGCTGTAAATGGGTTGCAAGGCCTTTAGATGAGGGTCCAAGGCCAAAAAGTGGCAAATTGAGGCTAAACCTACATGGCACCTGGTTTGGAGGGAAGATCAATTGGTCTGGACCATAAAACAGTGCTAAAAGGAAAGCTCCTGATTTGGAGAACCAAGAATCAGGCTAGGGACCAAGGTATATTCCAACTCAAGGATTCAATTTGCTTCAAACCAGTCCGAATTGGTTCCTAAGAAATCGTACCCTGGACCCTCATCTAAAGTGGGCCTTAGTTACCCTATATTGATTTATAGATTCTTTGGAAAACAACCCTTCTAGGTATGTATATGGTACGTACTGGCAAATGATGATGAAACCAGCATGATGTCAGACCATTTGGGTTTAGGACATGATGCTTGACCATTTTGCTCTTGGAGACGGTGCTAGGTCTTTTTGCTCTTGGAGATGTTGGACCATTCATCTCAATACAACTTAATAGACTAAGTGCTGATGCCTTTTGTTCCATCAGTTATGCATATAAAAATGCTTACGTTTGGAACAAAACAATGTATTTGTTCAGGTTATACTAGGTTCCTTTCATACCTATCATTATCATCCAGGTTTGATATCTATTCATCCCAAAAGACATGGTTAGGGAAAAGAAAGCTCTATACCATTACAATATTTCAAGATTTGAACTGCCGACTTGATGTAGGTTTTTAAAGGTGCCCTCCCTTCATTTTATTTCTTATTAGGGTTTTAGCCTTAGCCAAGGTCGAAGTCACTTGTAAAAAAATAACTTTGTGGAAGTACCACATCATGGAAAGCAAATTGTTCATTGAAAGTCTTAATGTGATTCAGTGTTTTAAGTATATTCCCAAGATATTTAAGTTAAAAATTGCTTATTCAAAGTGAAAGTCATTGCCAAATCAAGATAATAATATCGTAAAGAATGTGGACTTAAGGTTTCACTAGAAAATTATTGATGAGATCATAGTCCAAAAGTTTGGTTACATTTATTTTCTAAGGAGTGTGTCTATGTATTAATTGTTAATGAAATAAATTAGAATTTACTTCCTCAATTACCAAGTATTAAGTTTATACTTACCACCCATGTATTGGTAAGGTGAGTTGTTTAGTAAATAAGCATTCTTTATTTTCTAGGAATCAGAACAAATGATTCAAGTTTTTTGCACAAATTCGTTGATGATGATATTCATGCAATCTTTTGGCAGTCAATAAGTTCTTGTTTTAAGAAGACAATAACTTCAACTTTAGTCATACAAATGGTGTTTTATCCAATTTCAAATTTTGTCTTAGCAACCACCTTTGCCCAAATATCTACAAGTTGTTATCAAGTTGGAATGTAGCCTATTTTTACCTATGTGGACATAACATTTTTTTGTAAGAGGTGATAATGTAATTTTACATATTTCATAATGACATGAAACATTGGATTGTGCACAAGCTTAGTGTTGCCTTGATTGTCACATAATAATTTCATTAATTTTTGTCTTAACAAACCCAATTTCTTAAGGAATCATGAAAGTCAAACAATGTCTTTTACTCTTCCTGCCATTTTCTTACATTCACATTTTGTGTTGGAAACTTAGTTGTAGTTTAACTCTTGATCACTCAAATCTTAGAAACAAATGCCCTCCAATTGAAATTTGTAACACCATGTTGAAAATATTTTATTGAAGGTTACAACTTTGTAATTTGAAGCTCCTTAATTAAAGCTCATATGAAGTAGTTTATGAATTTACAAAATCATGAGATTCATAACTTGAGAATTTAAAAATTCTCACTTGGGAATCCCATGGACTTAATTATTTGATGTATCTCTCATCATCAATCATATAACATTATGAGGATGAGGGTGGTGCTTCCTCCCAAGTTCAAGTTGTGTGAATGTAATGAATTCAAAGCAAGTCCGTGATTCAAAGTTAATTCCTTTTGCACTAACCATGTGCATTGTCAATTCATGTACTTGTTTGTGAAATGTTCATGATTGTCACATCATTCTCCTGGGACCATCTTAGATCTCTCACAAACCCATTTTTTCTCCAATGTGAAAAGATAAGGAGTGTGCCCTTAAGTTCTACTCTTTCTCCCTTCTTTTCATTGTTGTCACATTTGAGGTTTACTCCTAATACCTTAAAACAAACTTAAGGGTGTGTCATTTTGTTAATGACAAATTCTCAATGGGTTGCCATTTATTTGACCTAGTCACAATTTTGTCACCGAAGGTCCAATTGCATTCAAAGGAGCTATTTGCATCATTAAATCCAAGGACTACAATGATTTTTTTTGCAACTTGTTACTAAATATGTTTAGAGTTGCCATGATACATCACATGTTGTGTTTCAATAATTGTTCCATAAATATGAATTTTCAAAAGTGTGCAAATATGCAACTTCATTTTGAAAAATGATCATAATTTAAGATCACATCAAAATATGTTAATTATTTTAGGGTATAAGTTTCTGTATTATAAGTTATAAATTTGTTTTAATATGTCATGTACATTACACCCCATTTACATGTGGTAAAAGATTTTTGAAAATTTGAGATTTTCAAACATATTTTGAATTTTTAAAATTTCAAAATTTCATATCTTTTATAGTATCAGTGCTTTTTGAATATGGGTAATAGGTTGTCATTTCCTCAAATTTTTGACAGTCAAAATTTCTTTATTAAAAGAATCATTAACTTAATCATTTGAAAATTTATCCTTATTTAACAAAATTATTCTCCAAGTTCAATCGTCATTTATTAAAATCAAAATCAAAATTTTAATAAAATAATTTTTACTTTTGAATTATTGAAAATTCATGTTAATCATTTAGCACAACTTCCCATGATTACCATGATTTTTACATGACAATGCATAAATTTATGTACAAAATTTGAAAATTTTTAGTGGGATTCAAAATAGGTTTTGATTCCTAACATTGTTATTGCACCCCTTGGCTAAAATAGGTAGCCTTTTGTTGGCCTATTTTTAGTTTCAATATTTTTTCCTTGTTAATTGGCATGAACATATGCCATAGGCACCATGTTGCCACCTTTCATGTACAAGATCCAAAACAAAATGGTTTTTTTCACATATCAAAGGATATGTTTCATTGATTTCCTTTTCATTCATATTTGTTTTCAAATTCATCTTCTCCACAATAGGTGTTTGATTTGATTGTTGAAAACCAAAATTGCACATGATGTTGAAAGTTTATCCTACATTTTATCATAATTATATCCTTTTTCACTTTTCAAAACCCCTTGCTACCTACATAACTTTATGCCTAAATTAAAGATTTGCCCCCATCAATTTTTAGTTTAACTTTAAAAATATATTTTCTAATAATTGGACATTTACCAAAAGGTAAATCTATCAAGGTCCCCATGGAATATTTATTAATTGAGTTCAATTTTTAATCCATTATTTTTTTTGAAGACTCTCACGTAATGGCGTTATGAAATCTCATATTTGACCCTATCATTTTTTGTTGTGACATTAATCTTGGATTCACAATCAATTTTGGGCATGATAAAAGAAATGAGCCAATGCATCCCTTGATTCGAACAAGATGGCATAAATGTGAAAGAGTGTAAGGGAGCAAGTCCCAACAATTTCAAATGGATTCCCATTGTGGGAATCATAGATCTTTGGATTGGGGTTAAAGGGACTACTTTGTCCAAATTGGGCCCTTTCGGAACCATTGAAAAGGTCTTGAAAATTAATATATTGAAATAGGTCACAATCTCAAAATAAAAACATGAAACACAAGTTATGGTCATTTGAAAGGTCGAAAGTCAAATTGTCAAATGGTTTTTGACCTTTAATTGTTTAATGGAAGGTTCAATTAAACTTTGATTAAAAAGTTTGATAAGTCAATGTAAAGCTCTTTTAAAAGGTTACAACTTTGCTTTGGAGAGATCTCCAATAGACAAAATGAAAAAATTATGAACATAGAAAGTGACAAGATTCATAACTTAAAAGGTTTGGGAGCTTTTAAATAAAAATATCATTTCAAAATAATTTTTGTGAGGAGTTGTAAAATATATTATTTTTAAAAGAATGGTGACTCCTCCCAAGTCTAGGCCATAGTTTATGAGTCCATGTTAGCGCATGGTTTGTTTATGCATCATTTTGGCTCCAAACTAAACCTTTGTTTTTTGGTTTGTGTAATTTGGCATGACCATGAGCTCAACATAAAACCTAGTTCTAATCACATTTATTCTTTTTTGTATTCCTTTTTGTTAGGAAATAAGAATGCATTTTGGGTTTGCATTTCATCACAAAATTGAAAATGATATGAGTTTTTTCAATGTGGATACCAATAGACAAACCTAGGAATGTGTCACTTGTAGTTTCTAAAGAAATAACATTATTCTTAAAATAATTCTATATTTTTAAACACTTTCTTGAAAAAAAGAATTTCCTGGATTCCAGAAATTTTTACTTAGTGATTCCCTAGTTGGTTAAGGTTTAATGGGTCATCATCTTGGTGTGCTCATCTTCATGAACCATTCACACCTTAAACTGACTCATTTTGTGAATCCTATGGGCGTGCATTTTTTCATGCATGAGACCATTGTTAATGTGCTTTTGATTTGTGGGAAATGATGGGTTCAATGTGGTAGTTAGAACCTCCCATAAGAACATGGATGTGAAGGTTTTACCAAAAAGATACCCATGAGCTCATATTATTGATAAAATTTCTAGTCCAAAAGAAAGATATCCAAATTCCGCGCACCCATCAAACATGAACTGAACCGGATTTTGAATTCTTTTGAAGAATTGAACTAGAACCATGCCTCGATCTAGTTGCAAAAATGGAATGGAAGGTTCTCCTGAAAGTGCAAGAACTACCCAACACAAGTATGTAGGGTATACACATGCCCATGGACACATTATACATACATATGGGCAACTCTAGGAATAAAGAAATACTCAGACAAACATTGGCCATGATGCTTATATTGGTCAAATAAACAAGGGGTGTGTCACAATGTGGCCTTGCCATTTACATTAAAAAGTGTCTGAAGGCAAAAGAAGAATTATGGAAATTCAAATATTTTACCATGCAAAAACCTAAAAGAAACCAGATATTATAACTCTATAACTAATTTCAAGTTTCAACCCAAGCGAACATATCATCTTTCAAAAATCCTCATATAAAAAAATAGACCTATTACCTGGGGGCCAAAATCCCTTAAGCTAATATACTCTATAATGAATCTAAACACAATATTCCTTGGGTTTAGGGCAAGGCCAATAAACAAACAAACATACTTATCACGATATTGGGAGGATATATTGTTGGGGTAGAACACATACTTGCACATCACTCACAGGGTTTGTTTTTTCAAATTCCTCAAGTAGGTGTACTGGCGAGGATCCTCCACATTAATTAACAATAAATGGCGACTGCCCTGGTGGACTAGTAGATCTTTTTTGGAATCCTGCCTAGCTCTGGCGACCTAATGAAACACACTGTCTAAATCTGGCGACTTCTATTTTTTTTTTCTCGAGATATGAAATTAAAAAAAAAAAATTCTCAAAAAAAATTCTCAAAAATCCCTTTGTTGAATTTGCCAGCCCTTTTTTTTTGTTTTTTTTGTTGTCAAGTGACGAAAATTCGTCTTGAAAAAAAACCCCTGATCACTCACATGATTCCTTTTGAAAAAGAGCAAAAAAATATCATGAAAAAGTATTGTAAAAGCATGATGAACCCTTAACTTACGGCATAGCAACAAAGCATGGGAGAATATATGGCAAAGTCAATAATATCACCAATATCAAGGAAGAGAGAAAATAAAGAAATTCCAAACCAAATTTCCTTGTATGTTCGAGTGTTGTACATACTGATATCAACTTTTGAACATACCAGACTGGTCCTGGTATGGGGTTGATTTATTTATTTGGGCTCTGCCATGCTTCACACTACCAGTGATGATGATTAAATTAGTTTGTGCCAACATAATATAGTAGTTTTGTTGTAATCGATTTTATAATTTTCAAAAGATAAAAATTGGGTTTATATATATATATATATATTGCTTTATTTTCCATACCTGGCAGGCACTGGTATCATGAACCTACTAAAAAATTTCATACCAGTTTGGGTACTGAAATTAGGTCAAAGGCTGATTTTTGCCTGGTCTGTGGCAGGTATGAACCGGGTATTGGGGCAGGCATAAACTTGATATAAACCTCCGGTCTCATACCCGACTGGTACTGGTATAAGGCTGGTATTGGCTCCCCTCAAATGAGACTGGTATATTCTTTAATGCCTGTACTCATGCCAGTACTATATTATACCCGAGTTGCATCCTATATACTGGTACAACGCTGGTATATTTCCTAGTGGGCTTACATAGTGGAACACACACCATAAGGTTTAGTTAAGTACTAGAAAACTGGCCTGGTCCACCTAGGAACATGGCTCATTCCACTTATGAATGCATCCAGAATGGGGGGGGGGGGCCTTTGGAGTCTAGGAATAGGAACAGTTCCGGAATGGACCCATTCCACTTAGGAATGTGTGGAGCCTAGTAGGGGGAGACCTACCTGGTGTTCCCTACTATTGATTAATTCACATAACTACAAACATTCTCCGTTGTTGGTTCGTGACGGAAGTGGAACTGGAAGAACCCAAAGTGGAACCCAATAGATGGTGTACCAAGTACTGACGCTTTGGTGATAATGGCCAGCCGTGTGTTTCTTCGCTGGCGAAATATCGCCATTTTTCGACAAAGAAATTGAGAAAAAAATGTTTAAGGGTCAAATTTAGGGTCAAATTTCGCCAATTTTTTTTATAATAACCGCCCAACGCTGGTGATCGCACTTTGATGGTACCTACCTAGTAAGTGGAGGATTCGGGTGTTTGGGGGGGGGGGGGGGGGGGGTGGGGGGGGGGGGGAGAGTTAGGTGGTTCTGTTGGTTTGTGGGTGGGGCTTTTGGATGAAAAACATCCAGAAAGCAGGGTTCAGTTCGTGAGAAGAGAAATGCGAGGAAGGACACAGGGAAGGAAAATCGCACACAGAGTCGGAGAAGAGAACGCCACGCAGTAGCTGCCTTGTGCCGTGTCGCTCACCCCTTCTTCGTTCCTAGGCAGCCGGGCTCGCTGGCTGTTGTGTCTTGTGTTTTCTTCAACTGCGTTGCATGAGGTAAGCAAGGAGTCCACCAAGCAAGTGCCTCGTTGAATGATTTGGTCTCGGAGACTTTTCCTATAGTTTTTGTTCCTGGTTTTGTTTGGTTGGATTCTCAAACTTTGTCATACAAAGACGGAGTACAGCAACGGCAATAGCAGCAGCAGCAGCAGCAGAAGAAGACTTAGCCTCCTACCCCCGGGCACTTCGCGCTAATTTTCATTTTTGGTGCATTGATTTGTAGCCATGGGCGCCACTGCGAAAACCCCGCTGTTGCAGGCCCAGGATCACAATGCGCACGTAAGTTTCCGCTCTTGCTTTCTGTTGCATCCGGTACGTATGTGTATGTGTATGATTGTCTCTGTGTGTGTTTTGTTTGTCTCGTGATGTTGCTGGTCGAGAAAATACAATTGCAATGTGCTTTGTATCCGAGTTTTTTCCAAGGAATTTTGAATTAATGTGAGAGAATTTTGTTGATAGATCTGTCGATCTTTTCTTCTGCATACCTGACTGAGCACAATTTGCCACGGGGATGAGATCCTGAAGACGTCCAGGATATCAGAAACCCTAAGAAATTTCTAGAATCTCTAGGGTTTATTGCAATTTTGTGATACCATGTTTGGACATGATTCTGGAGTTTTGGGGAGCTTGTTGAGCACAGTGGCAGTGGCATGTGGAAAATTCTCCATCTATTTTTCAGTGAAAAGATCGATGGAAATTCACCTCACCTGCGAATAACTTGGTGGCTATGTCTTACTGTTGTAGGAAATTTTCTTTCACATAGTAGATGCTCATCAGCCTGCATTAGGTAGGTATGATGAATCATGCAGGTATTTTAATCTCTAGAGGATGAATGAACTCCAATCAGCAACCAAGTACATCATTGTCTTCAGAGGTGGTGGAGACATTGCCAAATTGAGGAACAAACAAAACCTGTTTGAGTTTGCTGATAGAGAATTTATTTTGCTGTTGTTGTTGGATCCTAAAGCACACACACATTCAACCATTGGAATTGATTGCTGAAATGGTTGTTGGTGAAGGAATTGTGTTTGGGACACTGCTTGTTGATTGCAAAGTAGTCATCTATGGGTTTGTCTGGGCAAAATGATGTATGTTGGCTCCTGGTATGTTCTAATGTTTATTTGGCTGTTTTCTTTTGAAACTGAGCAGAATGGGAAGACAACAGCAGGGGAAGATGTTCATGCAGTGACTGATCTTGAGGCTGGTGATGCGGTCAAGGTAAAAAAACTTTGAGAGAACTTGCCTATTTGGTGCTTTAGTTTAACCTTTAGCTCTTGTGTTCTTGCTTAGGTAAATTGGGTTTATCTTGTATACCCCATTGTAAAGCTGCCACTTTCCATATGTGTGTGATCAGGCAGAGTCTGAATAGTATTTTGTTGGGTGAGGAACATTGTAGCTTTAAGTTTTGTTCAGATTTACCAAGGAAATGTGTACCAAGAAATGTGTTGAAATGCCCAAGTATATTCATCATCACTGTTCAGTGTTTTTCTCAAGTCCTTGAGGAGTGAGGTGTATGAGCATCTGTTTTCCCTCCTGGTGTATTTAGGTTTCCTCAGTAGCACTGACATGGTTTGTGTGCATGGTCATTTTGGCTGTAGGCAAAGAACGTTGGATTCGGCCGCATACTGGAGTTGGTAAGTCATCAGTGACCCATTGCCCAACTGCAAAACTATGATTGGAAGCCTCTCATAAAAGGTCTAGAATTGTTTGTGATTGTTGTGGTAGTTGAATCTAGCTATTATGTTCATATTCTATTGTTAGTTGTCAACCAATTGGTGGAATTATCCTTCAACATCACTGTTAGCATTGGTCCCAGCAACTTTGATGAAAGGGATGCTGTAACTGGGCACAGTGGTCTGTCAGTTGAAAGTCATTCTGGGTTCTCTGGATGGCATATCTAAATTCATTCATGCCACACTCAAATAATTGAGTAAGAGCTGAGGAACTCTCTGTTTGAAATTCCAGAATCATGCAATGAAGAATACATTCCTTCCAGATGAAAAGGGGAAAATATCAGAGGGCATGTGGAATTTAATTGTCTCTCTTCTCTGATGGAGTTGAATGGATTTTCGTCAAGGTTGTGTTTCCAGGCCTCATAGGACTACAGTATCAAAGCTGATGTTGTTTAATTTGTTTTGCCAGGCCAAGCCAGAAACCACTGTGCTAATTTTTGCAACGATTGCCTTGCTGATTTCATCATTATCGAATGTGCTACTGGTCTGTGCTCACTTTACTTTGTCATCTTTAATGTCAGGTGTAAACATTTTCCTGTTGGAGCTGTAGGCAAGGCATTTTGTTTTTTCTTCTTGCTTGGGTTGTCTTTATCTCATCTACAAGCAACGAGTTTAAATTAGGCTATCCATGTTGGCCAAACAGAATGAGAGAGTGGGTGTAAAGATCTTTGTTGATCTCTCTGCCAGTGGCAGTGACCATTTTTTTGTGATGTTGAGAGTTGGACTTACCAGTTGGGTTGGGCTGGATTGACAGCCTACGTTCGCGGGTAAAGTTATTGACATAGTGACGGCACACCCTGATACTGAGGAAGGCCGAAAAGAGGCTCTGCAGGCAGTCAACCAGACTATACTTCTTATTGTTGCAGTTGTCATTGTAGGGTATGTAGTTTGTGTACCCTGCTCCTATCATACCATGCTAGATCAGCTGATGTGATTGAATGGTTCTCCATGTATTATTATGGGTATGGTAGAATTTAAGTCAACATGATTTGCAGTCCAATCATCAACTCTGATTGTACTGATCTCTTTTCACTTACTGCAAGCATTGTGTGGCCCCAAAATCTACCATCCAGTTTTTGAGAGTTCTTTAAAGCTAGGCTAGCTTTCATTGATATTTTTCTCTCAGCCATTGTGGCTGTTCTTCTGAAAACTTTGATCACATCCAACAGAGGCCAGAAAGTATGCTGGATATTCATGACCAACCATATCAGTAGCACAGTCAAAATGACACTTGAAATGATTTTGATGTGCTCAGATCTATAGCGACCATGATACGGGCCTACTTATTCACAGCAGCAAGTGAGCGTGTTGTTGCTAAACTAAAGAAGGATTTATTCAATTGCCTCATAGAGCAGGTATGCTGTTCTCTTCTGTATGTCTGTCATGTTGTTTTTTTACAGAGTTATAGCTTTGATGATATTTGGTGGCTACTATTGATACATTGAGGTCGTAGATTACTTGTTCTTTTTGAAAACCAGCTGCTTTGAAACTTTTATTATAATTTTAACTTGAATCCTCTTGCCTCATCTTTCGGGGTGTAGGAGATTGCATTTTTTGATGTGACAAGGACAGGAGAGCTCCTGAACCGACTTTCAGAGGACACCCAAGTGATTAAGAATGCTGCCACCACAAATTTATCAGAGGCATTGCGCAGTCTTGCAACTACACTAATTGGAATTGGATTCATGTTTCAGACCTCATGGCGCCTTACCTGTGGGTTCTGTTTCCAAACCTTTTTGGCTTTTGTTGCATTCTTGTTGAGCTGTCATGGCTATCCACGTTGTTAAAGCTGATGTTACTAGCTCCTGTCCCAAAACAAGGTTGCATTAAGGCTAAGCTTTTGTAGCAGCTGTTGCCTTGGTGCTTGCAATAATGGTAACAGGATGTAACTTTGGCCATGTGCACAATATTAGGCACATGTGACATGTGCTGTAGACCTCAATCAGGCAACCAGTTAGTCTTCGGGGAGAACATGCAAAATGTCAAGGCAGTACTGGATCAGATCCTGATCCTGATCCTGAGCCTGAGGCCGCAATTTGATGGGCTGTCACTGACTTAGTTATCCTCATCTGTTATTCTTTCATGTGGATGCAGTGCTTGCTCTTATTGTTGTTCCTGCAATATCATTGGGTATCCGAGCATTTGGGAAATACCTTCGTGATCTTTCACACAAAACACAAGCTGCAGCTGCCATAGCTGGCTCAATTGCTGAGGTTCTCCCTTCTGAGGTTTCTCCTACAGTTTGATGGTTGGAAAAGCAGCTCAAGAGTTATTTGAAAGGGAATACTACTAGATCTTGTGAACAGGAATGATGAAATTGGGTTGCACTTGACCACCACAGGAGTCTTTTGGTTCAGTTAGAACTGTGCGCTCATTTGCAAATGAGGAATATGAACGCTTGCGCTATGCTGAGAAAGTGGATGACACTCTCAAGCTGGGTCTTCAACAAGCTGTATGTCCCTTCCATACTGTGTTTGCATTGTCAAGTTGTATTTGGAGGCTTCTGGTAATGTGAGGTCTTGCTATCAAAAATATGCACTGCTCTGCAAGTGAAGGCATAGCTCTTTGAGGCGAGAAAGTGTATTGGACCAGAAAATGGCCCTTTAGCAATCTGCCATGTCTAGATGTTCTAGGCCTTTTAAAAGTGAAGGACAAAGATTGCCCTGTATGACTTGTGTGCTGCTGTGTGACAGTTAGTGATGGGCTTATTTATGGGAGCTATATCTGCTGCAGCAACTTTGGCTATAGTTGCAGTAGTGGTTTATGGTGCCCGCCTTACTATTGCTGGTGAAATGACTACAGGCACTCTCACTGCTTTTATTCTCTACAGTTTAACAGGTTTGGTTCCTCACTGGTTTGTACTATGTCCATAAAGCAACTTTCATGCATGGCCCTGCACTGTGCTACATGGTGATTGATATTTGTTGAGGCATGTAATCATGTCATCTGATATAATAGATCTTGTCTGCATTTGGCAGGTGAGATTAGGATACAAGGATACATCTTTATTAGTTGGCCATTCATCAAAATATCTTCATTTGCAATCAGGGCCCATAAACATTATTCATCTGACTCTAAGTAATTCTGTTTGTCTCCGGTTCTCAGTTGGCCTGTCACTCGCCGCTCTCTCTGGTCTATATACAACAGCCATGAAGGCAGCAGGAGCCAGCAGGCGTGTCTTTCAATTGCTAGACCGGGTTTCACATTTGCCAAAGGCTGGAGACCAAATTCCACTTGGGTAAAATAAGCAGCCTTTGCCTGTAGAAAGTCCTATAATCTGTGGTATCTGGTGATCTTGATCCAGATTCTCATGTTTAGTATAATCAATGCATCCTACTCCTTTGTTTGTGGGCATTTTGGAATGAATCTCCATAATCCATTTATCATCTTATTCAGAAGTTCTATTGGAATGAGTAGTTTCTTGCAGAGGAATATGGCCTTTGATCTGTTCCTTTCTGGCTCCTTTCCATGTTGGAGTATAATACCCTGAGGTAGAAGGCACTAAAACCAAAATTTCGTGGTAATGAAATCCTTAATTAGAGAACAGACAAATATCCTTTGAAATGCATGTGTTGCTAGACTAGTCTGATAAATATTTCAGAATCATCAGTTCGTTTCAAAGCCTCCCTGTCCCCTAACACTAAAGGCTGCAGATAGACTTCCCAAGTTGATGAACCTGTACAATTGCAGGGATGGTGAGGATGGGGAGGTGAAGCTTGAGGATGTGTGGTTTGCTTATCCGTCACGTCCCAAAGATTTGGTTCTCAAGGTAAAGTTATATTTCAACATGTATCTGTCAGGGTCAAAGTTTGTTATTTTCCAAGATTGCACTACAAAGTCAGAAAATAGACTCCAACTTTTTTCTTTTGACTTTGCAGGGAGTAAACCTAACTTTAAAGCCAGGAGCAAAAGTTGCCCTCGTTGGGCCCTCTGGAGGTGGAAAGGTATGACTTGATTTACCTTGCACTGTGTAATTCTGCAGTTGATACTTTGAGCTGCTATATTGTAATCCAATGTTGTTTATGACTCACAGCAACTGTCATGATTGCTATGTTTCTCTACATACTCTTTGCAAGATTCTATTACATTGTGCAAGCTTTAGTTCTGAATGTGCCATACCAACTGGCATGCATTTACCGTGCACTGATGCAGTTGTCATTCATCAGATGTTGCAACCAACTATATGCTTAGTGAAAATGGCATCTGATGAGTTCACTGAGAATCAATAGCAATGCATTTTCTTTCTTGCTTGTGGTAGACTACGATTGCAAATCTTGTCGAGCGGTTTTATGATCCTGACAAGGGATCTATCACTCTCAATGGGACACCTTTGAAGGATATCAGCCATCAACATCTTCATGAGAAGGTATGAAGCTCAAGGAACTCTTCTCTATTCGTAGTGTACCATCCCTAATGCTGACCTCCTGACAATAGGCCTGCTATGCAACTTCAACAGCACGTGTGTGCCCTACAACATGCTATATATCTTATTAAAAGCATGCCCAGCAGCAGCCCCCATTTGAGCCTCTATCAGTATTTTAGCACATCCAAGGTGCAGTGTTAATTCCTCCCACATCCCCACCCATAAACCTGAAAAGTGTAATGAATAAAGTGATAAACCATTTGAATCTTACCACCTGGGCCAAATTACAGTCAAACATGTGAGTTGAACCAAAATGTTGATTTTGAAACTTAGGACAAAGGTGCTGAAATTTCAGAGATGTGTTGGCTGAATATTTTTCAGATAAGCATCGTGAGCCAGGAGCCTACTTTGTTCAACTGTACCATTGCCAAGAACATTTCATATGGAATGAAAGGAACTGTGATGGCTGCTGACATTGAACGTGTAGCCGTAAGTCCCCTCTCTTTCATGCATTCTCCTGTGTATTGTGCTCTGAATGAGCACTAAATTTCTCATCACCCTCTAGTTGGGCTGTCATTTTCTGAGGCTGCCCTGCTATTTGCACATTTGCTATAACACAGCCATGTAAAGGCATGCCTCCTGCACAAAATTAGGCACGAGGAGCTGCTAGACTAGGTCACACTATTACTATATCATCCACCACTTTTCACTGTTTAGGTCTGGAGACCAAATGATCTTTATATCATGCTCCATGTGGATAACCATGGAATTTATAATCGATAACCTCCTGCTCATATTGACCAATGCATGTATGTGTTTTAATTTATTTTTCTTTACACTAGGTAATGTATGAGTTTTTTTTTGAAGCTTCAGATACACCTGCACCCTCCTATGCAATTGGTTGACAGAAGACCTTAGGTACAGAGGTGTGTGGTAGTGATTGTTTTACTGGGTTGAACTCTCAGGTGATGGCAAATGCACATGAGTTCATTTCAAAGTTTCCAGAGGGGTATGAAACGGATGTTGGTGAAAGAGGTGTGCGGTTATCTGGGGGCCAAAAGCAGCGAATAGCCATAGCAAGAGCTCTTTTGATGGACTCTCGAGTGCTCCTGCTGGATGAGGCTACTAGTGCCTTGGATGCTGAGAGCGAGTACTTGGTCCAGGTAAGGCTCAGTGTTATCTATATAGTGAAATGCAGCAACTACCCTGTCCACCTTTTCCCATTGCTGGTTATGCCCAACTGATATGAATCTAAAAGGCAGGCTAGTGATATCTTTGAATCTTGACAATGCTAGCCAAAGCCCCAGAACTGGATTACCTCAATTGCTTGTGAGTTGAATGCCCATGTCAAGCTTACAATGACCTGATTGTGGGATAGCTGTTTAATCATGCCAGCTTTGATAATGCTTTGACTATTACTTAACAAAGATGAAGACAAAAGATACTTTGATTGACAGAAAATCAAAGAGACCTTACATTTTGTTAGCACTGTATTTATGGACCTTTTCTTTTGTAGAGCTTCCACATATATGCTCACACTGGTCATGCTGGTGGCCAGTTTTAGTGAACTTTGACATGTCATAATGTGTGACATTGAGCATTGAGCAATCCTGCAATTAGACCAGTTGGTCAATTGGTTGGGCAGTTGTCAAATTTGGGGCCTTGGTTGTATGGTAAACTGGGTAGACCAGTATGTCTGAAGGCTTGTTTCTCTTTATCTGCAGGATGCAATGGACCGTTTAATGAAGGGCCGGACTGTGTTGGTGATAGCACATCGATTGTCAACTGTTCAGAGTGCTGATACTGTAGCTGTCATAGCTGATGGCAGAGTAGCTGAGCAGGGTACCCATGCAGATCTGCTCAAGAGTAATGGCCTGTATGCAGCCCTAGTTCGTCGGCAATTGCAAAGCTCTGGAAGTACTTCTGGTGGCAATGGTCTTGATCAACTGGCATAGGTTTGTCTAGCTTCCAGCAGTTGAATCTTAGAAAGAAGCAGGTTTCTGCCAGTGCAATGAGTCATTTTTCACGTGTCAAGGTTAACCTGAAACTGCAGCACCATAAGAGCATGTATTATGCATTAGGGTGGAACATGAGCAAATTTCTAACTGAACAAGAGAGGTCCTGGATTTAGGCCATATATGCTTATACTTCAACTTGGTTGCTGTTCCCAATGTAGCCAAATGAGGAGCAGATAGGATTTCAAGGCTAGTTCCTGAAATTCAGCTGACACAGCAAGGTACTTACTAGGATTTTGAAGACTGAAACTTCAATTGATATCAATATATTTTTAGCTTTCTAACCCACTTGCAATGGCAAATACAAAATTTCAATTTTGCAGGAATTTTGGACATGCAAAGCACAACTCAGCAGCTTGTGTAGTCTGTTTAAGAACACCCATGTGAGAGCTGTGCAGTGGCTTTCTGGTGAGAAATTCAAATTCATGATTCATCATTTGTTTACAAAAATGAGTTTAGAATTTGCCTTCCAAAAATATGGCATGCTCTTTCACTCAGAGATTTCATTGGGCTTGATGGGTTGCCTGAATCTTTTGGACACAGGCTAACTAATCACTAAATACTTTTGTTGCATTTTGTGCACTCTGATGATAGCAATTAATAATGTGTGAATTATCAGTGATGCATTATTTTCAAAGTTTTAGCAATTGCTCTCCGCCCTTCATAAATGGTGGTCCTTTCCATTCACACGTTGCAAGAAACTTGAGGAAAATATATAGATGAACTAACATAACAGACATTAGAGTGTCAATATCTGTACATAATTCTTTCACAAAGAAATGAAGCATGTCAAGTGTAATTAGTGCTTGATTTTTCATGTTTTAGTTTTAAAAATTGTATTAATATTATAATTTTTTAAAACATGATTAAATAATAAAATAAATTCAATTTCTTAAAATGACATAATTTAAAAAAATATTTTTATGTGATAGTATAATGCAAAATATTTTTGAATAAAAAATATTTTAATTTTAATTTTTGCAACTTATAAATAAAATATTCTTAGCATATTTCCAAAAAATTTCAAAATAAACATTCCTTAAGTCTTTACTTAGGGTGCACCTTCAACTCATTATTTTTTAAATACAACTTAAAAAATAATTTGGACGGAGTCAACAAAAACATATTAAGGTGAATTAAAATGAAAAATGAAAAATGTATTTTGAGAGTCCATATCCAATATTTTGAGATTAATAAAATTAAGTTTCAAATTTAAAAAGCATGCAAGTGATGTTGAAGTAAATTTTTTTCTATATCCAAGTTTAAACTTCTTAAAACACATTTATTAAACTAGGGCTCCACATTGTTCACCACAATCATTTACACATTTTATGTTGAAAGGAGAAAGTGACAAGCTTTTGCCAATTATATGTCATTTAATTTCAGGGCCCCAACATTTAGATATGAAAATTTGATGTCAAACATTGACACTCTTGACCACTTGAACCATTTGGCCCAATTGCTCTATTCCAAGGTCATTTTCAACCACCATTAATCCCATTTATAGGTCGGACTCTAAATCTCAACCAAGAAATTTAGGAATATTGAATTCAAACTTTAAAATATGGTCCATTTGATGTGTACTCTCATTTTTGTAAGACCCAATACCTCATATATATATATATATATATACAACACATATATTAAATATTGATTTTAAAAAAATTAATTTAGATATCTAAATGAACTTTACAAAATTTTGATGATTATCAAATTTTTATTTTAAATTTAAAAAAAGAGAAAGAACCCCTCTTATTTGATTTTTTCATTTTAACTGTCATAATATTTCAAAGTGTGTTTGTCCAAAGTTATAAGCATGTTTTTTAACTTCATTCAAAACAAAAAAGTTCATATTAATTTTTTTTTGAATTGTATCATATAAGTTACAAAGTGCATCTTAAATTGAATACTGAAATTTATAATATAATTTTTTCAAAGTTATATGGGCTAATACAATTTTTATTTTTTAATTTAATTTTTGTTAAATTTCTCAAATGCATTTGACTCATATACAACAAGACTTGACTGCAAAAAACATCCTATTGTTATGACTTGCACAAAAATGCAGTGCAATGCGCTTTCACCCGAATATGGTAATTAACAAAATAATAACCTACCCTTGGAAAACCCAAGATCAGCACATCAGTTAAACACCACATTTAAACCCTTTCAAAACTTGGAAATGAAAGAGATTGAACTTGAGCTTCCCTCATTGATCAATTCTCATATTTTCTGAAGATCCTGTATTCTCCATAGGATCCATAACACTCTCCATCCAATTTCCTCTAGTGATATTTCCCCACTCAACCTTCTCTTCTTAATTTCAGAAGAGAAGTGGACCTGCATTGCTGCTTGTCATGTACCTAGTTTTGCAGTCTGAAGCCAAAATTGGTGACTGATTTGTTAACAAGTGCTATTTAGCAAGCTCAGTTGGAAATGAATAACTTGGGAGCTTTCAGGCAGCCACATAGAAAGCTCAGGAATCCCAATCTTTGAAGGAGGGGTTCAAGCTGATTTGAGGCAAACAGCTCGATGATCCTGCACCCAAATCTCAATGCAAATTTTCACTGCAATCCTTCAAGCTACTTAAGAGATTAAGTTCAATATTCAAATGGGGAAAACACTCCAAAGAAGACAATTTATATACACTGGATTTGGCAATCAATGTTCACGTTGAAGCAGAATATCTGCCTCCAAACTCAGAGCATATTTATCACCCACCATGAAAGCAAACGACAAACTTGATTCGGGCAAACATTTTCATGTCAATGACAACAAACGCTGGAAAACCACTTGCATTAACTGCAGCTGCAGTGTTGTAGAGCTCAGTGCTAGATCACTAAGTTGCAGTAAATCGAAAGAATGAGTGAAGCATGCAGTAAGAGGTCAGCGTATGCATAACTAGGAACACAAAGGAAAATATAAATGAGGGAATGTTTTTATGATCATTCAAGCTGGGAACCGCTGCGCGGCATCGTCACTAGATTCAATCTAGGTGTGTTCATGTGGCCCACACTATACAATGGTCACCATTAAGTCCACCGGTCAGTAGTGTCGATGGTGCTCTAGTTGTCGAGCCCGACGTTGCTGCAGTTTGAATCATGCGAAAGAAATGGATCGATACTAGGCCTCGACCCAGTCACTGGATCATGCATATTCTGGCTCAGAGGTGGATATTGACTTCCTCCCGGACCTACATCCGTTACTGCACCGGCTTTAATTGCCTGACGATAGCGGTTCCACTTGATGCTGCAAATGCAGCCGATGCCGACGGCGAAGAAAACACACACCGGCACTAGCGTGAACAGAGACTCCACCAGATTCACCATATTGTTGCTTCCACCTGATCAGCGACCCTGTAAGCCCCCTATCGCCAGCTTCCGGCGTTGCAGCTGTTCTGTCCGCACTCAGACTGGTACTTACTACAAGTTCTCATGCAAGCTCCGAAAACAAGATCCAAATTCAAATCCGGACTCAATATGTCTTCTCGAGGAAATCTCGAATTCGAGGTCAATTCGATCAGATGAATATCAGACCTGGAGCTCGCTGGAATTTCAACTTCATCAAAATTTGCAAATCCCGTGCGTATTCTTACAGATGTGCAAGTGAAGATTCCAAGGTCTGATCGTGCTCAAAATCTGTCATGCTTCCTTTTGCACTGAAGCTCATCAATGTCTGACGCGTTACACGATCTGATAGGGGGACTGACTTCGGCGTGCAGCCTCTATTGGTTTATCATGTAGATCGCATTCTAATTAGCAGCTCATGGCCAGAATTAGTACTCCAGTTTTGGGTGAACTTGCAGAACAGCTCTAGATCCAAATGCTGCTGCATCGCGCGCCTTTCGTACTTACGTTCTCGAGTACCATGGCATCTCATCAGATCTGCAATATGGATCTGACACCGAATCCGGTACAAAATCGTCAGCTGATGCTTCTGTGCCCGCAGGTGGACCCCGCCCGGCAGCATCAGTATTCTTGAGGGACTAATAACGCCACGAGCTGCTGTACCGCTGGGCGCCAACTGGTAAGATGCTGAATAATTTCTCCACGAGAAAAACACGAGTTGACATGACCCCAGAAAGAACGTCATTGCAGCAGCAGTGCCCCTCAATGCAGCGTGAGCTGGGAAGAAGACACACAGTAAAAAATCAATTGTTGCAGCTGCTGCAGCTGGAGTTGTGAGTTTCGACGGCTTGAATGTGCCAGTTCTAGACACTAATCTTGGCCCCAAGAAAAAGGGGGAAAAAGTACAAATGTCGTGTCCGCGAACGTGTCGATCGATCGACAAACGATTGCAGTTGCTCACTGAATCATCCGTCGCAAGGAATCAAGCCTGTCGTTTTGCTGCGACAAGATTCGTGCAAATATTCCTCTCCTCGTCTCCAAGTGCAGCAGGAGACCCACCAGTTGCTAAACAAAGCCTACGATGCCTGTCCAATCCAATGTAATTGCACGACAAAATGGGGGTAAAGGTTTGTTTTTGTTGATGCTCATAGTAGAGAACATGAGCAATGAATATTCCAATATCCAGACATCGCTTCTTCAAAATGCGAGAGTTAGGTTTTGGATGCTTGGAGTTTGTGGGGGAGATGTGAGATAAATCCCATAAGTGCTCTTTATTGGCACAACTTGTACTCTAATTGCAATGACAAAGTTGTAGGAGGTGCCTAAACTTTTCAAGGAATAATGAAGTACTAATTGTTAGGCATCAGCCAAACAACCACTCCATGGTCTTCATTTGCAATGTTATGTTAGCGCAGGTCCATCACTGGCAGCAGTAAAATGGCTTATACATTGTACCTTGGACGAATAATAACATGAAACATTCAAATACTATGAATATAGGATTAGACATGCTAATTTCCATAGGATACAGTGCTCTCCACAAGACCCAGTTTTTAAATGACCAATTTTGATTGGCCGAGGTGATGGCATTTAATTAGTCTCTCACCTTATACCACCTACTCAATATTTCATATTTATGGGTGGTGCTAGGATTAAACAACTTACAGTCTATGTTGGATGATCAGATAAGCACTGGTAGACCCCCAAACAGGGAGTGTGGGTGGACCTATACTCTTAACCAACCTTGGGTTTTTGTTGCTCACATGAGCAGAGTGTCCAAAAGAACATGCCCACATTTTCTTTGAGAAAACATGTAGCTCCCAGCCCATCATCAGTCCCATGCCTATGATGGAACACTTTGGCAAATCTTTCTCAATTCTTCTCCATTTCCAGTGATTCAAAATGTTATAGGAGTGCCTTCTCAAGCTTTACAAGTCATCTTTGAAATGGAAAGCCAAGGGACCAGCCAAATGAGAGCAGTAAAGAAAATAAGCTTTTTTCAAATTGCAAAATGCGTATTTTTTCATTTTTCTTTGTTTTGACCTCTCTTGTTTTCAAATCACATAACTTTTTTTAAAAAATTCATTTTAAACAATTTAAAGTGCTATAGGAGCACCACCTGAAGTTTTACAAATCATCTTGGAAGTCTACTAGTAACTGAATCTTTTGGGTGTTTCGAACCAGCCTTTGTAGTGTTCAGTGGTTTTTTTTTTGAGTTCTTGACATCTTTTATTTTGGGGGTCATAACTTTCTGACTTTTAATCCGTTTTCGACAATTGTTAGTGTGTCAGATGTGTCAAGAGGAGGGGTTCAAGTTTTGTTTGGACACCAGAAGCAATGGAGCCCTTCCCTTTGATCCGGCCTGCCCTGAGTGCTTAAGCGTTCGACCACCAGCCAGTCTACCCTATTGTCAGTAGACAAAGTGTTCAAAATATAATGTCAAAAATGGCTGCATACCTATTTATTAGGTCTGGATTTTCAAAGAAAATAAGAAAGAAAGAATAGAGGTTGTAACTTGTGAGCCTTTTTGTTGATGGATTGTTTCTTCTTCTATTTTTGAATGGAAATTTGTTTTCAAAGAAAACTGAAAAGTGTTATTTATGTGGAACTGCGGAGGTCCTGCAAAAATTGAAAAAATAACTTCTTACATGGCGAGAGATATCTGAGAGAGGGATCTCTTAATTTAGTAGACACAACATTTTTTAATAGTACAAAAATTGGTTGGCTTTGGTCTTGTTTTCCAGAATAGAGACAAAGATTCGTCATTACAAATCTTATGAAACAATGCAAAAAATAGCTTGGAGAATCCAGTGTTTATTGGCTCTGCCTGTGAGGGAGAGAGACTAAGGAACAATGTAGTTTTCCTTCATTTCCCCACCATTTTGAGGAATGTTCACCAGGTGTGTGTTGTTGTTACAAACCATGAGCTCATTTTTTGGGAACTTCATAGGACATTTTCTATTATGTTGCTGATTTGAACTTGCCATAAATTAAGGGGCAGAATCAGTATACAATCAGCCATTTGTTTTCCCGTTAATTATAATGTTGAACATGAAACATTTTCCTGAACTAGATATCCATTTGTTCTCACTTTTGTTCAGTGTTCAACATAGATAATACTTAATTATCTAGTAATGTTTGGAATCCTCATCTGCACACCCAGAAAATTAAGATGATTGTTTTTTTTTTTTCTTTTGTACAGGAGAAGGGTAGGTCTTGAGGCCCTTTAGCATTCAAGGTACCTTGGGAAAATGGCAGGAGCCTGAGCTCCACGTAAATAACACCCAATAGCCATGCACAACCACCATAGCCATCACATGAGATGCATGCACTTAATGGACTTATCTGACAGAGCAGGCCGGCACAGGACATCATCCAGGTGCCGCCAATGCCCCTGCAATTGGAGACCCATTACGACTTAGTGTGCATGAACCATAGTTAAGTTACCAAGTTGGTAACCTAGTATCATGTGAACCTCTTATTTCCACCTCACATAACCTAATTAACTACCTATGTAAATGGGTACATACCATAAATAAAGTAAGTAGGAAATTTAAGTGATTATTATCTAGGTAGTGAAGTTGTTAAGGAACTCGATGGCTACAAGATAGGTAGAGATCTATGTTGGTCTGGTATGTAGGCATGCATTGGTATCAACATTGGTATGATAGATATGCTCATCATTGAACAACAGCCAGTAACCAAACAGAGCAATAGAACAACCAAGGGTTGGTTAGGGTTTGATGTATAACCCCATTAACATTCAATATGTACTTAATGACTGAACATTTGGTCTAGAAAAAATGTCTTTGGGAATTTTGCTCCCACCATTAGATGGTTTAGGGTGTAAGTTAAGCCAAAAACAAAAAATACTCACCTCCATTAAAATGGGGGTGATTTCATGCAAATACAAGGGATTTAAGGTTTAGGCTCCAAATCTAGAATGCTCAAACTTGCCCAAAAATATAATATGTGAAGTATCAACTTTGGATGCCAAAACAAAACACATTTGTCACTATCCTAAAGAGCATGAAAATTTTAGAATTATTTCTAAATTGCATTCGTGTCAAAACATATATGTAAAACCATATAAAATTTGAAATTAAATCAAATTCAGTGGCACATAAACATGTTGACTTACCAAGAGGTATGTGCCAATTCAAACAATACATGTTCACCACAAAGAGGTACGTGCCCATTTGAAATAAAGACAATATGAGGTAGCCCATGACACATTACCATTTTAAATTATTTTATGATTTTCATTCACTCTTTCCACCACTAGGCTACTTGCACAATAAAATTGCATTCTTTCCCCCTCCACTACCAATTTGCATGTTATATACTTCAATTCACATTCTTTGCACGCGTACTTCCTACTTACAACTTTTTTTCTCAACCACTTGCTTGCAATTGTAAAACCTCTCTACTACAATGGCAAAAAGAAAATTGTTACCAACTATCGCACCCAACACCTTGGAAACTATGATTGAATACACATTAATATCAAGCATACTAGATAGATTCTATGAAATGACAAAAAAATCATTGGAATATCCAAGAGATGATACTAGACTAGACCCCTTCTAGCATTTGCTTGAAATCAAAACATAGGGAACATAATGGAAAAGGATAATTGACAAAATAGATGAATGGGTGACATGGTGATCGGCAAATGCAAAAGTAGACAAAGAAAGTATTTCCATATTCAAACAAACTGTAAACATTTCCAAAGAGGATATGGAGGACTATAATTTTGCTATGTTTACACATGCAATGGACTTCTTCAGAAAATGTGTGAGTTTAAGAAGCCAATTCCAGAGCATTTTTTACCAACTTACTCAACAATTTGTCGACAAAGGACTTGGTAACACTTGGGAGCTTGTTATCCATGAATTCATGAAACCATGATGACAACTTTATGCAATTCTAGGCAGGCAAGCTTGGGTGCCACAAGAATTGAAGAACAAAATGTTAAATCAACTAGTTAATCATTGGATGATAAGGCCAGCCTACCAAGGACATGAAAAACCACAAGGACAAAGGTTAAAGGAAAGGTTTAAGTCTAACTTCCAAACGAAGAATGAAACAAGATTTTGTGATTAAAAAACAAGAACATAAAAAGAACACAAGATGTGCAAAACAAACATGAAAACAAATTTTTATTATGTTAATGTATGCAAACATGAACATGAAACAACATGACAAGGCTATGGTGTAAGATCATGCCTAAGACTAATGTTGAACAAACTGAAGGAAATGAGGGGTCTTACTCCTATTTATACCCCTTTGGGGACCTAGCTCAAGGAAGCTTTTATGTGTGCATCAGGTAAAAAAGCTTCTTGAAAACCTTTCTAACTGAAAGTTAACTATGAATTAACTAAATTTAACTGAAAGTTAATTGGGACTTAACTAGAAATCAGTTGGGAACTAACTGGGACTTAACTAGGAGTTAGCTGGGAATAACTAAGGCTAATTAGGACTTAACTAAGACTTAACTAAAACTTAACTAAGAGTTAATTAAGAATTAACTAAGAATTATTTGGGAGTTAATTCGGACTTAACTAAAATTTAATTAAGACGTAATTAGGACTTAACTAGGACTTAACTAGAATTTAACTAGGACTTAACTCAGACTTAACTAAAAATTAACTAAAAATGAACTAGAAGTGAACTACAATTTAATTAAAAGTTAATTGAAAAGGAATTGAAACTAAACTATGAATTAGGTACAAGTTCACCACAAGTGATGGATGAACATTCAAATGAATGAACCCCATGGCATTGCCATCCATGACACGGCCCCAAAACCATGAGACATGTAAGATACCAAAAACAAATGACAAATTGAAAATTGAATGAAAAATCAAAATCCCATTTTTTACATTGAATTGTAGTTCAATGGACCTATGAACATGAATATTTGTTCAAAGTATGTGATCTTTAAAACAAATATTCCATAATAATGAAACAAAATAAAATTATGGCTAAATTTGAGCAATGTGGTTCTTTATTGAACAAATCTATAATGATGGTTGATATAAACAGTCATTGAAAATATCAAATCAAAACAATAAATGATAAACAAATAAATGATGTGGTTGTTGAAACACAAATAGTTATTTTGCCATTTGGGGCCGTTCTAGCATATGCAATTGCTCCAAACTCATTAATACCCACTAGATGGTCCAATCAAAATCATGGTTGTGATGCTAGATTTAAATACAATATTACATTAAACAACTACAAATATGTCACTAAGTAAACATCTTACCAAATGTGTACTATGTTGTGCATTCAATTTAGTTTATTTTGAGGTAGAAGGGTTCCACCAAAGAAATTTAAGACAAAACTTATTCAATTGCATTATGTCATGATATCCATATCTACTACATTCTTGCAAAAGGGTGAAAACACATTACGAGGGGGCCATTTTGGGCACTTTCATGACATGTATGTTATGTATATTTATGCAAAACGTGTTGCATTTAATTTTGGGTTTCACTTTTGGTGTTTGGGCTTAATATTTTGATTTTTCACAAGTTAATGATATCTAATATTATTGTTTTAAAAGAAATAAAATTTAAGAGATTAAATTTAAGGAATAATGGGTATATTTATGGTATATGTATTATAACAAAAACATGTTTTTATTTTTAGATTGCATTAGGTTTGGGTTTGAATTAGTCAACCAAAAAATGTTTGATTTATGAAATTTTTAAAAATGACCCACATCACATATCTAGTTATCTTCCATTTGAAACTGATAATTTGTCAAAATGTTAATTTATCGCATACTTATGGTCATCACCCCCAAAACACCCATTTGTGATATGATAATGATCAAACTCTTCACATGGCTCACAAACTTATTCTAATCATATGGAATCACAATGTGTAGTAGATACTATAAATTTCATAAAGACTGAAAATCATTTCAATCATTTTTTGAATATATTTGCATTTTTTTGTACACAATGACATACATTTTTTTTGCCACAAATATACTTTGGAATCACACAATAGAAGTTGGGAAAATGAATTTTGTTTTCAATTGAATTCTTTGTGTTATGGTCTACCATATTATGTAAAAAGTTTGGAAAAATATGTTCCAAACCTACCATGGTTGAAGTTCAAATATGGACACCCCTGGAAAACAATACAATGTGACAACATTTTTGGCCCGCCTGTAGTGTGCTTTCATCCAGAACACCACCAGATTTGGATTTGTACCCGTCTGTAGAGAAAAAAAAGTCAAGAATGCAAAGGCAAAGTTCCAAGCAGAGGTTGGATATTGGGCATCTATTAATCACTTACAAGATTACAAGATATATGGGACAATGATCAAAATGTTCATCCTAGAGTTTCTAAATAGCTTGCCACAAACACCTAGAAATAATCCATGGCCAATAGACCCAACAAACAAAAATTTCAAAACACGAATTCACTGCTAGTACAATTACCTATTGGGATTCCAAGCGTCCAAAAAAGTAAACGACTCACCCTTAGAAAAAAGATGGCCAAAAAACAATACAGATGCAAAAGATGATTCATACCAAACACTTGCACTTTCTTACAATAGGGAAATGGACTAGCTAGTGGTGGCCAACACAATTACCAACAAGGTGAACGCAAAGGACATTCCAAGGTCGGATGACAAAAAAGAAAGCGAGGTGCCAAAGACAACATACCCAGAAGATACCATGAAAGATTTAGAGGAGGAACACAAAGCCATAGAACTGACAACACCAAGGTCACAAATGAGTTCTAATGATGTGAACAACACACCCAGAGAATATGGTTCTGCTTAGTTTGTTCGATGCAGAAAAGGACGATAAAATTGATATTTAGAAGAAGTATAACCAAGATGCTTGGATTAGTTATGAAGAACTCCAATGGACTTAATTGATTAGAAGGAATCAATTTTAGAACTTACAGGGTGAGGTTTTGTGAATATTTAACATATATTGAACATTGAAAGCAAGGGTTACAAACATCAAAATGGTTTCTTTGTAAATGTATGGATTTTTTTTTAAAGAAATGAATGTAAGTTTGAAAGTAACCATTAAAGTTAGAGTCAAAGGCAACATGTTACTTCAAAGCCTGCAAACTTTAGCAAGAGTTAATTCGGTTAATAGCACAAATATCTTGAGTTTGATTCCCTTCATGTGAAATTTTTTTTATGAATGCACATCAAAATGGTTAATTGTAAATGTATGGAAATTGTTTATTGAGAAAAAGAATGAAGGCTTGAAAATAAATATAAAAGTAAAGTCAAAGAAAACCTATTGTCTCCAAGCTTGAATGAAAAGTTAGGATTAGACTTAACACTTGAGTTAATTTGGTTTAGGGTTAAAAAGAGTTAATATATTTTATAACACAAATATCTCCAATTGAGGATGGCCTCTTGAGTTTGATTCCTTAAATGTGAGAAATATTGTTTACGAATGCAAAGTTGTGGGGACCCAGGGCATGGAGCATTGTGGTTGAATAATTGGCTAAAAAAGTGAAATCAAATGTGAACAAAATAGAAGTTAATCCATGACTAAGTAATAATAATAATGCAATGGATGATGCAACAATAGTCACCTATTATCTATGGCAAATAATAATTCATTTGGAGATAGTAAATTTGCAGGAAGTAGAAGGGAGGGAAAAAAATCTATTCAAATTAGGTGGAAAACACATATGTTGAATGAATATTTTTCAAGGGTGATGTATCCACTGAATACATAATTGACAATAAAAAAAGGTTGAAAATAATCAAATCCAAATCCAAATCCAAATCTTGTACTGAAACAGAGGTAAAGTACAAACCACATTGGTCTATTTATCAACTACTTTAAAATCTATATATAGCCCATAATAGGCTTGTCATAAGATTGGGGCAAAATTGAAGGAGAAGGAGAATGGCAAGTTGCTAGTATCCAAGCACATGTTTGAACATATGAAGGAAGATAAGGGTTTGAAGGTGGGCTAGGAAAGGAATCATCACGGGTGAAAAAAGGGACACGCCTCGAGGATCGAAACAAACCTCTATAACACATGGGAAGAAAAATCATTAGTCCATCTGAATTAAATGTAGAAAAATTGTCGTAACCCTAGCCTTGGGCTCACAACCAAGGAAAAGGGCTTGCAAGGGTGTGGGCCAAGATTAAGCCCGCGAGTCGCATTCTTATGCCCCTAGGAGTGCAAAAGAGTGTGAAGGAAAGAACCCTCACACTCCCAAGTGAACTCCCATGTTGGGAGTTGGAGTCTCGGTGGACTCCCAAATGTGCAGAGAGTGATTGCAAGGGTCAAAACCCAATGGCTTGAAGAAGTCTTCATACCATTGGAAATTTATTGAAACGTAGATGTCTAAAATGGGCTCACATGACCCATTTGGACATCTGAAACACAAGTTATGGCCAAAAGAAAGGTCGAGAGTCAAATTGGCAATTTGACTCCCGACAACTAAAAGTCAGGAATCACCCCAATTTCCTTGCGTGCAAGTGGCGTGCGACATATTGTTGGAAAGCTTTCGATGAGGGCTACAACTTTGTTGTGACCTCATCTCAATCGGAGGTCTACACACAAAATTATGAGGTGTCACGAGAATCCCAACTTTAGCAATTTCGAGATTCCCACTTGGGAGTCCCAGGACAAAAAGCCATTTGGATGTGGGCCTTGTGGAGAGGCACATAATATACTATAAGGGGGAAGGTGGTGGCTTCCCCCAAGTCCAGGCCATGGTGAATCTTGTGAGTTCAAGTTTGCCTGTGGTTCGTCCTAGCACCAAAAGTGTTCCAATTATGCACTAACCACCTTGTGTTGGTTTTGTGCAGGTTTCGTGTGAGGAGTTGATGCTTGTCACTCTTCCTAGTCCCATCCTCGAGCTCCAACACGCCCCTCTACCCCTCAAAATGTTGCGAACCAAAGAGTGTGCCTCAACTCCTTGCTTTTTGGTTATTTTCAGTTTGGATTCACATTTGAATCCATTAAGGAGCTTGGGTGTGCGTAAAAAATAGAAAGCAAATTAGATGTAAAGTTCAAACTTACTCACAATCCAAATCAATCTTTGACTGTTTATGGATAGGGGATTCAAGATTTGGGGAGCATTTTTGTGATTCTTTATCCCGGGATCCTTCGTCTTGAAAAAGAAGATGAAAAACCTCATAAAAAACCTCCTGATTTCCATCAAGTGCCAATAAGTGTTGGCCAAGATTCCAACATGCCAACACAATATTAGCTATTAAAAAAAAAATGTTAAAAGACATTTTAGTTTGAATATCTAATGTAACAAGGGAAGGTTTAAAACATTACATATTAGTTGATGTTACGAAATCAACAATAAATGATCCTGGCTTTGAGCAAGCTTCAATCAACACCTCAAATGTGAGAGGATGCATGTCCTTGGCCACACATAACGGTTTCCTAGATCTTGCAAATGTCATAGTGTTGCCATTAGTCCAATTGCAGAGAACGTCTTCCTTTGCAACCCTGATCCCCTACTCCAATATGACAGCAGTAAGGGTTTGGAACTCAAAAGTCTAGGGGGGTCCTCACCAAAAGTGTGGCCTAATTGAATAGAATTTGCAAGAAGATAAAAGGGTGTTGAGGATTGAGATAAACAACTTGCAATAATAGAGTAAGATTAAAAGATATGGGAAGAAAACTACCTTTAGCCCAAGATCCTAAATACTAATCAATGGAAGATTATTCAGCATTGCCCACTTCATTCAAATTGACATGGAGCAGTTGTCCAATAATTCTCTAATCTACTTGAGAAATCAAAGATGATTTAAGCGGAAAAGCAAGATGGCACCACTCTCTGAAAAGAACTTGTAAGCAAAAATGAATGAAAATTCCACATAGTGGGGACCCTATGACGCACTCCCAAGCTCCTTGATAGACTCAAATGTAAGTCTAGAATGAAAACAATGGAAAAATAAGGAGTCAAGG
>Ga0116227_10003855_pt1 | contig 32945 bp, 22 predicted proteins | sample S1TSphgellanicum_FD_89693 | JGI IMG/M metagenome (GOLD analysis project Ga0116227, IMG submission 89693) | Host-associated microbial communities from peat moss isolated from Minnesota, USA - S1T2_Fb - Sphagnum magellanicum MG | ecosystem: Host-associated > Plants > Peat moss > Unclassified... | reverse complement strand
GGCGGGGAGGAAAGGGCCCCCCACCCCCCTCTCCCCCCCCCCCCCCCCCCCCCCCCATTTAAAGTTTTTAAGATTCCCAAGTAATGGAAGCACTTCCCTAGGAAACTTTGAGGGAGGGGGAACATGGCTGGTTGGCTAGACACAGGCCCAATAAGTATTCAACACATAATATATACCCCTTTCAAAGATTAGACTTGTGGGATGCACACTCTCCATTTTCCCCTTGATTTTGTTTTGTGGGAAACAAGGGTTTGGATTGAAGTGTGGTCAATGTTTCAAGCCTAGAAGCCCATAATGGCTAAGTAGGGGGATTTCATGGGAAACAATGAACCCTCCATTCTTAGTGTAAGATTGGTTTTCAAACGTTAATTGCTTGTCAAAAACCTTAAAGAGTTAATAGTTAATCCTGAACTTCAGCCATTGCTTGGTTTTGGCTGCACAATCATGAGAAAAAATGAGATTAGAATTGTGAGAAACAGGCATATGACTCAATAATGGAGCTTAAATTGTACACTCCTTCACTACTATTATCCTTCAGTTGTTGGCTCCTAGACTCATTTTTCAAATTTTTGTCTTGGAATGAACACAGTTGAGAAGTTCTGCTAAATGCTAACAAAAATGGAGTTAGGTTGTTGATTAGTGAGCTAACAAATGAAGGGTAAAAGTGGAAAAAATGTGGCCATATTGGTAAAGAAAATGTAGCTATTTTCTCATCCATCCACACATGATTCCACACCAACTCCAAAGACCCTTGACACCCCCCCATCTTTCCTCTTGGATGAGAGGAAGGGAAAATCTTTGGCATCATCAAGATAGGAGCCTTCTTCCTTTAGAAGTTACAAGAAAGAGGAACCATAAGTGCAAACGAAATATTATAGATGGATGAATTAAACCCAATGCCTTCGTATCAATTGGAAAAGGAACCATAAATCCAAACAGAATTAGAGATGGATGAATTAAACCCAATACCTTTGTATCAATTGGAACGTTTGTTTTTCCTTTTCTTTTTCTTTCAGTAAAATCAAGACAAGGAACTTTAGACATCATCAATGTCACAATATGAGACTGGATGAGATCACTTCTTTTCCCCCTTTGGCACTCTCTTTACAGAGTCACTCTCTCCATCCCTTGGCAAAGCCCCCTCTCTGGCAATCAGAGCATCTCAAGGAGGGATGAAAAAGACAAGTGATCCCTGAGATCCCTCGGGGTCTCTCTTTGTTCCAAATAATGTAATGGTAAGTTGTGGATCAAGTTATTGTGTTGTTGTATTGTCTTGGGAGGGGGGGGGGGGGGGGGTATGGAGCCACACCAAGTTGGTCTCATAAGAGATTCGGTGGATTGGGTGAGTTGAGAATCAAGGCTTTCTGTGAATGTCGGCTTCTTTGACATATGCTGCTAGGTGACCCTTCGAAGGAAATGCTTGTAGAAACAATTGCTGAACATCCCCACCCAAACCAAAAAGAAGTTAAAAAAAGAAAGAAAAAAAGTGTTCCACTTTGTCTTGAGTGACATGTAGAGTTCCTTTGGAAAAAAAAAAAAAAAAAATTCTTTCCTGACTTTGAAAATGGAAGGAAGCTCTCAACCAAATCATCACAACCCCCCCCCAAAGCCCCAGGTGAACTAGCACCTACACATCCTGCAAAACACCATACTTTTTTAGTGGTCCTCGTATTGAGGCCAGAGGGCGTTTTTTTTTCCACTCTTAAAAACCTTAGCTTCTTCGATCATGCAACAAGTCAGGACACAAGACTGAGTGTGCACTCACTTGGCTTGGATTTGTGCTGCTCTGAGCGAATCGAAGCTTCCATTGAATTGAATCAACATCAACTTTGGTGGTCCCTAATTCCTAGTACAATCTCAAACAAAAAACCATGGATGGAAAATATGGTTTTTTTTCTTTTTTTTTATGGTTTCTGGTTACCTATGATCACACACAGACAGACAGACAGACAGACAGATGGACAGACAGGTTGCATAGATACATCATCCATAGTTACATCCACAGATGGTCCATCTTTAAACCTCCAAATCTCACTGTACTTTGTTGAATAATTAAAAAAAAAGTTTAAAAGAATTCACTACATTTTACTTTTATTAAAAAGAAGATCCAAAGACGGTAAAGAAGCAAAAGGAAAAAAAAAAGAAAAAGGCCGCGCGAGTTCGATCCCGCGACCGATGCAAATAGAAAACGAGCTAGGTAGCCTAGTAGTAGCCTATGGAGTCTACTACCTACATACATTCGTGAGCCTATGCTCTAAGGCTTGTCCTAGATTATGTACGTAGGTACCTACGTACATAATCTAGCTATCTAGGACACAGGTACCTATACGTAGCTACCTATGTTGAAGGTACATATTATGAAGGAGTAATAGGTACCTAGAGAGTAGGTGTTAAGGTGCCCGTACTGACCTGCCCGTTCAGCCCGCGGGCATCGTCTCGCTCTCTCTCTCCTCTTCCCTCCTCAGGAGTGTTGTGGTGTGGCCAGTAGTGCAGCAGGAGGAGATTGTTTTTCCGCGCACACTCGCGGAGGAGGAGAGCTCTGGGGTATGGCGCCGTCTTCTTTCTTCCTCTCTTTCCTTTCCAACTTCCCTTTGGGATTGTTGTGTTTCGTCGCCCGTCGCCCTTCCTTACAGCCTGCTGCTTTGGAAGATAGACAGACCCGTGGCAGCTCAGAGACTGGTGGGCCGCTTGTGCAGTGGTTTGTTCTGCTTTGATCGCGTGTGTTTCTCATGCGTCTGTGTCTGTGTTTCTGAAAGAGAACTAACTAGCTATATAGTGATAATATCAGATCACGGCAGACGTTTTCTGAGTCTACCATTTCTGGCGGTGGTACCAGAATGTTTTTGGAAGCTGTTAGTATACGCCATGAGTGATGATCAGAAGCAAAGTGTGGTTTGAGAAGTGGCCGGTGGTTTGTTGTTTAGTTTTGTGTGGCTGGGTTTCAAGATCTAGTGCTGTTGTTTTTGAGAGAAAAAGTCTGTTTTTTTTGGTATCAGGTGTGTCGAATAGTAGTAGAAGGAGAAGTAGAAGAAGAGGCTAACGGGGGGAGGGGGAGGGGGAGGCTGTCACGGTGGACTGGCGTTTGCATCTTTGCCTCTGCTGTGTTCCTTAGTAGTTTTGTAGTATAAGATGTCGAGTAGTTAGTGGTGTAACACTGGGGGGGGTGTGGTTGAGGCCGAGGTGCTAGAGAAGAGAGAGTAGATGATCAGAAGAAGGGAGGGTAAGGAAATGACATACATGAGCAGCACAAGCCGGAGGAGAGGTGGCAGCAGCAGCAGCAGCAGATGTGGTTCCCTCCTGGCAACACCACGAGCTGCTCTGCCTATAAAGCGGGCTGCAAGGTCGTTAAAGATCTGCTCTCAGCGAAAGCTGCATTTAGTAGTCAGATCTCGCTGAGCGCTTTCCCTGCACGCTCGTCGTGCGAGCTTTCATGGCCGCAGGGTGGAACCACTGCTGCAATGCATCAAGAAGTTCCATGTTGCAGTAGGCAGTGAGTTGTCTACGCTTTGTCCCAAGGCCTTCATCACTGTTCTCGTTGCAGTGGAGAGTTATCTTTGCTGGTCTTTGTCTGTGTCTGGCTGTTCTCTCCTCCGATTCTCGTTCCTGAGATCTTCCAAGGAAGGACATGATCCAGCATCCTCGTGGTTGCGTTGCGGCGCCGGCGCTGCTTTTGATGTAGGCGTCCTCTAGTCTTGGAAATTTTGAACTATGTTATGCGCCAGGGTGCTACTCAGATCTTGCATGGTCTGGAGGGCGATGGCTGCTGCTGCTGCGATGCGATTCTCACCACGTTGTTGCTCGTAGACTTGTTTCGTCGTCTGTCTGTCTGTCGCCAGGATCTACTACCACGCACTTGTGTCTGTCGTTGCAAGGAGGCGGCTGCTTTGACGTAGTCAACATCCTCCTCCATCTTCGTGTTTTTCTCCCGAGAATCATCAGTTTCTTTGCTTGTACTGAAGGTCTTCTTCAGTGACAGCAGGAAGTTCCTGATCTGGTATTCGATCCAGATGCGCCAGATTGTGTTTTCCTGCTCGGTTCCTTTGTGTTCTTCTAGCTTGCCAGTTGCTTGCTGTTCAAGAAAGATAAAGTTTCCTGACTGGCTATCTTCCTTGCAACAAGGGATTGATTCCAGACTTGAGCATGTTTGCTTTGACTGTTTTGCAGTACCAGATCTGCTGCTGCTGCTCCTCCTCTTCCTCCTCTGTTTGAGTCCCCAATTTGTTTGTCTGTGTGTGTGTGTTGTCTGGCGGAAGAACCTCTGTGAGGTGGTGGAAGTCTGAGGTTTTGGACTCTCAAGCCCCAAGCTCTTCGTTTTTCCATGTGTCTGCCACAGTTCCCTTCTTCGAACTGTCACAGACAGCACTTCCTCCTGTTGAACTTGCTTGCTTGCTCATTAGTCCTTTGTGGCGATCCTTTTTGTGAGCTGGATGATTTTTGTTTCTGTTTTTCCATAACAAAAAATGATTCTCTCTTTGTTTCTAATGTTGTTTGATGTGTATTCCTTCTTGCAGGAGGGAGATTGAACACTCACCATTGGGGATACTGCACCTTTTCAAGCAGGGAATGCAAACCACCGTTCACCAAATACTACTCTGCTGAGTGTCAAGGAAGGAGAGGATCATTGTCATCAAGTGTTGAAACTCTGTGTCAATTGGCTCTTCAATCAATCAGCTGATGATGTGAAGAAGCTGCCAAAAGGGTGTGACACCACTGGAGGTGGCGCTGCCAAACGAGGTTTTCTATTCATTTCACAAGGATGAGATATCGGCTGCCTTGCTTTGTATCCGTGTAAGGTGACTTTTCTGTGCAAGGATATCGAGCTTTCTCCCTCTGGTGTTTCCTCCGTCATTTTTCACCGGGTTTATGATACCACCAGCAAGTGTCTGTGGTGGATCACCACTCGCAGCTACACTGATGTAAGCTTTTTTTCGGTTTTCCACAACACCCTGTATTAGAGCCTAGGTTTGTGATGATCAAGAGATTTAGTGATGATCTTCAGAAAAAAATGAATCTGGGAGACTTCTCCACCACCTCTTTTGTTTTTGATCCTGAAGTCCTTTTTACTCTGGTTGTTGGGTGCTCTGTTTTGTTCACTTCTTTGATCTGTGAATGTTGCAAAATCTGTGTGCTGCCCTTCTGCTTGGCTGGCGGATGCATTGGAAGAACTCTGTTTGTGAGAAAGATTGGTAGTAATGTTCTGAATTTTCCACTGTGATTTTGCCCTCAGGTGCAGCAGGAAGAGGTAGATCTGCTGTTGGATAGGACGGATCTGGAGATGCAGGCAGCTGTGCAGTCAGGAGGCCCCTCACCAAGAGCTTTAACGGGACTTATCTCTTCTTCTCAACAACAACTGAAAGGTAGTGGTGGCGTGGACAGTGTGCAGAATGTTCTATACTCTTTGTCTGGGAAGAAGGGAAAGAAGAGAGAGCGAGCTGATCAAAACTTGGACCCAAGTGGTGGCAAATGGGAACGGAATGTGAAGTTTGATGATCATCCTGATACAAGTACCCTGAGGCGTGAGCAAAGCATGAAGCTTGATGAGATTGCTACCATTCTCAACAAGGATGGCGGCCTCTTGAATGTGGGTGTGGTTGAGCATCTTGTGCAGCTCATGCCAAATGATCCACAGGAAGGCACTGGTGGCAGGAAGTTAGCTCCTGATGTCGTGGTGGCACGTCGTAGCATGCTTGCTGGGGTTATTGCTGCAACAGAGAATGCAGAGTGCCTCAACCAGTTTGTGCATCTTGGAGGTCTATGTTTGTTAGATGACTGGCTGCAGGAAGCTCACAAAGGCAAAGTAGGAGAAGTAGGTAGTCCTAAAGAGTGTGACAAAGGTGTGGAGGATTTGCTACTGACTCTTCTCCGAGCTCTAGATAGGCTGCCAGTGGACCTTAAGGCCTTGAAAACTTGTAGTGTCGGCAAATCTGTGAATCACCTGCGGAGTCACAAGAACCTTGATATTCAGAAGAAGGCTAGGAAGTTAGTAGATGTCTGGAAGAAGCGAGTGGATGCTGAAATGAAGGCATCTGGTGAAGCCAAGCCAGGCTCAGGTCATGGAATATCTTGGTCCTACAAGCAGTCATTGCCTGCTGAACCTGTGCATACTCTGACAAAGGCAGCTTCTGGAGGGTTACCAGAAGTGGCCATGAAAAGCTCTGTAGCCTTGGCAGGAAATGCCAAGGTCACCTCGAATGGTGCCAATGCTGGGGGAGATGCTGCTGCTTCTGCAAAGCCTCCTCAGGGTGTACCAATAGTCAGTAAAACTGCCACCTCTGTTGTTCTGTCCCCTGATCTTCCAGCTCTGAAAGAGAGCAATGCAAGATTGACACCTACCAATCTCTCACCTGATGTGCCAGCGAACCCAGTGAAAGAAGAGAAGAGCAGTAGTTCCAGTCTAACTCTCAGCAATGGTCACTCGTGGGTGAATGCACTTGGAAAGGGTGGTAGTGTTGGGATCATAACATCTAAGGAGGATGTGAAGACTTCAGTTGCTTTCTCCACAAATGGTAGCTCTAAGACTTCCAGTGTTGCAGGGAGCCCACATCTGCCAAACAACAAAGTTGTTCCAGGAGGCAGCCCACCTGGTAGTTCCAAGGAAGTCAGCAGTGGCAAGCCACAGGTCTGGAACCGGAGTGCGGTGGCTACAGAGAAGGCGGTTGTTGGGTCAGTCACAGAAACTTCAAGTTCTCAACAGAGACTTATTGTGAGAATTCCCAACCCTGGAAAGAGCCCTGGACGCACAAGTGGGGCAGCTGTGGATGTGGCCACGCCAGTCAGCAGGAGCTCATCACCAAGTGTCCTGGAAAGGCATTTGTCCACAGTTGTGGCTGATGTTGTGCTAGAGACCAAGAATAGGCCACCACAAGCTGGTGGAAGCCAAGCAGCTCTCTCTCCTCCAGAAGCAGGTGCTGATTTTAAGGTCGGAAATGGGGCAAAATCTGGAACTGGTGGTGAGAGTGAAGAAGATCAGAGGAAACCTCCTCCTCAGAATAATGATCCACCTGTTAATGCTCTGGAGAGTGAGAAAAAATTGTTGAATGAATCTGCACATAGAAAAGTGGGAATGAAGGAAGAGGTAGATAGTGTCTCTAAAGAAACACTTAGCTCTGGTTGCAGTTCATCTGCCTTGAGAGGCGTGGCGGGTGAAACATCACTGCAAGTTGGGGGAGATAGTGGGAAGGATGCAGCAAATACCGCAAATGCAGTTGGTAGTGTCGAGGATAGACCTCCTAGACATTTTCAAGCGTTACCTATGGAAGTTGATGATGGTGCCATGAGTTTGTTGGCAACAGCTGCAGCTGAAGTGGGTGCTAGAGGGAGTGGAACTGTTACACTCGAAAGAGATGGTACTGGAGCGCAGACATTGAAAAGAGAACAAGAGTTGAGTGGGAATTCCCCAATAGATGCTAGGCATCTGCATATCAATGGTAGCTTTTCTGGTCACAGAGTCATGGAGATTGATGGAGCTCTTCAGAGCAAAGATCATTCAGAAACAGGAGTGACAACACAAAGTGCTCTGAACCGTGAGACTCCATCAACCAAAGGTGGCAACATAGGTGGAGGGAAGATAGAACAAGAGCAACATGATACAGGCAGTGTGGTGAGACAGGGATCCGATGCAAACAAAGAGGCAGAGAGTCTGTCATCTCTGGAGCAAGGAGGTCAAGTAGAGAAGGAAGAGAAAAAGCTAGTTGCTGGGGAATGTGCAGGACAAGCTTGTGCAGCCTCTTCTGATACACCTAATACATTGATGTCGATGGGGGAACAGCAAGTTGAAAACAGACAATCAATTGAAGCTAGCACAAAAGTTTCTGTTATCCACCCTCTTCTGAAGGACTACTCTGGGATAAAGGATCTGGATAGCAAGCTCAGTGGCAAAGTTGGTAAACGAGAATTATTTTCAGAAGAGAGGAATATATCTTGGACACAATCCAAAGACACTTCTTCTGTCAGGGATCTCTGTAATAATGGTGTTGGTGTTGGGAGCAGAGACTACAGGGCCATTGTTGGCTCTTCTATGGAGTCTCGAGTGCAAGAGGAGAAGAATGGCAAGAGAAGAGGACAAGAAATTGCCCAGCTCTTTGGTGGCAGGAGAGGTGGTGGTGCTAATGATGCACAACGGGTGGTTGAGCTTGCTTCAGGTTTTCCTGAGGAAGATGTTTTGGAAGTTGCTAGGCAAGCTGTAAATGAAGTTGAGCAGATGCAGGAGAATAATAGCAAGCCTGTTTCGGGCTCTTCCTCAGAAAGAGATGGAAAGAATGCAAGAGCAACTGGGGGCATCACAAATGGAGGTGAAATGAAGGATGTTACTACTACTTCAGACATGGCTGGCAGGGAGCAGCAACAAGTCTCTCATACTTTTGTTAATGACAGGGTGAAAACTGGCAGTGATGCTCTGGATCAGCAACATGTCAATAGTGGGATGGAGAAATCGACAATCGACAGCATAGAAGTGGCAGCAAAAGTCTCACACACAGCTTGTCCTGGAGATGGTGAAGAAGTGGATCAAGCTATGAAGGTGGAAAGGACACCGGAGAGGAAGAGTCCAGCTTTGAGTGGAGAGGAGATGGAGATAGCTTCAGAGGCAAATAGAGGTCCTGTTCTCGTGTCTTCCTCAGTCTCACAGCCAATTGTCAATTCTGCTGCAACTGATAACTCACAGTGGGACTCCATGGCACCACAGCAACCTGCTGAAGGAACAGGACATAATGATGCTGCTGCTGCTGCTGCTGTAGGTGGCTGTGATGCATCAGAGAGGCCTGATTTTGATTTGAATGAAGGGTTTGCAGCTGAAGACAGTCCTCAGGATGACACTGTCATGACTCCACCTACTACCTCTGCAGCAGCTCTGGTTTTACAACCTGCTGCTCATCCTATAGCATCATCTACAGCACCTGTGGGTGGTGGTGTGGCAGCACCAATTGCAGTTCTTGCTGCAACGAAAGGAGCATTCATACCGCCAGCAAGTCCAATTCGGATCAAAGGGGAGCTTGGTTGGAAAGGATCTGCTGCAACAAGTGCCTTCCGTCCAGCAGAGCCTCGTCGGACTCCTGACAGGCAGCATTCCAATGCAGAGAGCTTAGCATCTGATGCCAACCTTTCTCTGAACACAAATGCTGTCAAGCGAGCTCGTCCCCTGTTGGAATTTGACCTGAATGTGGTGGACGAGAGAGTGATGGAAGATGCAGGGGTAGCAGCCGTGACAACCTTAACATCCCAAGGATCTGTGTTGGGTATTTCCTTGCAAAACCAACCCCTTCCATCCAGCTCTGTTTCTGGGGTGACCTTCAGCAAGCAAGAGAGTCCTTTTCTAACATTCCTAAACCCAGAAAGCTCCAGTTCTGCTCATCCAATCTCAAATGGTAACAGCTCTGGATCCTTGCAAGCCAGTCATGGTCAAGCACTTCCTTCCTGCAGTGGTTATGGAGCCATGAGGCCTAACTTGGACCTGGATTTGAATCGGATGGACAACAGTGAGGAATGTGGGATGCTGCCGCCTTTCTCCTCTGATGCACAAGCAGCTGAAGCAGCTTTGGGCCCTTTAACTCTGATCGATAACAGTATATCAAAGCCACCACCCAGACGTGTGATGGATTTTGATCTGAATGATGGTCCTTCCTTTGAGGAGGTTGCAGTGGATGAGCCTCTACTGCAGTCGTTGCCTGTGAGGAGACCCGCAGGCAATGCACCAATGCCAGTGCCAATGTCAGGCTTAAGGATTGTCGGGGAGGCTATGAATTTGTCCCCATGGTTTTCAGCACCTGGGAACTCATTTCAAGGGGTTGCTCTTCCTGCCTTTCCACCTGCTAGGGTGCCAGATCCTGTATATTCTGTTGCTGCAACCACTGCAGCTCAGTCCTTTCTGAACGCTGGTTCTAGCACAACAACAGCAGTGGGCCCTTTCACAAATGAGATCTTTCATGGAGGACCAACAACACTCTCTCCTTCACCTGCAATTGTATACCATCCTCCTGCAGAAAGAGTTGCATTTAATGCCTATGGTCCGTTCCCTGTTTTTGGGGGATCCACAGGATTTCGTCCATCATCTGTGCCTCTCCCTGCTACTACCTCTGCTCCATTTGTGGATGCTGCATCTGGACCTGTTCCTTTTCCAGCCATGTCCTCACAGTTAGGCAGCCAACCCACTGTCCCTTCTACATACATACGGCCTCCATTTCTAATGGGTATGCCTGCTGAGACTGCAGCAGCAGCAGACAACAGTAGTGGTGGGGCTTGGTCAATACGGAGCCTGGATCTGAATGCAGGTCCAGAGCTTGGAGACGCAGACAGCACAAGAGATGACATGATGCATGGAAGACTGCTCCCACTTCATCCAGCAGCTCCAGCAGTGTTCAATGAACAGATGAGAGCTAATCTCAGTCAAGTCTCAGGAAACTCTGGTTTGATGATGACTCCTCTGAAGAGGAAGGAACCTGAAGGGCAATGGAATTGCTACACAGGAAATGCAGGATTCAAACAAGCGACTTGGCAATGAGTTAAAAAAAACTCTACTTGGATAGTCTCTGTACAGTCTTGTTCCTGACAGCTTTTCTCTGACTCAAAAGCAGGGTAGAGAGTCTTCCCATCAATTCTGGTAATGAGACAGAACCCTGGCATGCACATACACAGATTTTTGTATAATTTTTTTGCCCAAAATTTTGAGCAGATTATTATGCACTTATCTGCTCCTACTGTTGGTAGCTGATGAAGACATCAGAAGGAAGGGGAGCTGAGGAAGACATCAGAGTGAAGTCATGACAGCTAGCCCCTGCCATTCATGATGAAGATGACAGTCCAGTACTCTGCAAGTGACAATCAAAAGAGATTATGACCACATTCATTCTTGTCCTCTTCTGGGTTCAACAGGTTTTGGGGGTGTGAAGGCCTGGTTCCAATGAAAGGATGGGGGGCAGGGACTCGAGCATTACTGAATGCCTGGGCTAATTGGGATTTAGGAACAGAACCAGTTGAGAGAGGAGAGGCAGAAAACTTGTTTCAATCGGGAATATGATGATAGGTTGTGGCAGCAGAAAAAAGAGCTGTTTCAAACACGAAGATGATGATGGGTTGTGGCAGAGGGGTTGGTTACTCCACTTCATTGTCACAGAAACAAAATTGTCTATATCCGGTGGCAGTCAATTCCCCCACCCCCTTTGCAGTCTAGTGTAGTACAGTGTTAAATCCTGTGTAACTGTATTTGTGTAGGACAAAGTCAGTAGGTACCAAACCTCTTGTCATGTCAATTGGCAATGGCCATATTTTGGGTTTTGGACCTTTGTACTCTTGACATGTTTGAATGAATGCATTGCCCCCTTGATCCTGCTCAACCAATTCACTGTTCTGCTACGAAATACCTCTTGTTTTATCTCCCCTGTGCTTCTGGCCCTTTCTGCCATCTGGTATGAAACTATGGCTGGGCTGGTATGTTAAGAAGTCCATACACTTTCTCCCCACTTTAAACTGTCTTGGTGCATGCTGTATAGTGCACTCTTTGTGCACTTTATCCTGATAAAGAATGATAAGCACAATGAGAATGTGTTGACAGATCAGTCCTTGTTCTTTAGATAAAACCGTGCCAAACTATTTGAGACACGCTGAAATGGAATCTGAAGACAAATAAATGTACCTTGAATTTGAAGAGAGAAGATGAAGTTGAAGTACTGTCTTTTTTCTTCCATTTTTGTGATCTAGCTAAAGTGGTGACCTTCCATAAGAAAGCTTAGCTGAGTTTAGCTATGAATGGGATATGAAAGTAAAAAAGTTTAAGCATCCTTCACATTTTTGGCTACATGCTCTACCTGCTAGAACCCAATAGAGAAATCTGGTCATTTTTCTATATATATATATAGAGGGCAATTTGGGAACTAGAAAACCAAAAAAACTTGTACTTGTAGCAGCCATCTTTAAAATAATTTTAGCCAACTGCCTGAATTTAGCAAGGAAAAAACAATCAATTTTGAACCTCCTTTGCTTACTTCTTCCCAAATCCATAAAGCTTAGAATGATTTCACTGTCAAGCTGGGACGATATTGAATGCCTTTGATTTTTGTTTGATACAGTTCGCTCCCCCAACCCTTTCATTCATATCAGTCTCTCAATGACTGTTATTGTGGAAAAGAGTTTCTTTACCCTTACTCATTAACCTTCATAAATGTGCCTCCCTTTACAATCACAGTCACGGTGGAATTATGTCAATTGGAGGTGCAAGTTATTGAGAATCATCCCCTTCCCAATAACTTGCACCTCCAATTGACATAATTCCCAATAAACCTATCACCTAGGTACTATTCTAAATACCTTATGTTAGTTTTGGTATGTTGGTAAGGAGATGATTCCCAATAACTTGCACCTCCATTTCCCAAGTTGCAAAGCTTTTTGATATTTTGATTATGGGCTCATAACATGTCACATGCCACATGAAATCACTTTCAACTTGTAAAGGATTTTATTTCAAATGGTAGATATCTTTTAGAAGACAAATGTAGTTTTGAAAAAAGAGTTACTTTGTTAACAAATGCAAGATCATTGAAGATATGCTGAAGGTGTGAAGGTGATTTAAAAATCTACTATGAATGAATGAATTAACTAAGTAAGAATTTGGCATTAATTGTGGGTTCCTTTATTAATTCAAATGAAAGGTTATTGTTGAACAATGAAAATTTGAAGGTTGTAATAATTGGTTCTAGTGTTATCATTGATTTGGGCTTAGATAATAAGAATTCAAAGGCCCTAATGTGCCACTGACCTAAACTACCACACTCACTTTCAAGGTAAATACAAAATATGGCTAAAGTTTTTTCTTAAAGTGTATACCTTACTTGTTCCTACCAGTGAACATTTCAAATAAATGTGGAATGCCCAATTGGAAAATTTTGAGAACTTGTATGAAGTTGAAAAGAAATTATTGTTGTTTGGTGCCTCCCTTCCTTCATAATTTCATAATTTTCAGTTAGGTTCATCCATAATTTGACTTTCATTAATTTGCGAAAATATGTTGTGAAAATGCAATTGTCCATGGACTCCACAATAAATGAACAAAAATTTTGGTCAATTTCAATCAATACTCATCCCACAAGTCACCAATTCTATAATTGAACCCATTATGACAATAAAACGAAAGGAAATATTTAACTCATAATTTTGCATATATAGGTGTGGTTTCCCTTTAAAATGCTATTATCATTTTTTGAAGATTGGCACTTTCTCATCACCAAAATAGTCCCCTGTGGGTTGCTGCTTTCCCCAAGATTGAACATTCCTAGGTGCCCACATAATTTTCAATGGCTTCTATCAAGTAGAGGGTTGATTTTAATAGCTCATATTTAGCATGACTTGATAATGAATTGAATCACGATTGCTTGTAAGGTGGTCACGAATGACTCAACACAAACTATATTAGAGGAACTTCATTGACAATAGTATAATGGCATGTAAATAATAATTTGGATGAAATTCAATCTTCAAATAGTGTGAATATTAAGATTGAACATATAAATATGCATCTAGGCAATGTTCCGAAAGGGTTAGTATGAAATTTGATTGGCTTTGATTGGCCTATCACAATTATTAACCCATGTGGTGACATCTAAATGATTCCTTATTCTTATACTATTTTTCACGTTTATGGGTGGGGATGAAAAAATAACTTGCACAATATTATAGTTGTGATATAAACATTAATAAAAATTGACATGGCAATATGTATACATATATTAATATAAGCCATAGATAAGTAGCCCTTTACAACATTATTTCTACACAAATGAGTCTGTCCAATATCAAGGAACTTGGATGCATTTTGAAATTTATATGCTTTAATACATGCACATATTGTCATCATTTATGAATCACCTTAAATGTAAATTTGTTCAAGTTTTAGTACAAATAATACATGAAAACTAAACATGAAAAGCCATATCTTGTTGGATTTTTCTATGAATAAGCAATAGTGGCTATTTGTTGATTTTTTAAAAAGAAAGATGTCACATAAAAATCAGCATTTTGACATGAATATGCCTTTGATGGGTTTTTGTTGCAATGGAAAGTTTTGAGGCACGTTAAAGAAGTGGGTATATTTTTCTTGTGTCTTTGGATTCATGGAATTTGTTGTTTTTACATATATGTGTTAGACTAAAGTTTTAGATTACAACAATTGTTGATCATAGACTTACATGTGGTGTTTGCATGATAAAGATCAAGTGTGATGTTATCATTTGAGGATGATCTTCCAATTTTTTGTTCTATTTCTTTTATGTAGAAGAGAAATTAGGTTGGATTGATGATCTTATTGTCTTATGTGCTGCACCAAATTGCAAAGGGTTCTCAAACAATACAACCACGTTGATTTTGTTGTGGTAGTCCCAAATTGCTTGAGTCCACAATTGAGTGGCTCTTGTTTTAATGATTTAGTTTTTCAGGTACACAAGGGGAACATGGTCAGTATTATTAAGCACATAAAAGTTTTTGAAGTGTGTACAACCATTTATGTTGCTGTGTGGCACCAAAATAATATTTACATTTAACCCAAATTCATGAGGCCAAAGGACTAAACTCTTGGTTGTTTGGGACTATATTCATGTAGAAAATCTCTTACACAATAATTAAAGACTATCTACATTTGGGGTTTGCTCCTTGTTATCATTGTTAGAGCTATTTCAATCATTCTTACATGATCTTTTCTATTTCATGTTGTAGTTTTTTTTTTAGTGAATGGAAGTACTACCACAATGCAACAATATTATGTAGAGCTATTCTTGGGGAGGCCACAAGAGAGCAAGGGGCCAACAACAAACAATTTCCAAGTGGGGTGCATGTTCACTTTTTGTAATCTCAAAGTTAACCTGAAATCTGAAACAATTTTAAAGACCATGAAATGAAGGAAAGAGGTTCGGAACTTTTGCACAAAGAGGTTTGCAATGTGAAGAAAGTACACTTGTAAACCAATACATGGAGTCTAGATGGTGCTATTTAACTTGCTTTGGATTTATTTATTTTTGGATTGTGTTATTCTCCTATTTTCAACCAAAAACAATAGTAGCTTGTGAGCTTTTGGGACTAAGAACAATAATTTCATGAGGTGTCTTTGAAATTAGTTGTTCATTTGTCATGAGGATCAAGATGGAAATGGAAGGAAAAGGATCAAGCTTTACGAGAGGTGACTTTGAGCAAGGCAACTACTCCTTGTAATTTGGTTGTTCTTATTGACCTTTTCAAATAAGTAAGTCACTAGCTAAAAACATCTAAACAGGCAGGCCTTGATTATGGATGGTATTTGCTATCAATTGCATGATTAGTTGTTGTAGCAAGACATCAACCTAGTCTTAGCATTCTATGCTTCAATTAGGTAGACGGCCTAATACAACCTCTAGCCAAGCTCAAGGTCACTAATACCTAATCCATAGTATCACATGCTATAATTGAACACATAGATGACAAGGACCCAATGCTTTATAATTGTACACTAGGACCTTACAACGGATACATGGGCATTGTAATGAATTGACAATCATACTTTTTTGATACTCTAACAACTTTAACACTGAATTTACAAGGTTATCAACATCAAGCCTACCACATCATGTCAATCATGTTAGCTTTTATGCCAATGTAGCTTGGCACATCCATTTAAAATCAACACATGGTCAACATGAAAACATTACTTTTTTTGCATGGGTAAAATTAGTTACCCCATATCAATGAAGCATAGCCATGTGCCCATGTCATTAGTTTTGAAATATTTCATGTTGCTCAAATTCAAATGCCACCTTTAAAAAAAATGAATACCATCCAATGGCCCAAATCAATTTGGTAGCACGTTTTATGATGAAAATATGATTCAATTGATAGTTGAAATCAAATTTGGTCCTCCAATTTTCAAAAATACTAGATCATAATTTGTTTTTAAAAACCAACTTAATTTGTCAAGGTGATGATAGAAATTCAACCATGGCTGAAATTTGTTGTGAGTAATTGAATTTTAGTCACCATCATGATAGTTTGTCTTTTGGTTTTTTTTACGGTGCGGGGTGGTTTACGTTCTAGTCCATCTTGAACTACTCTAGTCCACCTCAATCGAATGTGTTTCAAAAAAGAAAATATATAATTTTTCAGGCTTACCAAGATAAGGTGAATCGAAGCAAATTGGGGCCTACTCCACCTAGTTTGGGCATAGTTTGATTAATTCACTATCTCCCAAGGGAAAAAAACAATTTTTTTATAAGGTGGAGTAATGCACTAGGTAGGTAGGGTAATGGAAACCCAATCTGCTTGGAGGGTGAAAGCATGGTGAGATATGCCACTTGAGGATAAGTTCGTTCCAAGAAAAAGTACACAAAAAGTATGGTCAGATATCTTTGTTGAGGAAGATGGAAATGGAGAAAAAAAGTATTTTCTTTTTGACTCAAGGAGTTTGAAAAAAACATTAGCTAAGAGGAAGATATTAAAACTTGCCCAAAACCTAGTTGAATTTTTCATTTATTACCAATCAAACATAAACATTAAAAAAATGCAAATTGTTAAAATTGTGTGACCACCAATAACATCCACATGTATTAATGACCCTTGTTGTGCATCCATTGCAACATTTTTTTTGAATTTGGATAATAATAAATCGTTATAAAATATGTTTCCATTACATTATGTCATCTAACATTCACAAAAAAAAATGAAATTCACTTTTAAAACTTGGTTATGGGTATTTTAAACTATTTTCCTAACGCATAATGTGCTTGGAATTTTTGAATTGCAGTTTATACATGTAGAATATTGATAATTTTTAGCAAGTGGGATAGCTACATAATTTTTGCAAAGTATATTCGAAGTACTTTTTTAAAAAGTTAATATTATTATTATTAATTGAAAAACATGTCCATGCCACATATGATATATTCATTTAGTTTTTAAATTCCATGTCAAAGTGCTTCATATACTTGCAAGTTTCCAAAGTTAATATTTTTACTTTCTCTATCATTCATAAAAAGAAAGTTGGGTATTGTAACCAATCAATTTGTGATTACTTGCAATTATTTGTCGTTTGTGACTATCATTGTTTATTTTGCAAGTACATTGCAATTAATTTGTGATTAATGTTTTTTTCATTCTTCCATTCAGACAACTTTTAACATGGTTTTCATCCAAGAAGACCCATCTATGTCACATTAATTACAAATGTGGTCAAATGAATTGCAACCTTATTTGTATTCAAAATGTATTTTGAGTATTTCAAAGTGTATGGATTTGTAATGGTGTATTGAGTGTATCTTACTCTTTAATATATGGGTGGATACTAGGATGTACATGTGTATGCAACAAGTTATGTATAATGGTTATATTTTTGACAGAAATTATTATTATTACAATAAAATTAATTATTACAATTAATTTCAAATTATTGTAAAATCACTAGAATTATAGTATTTACAAATCAATTATAGTATATATATAATTCAATCTAATATTCTTTTTTTTAAACAAATATTAAAACTATTCATAGTAATTCTACTGTTACTACATTATTTCATGCAATTATTGTAATTATAGTAGTTTAATTACACTAAGTTATTGTATTTATTACTTATAACCACTTATTTAAAATAATAAAATTATTATAACATAAAATTTCATACAAATTATTGGAATTTTCAGTAATTATATTTAATTAATCTAAATTACTTATAATTACTTAATTAATAAATTATAATAAAAGTGGCATAACTATAATTTAAATTAATTATTCTTAACTAATAACTTATAAATAATTTCTAAAATTTTAAATAATTTTAATGGAATTTTAATAATTAATGTAATTACTGTAATTCTAGGATCATATAATAGTAATTAAAGTATTCATTTGTAATTAAGATTATTATATAATTAGAATATTCACAATAATTCTACTGTATTTAGAGTAATTGATAATTACTATAATTATAATAATTGAATTAAAATCATTTATTTTATTTATAACCAACAAAAATTTAGTTTGAAAGTAAATTTTATTTTAACATAAACTTTTACGTTAATATTTAATATTTTGCGTATAAGAAATATTTTAATAGTATAATTTATGTATTAATTATAGTAATTACATATTAATTATATAGTTTATAGTTTAACTTGGTATTCATAATTTAGAACTCATAAATGATGAATAAAGTTTTCATCTCAAAAAATAATACTCTTAATATAATCAAGAAATTGATGTATTTACTGTATATAAGAGAATTTTAATGACAATAAATTACTGTATATGTCATTTATGGTTACCTATTTAAATAACATTTTATAGTATTTCTACTTTAATTAGTTAAAATAATGCAATTTCTACATATTATTTTATTTATTATTCATAATTATTTATTTATAGTTAATAATTACTATTACAACATATATTTGTATACTAAGCATTGAAATTTTTGAAGTTATAAAAAGTTAATTTTACATTAATTGCAATATTATTAAATTTTCTTTATTTATTTGATGAATGGAGTATAAAAATACTGGAATAATTATTAATTGCAGAAACTAATACTAGTTACTATATTTATTATATTTATTATATTATATTATAGTAATTAAACAATAGTGATAACAAGTGAAATAATAATGTGAATAATAGTAAAATAACTAATTTAGGCTATAATGATAATTCAATAAAGGTTACTATTTTTTATTTTTTATTTTATTATTTAAAATTCCTTATACCAAGTGAAAAATTCAATGGAGTAGTTATAATAAAACATTTTGTCTAGGTTAGCTATTGGTTATATTAATATTATAAATTTTATATAAAATTATTCACTATGATTATTATTAGTACTACTTTAATAATTAACATACATATATGATTATTTTAAATATTTATGGTTAATGTATAGTACTTATTAATAAATATAATTTTTTATAATGAAGATTTGTAAAAATTGAATATTCATTTCATTTATTTAATTAATTAATTATGTTATTGAAAATTATGGTTGAATTATTAGTATATGTATTATTTTGTTTGTTTTTTAAATTTTAAATTAGGTAGTTTATTGGTTAATTAATGAAGGAATAGCTTTTTTCATTAAGTAATTATATATTTAATTAATTTTTCACTAAATTATATAATTTATAAGAATAATAATGAGGATAAAAGATATGGAATAAACCGTTTAGTTGTAAATAGTTTGCATCTAAATTCTCTAGTTGCAATGTGGCTTGCAATGAATGTCCAATTCCAAAATTTATCCCATAAGCTTTGTATGCCATTCTCATCTTGTAAAATACACAATGAAGGTTCTTTGTATTACATTTTCATATTAAAAAAGATGGGTCATCTAGGATGAATCAATTAAAAAGGCCTAACCCAAAATAAAATAAATATATTTATGCACCTACACCTTAACTACCCTACCTCCCTAACCAACCTATCAACCTAGCTGCTTACTTATATACTTATATAAGTAAATATATAGTTTAAGTAGGTGAGTAGGTACGTACGTACCTAGATTGATTTTGGACAAATTTAATTAATATCTCGCATGACACAATCTAAAACCATCCAAACATATAAATTGAATGTCTTAGCTTATTACAAAATTATATTTTAAATAACTAAAAAATGGGACATATGCGAACACATTATGTGTTTCATTGTCCACAAAAATAGTTGTTTCTTAGTCACAAACAACAATACATATATGGTTAGTCAAAGGATGAAAGTGTACTTTGTTAACTTTTTCTTTCATCCAAAGTTCATTGTTGTTTGTGATTAATGTTGTATGTGACTTGTCCAACATGACTATCAAGATGGTAGCCAAAACTCAATTACCATCTTGATGGTCTAGTTTTTTGTTTTATTTTATCTTCTTTGCTTTCTATTTTGGATAGAGTGGACCAAAATTCAATCCATGACATTTTTGTTTGTTTTATTTTGGTGGCATGGGAGATGAGAATTCTTTTGACTTTAAGATACATTGGTAACAATTTCATGATTAATTAAAAACTTCGGTGCAAAGTGAAAAAAATAGTGCGAACATCAATTGTGTTAGGGTTTATTAACAAATTGGCATGTCAAATGTGATGCCCATTTTACCATCAATTGGCATAAATCTAGTACATGTTATGTTGGTTTTATAACATCACATTGGTACATTGATTTTGACAATGTCATGTTAGTACATTGGTTTTGTACAACACTTGAACAAATAATTATGTTTGCTTCATTTGACCTTGTTATATTGGTGTTGTATTTGAACTAATACATTAATTCAACATGCAAATTGGATAATTTGGTATACATATATTTACTAGCAAACATGTCACAAATTGAGCAATTATAACATTCCAAGGAAGATCATTTTATGACAACAAGGTTTTGAACACTTATGACATTATATTACAATCAATGTTTGTATGTTGTTTTTGCAAATGTAATTAAAGAATGATGCGGTAATTCAAACATTTGTATAACAACAAATGTAAGCTATTTAGCAAGGACAATCATTTGAACATTTGCAAAACCACAATATGTGATGTTTTGAAGGATCAAATTTAGATCAAAAGGTTGTCAAATTTGTTTAAATATTATTAACATCAAATGTTTAATCACTTGGAGAAGGTAACCAATCAAACACTTGTGGCACTTCAAATGTAGTTTTTTGGGCAATGGTGAAGTATGGCACATTTTTTACCACACAAATGTAATCAATGTGTGAAAGTTATCACTATGACATTATGAGTATTTTAAAATGAACATTGAGGTTTGGCTTAAATTTGGGTGCACAACCAACATATTGGGAATCACTAGGATGTGTTTTTCAAAACAAATTAAAACGATTGAATTGATAGAACTCAATTCTTACAGTTAATTTGCCATGTAATATAAGTTGTATCATGCCATAACCTTCCCCAAGGATTAAAGATCCAATTAGCATGCAACTTCATATTTTATACACCTATTGAACTCTTAATAGTTCAAATTACATAACCAAATACGCTTGGTCATGCTTTTACATTTAACAACATCAATACATATGTGAATAAGTTGATTTGTGGAAGTAAGTAATTCATAAATTGAACATTAGTAAATGACTTTTGATCACGTGATCAAAATCATTTATGATTTGACAATATATTACAGCATATGAAAAATAATGCATAAAATTTATAGATAGTCCCAATCAATTGTTTAAGTGTTAAAATTTCAAAGATTAAACAAATTATTTACGACAACATTATAATGATTGTGTCCAATTGAATGGAAAAATAATAATTTCATTCACAATTTGTGACATAATTATTAATCCTTAGGTTTTCCTTGTGCAAACTTCAAATTGTCACCTTAAATATAAATTTGAATTTTGTAAAAAATAATTCACCAAACCCTTTCAAATCCACCTTTCCTACATGAAAGGTATTTGACATCATAATATGACCATGTAATTCCACAAGCCTTCTCAATTAGTTGACAAATTCAATGTGTTTTTAATTTGATGGAACACTTGTTTTATCTTCTTGTTTTCTTGAGACACCTTTGTTCTCTTGTTTGATGTGAGAAACCTAGCAAAAAAATGGGTTGATGAATTAGGGTATAAATACCACAAGGACCCCATCATTGTCAAAATGTGGTTTCTAAAAAATCATAATTCAATTCTTTATTATGTTCAACATGACCCTTTGGATCTTGATTTACCTACCCAGGATGATGCATCGTTCACATTGGGAATTCAAACTTCATGGTAGTTGGAAATTATGCAAAAATTTGGGCATGGCAATCCAATATATTTTTATGCAACATTTGGCACAAATCAAAACAAGGTATGCCATTTATTTTATTGCATATTGAAATGCCACAAAATTAATATGTTTCACAACATTGTAGTTAATGTTGGCTCCATGTTTTTTATGCAATACCTTTTGTACACCCTAATGGTGTTTAACAAATGGCAGAATGGGATATCAACTGCATTCATTGTCATTGGAAAAATTCGAGAAAATGACCTTGACACATTTTTTCAAACATTATCAAAACGTATGCCACGTAGTTGGATGCCTAGTGATATCTTTGTTGACAATGCTCAAGTTGAAATCAATGTGTTGAAGCTTGATTTCATAAAATTTACTTACAATTCCATGTATTAATCATGTATTATAGAGCATATTTTGTTGTAGAACAATAATGTGTGGCAAGTCATACTTTGTTACATAACATACTTTGCCACAAATAATTATTCTTCCGCAAAGTACTAGTTTTCATGATAACATGCTCTATTTCATACCATATTGACATTCATAGACATTTTATTAGAGTGTTGCCAAAATTAATTTCTATAGTTGATGTGTTTCATGCATCAATGTTCAAGGCTAAGGGCCAAAGTTTTTTTATGTTTGTGGCATGTGCGCAAAACATGGGCAAAAAATGTTATAAGAAAATTTGCAAGTGTAGAAGATTGAACAAAAGTATTATCCACTTTAAGGAAAATCATGTATTCACAAGATTATCCATTGGATCATGGTCCTATTTTGTGGGCACAACTACAAATAGATATCATGGCAACTAATTACCCCAATGCAAATTGATTCATTGCATACCTTAAAAACCAATTACTTACATAAGGTGGGAATGTGGTGTGTTGGCAATCACAACATTCCACATGTAGGGTAGGACATCAATATGGTTGTGGAATCATTCCATAGCAACATGAAATGAATACTCTATTCTTCCAAAGAACAATTTATTGAATGTAGAATGGATTGGTTGATTTTTCATCTTGTTGGCAATGTTTTTGCTCACTATTAGTATGGTGTGCAGTGCAAGCTTTTTGAGTATGTGAAAAACAACTAACAAGAAGGCATTGTTGCCTCAACTATGCTAAGAGTTTGAAATATTCAAGATTCCAATGTCTTGGTATGTCATGATGGGGAGGACATTGCATTTGTCACATCCATTGAAACCACACACCCAAAGTATGAACCATTCATGCTCCATCATCTGAATGGCCACAATGCAATTGTCCACTTGCACAACAAGGAATTGCATGCAAACATGTCATGAAGGTATTCAAAATGCCACACCAAACATTCCTAATGGTGCCATTGGTAAGGATACATACACATTCCATGGAGTAAACAAGGGTCCAACAACTGGACAAATGGTTTGTGATGACCTCCATGATCAAGAAGCTAACATTCAAGAAAAAGATGAAAACATTGGTAGTTTGGAAATGACAAACGTTATTGCCTAGCCTAAGTTAGAAATGGTGAACTAAGGGACCTCATTGACTAGGCATTTGATGACATAAAATTCAATGCCATTGAAATTCCCATGTTACAACCACATTTACTTTCATCATTGAAGGTGTTGAAAGGCAAACAACAAGACATGATAGCCAAGGGGATTGTTGGTCTCGAACACCTTAATGTAAACCCTTTGTTTCCATTTGCTCATGGTGGTAACACATTTAAAAGGCATAGAGGAATCCTAGAACCCCATGCTCAAAAACAAAACCACCTAAAGGGAAAAAATAATCAAACACATGTGCATTTAGATGCTAAGTAAATTCATAGTAACAAATGTGGTTTTGGATATGTATTTGCAAGTTATTAAGACTTTGGGTGCCTAAGTTGTTGTTTTCATTTAAGGTGTTTATTTAAAACACATATATATGTGCTCTACATAAAAGGCATATGTGTTTTCATTTATTGTTAAAAAACACTCCAAACCATTGTTATAGTTTTGTAGTTTTACACATATGAGATTTTGAAACACTCACAAACTATGTTGATGTTGATCCTGCACCATTGGTTACATATCCCAAGTCAACAACCCAACTTGTGTTTACAAAATCCAAATTACACAATGTCTCTAATATTGCATTCATTAGAATTGATTGCATTTTAATCACATCATCCTTTGAAAACCAATTTGGTGTCACCTACAACCAATAAAAGATTATAGAATTTAAGATGTAAATAATCTTGGACTCAATTATTTCAAAAACTTAGAGGTGTGGGTAAGGGTAATTATACTTTAATTTTAGCTACATTGTTTCAATACATGTAGTTGTAATATTTAGTCATAAATTTCATAACATAAAACCCACACTCCTAATTAGATAATTGTTGTGGTCCATCAAGCCACACTCAACTATTCTTTGATATTTTTTGATTCCATTCAAATATTTTTGACAATTTATCTTCGATAACCACCCACATTTTTGCCAAAAAAAATGTTGCACACTTGTAAATTGGAAGATGTTAGCATTCTTGAAAGGGTCATAATGTATAAAATGGGAAACACTCGTTACAATTACACTCCAATGGTTAGCATATTGTAGAGGGGTCAAGGCATGATTGGGGTACCCCTTTTGGAACACTAAGGACTCCCTCTTAGGACATTCAAATTCACCTTTTTCTTCACTTTGCCTATGACCTATCTTAGATTTCTCCCCCTTTTTTTTTTATGTCAAATGAAATAATTTTGTTCCAAATTTTATATAGGCATTTGGAATATCTATTGTTTTCACTTATGAAAGTAAGAATAGTAAAATTTATCCAATGTGGGCCATACTTTATCAATGGCCCAAAATTCCCAAAATTTTCACTTTTAAAAACTTTTACATTGTAATAGGGCATAACCATGGTGAAGTATGCCAACTAGAAACACTTGTTTTTTTAGAAAGTATCCATGAAATATACCTTAATGTATTAAATACATGAATATTATTTAAGTCAATGATCAACAAATTTTTTGGCTTCATTGCATAATATTGAAGAAACACATGTTTTAATATGCAATTAAGTTTTTTTTTTTTGAATTATAAGTATAGAAAGTACATGTCACAATTATGTAAAATTAAGTTACAAGTACATAAAAGTAAAACATCAATTAAAATTATTATTTTTTCAAGTTGATGAAGGTCTAATGTGTATATATATAGTTTCAACTTTTCATATTTTAGTCATAATCTATCAAAGTTTTAATGTAAAAGTATTTTGGAAAATTTGAACTACCAACCAATTTAGAACATACTTTTCATCCATTTTTCTTATATAGTTTTTAAAAAAAAATTATGTAGAACTTACAATAAATTCAATGAAATTCTCTATGATTTCAAAATGCAATTAAAAATGTTTTAAATATATTTTAAAACATTTGTTAATGTTGAAAAAAGACTATTTTTGAAATTAATTTTTTTTAAGATTACTATTTTGTTATACATTATCATGCTTGGACCCAATAGAACACTTGGTTTTTTTCACACTCATACATTCTATGTACATTGTTAGTACCTAAGGTGTTTGTGGTAAGAATCTTGGGTTAAAAAACTTTGGTTAGACATTGCTTTTGAGTCCTTGAACTTTTTTTTCTTAGGATACAAAGTCTTGCATTTTTTTCTAGGACTTGGTAAGAATCTTGAAACTTGTTCAAATTTGACATGCTATGCATATAATAGTACTTTAGTAATGTCTCTATCCATGAAGAAAATCAAACTTTCAATATGAACATGCCATTAAATTACAACATGTTTTAAGTGAAGGGGTCCACTAGAAGGAGATGGTCCTTTTTAGTACCCCAACCATGCTTTGACCCACAAGGATTAAGACCTAAACATTGGAAGGCACTTTGAACTTCTTCCTCACAAAATTCACAACATTATCTTTTGACTCCCCTTTTTCTTTTGCCCAAATATTTACCATATCCCACATCTAAGGATGGGTGATATATCAATCGTTCTATGTTATATGGTTGTGTGTATACCATAGTCTAAAGAAATCCATGGTTGCGTGCATTTATAGACAAGTAGTTAATAGTGTTGTCAAGTAAGGAAATATTAACATCAATTTTTAGTTGCAAGTAATTACCTAATATGAAAAATTTGACTACAAATTTGTTGGTTCCACCTCTTTTAATAATGAAATCCTCGACTACTATCACAAACCATCAAGAACAACCATTGATATTGAATAGAACATCTAGCTCTAGGATTTTGTTTTCACATGTATAACCTCTAGCATGTTTTACACATCTAACATGAATGCAACAAGAAATACAAACTACACGAATATTTCATATTTGCAACATGAATATCAAATGGAACCGTATTTGAATCATGAACTCTATCAATTGGTTGTCTAAATTGGTTTGTGGTAATTGTTGATTTGTTGAACATGTCTTCAATAGCAAGCCTACAACTTCTTACAACCAAATTTATATATTTGAATTTAATAGTTATAACCCACATAATGCAAAATTTCATGAAATAATGGTTTTTTACATATCGTAGTTTTGATAGTACTTACATATTTTTTTAGGCAATGATGGATCTTTCATTTGAAGTCCATCATTTGCCTGGTCTTTCCCATAATTTGTCACAACAATGGGAGATGATGCGATCGCACTAGGATTATTATCATGAACTACATGCAAGGAACTAGTTCGTTCAAATAAGTGCCTATCTTGGGAAGATATGTCATTCAACTTGGGTATTGGTCTAACATGGTTGTGTGAAGACTAGCCAAGAGGTTGTAACCAAAGAGATAGGGAAGGTGTCCTCTTGAAACCAACATGGGCTATTAATAACGAAGTTGATAGGATGGGTGTTGCAGGGCTTGGATCATTGACATATGATTACAAATCAACATCATTGTCAAGTTTATGATCCCATTTAGGGCTATCATTGAAGGTGGCCTTGACAAACAAATCCAACCCATAAGATGGTGCATTTTTTTGTTTACAGGCATGTTGGCCATTGACATGCTCCCAAGTCCCTAGTTAGACCCAAGACGAGTCTAAATTACTCACACAGCGGAATTGTGAGGAACTTGGGGCACGCTCCTAGTTTTCAGCACTAGAAGGGGTAGAGGGGTGTGCTGAGGATCCAGGATGGGACTAGGAAGAGTGACAAGCTATTCACTTATTCGAACTTGCATCAAACCAACCAACAAGTTGGTTAGTTCACTTTTTGGAACACCCTTGGTGCTAGGACAAGCCACGGGCAACTCTAGACTCATAAGACTCACCACGGCCCGGACTTGGGGGAAGCCACCACCTTCCCCCATACAGTATATTCTGTGCCTCTCCACGGCGCCCACATCCGAATGGTTTTTTTGTCCCAAGACTCCCAAGGAGGAGTCCCGAAACTGTCCCGGTTTGGATTCTTGGGACTTTGCACGATCATAACTCTTTGTTCAGACCTCCAATTGGGATGAGGTCTAAAGCAAACTTGTAGTTCTCCTTGAGAGCTTTTCAACAGTGTGTCGCACTTCACCTGCACGCACCAGGGTCGGGTTGATTCTTGACTTTTAATGGTCGGGAGTCAAATTGCTAGTTTGACTCTCGACCCTTCTTTTTGCCATAACTTTTGCTACAAATATCCAAATGGCCCATGCGACCCCATTTTCGACATTTACACTTTGATAACTTTCCAATGATATAAATAACACCCCAATGTGAGGTGTTTTGACCCCTACAATTGAACTCTGAAGTTTCGAGAATCTCAGAGGACTTCCAAGTCCCAATTTTGGGAGTGTGAGTTTCATCCTCACACTCTCTCAAAGTAGGGTTGCAACAGCCATGGGAGGATTAGTCTAAGTGGATGGGTTGGTGCCCATCAACTTTTACATTCTAAAACTTTGTTGACATTTTGGTACCTCTTGCATAAAATGAAGAAGTATGAATGGTCAAAGTAAGATGACTGAAACCTTGGGATTTAAATATCCAAACTTAAATTAAAGCATGTTTCGTCATCTGACATAAAGAATATTAATCATTTAGGGAAATTCCATGCACCTGTAATTGTGTCATTGTCAATTAAAATTGTTGCAATGTTGACCTCTGAAGTTTTTTCAAAGGTTTATTTTATTCAGCCAAACTTCATAGACCATGCATGAACTTGACAATCCATGATGTCTACCAAAATAGTTCTACATTTATTATACATGTTAGACAAGGCATTATCATCTTGACGGTTTGGATTTCTTGGAAAAACCCAACCAACATTGATCTCCTCCCTCATAAATAATGTTTCATTGACCAATTGATTAGAAAAAATCACAATTAAAAAAAAATTAAGCATTCTAACCCACATTTGTTAAATTAAACTTATCATAAATGCATTTGTTAATTAAAAATTTGTAACTACGCAAAATCTATAAAAGAAATTGTTTGCATGAAAATGTCCAAATGGAAAGGTAGTGAATGAAACACTTGGTCCAAGATTGGCTTGCAATCATGCCCAACATCAAAATTGCACCACATGTTTTCCAACTCTTTTGTCATTCCAAGATTATATAAGTTTGAAATTGCTCTATGAACAATCTTTGACATGAATTGTTGTATTTTTTCAACAATTAAATTCTATAGTTGTAAATCAAATCCAAGCAACCCAAACAAATCTTGTTGGTATTGTGTAATATTTTCATTACATTGGTGCAATTTGGGAAACCATACAACACCATAGTTAAGAACATCTTACAATGTCATGATTAGCCTCAAGAACACCCTTGTTCATGACAGTAATGTAGGATGTTGTGAAGAATTAATCCCTTGTTTGCATGAACAATTGGATTTAATCTCCCAAATGTTGATTTACAAAACAATTTGAATGTTCCGACTATGTGTGGGCACTTTATATCCAATGTTAATTGTTGTGACTCCATTTCCATTTTAGTAATGATGTTTTGCAACTCTACTTTCGTGTGCTCCCATGGGCATTGAAGACTCGAATCCAAAGGATATCGCTTCAATAGGTGGTACAATGGTGACTAGCCCCATTTTGACTTCTTTTCATTAATTTTAATATGCTGGTTAAATTTTTGCAATTTTTGTAAAACATAATTAGTTTTTTTCATCTTGAGTGATTTCGTAGCATTTTTTTAATTTGCATCATACTCATTTTTTTGTTGCAAATATTGTAAGTACTCTTGAAGACATTTCATTTCAATGAACCTTTGCATGGTGTTCTTTCCACCCCCTCCAGATGTTCATGTGTTCAAAAACTATTTGATAACATTTGGGTTGTCTTCTCAATCCTTCCACTAATTTATGGATGGGCAACAATAAGTAAGAAGAAAAATAGAACTAGAAAAAATGATAAACCCAATAAGGTACAAGAGTTGTAGTGTATTCACTGGTAGAGAAAGATACCATTGACCAAATGTTGAAACAAATATGTTTAAAATGCCGTTTGTTTCCAATTTCATGAAAAACACCATAATGTCCTTTAGTTTTTCCAATTATTTTCTATCCATGACAATATTTGTCTTTGATAATAGAACATATAGCCCATTAATTTTGACTTCCAAAGGAGGAAGAAGTAGCCTACAAGAACTTTCCACTATGAAAGTTTCAACAATTGACCTTGCTTTTGCTTCAATGTTAAATTTATTGAGATGTGGGACACCTTTATGTGGTAAAGTTGGAACAAAAAACAAAGACAAATTTTCATATGATTTTTTCTTCTTATTATAGCCTTTTGCATTGGTTAATGTAACTTTTTACAATGGTGGTTTTTTTAATATCATAGGGTTTGTGACCAAACCTACAAAATGTGAAAATGACAACAACCTTTCAAAATTAATCCCCCACGTTGCATTGGCAAAATCAAAATATTATAGTTGACAACCAACTTATTTATTTTTGCAATTCAAACTTAAGAAAAATCTTCATCGTTGTTCAATTCATAAACTTCCTTTTTTTTAGGAAGTATAGGCCTTGTAGGGGGCATTCCCATGGGTTGTTTATGGTTATTGATTGGTGCTGCCCTTTTGGTGGAATGTTTTGCAACATCATCAAATTGGACACTTTAGGCGATTTGGTAGTGTTTTCCCATGCTTATCTCATAATTTGGTAAGCTTTTTAATTTTAGATTTTATGATGGTGGGGTACTTTTTGACAATTCCTTCCCTATGTATTCAAGGCACAAGTCCATCATTATGTGATAAAATAATGTATTATTATCTTTGAGCATATTTCTACAAAACTTGCATGGTGCACCCCCAAACTCCTCATAAGACTCAAATGCAAATCTGAAAATGAAAACATCGAAAATAAAAAGAATGAGGATGTGTTCTCTAATTGGTAACACTTTGAGGGTAGAAAGGTGTGTTAGAGTTTTGGGATGGGAATTAAGACGAGTGAAAAGCAAGTTAGTATTCACACGAATCTGCACAAACCAACTAACAAATTGGTTAATGCATAGTTGGAACATTTTTGGTGCACAGATGAACCACATGCACACGTAGACTCATAAAATTCACCATGGCCTGGACTTGGGGGAAGCCACCACCTTCCCCCTTATAGTATTTTATGTGATTAGATATGGGGGCTACATCCAAATGTCATTTTGTCCTAGGGGAGTCCCGAAATTCTTGAAATTAAGTCTCCTTGCATTTTGTAGGTCCATAACATCTTATGCAAACCTTCGATTGAAGTGAAGTCTAAATCAAAGTTGTAACTTTCATGGAGAGCTTTCCAACAATATGTCACATGCCACCTAAACGCAAGTAAATCAAGGTGATTCTTGACTTTTAATGGTTGAAAGTCAAATTGACAATTTGAGTCATGACACTTCTTTTCGCCATAACTTGTGTTTTAAGTATTCAAATGGGTCATGTGATCCCATTTTACACATCTATGTTTCAAGAAATTTCCAATGGTATAAATAACTTTCCAATCCAATGAGTTTTGACCCCTGAAATTGTTCATTAAAATTTTTAGAGTCCATCTAGACTCCAACTCCCAAAGTGGGAGCTCACTTGGGAGTGTGTGGGCTCATTACCTCACACTTTCCTACATTCATGTGAGCATGAAATGTGACTCCTAGGCTTCATTTTCGGCCTACACCTTTATAAGCCCTTGTTTTGGTTGTGAACTTAAGGTTAGGGTCACGACATTGCATTATAATGAATGCTTGTTGCTGAAAGTTAGTATTTCTGGGCATTTCACATCAAAATGTGCTTCTAATGCTAACATTTCATACTATGCATGTAGGTATAATGCAACACAGTGGTGTCTACTTTGTTGTATCATGGATTTATAAATTTCACTTTTAACTTTCGGATTGCCAAAAATCTGCAATGGCCATCACAGTAAATAAGTTGCCACCTAATCCCTAAATTAAAACTACCTTACAAACAAATGTAAAAAAACTACAACAATAGATGGATGTTGTATTGTTGCAAACATGACCATAATTACTATTTATGAATATTGTTGCAAAATGTTTGAAATTATAATTCTACATCATAACATCACAAAATTCGCATAACATTACTTTTTCCATACCTTCATATTATCCTATCACACAAATTGTTTTATGTTTTCTTATTTTTCTTCTGCTTAACATTTCATTAACTTAAACCTACAACTTTGACATTGCATTGAGACAAAAATAGTAAGCACGAAAAAACCCCAAGGCCATCTTAAACCCTACACACAATTGTATTTTCTGCACCATGTTCATCAACAAATTCATGGACAACGAAAAGAAAGGAAGAAAAGATTTACCCCTTCTACCCATCTTGATGCTATTGTTTTCACAATGTCAACGTATTTTTGTTGACCGAGCAAGCAAATCATGTATGGGTCTTCTTGTGTAATGATGGGCAACACTTCTTGTAACAAATGTCTTTGCTCCCCCTCCTCTTCTATATTCATCATGATGTCAGTTTGTGTAGGTGGGTCTTATGATTCTATTGTGTTGAAGTGAAAGACGTTCATTCTCAAAGTGCTACTGGGCTGAACCTTCACCAAGTTTGTAGTAACCGCATTGGGGGTGGAGTTTTGTTCGATTGGAATTCAGGTAGAGATGTTGTGTTCTCCCGCATAGGTGTTGGATCCATGATTGCAGACGACCTTAAAGGCAGAAAATAATAATGTAAAGCAAAACTAAAGAAGGTCACCCCACCACTTAATGCAGCACAACTTCATTGTGTGCAAAACCTCTCAAACCTCTGTACCACAATAATTAATTTTGAAAGCAATCAGTGATAATACATGAGAACATGAGAATTGCAATGCTAAAACCCTAAACGTACTTCCTTTGTAGTGCCTGCAAGAAGATCTCCTATCCAATTTTCTTCTGCCTATTTTTGGAAAAAAATTGAAAGATGGTTGTATGCATTTCCCCTGGTCGTTTGAAGATTTACTGTTCGTGTAGGTAGTAGAACAAGTAAAATCGCAGTCGACGCCGACAGCGTTCCAGGGTGGTCGACGGTGCTCAAGATGTTCTACAGACGGTGATAAGAAGGGCCCTGTGGTGGGGGCATAGCGTCTCGCCTCGTCAAGGCATGTTGAGTCATCTCATTGGCTGCATGAAAATTCCTAAAATCGGTTACCACCATTTTTGGACTGGGTTAATAATACCCGGTGCGTCCTCAGTGGGTACCTACTTACGTACCTGCCTTCCTTTAAGCTTCGAATTAAAAGGCTTGCAAGTTGCCACCGAGATCGCTGTTAGGTAAGGAGCTACCGATGGATCCTCTTGGGGTTCACGCCTGCTGTCATAAAAAGAAAAAAGCAATGATTCCTGGCTGCACCTGTTTTGTTCGGCACTAATAATAATAATAAGTAGAGAGGGCCGACTATCGAGGTCAAGAAAGTACCCAAACCAAATTTCGCCGCATGATAAATCGCGAAACGCTACATACCTCCCAATCGAGCTCTGTCCGGCGCCCTTTCTGGGTCTGACAGTGCAGCCCTGCGGAGAACCGTGTGGTTCTGCCGCAACTCCAGATTTCGAATCTGCTGAGCGGCAGCAGAACAAAAAAATTCAAGCAGGTCGAAGACATTCTTCATGTTCTTTTGCTGAACAGAAGAACATGTAGAACCGTGCTCCATGGTTCTATGCAGAACCAAGCAGGGCCGAGAAACATGTGCAAGGAGACAAGAGAAACATGCGCCGGGATAGAGCTCGAGGGGGGGTGCCCGGGTGGGGGGGGGGGGGGGGTTTTTGGGGTTT
>Ga0116227_10003854_pt1 | contig 32946 bp, 30 predicted proteins | sample S1TSphgellanicum_FD_89693 | JGI IMG/M metagenome (GOLD analysis project Ga0116227, IMG submission 89693) | Host-associated microbial communities from peat moss isolated from Minnesota, USA - S1T2_Fb - Sphagnum magellanicum MG | ecosystem: Host-associated > Plants > Peat moss > Unclassified... | reverse complement strand
TGGCGCCGCCGAAGGCGGTGCCGCGCCAGTTGCGGCCGGTGACGAGCTGGAACGGGCGCGTGCTGATTTCGCGGCCGGCTTCGGCGACGCCGATGATGATGCTGGTGCCCCAGCCGCGGCGGCATGCTCCAGGGGGGTGCGCATGACTTCGGTGTTGCCGGTTGCGTCGAACGTGTAATCGGCGCCACCGTCGGTCATTTCGACCACTTTCGCCACAGTTTCTTCGCGGCTCAGGCCCTTGGAATTCAGGAAGTGGGTCATGCCGAACTTGCGGCCCCATTCTTCGCGATCGGGGTTCAGATCGACGCCGATGATCTTGCCCGCGCCCGCCAGCCGCGCGCCCTGGATCACGTTTAGGCCGATGCCGCCCAGGCCGGACACCGTTTTTACCACCTTGGCCGCCACCCGCTTCGTTCAGCGGAATGCGCCATGTTTGAATGCGATGGTACACCAAACCGCCATGCAAAGTCCGCGCGATTTGTTGGCGGCGACAGTCACGTGGCACGTGCACATCGCAACAAACCGATATATTGCGCATACTTGGCGCATCTTTTGCATTAACCGCAAGGTTTCGACGCGGGTCCAGGCCGACTCATTGCGCGCGCGGCGCCGTGTCTGTCGTTTGCCGATCAGCCGAACGCGGGGCGATGATTGCCGCCGCTCCAGTCCTGACGGCCGGCCCAGTCGCGCATCGGCTCGAGCTTGCCGGCAAGCTCGGGAAAGCGGTCATAGACATGATCCATGTCGACGGCGAACGGTTTGGTCGGCGCGGCATTGTTATAGTCGTAGAACGCGGCGATGCCCTGGGCGAATGGCTCGCGCGCCGCTTCGGGCATGTCGTCGCCGGCAGCCTGGACCAGATAATGGCCGAATTCCTGCGGCGTGCACGGGTCATAGCGGATTTCGTGGCCCAGAGTGTCCGACAGGATCGCGGCGACCTGCTTGCCGCGCAGGCGTTCGGGGCCGCCGATATTGATCCAGGCCCCTTCCATGTCGGGCCGATCAAGCGCAGCGAGCATGAACCTCGCCACGTCGTCGAGGCTGATCCAGTTCGCTTCAAGTTCCGGGCTATGCGGATAGACATAGCGGCCCTCGTCGACGATGAACGGGCGCGCCCAATTGGTCAGCAGATTGTCCATGAACAGCACCGAACCGAACACCGTGCCCGGCGCGCCAGAACGCCACAACGCATTGATTCCCAATGTATTTTCTCTGTATGTGAAGGCATCGCCCGGCTTGTCCGGGATCCAGCTTGATGTGTTCCACACCACGCGCTTGATGCCCAGCGCCGCCGCGGCCGCGCCCACTTGCCCGACCAGCACCGCGCGATCGGCACGGGCCTGCAGCGGATGAGTGTAGAACACATAGGCGCTGCCTTCGAGCGCCGCATGGTAGGTGGCGGTGTCATAGAGGTCGATCGGCCGGATTGTGACGCGATCGATACCGGGGATGTCATAGCCGGCAAAGGGATCGGCCTGCCGCGAGAGCGCGCGCACGTCATAGCCTGCGTTCAACGCCTGCCGGACTTGGGCCAGGCCCTGCCTGCCGCTTGCTCCGATCACGGTGATCAATGCCATTGTCCGTTGTCCTGTCCCGCATCGCGTCTCGTTGAACGCGAAGCGCAACCTAGAACAGGCACGGTGGCCGTGCGCCCGGCGAAATTGATAGGCACATCGACGCGCCGCAGCGTTTATGACGCAAGGACAGGACCGGTGGAGTGCAACCCATGACGCTTTCGCTCGAGGACAAGGACGCCATCCGCGATCTGGTGGCGGCTTATGCCCATGCCGTCGACCGGCGGCGGTGGGACCTGATCGCAGACCTGTTTCATCCCGATGCGATCTTCGCCTTCGGCCCGGTGCAGGGCGGCTGGCGCGATTTCATCGACCAGGCACGGGCGATCATCGACCCGTGCATCGCCACCCACCACCAGCTTGGCCAGATCCTGATCGTCGCCGACGGACCGGACGGCGCGATCGCCGAAACCTATATGACCGCGATGCACACAGTCCCCGCCGGCTATCCCCTGCCCGCCGTCTTCCCCGATCGCGGCGAGACTTATGCCGCGACCATCGCCGGACGCTATATCGACCATCTGACCCGGCATCAGGGCCGCTGGCGGATCATGCGGCGCACCGGCGTCTATGACTGGCGCGAATACCGCACACTGGGCGATGCGGACCTGGCCGGATTGCCGCAAAGCGCACGCGGCACGCACGATGGCAGCGACCCGGCCTGGCCGGTGGGTACAGGGTAACGGCCTCCGGCGGGCAAGGTTTACACCCTTGCATCCCCTTTATTTTGCCCGGGCGCAAACCGGCGGCCCGGCTTCCAGAGGCCTGCGCCGGGAGACGATCTGCCGCTGCGCGGCGGGATGCAAAGGCCTGAATAACTTGCAATTCAAGACGTTAAAGGGATCCAAGGGCCCCTAGCCCTTGGCCGCCGGAGGCCCTTGCCAGGCCCGACTACATGTTATCCCACCGGGCGGCGGCGCGGCCGGCGATATAGCCGAACGCCAGCGCCGGACCCAGTGTGCCGCCGGCACCCGCGTAGACCCCGCCGGTGGGACAGGCGATCGCGTTGCCAGCGCCGTAAAGCCCGGCGATCGGCTGACCGTCGTGGCCCAGAATGCGCGCCAGGGCGTCGGTCTGCGGGCCGCCATTGGTGCCGAGCATGCCCATATGCACGCGAACCGCATGGAACGGCGCCTGTTCGACCGGGCCGAGCGTCACCGCCGTGCCGGCGCGGCTGCGATCACCATAGAAATGATCGTAGGCGCTGCTGCCCCGGTGGAAATCCGGATCGGTTCCGGTTCGGGCAAAGTGGTTGAACCGATCGACGGTTGCGGCGAGCGCCGCGCCATCGACGCCGATCCGCGTCGCGAGTTCAGCCAGGCCCGGCGCCTCCAACACCCAATCGGGCAGGGGATCGCCGGGCATGACGGTGTCGATCGGATAGCGCGCGCGATAAGTGGCATCGAACACCAGCCATGCCGGTTGATTGGGGTAATCATACGTCTGCGGGTCGAACGCGTGAAACGCCCCGGCCAGCGCGGAATAGTTTGCCGCTTCGTTGCAGAACCGTTTTCCTGCGCGGTTGACCATCAGCGAATGCGGCACCGTGCGTTCGATCAGCATCGGGCTGGCGCGCTGTTCGCCGCCGGGCCACCGCGCTGATGGCGGAGCGAGCGTGGGCGCCCACCACGCGCTCGTCATGTTGCCGAGCCGGGCACCTGCGGCCATGGCCAGCACCAGCCCCTCGCCGCGCGCGGTCGGTGGCGAGGCCGGGGTGTCGGCCGGCCCGCGCAGGAACGTCTGGCGCAAATCCGCATCCCATTCGAAACCGCCGGTGGCAATGACCACGCCGCCGTTCGCGCGCCACACCATATCGTCGTGACCCTGGCCCACGACAATGCCCCGCACGCCGCCGTGCTCGACCAGCAGGCGGCGTGTTTCGACTCCCAGTTCGGGCACGATGCCGCGATCGAGACACGCCTTGAGCAGGCGGCCAACCATCGCCTGGCCGAAACCCCGCTCTTGCGCGGCAATCCGGCGTGCCATTTCCGCAGGTTCAATCACGCCGCTGCCCCCGCCGAGCGGCGTTTCGCGCAGCATCATCGGTTTGACATCCTCGATCGCGCAGATCCGCGAAGCCCATTCGCCCAATTCACCCAGCGCATAGAGATCGTGGTCGAGCGCGCGCCCGCCGCCGGGCTTTGCGCCCGGCCGGTCGAGGTAATAATCGGGATAGCCTGCGAGCAGCGCCACTTTAAGCGCGCCGATCCCTTCCAGAAATTCGAGCGCCTCCGGTCCGGCATCGACAAAGGCTTCGAGCACGTCGTCGCGAATGTCGCCATGCGCCAGCGCGCGAAAATAGGCGAGCGCCTCGTCCCGGCTGTCGGCGATTCCGGCCGCGCGCATGCGCGGATTGTCAGCGACCCAGATGACCCCGCCGGACACCGCGCTCGTCCCCCCGACGCGATCGCACCGTTCGATTAACCGGACGCGCGCGCCGCTGTCGTGCGCGGCCAGCGCGGCGGTCATCCCGGCCGCGCCGCTTCCCAGGACGATGACATCACATGCGTTCATGCCTGCATCTGGCGCCCGCATGGGGCGTGTTGGCAATCCTTCATTTTGAGGGGCATTCCGCTCTGCCCTCCCCAAAAGTGCCCATTGCCACTGCGCGGCGCGCCGGTTGAAAAGCGCTGCTAGTGGCAAGGGAGGACGCTGCGTGTTTCGTGGTTCGATCGAGGATCGCCTGGCCATTCGCGAGCTGGCCGAAGTCTATGGCGATGGCGTGGTGCGCAATGATCCTGAAACCTGGGCCACGGTCTGGACCGAAGATGCGCACTGGGATTTCATGGGCACGCATGTCGACGGGCGCGACGCGATCGTTGCGCTGTGGAGCCAGGCGATGGGTCTGCTCGACACGGTCAGCTTTCAATGCGTGCCCAGCGCGATCGAAGTCGACGGCGACACCGCGACCGGCCGGGTGCAGACTCAGGAAGTGCTGTGTTTCAAGGATGGCACCACCCGGGTGGTCGGGGGGCTTTACACCGATAGCCTGGTGCGGACCGACGACGGCTGGCGCTATTCACACCGGGCGTTCCGGATCGTGGGCGAATATGCCCCAAAAGCGGACTGAGGCGGCCCATTCGATCACAGGTATCCGCGGCGAACCGCCGGGGGTGGAACAAAGGCTTGCAGCGACGATGAGCATCGACAAGGTAATTGTGTTGGGGGCTTCGGCCGATCAGGGAATTCCGCTGGTCCACGCGCTGCTGCGGCGGGGATTTCAGGTGAGCGCGGGCGCGCGCCGCGCCGATGCGATGCGCACGACACCGTTCCCCGATATTCCGGTGGTCCACGCCGATATCACCGACAGCGGCTCGCTCGAACAGGCGTTTGCCGGCCATGATGCGCTGGTCATGCATTTGCCGTTCGAATTCGATCGGGCCCTGGCGGCGGCGATGGGCCGCACGATTGCGCAAGGCGCGCGCAACGCCGGGTTGAAGAAAATCGTCTTCAACACGAGTTGCTTCATCGCCGATCATGATCTCGACTTGTCCGCGCACGACGGGCGGCGCGATATCGAAGCCGCGCTCGAAGAGACCGGAATTCCGTGCGTATTCATCGAACCGACCGTGTTCATGGACAATATCATCCGGGTCTGGACCAAGCCGGCGATCCTTAACCAGGGCGTGTTTGCCTACCCTGCCGCGCCGGGCCTGAAAATAAGCTGGATCGCGCTGGAAGATGTCGCACAATATATGGCAGCCGCCTTGCAAACCGACCGGGCCGATGGCCGGCATGTCGCGGTCGGTGGCCCCGAAGCGCTGACCGGCGACGAAGTGGCCGAGCGGCTGTCGGCGCAAATCGGCAAACGAATCGCGTTTCGCAGTCTCGATCCGATCGATTTCGCCGCGAACATGAGCGAACTCGTCTCGGGGAGTCGCGCGATCATTCCCGGGACGCCTTACGAGGGCATGGCCAAATTCTACGCTTATTACAACAACCAGCCGGTCAGCCCGCTGGTCGTCGATCCTGCCGCGACGCGCCGCGTGCTCGATGTCGCGCCGATGCCGATGAGCGAATGGTTGAAACGCTGGGACTGGTCGCCAAATACGGTAAGCTGAGCCTCAGCGTTTACCGCTCGGGCCGCGCGAACAGGCCGTTGTCGATCGGAATCTCCACGCCGGTCAGAAAGCGCGCCTCGTCCGAGGCGAGGAACAGCACCGCATTGGCGACGTCCCTGGGTGCGCCCAGCGCCTCTTTGGGCAGCACGCCGTCGGGCACCGGCTGTTCCTGTCCCGCACGCCCGCTGACCGCCTGCACCATCGGCGTTTCGATGCCGCCCGGCATCAACACGTTGCAACGGATCGGATAGCCGCTGTCCTGGCAATGCATGGCGATCGATTTGGTCATCGACCGGATCGCGCCCTTGGCGGCCGAATAGGCCACGATCATCCCGTAGCCCATCAGCGACGCGCTCGACGCCATATTGATGATCGACGCGGCGGCGGATCGCTTCATCAACGGCAGCGCGTGCTTGCAGCCAAAGAATGTGCCCTCGACATGGATCGCCATGTGCAGGCGGAAATTCTCTGCCGAACAGTCCTCGACGCTTTCGAAGATCACGTTGCCGGCATTGTTGACCAGAATGTCGAGCCGGCCATGGCGCGCGTCCACTTCAGACATGATTTGCGCCCAGCGCTCTTCCGAGCGCACGTCATGGTGGAACGCTTCGCCCCCCACTTCGGCTGCGACCGCGCACGCCCGGTCAAAATCAATATCGGTCACGATGACCCTCGCGCCTTCTTCGGCCAGACGCAGGCAATCCGCCCGCCCCAAGCCCATCGCGCCGCCGGTCACCAGTGCGATCTTGCCCTCAACCCGTCCTGTCACAATGGTCTCCGTGCGCCTTGATTGTTACGCGAACTAACCGGTCCCGACCCAATTGCCCAACTGTCGAAAGCGCGAGTTCACGCCCCGCCATCAGGCGGGAAGCCAGCCTCGACGTAGCGGAAGATTGTCATGATGCCGCTTTTTGGTTGGCCCTATTGCTTTTGATAAATGTGCGGTGACGCCACAATCCCTAGAACCAGTGACAAGCTCCGCGTGAACTGCGGCGCGATGTCGATATCGGGGCCAAAGCCTCGAAGGACCACAACAGGGGAGGATAAGCATGGCTGGCTCTGCGTCCAAATTCCGTGCCAAGACACGGCTCGCCGCGATACTGCTGAGTTCTGTATCGGGCCTTTGTGCGCTGTCCACTCCAGACTGCGCTCGTGCCGCCGATGCCGCATCGACTGCATCCGATGCGCCGAACATTCCAGAAATTCTGGTAACCGCGCGCAAGCGCAGCGAAACGCTTCAGGAAGTTCCGGTTACGGTCAGCGTGGTCGACCAGAAGACATTGCGCGAATACCATGTCGAGCATGCGGCAGACGTTGCGGACCGCGTGCCGACGCTTCAGGTCCAGGAAGGCGGATCGGGCTCGGGCGGTCAGTTGTCGTTGCGCGGGATCGGTTCGTCGAACCTGTCGGCCGCGTTCGATTCGGCGGTGGCGTTCGATTTCGACGGCATTCAGGTCTCGACGATGCGCATGGTGCAAGTGGCATTTTTCGACACACAGCAAATAGAAGTGCTGAAGGGGCCGCAGTCGCTCTATTTCGGCAAAAGCGCTTCGGCCGGTGTGCTGGCGATAAAGTCGGCCGATCCGACCAGCAGGTGGGAGGCGGCAGCGCGCACCTCGTATGAATTCGATGAACATGGCGCGTTGTTCGGTGGCCATGTTTCCGGCCCGCTGACCGATAACCTCGGCATCCGCGTGGCGGCACAATACAACGATATCAGCCGTTACGTCCAACTCGATCCAACCACGCCTGCGGTCAACAAAGACCGTGGTCTGCGCGATTTTGTCGGTCGTATCACGCTCGCCTGGGCGCCGCTGCCGAATTTTACGGCCAATCTGAAATTCCAGTACAACCACAACACCAACGACGGCGCGATCGGACAAGCAGCGATCGACTGCGGTCCCAACGGAAAGCCCGATCCCATCTGGCTGTTCGGCGGGGCGGTGGCCTTCCCGGCCGGCTATGGCTGCAATTCGAATAGTGGCAAATACTTCCTGCCCGACACCACACCCGCGCTTGCCGCGTCGGTCCCCAAGCCCTCGACCGCAGTCGGTTACAACGGCGTGCCGTTCGGGCATACCGACTTGTATTTCGCGCGCCTGAAGATGGATTATTCTCTGTCGGATGCGCTGAAACTCACTTCTACCACCGGGTTTGTCGATCTCAACGCCCAAGACGTCGACAACTACGGTTACGGCGGCGTCGGACCGGCGTACTCACCCATCGCCAATGCGCTCGGCATCCCCACCGCAGCATTTTTCGCTGCGAATTTTCCGGCCCTGGCGGCGACCAACGGACCGGGCATTCCGGGCGGTGTCGGCACCAGCGACCCACTCAACACGCTGGAGCAATATACGCAGGAATTGCGTCTCACCAGCGATCTCAAGGGGCCGATCAATTTCATGGTCGGCGGTTACTTCGAAGCGCGTCGATTCGGTTTCCGTACTTCGCAGAACGCGGTCAATATTTCGCTGATCGAACCGGATCCGATCACGGGCTATACGTTCGACTACACCAAAAATCAGATCACCAAAACGGATGCTGACTCGTTTTTTGGCAGCCTTAGCTACAAGCCGATCGACAAAATCGAAATTTCTGGCGGTATTCGCTATACCAATGAAGTCAAGCGGAGTACGATCGATATTCCCTATACCCACGCATTGCTGGTGGCTTCGGGCTTTGCGCCGTCGGGCTTTCAATCGGGCGAGATTCGCTTTCAGGACAGCAACTGGTCGCCCGAGGTGACTTTGAAGTACAAGCCCACCCCGGACATCAACCTGTTCGCATCGCTCAAGACAGGCTTCAAATCCGGCGGGATCGACAACAGCGCGCTGCCCAGCAACCAGTTGCTCGGATTTGCCAGCACCGATCCGTCGGTCCGCGCTGCGACGGCGGCCAGTCTGATCTTCAAATCGGAAAAGGCCAAGGGCGGCGAAATCGGCATGAAATCGCAATTCGCCGATCGGACGATCACATTCAACGCCACCGCGTTCTATTACGTGATCGACGGCTTGCAGGTGCAGAATTTCAACCCGACCACGGTCCAGTTCGTCACGCTGAACGCAGGCGCGGTCACCACGGCGGGCCTGGATCTCGAAACGCGCTGGCGGACCCCGGTCGAAGGTCTGTCGCTGTCGGGCAATCTGACCTACCTCGATGCCAAATTCACCAAGGATTTCATCACGCCGGGGCCCGATGGCGTGCTCGGCACCGCCGACGACATCAACCTGCACGGTCGCGATGCGGCCAATGCACCGCGCTGGTCGGGCAATGTCGCGTTCGACTATGCCACGATCATTGCTCACGGGCTCCGGCTCGGGCTTGGCGGCAACTTGCTCTATTCGGGCTCATATTACACCCAGGCCAACACGTTCACCGATTATATCCAGAGCGCATTCGTCACATTGGACGCCCGAATTTCGCTTGGCGCGGAGGATGATCGTTGGAGTCTGGCGCTGGTCAGCAACGATCTCACCAACAAGCTCTATACGATCAGTTCGGGCGGGCGTCCGTTCCTGGCTCCGGCCAATCCTTACGGCGTCCCGGTCGGCGACGATATTATCCTCAACCAGAACCGTGGGCGGCAGATCTTTCTGGAAGCAAATATTCGCTTCTGATCAGCCGCCCGACGATCGGACCAAAGTGCGCAGCATGTCCTTGCGCACTTTGCCCGATGCGGTCTGCGGCAGCGCGTCGATCCATTCGACGCGTTCCGGGCATTTGTGCCGCGACAGCCCCGCTGCCAGAACAAAGGTGGTGATGTCCGCGTCATCGGGGCGCACCGGAGTTTTGGCTACAAGAAAGGCGCAGACCCCCTCGCCCAGCCGGGCATGCGGCATCGCCACCACCGCCGCATCGCCGATCGCCGGATGTCGCAACAGCACATCCTCGATTTCCTTGGCGCTGATGTTCTCGCCCCCGCGAATGATCAGGTCTTTCTTGCGTCCGGTGATGCAGATCGCGCCATCGGCAGCCAGCGTGCCGAGATCGCCGGTGCGGAAAAAACCATCGGCGGTCAGTGCCTGCGCGGTCTGGTCGGCGTCGGCGTAGCCAAGAAACATCGACGGCCCGCGCGCCAGGATTTCGCCTTCGCCGCCGTCAGGGCACGGCGTGCCGGCATCATCGACGATCAGCACCTCGTAATCGACCAGCCGCCCGTCGGTCTTTGCCGCCTGTTCGCCGTGGGTTGCGGGGTCGAACGGCTGGGTCACCAGCGGCACTTCCGAACTGCCATAGACGCGCGCGGCGCAAGGGTGCGCCAGCGCCGCATTGGCTGCCAGCACCAGCTCGGCCGGCACCGCCGCGCCACCGCAGGCAAACCGCCGGAACGTCGGTAGCGCGCGTCCCGCCAGCCGGGCCTCGTCGCACAGTTCCTTGAGGAACGGCGTGGCCGCGACGGTCGACGTCACGCCATGGGTCTCGATCAGTTCGACCGCCCTGGCCGCGTCCCAGCGGTCCATCAGCACCACCCGCGCGCCGGTCACGAAGGGTTTTTCGAGCGCGCCGCTATACCCGCTGATGTGCGTAACCGGCGAGGGCATCAGCGTAATGTCGTCGTGACCTGCGCCCGTCTGCGCGGCGGAAACCAGCGCCACCCGGTTGAGCGTGTTGTGCGAATGGAGCACCGCCTTGGGCGCGCCGGTGGTGCCTGACGTATAAAGCCGCAGCTTGACCGCATCGGGATCGACCGCCGGCAGCGCGCACGGCGACCCGCGCCCCGCCGCAATCAGCGCGCCAAGCCCGTCCGGGCGCTCGGCCGGGCGGACATGGACGACATGGGCCAGATCGGGCAAGTCGGGGGCCAGCCGCTCGGCCATCGCGGCAAAATCGTAATTGCGGAACGTTTCGGCGACAAAGAAAGCGCGCGTGCGGCTGTCGCGCAACATCCAGCCTGCCTCGGCATCGCGATAGATCGGCACGATCGGGCTGACGACCAGCCCGGCCAGCCCGGCGGCAAGGTTGATCAGCGCCGCCTCGACCCAGTTCGGGATCTGAAAGGCGATACAATCGCCCGGCACAAGGCCCAGATCGAGCAGCGCACGCGCCAGCGCCTCGCCATCGGCAAGCAGACTGGCATAAGTATGGTCAGTCGCTTCGCCGAGATAAATGACCCGGTCAGGCTCTTTCTCGGCACGGCGGCGCGCCAGCGTGCCGATCGTTTCATCCGACCATACGCCGGTCCCGGCATAGCGGCGCAAATGCGCAGGAAGTGCAGCCACGCGTGTCTCTCCCAGGTTGTGAGGCCGCTTGTCTAGCAGCACCGCGCCCGCTCTGGCGGCTCGCACTTTTGCTGATGTTCGCGCTGTCCGGCTTCGCCTAGATTTGCGCCAACAGCGATCGGGGAGAGCGGTCATGGACCTTGGACTGGCGGGCAAAAAAGTCATCATGAACGGCGGCGCGCACGGGCTTGGGCTCGCCACGCTGAAAACATTTGTGGCCGAAGGTGCCGATGTCGCGTTTTTCAGCCGCGATCCCGCCAGGATCGAAACCGCGGTTGCCGCGATCGGCGCCTGCGGCGCAGGCAAGGTTCACGCTACTCCCCTCGACATGACCGACAACGCCCAGGGCTATCGCGACTGGCTGGCGGACGCGGTCGATGCGCTGGGCGGATGCGACATCTTCATTCACATGGCCAGTTCGTCCGGCCAGGGCGCGACGAGCGACTGGCAACGCAGCTTCGACATGGACGTGATGGGCGCGGTGCACGCCGTGGAGGTGCTGACCCCGGCGCTGGTCCAATCCGGTGCGGGGTCGATCGTGCTCATGTCGTCGACCGCGGCGGTCGAAACGTTCATCGTGCCGCAGGCCTTCAACGCGTTGAAAGCCGCGTTGATCACCTATGGCTCGCAATTGGGCCAGGCGCTCGCCGCGCAGGGCATCCGGGTGAACACCGTATCACCGGGCGCGATCTATTATCCGGGCGGCAACTGGGAAGCGATCAAGAGCGCGGTGCCGCAACTGTATGACGCAACGCTGGCGCAGATGCCGATGGGGCGCTTTGGCGAACCTGACGAAGTTGCACGGGCGATCGTCTTCGTCGCATCTCCCGCCTGCCCTTATATGACCGGGGTCAATCTGGTGGTCGACGGCGGCTTTACCAAGCGTGTCCAGTTCTGAACGGAGCACGGCGATGCAATTGATCCAGTCGGTTGGCCCTAACCCGCGCGTGGCCACGATGTTTCTGGCGGAAAAGGGGATTGCCCTGCCCCGCCGGTTCATCGACGTGATTGCGGGCGAAAACCGCCGGCCCGAATTTCTCGCGCGCAATCCGGCAGGCGGTAGCCCCGTGCTCGAACTGGATGACGGTACGTGGCTGGCCGACAGCGTGGCGATCTGTGAATATCTCGACGAAATCCATCCCGAGCCGCCGCTGATCGGTCGCACCGCGCTGGAACGCGCGCAGACCCGGTCGATGCTGCGGCTGATCGACCACAGCGTGGTGGTGCCGCTGACGACCGGTTTCCGCTGCGCCGAAGGGCTGGCCATGTTCAAGGACCGGATGCTGTGCGTGCACGAGGCGGCGGATGCCTTCAAGGCCTATGCCCGCGACGGGCTGGCTGCGGTCGAGCGTCGCCTGGCCGCCGGCGGCCCCTATCTGTGCGGCGAACGGTTCACGCTGGCCGATATCGTGCTGTTTGCCTTCGTCGACTTCGGCACGCTGGTCGGACAACCGCTCGACCCGGGCAACCACCACGTTACGGCCTGGGTCGAGCGCGTCGGCGAACGCCCCAGCGCTGCAATCAGTGCCAATCCAGCAAATGGAACCTGACCGATGGATCGCGACACCCTGCTCGATATCTATACCCGCACCATGCGCGTGGCCCGATCGGACGAGAAATTCCGCTCGCTGCTGATGACCGGAAAACTCGCCACGATGTATTATACCTATCGCGGCCAGGAACTGGTGACGGCGGCGATGATGGCCGCGCTGCAACCCGACGACTACCTGGTCACCACCTATCGCGGCCAGCATGACCAGATCGCCAAGGGCGTCCCGCTTGAACCGCTCTATGCCGAAATTTTCGGCAAGGCGACCGGCACGTGCAAAGGCAAGGGCGGGTCGATGCACATTACCCATCCGGACAGCGGCGTGATGGTGACGACGGGCGTGGTCGGATCGGGTCTGCCGATTGCCAACGGCCTGGCGCTCGCATCGCAAAACCGGGGTGACCAGCGCGTGACCGTGGCCTGCTTTGGTGATGGCGCGACCAACATCGGCGCGTTCCACGAAGCGTTGAACATGGCGCAATTGTGGAAACTGCCGGTGATCTTTTTCTGCCAGAACAACCGCTATGGCGAACACACCGCGTTTGCAGACCACACTAAAGTCGACAGCATTGTCACCCGTGCCGCCGCTTATGGTATGGCCGGGGTATCGGTCGACGGCAACGATGCGGAGGCGATGTATGCGGCGGCCAAAGAAGCCGTCGACCGGGCGCGCAGCGGTGGCGGGCCAACGCTGATCGAGGCGATGTGCTATCGCATGATGGGGCATTTCTTCGGCGCCGACTTCTCGTACATGCCGGCCGAACACCTGGCCGAAATGGCGGCGGCCGATCCCTTGCCGCGGCTTCGCGCGCTGATGCTCGACCATCAATTTGCGCAAGACGAGTTGGACCGGATCGTCGCGGACATCGACGCGCAGATCGATGCCGCGGTGGCGTTTGCGATCGCCAGCCCGGTTCCAGGCCCCGAAGAAATCCGCAAGGACGTGTTCGAACAGGAGGTTGCGGCGTGAAGACTGCCCGGATAACGATGGTCCAGGCGCTCAATCGCGCCATCGACGAAGCGATGGCGCAAGACGAGGGCGTGATCTTGCTCGGCGAAGATGTCGGCGACAGGCAGGGCGGCGGCGTGTTCAAGATATCAAGCGGCCTGTCGACCAAATATGGCGACCACCGGGTGCGCGCGACGCCGATTTCCGAACAGGCGATCGTCGGCGCCTGTGTCGGTGCGGCGCTGGCCGGATTTCGCCCGATCGCCGAAATCATGCTGATGAATTTCCTGACCGTGGCGATGGACCAGATCGTCAATCATGCGGCAAAATTGCGCTTCATGTCGGGCGGGCAAACGCATGTTCCCTTGGTGATCCGCACCACCACCGGGGTTGGCGTCGGCTTTGGCGGGCAGCATTCCGACATGCTGGAGGCCTGGTTTGCCCATGTCCCGGGCCTGACGATCGTCACGCCGTCGAACGCCGCCGACGCGCAAGGGCTGATGAAAGCGGCGATCGCCTGCAACGATCCGGTCATCTTCATCGAAAACATCCTATGCTACGGGTTGCAGAGCGAAGACCCCGGGCCCGGCCACCTGGTGCCGCTGGGCAAGGCGGCGGTGGCGCGCGCCGGCGACGACTGCACTGTCGTCACCTATGGTCGTACCGTGCTCGATGCGCTGGCAGTGGCCGAAACGCTGGCCGGCGAAGGGATTTCGATCGAAGTCATCGATCTGCGCACGATCGCGCCTTATGACCGCGAGACTGTGACCGCCTCGGTGGCCAGAACCGGCCGCGCCGTGGTGCTGCACGAAGCGGTGCGCGCCTATGGCACCGGCGCGGAGATCGCCGCCAATCTGTCGGCGGACCTGTTCGGCACGCTGAAAGCGCCGGTTCAACGGATCGGCGGGGCCTTTTCGGCAGTGCCGATGGCCAGCGCGCTCGAACAGGCGTGGATCCCGACCAAACCGGGCATCGCCGATGCCGTGCGCGCCACACTCAACTGGAGCACCTGACGATGGCTGAAGAACTGCGCATTCCCAAGATCGGCATGTCGGCGACCGAAATGACCTTGGCCGAATGGATGTTCGCCGATGGCGAACGCGTCGAAGTCGGCGATGTGATCTACACCGTCGAAACCGACAAGACGACCAACGAGATCGAAGCCCAGTCCGCCGGCATCCTGCGGCCGACCGGGATCGAGGGCGAAGTCTACCCGGTCGGCGCGGTGATCGGCACGATCGAATAGGGGTGCCCGGTCAGGTTGCGCCGCCGGCAAGCCTGGCAGACGCCAGGCGACTGAGTTCTATAAGCTCCGCTCATCCTGAGCTTCGAAGGATGCGCGATACTATTGCCGGCTTACTCTTGGGACTGTGTCGGGCGGGCGTTGGCGCGCATCCTTCGACAGCGATTGTGTTTCGGTCAAGCGGCTTTGATGGACGCAGCGTCGGCAGCGATGCATTCCTGAGTCTCGGTTGATTGGGGCAAGGCCAGCCAGCGCCGCGGCCTCTCGGCAATTGAGCGTCCCGATTTCGGGCAGATGGGTGATCAGGGCAGTTGCGGCTTGCGGGCCAACACCGGTGACCTCTTGCAGTGCGGCAGTCATGCGCGCCCACAGCGGATGACTGGCGATGAGCGCATCGATTTGAGTTTCCAGCTTGGCTTGTTCCTTCTCGAGCGCCCGAAGATGCCGCTTGATGCCGGCAAGGATGGCGGGGTGGACATGGCCGGGATCGGTGCGCTGTCTTTCCATGACGGTCATGCTGACCAGTTGCCTGCGCCGGACGGTCAGGGCCATCAGCATGGCTTGTGCGGGATCGGGGGTGTGTCGGGTGGTTGGCTTGGCAAAGGCTGCGTAGCGGGCAATCATCGCAGCATCGATCTGGTCGGTTTTTGCCAGTTTTCCAAGCGATCCGGCGAACCGGCGGCCCAGCCGGGGATTGATCACGGCCACCTCCAGCCCGGCACCTGCCAGGCGATCGGCACAGGCCCGTTCATAGCCGGCGCTGGCTCCCATGGCGATCAGCGTCGGGGCCACCTTCTCCAGTTGTTCAAGCAGGCGGGCAAGACCGGCAGGGATATAGTCTATCCGCCAGTTCCTGCCTTCGGGCAGCAGATGCACATCGATATGCCTCTTGGAGACATCGATGCCGACAAGCGTTCATCCTCTGATATGTGTGTCATTGGACCCATCCTCGTATAACGGGCGCAACCCTCCGGGCGGCCCCAGCGATTGTTCGGGTTCACGCAAACTGTGACCTGTCGAACGGTCTCGATGCAAGTCGGACCTCAAGCTCAACGGGCGCACCGATCACGCCGGTATGGGGTGGCCACCCCATACCGGCACCTGCGTTTCTCTCCGAAAATCAGGATGAGGGCAAACTAACGAGGCTCAGGATGAGCGGTTCTATTTCATAGTGTAATTCTTCGTCCCTTGAAGCACTCTACTCAGGGCAGTGCGCCAGACAGATACTTGTCGAGCGTGCGATGAAAGTGGCGGATGCGGCTCTCCTGATAATGGCCCAGTTCCAGCCGGCCATTGGCCGACGCTTTCATCCCCTGCTGGACATAGGGCAGGTTTTCCATATCCTGGTCGAACACGCCGGCCAAGGCCGCGCCGATAAGGTGCGAGGCGCTGGCAAACGGCTGGTCGTCCGGGATCAGGTGCATCGGCGCTGCCTTCGGCGCGGTCTTGCCCTTGGGGGTGCGCATCAGTATGCGCACTTCCATCAGGCAGTGGTCGGGATCGGGGCCGGGGCGCCAGCGGTAGACGATATTGGGCACGAACCCGCCCCAAGGGGCAAAGTTGGGGAACAGGTTGTAGGTAAAGTTGTCTAGCATTTCGCTGTCGCTGGCGTCTGAATAGTCATACCCGCTGGCAGCGGCAAAGGCGCGCCGGTTGGCTTCGGCCAGGACCTTGCGCGCCAGCAGCGGATCGTCGGGGGCAAAGCCCATCAGATCATCGGTGCTCATCTCGCTGCGCCGCCCGCGCGAATCGCCGCCGAGGAATTCGGCCAGCTTGTCGATCACATACATCTGGTCCTTTCCGGGCAGATGCGGGCTGAGCGCGCCCGACGGCGTGATCGCCCGGTTCAGGTGATCGCCATAGAGATCGTACCGCGTGTTGGCATCGGCGGTGAACGGCAGGATCTGCGGATGGGTGACGATCGTGTGCCAGGCTTCCATGAATGCCTCGGCGGTCGCTTTCCAGTTCGCCGGGATCATCCGGCCGATCCAGGCCAGCGTGTGGCACTCGTCCAGCCGCCACGCTTCGTAGTGCTCGATCGCCGGGCCGATCCATTCGCGTAACGGGGGCAGCGCGTGGTTTTCGGTGACCATGACGAAACCCTGCCAGCGTTCGACTTTCAATTCGGGCAGCGCCATGTCGCGGTCTGCAAGGTGCTGAAAATCCCAGTTGCAGGGAATTTCCTTCAGCGATCCGTCGTTGTTCCAGGTGAAACCGTGGAACGGGCAGCGCAGATTGCTGGCCCACCCGCTCTGGGTGCGCAATTTGCGCCCGCGATGCAGGCACACGTTGTGAAACGCGCGGATCGATCCGTCCTGCTGCCGGATCAGCACATAGGACCGGTCGTTGATGTCATAGACGAAATTGTCGCCAGGTTCGGGCAAGTCCTCTTCGCGCGCGGCGAACTGCCACACATTGGGCCACAGGCGGTCGCGTTCGGCCTGGGCGAACGCCTCGCTGGTGTACCGCGCGGTATCGATCGGCGCGTCGCCCAGATCGAGATTCGATTCCTCGAACAGGAAATCGCGCGGCCGCCGCGTGTCGAGATTGAGCATGTCGGTATACGTGATCCCCGGGCAGCGGTCGTCGCGCTCGGGTTCCAACGGGTTCAGATCGGTCGCGGTCATCTCGTTCATCGGCTCATTCCGTCATGTCGAGGGGCATGCCGCAGGCTGCGGCGATGTGGCGATGGACCCCGTGGAGGGCCGGTTCGTTGGCGCCGAGCACGACATGGTGGCCGGCCGGCGCGGTTTTCATATTGGCGTAGCCGTATGAGGCGACGCGATAATCCTCGGTCTGGACCACCGTTGCGGTGGCATCGTAGGCCATTTCGCACGCCGCCCGGTGCGCCTCGTCCTCGACGCCGAACGGGGCATAGACGGCGAACTGGCAGACCATCTTGTCGGGGCCGTCGGGAAACAGGCGGAACACCTGGGTGAAATAGACGCCGGGCATGACCGCGCCAAAGAACACCACCGTGTTGGGAAACAGATAGTGAACACCGCCATAATCGGTATCGGGCCATTCGGCTTCGTCCGTGCCGACCAGCGCACCGACCGACAGATCGGGAAAACTGACGCGATGATGCCGGCCGAAAGGTTCATAGACATTGCGGTCGCTGTAATGGGTCTGGCCGATGGTCGAACCGTGCAAGGCTTTGAAGTGATAGCCTTCGCCATAAGTATCGAGCGCGAATTTCCAGTTGCTGTCGGCGGTCAGGATGCCTTTCTTGACCGGTTCTGCGCGATCGAGTTCCAATTGCGCGAGCACCGGGCCGAAACTGCCGAGATGGGCGACGGCATCGATCGGCGCGCCGTCGGGATCGGCGCGCACGAAAATCAGTCCGAAATATTCGGCGCAGGGCAGTTCGATCAGATTGCGGCCGCCGATGTCGCAGCCGGCGAAGCCCGCCTTGCCCGGCTGTCCGACCAGCGTTCCGGCACTGTCGAACGTCCAGGCATGAAACGGGCAGGTCACGCGGGGCAGATGGCCCTGCCAGGGTTCGTGCGCCTCGATCAGCCGGGCGGCGCGATGGGTACACATGTTGAGGAACGCGCGCGCCACCCCGTCCTTGCCGCGCATGACTAGGATCGACGGCCCCAACTGGTCGAACACCATGACATCGCCAGGGTTGCGGATGTCGCCGGTCAAGCCGGCGACGATCGGCTCGTTGTGGAACACGCCGGCCATCTCCGCCGCGTGCCGGCGCGCCCCGGTATAGATCGACGTGTGCAGCGCCAGCGGTGCCGGGGCCATGTCGGTGCGGTCATCCGCGATCAAACCGACCAGCTTGCGCAAGCCGGCACGGCCGTTGTTGCGCCGCACCCGGGCCCAATCAAGCGGTTTGTCCTCGGTCGCTGTCGCCACGGTTGACCTCTCACTTTGTCCAATGGGTCCACTGCCCGGAATGGGTTATCGCACAGCCAACGCCGGCCCGAAGCTAGCGGTTTTGAGGAGAGTGGCCGAATGCCCGCAGCCCGTCCGATCGCCCGCCTTGGCGAGATCATGCAACTGGCCTTCGTGCCCGACGATTTCGATGCCGCGATGGCGCACTGGACCGGCACGATCGGCGCGGGACCGTTTTTCCTGCTGGAAAACGTCGCGCTGGCCAATGCCCGTTATTGCGGCGCGCCGACCGGAATCGTGTTCACCATGGCGCTGGGCTATTGGGGCGACATGCAGATCGAACTGATTCGTCCCGAAAACGACGAACCTTCGCATTATCGGGGTCAGTACGGCACCGGCAATGCCTTGCATCACGTTTGTATCCTGGTCGATTCGATCGAAGAGGCGCGGGCCGTCTGTGCCGCCGCCGGTATCGCCGTGGTGTTCGCAGGCGATGTCGGCGAAGCGGGCGGTGTCATTTATGCCGACCCCGGCCAGGGGGCCGGCAGCCTGATCGAATTGCTGGAACCCCAGCCCGGCACGCGCGAGCTGTTCGCGATGATGCGAGAGGCGCACCGGACCTGGGACGGCACGGACCCGGTGCGCCGGCTCGGCTAGCCGCTTGCGCCCAGATAACCGAGCTGGCCGGCCTTGAAGATCGTCTGTGCCCGGTTGACCGAGTTCAGCTTTTCGCCCGCACGGTGAATGTGATAGCGCACGGTGGCGTGGCTGAGGCCGATGATCATGCCGATTTCGCGATCGGTCTTGCCGATCGCCGCCCAGCGCAGGCATTCGACTTCGCGTTTCGACAGTTCGCAATCCGACGGGATTCGCCGCTTGCTCCGCATCGCGGAGGCATAGCCCGTGATGAAGCGTCGGGTGACGAGGCCCAGCGCATTGCCGATCTCGGCGAACACGTCCGACAAATCGCTGATCGCCGGATCATCGAGATTGAAACTGTTGGCCGAGACCCGCGCAAACGGCAGGTGAACCGGAACGACGATCGCGGCGCTGTAGCGGAAATTGGCGCTAAAGAACCGGTTCAGGCTGATTTCGTCGAGATAGGGGTTGGGCGCGACGGTGGTAAAGCCACGCGCATTGCACCAGAACGGTTCGCTCTCATACCGACAGGCGCGGGGCAGCGGCGAATGCAGCGCCAGACGATGGTCTTCCCACCACCGCTCGCCATCGGCCAGCCAACCGAACACCTCGGCCGCCAGGATATTGCCATCGGCGTCGATCATCGGCTCTTTCGAAGCGATATCGTCACAAATCGCCGCGCGTAGTCCATAGTCTGCGGCAAAATCGCGCAATGCGACGGCGGCATTGTGAACATCGTCGACCGATCGGACGCTGACGCGCTCGATCAGTGCGTCAAGATCGACCGCCGAACGTTTGCGCACGGTCTGCGCTTTCAGACTCACAACTCCCATGGCCTCACCCCTTTTTTTTGCCGGGTTGATATTCCGATATTATACGTGCGATAATTATAGGCCCAGGACTGTCCTGGCTATGATATTTTTCTGCACCTCGGTCGATCCGCCGAATACGGTCCAGGCCTTGCCGTTCAGCATGCGTGCGGCAGCAAGCTGCGCTTCGACGCTGCCCAGCGGCACCGGTCCGCCGTTGCCGTATAGCGGACGCTCGGCGGGAAGCTGCCAGCCGTCATAGCCATGGATGTCGAGCGCGATGCGGTCGATCTGTTGATGGATTTCCGAACCCAGCCATTTGACCAGCGACGTCTGCGGCCCCGGCGCGCGGCCTTTGGCCAGGTCGGCCAGGATGCGCAGTTCGGTCACTTCCAGCGCTTCTGCGTCGAGCCGTGCGCGCACGATGCTGTCGCGGATCATGGCATCGTCCCACAACGTGCCGTTATAGCCGGTGGACAGCGCGCGCGCCTGGCTTTCCAATCCGGCGATCGCCCGAAGCAGGCGGGGGGCATGGCACGATCCGCCGCGTTCGTTTTCGAGCAGGAACTTGGCGATCGTCCAGCCCTGCCCTTCTTCGCCGATCCGGTTGGCGACCGGGCTGCGGGCATTGTCGAAATAGACCTGGTTGACTTCATGGTCGCCGGCCATCGTCATGATCGGCGTCACGTCCACGCCGGGTTGATTCATCGGGATCAGCAGGAACGTGATCCCCGCCTGTTTGCGCACAGTCGGGTCGGTGCGCACCAGCGCAAAGATCCAGTTCGCGAAGTGGGCGTGAGTCGTCCAGATCTTGGCGCCATTGACAATATAGTGATCGCCTTCGCGCCGAGCGGCGCAGCGCAGCGAGGCCAGGTCCGATCCGCTGCCCGGTTCGGAATAGCCCTGACACCAGTAATCCTCGCCCGACCGGATGCGCGGCAGGAACCGGTCTTTCTGCTCGGGCGTGCCGAAGTGGCAGATCACCGGCCCGACCAGTTTGAGCCCGAGCACCGCCAGCGCCGGGGCGCCGGCCAGCGCGCATTCCTTGTCGAAGATATAGCGCTGCACCGGGCTCCAGCCGGTGCCGCCGCAATCGGTCGGCCAATTGGGCGCCGCCCAGCCGCGATCGTTGAGAATCCGCTGCCATTCGAGGCCGATATCGGGCTCGACAAACACGCCGGGGGTGCGGCGCGCGCCTTCGCGCAAGCGATCGGGCAGATGGTCGCGCAGGAATTCGCGGACTTCGGCACGAAACGCCAGTTCGTCGGGCGTAAAGTCGATGTTCATCGCTGCCGTCAGGCTCCTTTCGCCCAGACAATGCCCCGTCGGAGCATCTCATAATAGACGGGATAATTCCATGCGCACTTTTCGGGGTGGGGGTACCACGGTGCCAGATCGGCCAGGTCATAATGCCCCCGGCAATGGCCCAGGGTGTTGTAGACGATACGGCCTTTGCCCATGTCCCTGGTATAGAGGATCGGGACCGGTGTCTCGGGCCAGTCGGACTCGACAAAGCCCGTGGCCTCTCCGGCAAAGCGGGTCTGCATCAGCACGTCGATCGGCGCGGTGGTGCGTGACAGATAGAGTTCATCGACCACGTCGAAATCGTCGATCCCGCGGGTCAGGTCATGGTCGCGGTCGACCACTTCGACGCTGAACGGCCCGATCGGCGGGTGCGCCACGAACCGCGTGCCCAGCACCGCCATCACGTCGGGGCGCAGGTCGGGACAATCGACCCCGGCCTCGGTGAACGTCAGGATCGAATTGGTTCCGTGCAACGCCAGCCATTTGCCGCCATTTTCCAGCCAACCGACGATCGTGGCCAGCGCCGCGGCCGAAGGCACCAGATCGCAGGTATAGGTGACCAGAAACCGGCATTGGTCCAGCCGTTCGATCCCGCTGTAATCGCACGCGACAGTCGTACGGATTTCGGGGTGTTCGGCCAGCAGGCGCAGCAGTTCGAGCCGGGCAAAGTCGACGTCGTGGTACTTGCCCGCCGCGACGAAATGGGCATCGATCCTGCTCACTGCCTTATAAACCTTTCCACTACGCGTCAGGCCCGGATGAAACCGGCGCCATCGACGGTCAGGTCGACACCACTGGTAAAGCTGGCCTCTTCGGAGGCAAGGAAGAGGAAGGCGCGCGCGACTTCATCGGCTTCTCCCACCCGGCCCATCGGATGGTTTGCGGCAAACATCGCTTCCATCGCCGCCGCGTCAGGCGCGGCCGCCAGATAGCGATCGAACATCGGGGTGCGGATCGCGCCGGGGTGCACGGTGTTGACCCGGATCGGCCAGCCCGCCGCCGCGCATTCGAGCGCGGCGACTTTGCTCAGCGCGGTGACCCCGGCCTTGCTCGCGCAATAGGCGCCAAACCCGGCGCCGACGCGCAGCGCCAGCATCGAACCGGTGTTGACCACCGCGCCCGGCTCGCCACTGGCGGCGATCGCCGCAAGCGCGGCGCGCATGCCGTTCATCGTGCCCGACAGGTTGATCGCCAAAGTCCGGTCCCACACGTCGTGGGGCATTTCGCTGACGCTGCCCGGTTCGGATATCCCGGCGATATTGCACAGCACGTTGATCTTGCCGAACTGCGCCAGGGTCGCCGCAACCGCTGCCTCCCACTGCGCGGGGTCGCGCACATCGAGCGGCACGGCCAGGGCATCGGCACCGATCTCCGCCGCCAGAGCCTGCGCCTTGGCAATCTGGACATCGCCGAGCACCACGCGTGCCCCTTCGTCGGCGAACAGCCGCCCGACCGCACCGCCGATACCTTCGGCCCCGCCGCTGATCAGCGCCACTTTACCGTTGAGCCGCCCCATCATGCCTTCTCCAGTATCGCGACCGCCGACAATCCCGGCGCGCCATAGACATGGCTGTAGCCGATGCGGGGATTGCCCGGCACCTGACGCGCGCCCGCGCGTCCGCGCAACTGCTGCACATTTTCATAGACCTGGCGCAAGCCCGACGCACCGATTGGCTCACCACAGGCGAGGCACCCGCCATCGGTGTTGATCGGCAGGCGCCCGCCGATTTCGGACCAGCCCTGCGCCAGCCATTGTTCCTGCTCGCCATCGCGACAGAACCCGTTTTCGGCCATATGCATCACTTCGGCGCCGCTTTCGGTGTCCTGCAATTGCGCCACGTCGACATCTTCGGGGCCGATGCCGGCCATTTCATAGGCGGCCTTGCTGGCGATCTCGGTCGGTTTGCCGCCCGGCTGAGCCCGGATCGAGGGTGCGAAGACTTCGAACGATCCTTCGGGCCGGGTCCGGAACGCAACGCTGGCGATGCGCACCCCGGAAAGCCCCAGTTCGCGCATCCGGGCGCCGCTGGTCAGGATCAAGGCCACCGCCCCTTCGGCCGGCGAACAGAACATGTATTTGGTCAGCGGATCGTTGACCATGGGCGCATTCAAAATGGTGTCGAGATCGACCGGCGAACGCCGCCAGGCATGGTTGGTCAACGTGCCGTTGCGAAACGCCTTTTCGGCGACTCTGCCCAAGGTCGTCCGGCTGATCGCGTGCAATTGCATATAGCGCTGGATCTTGAGCGCAAAGAACTGCGTGGTCAGCATCAGCCCGGTCTCGCCATACCATTCGGGCAGGCCATAGTCGGCGGGCCGGGGATTGAACGCCCCGCGCGGATGCTTGTCGAAACCGGTGGCCAGCGCAAAATCGCAAGCACCGGCCGCAACTGCATGACGCGCCGAGGCGAGCGCGCTGCCGCCCGTGGCACAACCGTTCGATACGTTGATAAACGGCACCGTGGTCAGCCCCAGTTCGTTGACCATGATGTCCGCCGATCCGGCCGCCGCCGATCCGCCATAGGCAAAGCCGATCTGGTCCCAGTCGATTCCCGCGTCGGCAAGCGCCTGGCGCACCGCGAACACGCCCTGATCGCGACCGGCTCGGCCATCGGTCCGGCCGAACGGGTGAATGCCCGCGCCGACGATATAGACGTCCTCGCTCATGAAGCGGTCTCCGGGGCGAAGGCGAAGGTCGATGTGGCGTCGTCGAACGGCACGATGACCAGTTCCATCGGCATATCCAGAACGAGTTCGGCCAGGGTGGCACCGACCAGCCGGCTTTCGACGATCACTTCGCCGGGCAATTCGACATAGCCGACCAGATAGGGTTCGAACGGCTGCGGCCCGCGGTAGGGCGCCTTGGGTTCGAACGCCTGAGTTGTCCACGACCACAGGCGGCCACGGCGCGACAGCATGACCGGCTCGACCGTGTCAGCGGAGTCGCCCTGCGGCATCGGAAAGACGATTTCACCATTCGGCTTGCGCCCGCCGATCAGGCGCGGCTGTGGATCGTCGGTCCACAGGCCGGGGGCAATCGCGGCGCGCACGGTCATGCCGCCACCGCGTATTCGCGCCGGCACTGCGCCTGGTCGCCGAACAGCCGGTCGAGCAGCATGATCCGTTTGAACGCATGGCCGACCGCCAGTTCGTCGGTCTGACCCATGCCGCCGTGCAACTGGATCGCCTCTTCGCCGACATGGCGCGCCGCTTCACCGACATAGGCCTTGGCCCCGGCGGCCGCCTGAGCAAAGCCGGGCTCGGCCCCAAATTCGGACAATGTCGCGCGCAGGACATGCGAGCGCGCCTGTTCCAGCCGGGCATAGCATTCGACCATGCGGTGCTGGATCGCCTGAAACGAGCCGATCGCCACACCGAACTGTTCGCGCTGTTTCACATAGGCCAATGTATCGTCGAACAAGCGGTGCCCGGCCCCCAGCATTTCCGCCGCCGCCAGCAGCCGGGCGCGCGCCACGACTTTGGCAAAACCGGTCGGGTCCGAATCCAGCACCACCCCCTGCGCATCATGCAGCATGACTTCGCTTGCCAGCGATCCGTCGACCACACGATAGCTTTGGCACGTCACGCCGGGCGCATCGCGGTTGATCGCGACCAGGGCAAAGCCGCCTGGCCCCAGCGCCGTGACCAGCAGCACATCGGCCATGGCACCACCCAGGATCGCAGTCTTGCGCCCGTTGACTTTGCCGCCAGCATCGACCGTGACGGTCAGCGGCGCCAGTTCATAGCGACGTCCGGGCTCGGCAAAGGCCAGCGCGGCGATACGCTCGCCGCTGGCGAGCCCGTCAAGATCGGGCGCCAGCGCCAGAGGCAGAAATCCGTTTTCCAGCCAGGGGTCAGACGCGATCGCGCGACCCAGCGCGCCCGCGACCACCGCCAGGTCACCGATCGAACCGCCCAGCCCCCCCCGGTCCGCGTCCACCGCCAGCGCCAGCAGGCCCAGTTCGGCGAGGCCGGCCCAGCGTTCGCGCGGATAGCCGCCATCGGCGGCGCGCAGCGCCTGCCGGCGCACGATGTCGAAGGTGCCGGCAAACCGCTCGACCGAGGCGCGAAACAGGTCCTGATCATCGGTCGGCTCGAAATTCATGGCCGCCGCTCGCACACGATCGGCAGCGTGGTCAGCCCGCGCAGCAGCGCATTGGCCGGCCACGCCGGGACAAACGTTTCTGCCAGCGCGAACCCGATCAGCCGCCGCAACAATTCGCCGAACGCCAGGGCCATTTCCTTGCGGCTCAGCATGTTGCCCACGCACATGTGAATGCCCTTGCCGAACGCCAGGTGAGTCCGGGCGTTTTCGCGAGTCATGTCGAAGCGATCGGGATCAGGGTATCGGGCCGGGTCGCGGTTGGCCGCAGCATAGCGCAATTGCGCCATGGCGCCTGCGGGTATCGCCACACCACCCAGCACGGTATCCTCGCGAACAACGCGCCACATGCCCGACGTCGGGCTTTCAGTGCGCAACACTTCCTCGACCAGATTGATAATCGCACGGTCATCGTTGGCGTCTGCCGCAGCCACCGCACGCGCCATCTGGTCGGGGTTGCGGATCAGTTGCAGCAGCCCGCCCGCCAGCGCCGATGTTGTCGTTTCGTTGCCGGCGACCATCAATTGCTGCATCACCGACAACAGTTCGGCATCGTCGAGCGGACGTTCGCCTTCGACCCGGGCATGGACCAGGTCGGACAGCAGATCGTCGCCTGGCGTAATCCGGCGCTCATCGGCGCGCGCTTTGATGAAGTGCTGGAATTCGACGACCTCGCGCGCGCATTCCAGTTCACGTTCGCGCGTGATCATATGGCCAAGCCGGTCAACAAAGGCGTCCGACCAGCGTTTGACGCGCGGCCAGTCCGCCTCTTCGATGCCGATCTGGCCGGCAATCATCGCCACCGGCAGCGGGATCGCAAAATCGTGCACGAAGTCGCACGCGCCGCGATCGCCGATCCGGTCGATCAGGCGGATCACGACCGCGCGGATATCCGCTTCGATCGCGGCCACCCGCTTGGCCGAAAAGGCCAGATTGACCAGCTTGCGAAACCGCGTGTGAACCGGCGGATCGGCGGTCAGCAGCGTATTGACCTGCGGCCAGCCGGTATCGACAATGGCCTTGATTTCGGGGTCTTCGGATAGCGCCCCGGCCAATGTCCCCGAAAAGTTGTTGGAGAACACATCAACTTTGCCGAGCGCTTCGGTGCACAAGTCGTAGGAAAACACGACGAACATGCCGGGTGCGACTTCCTGCACCGGGGCATGCGCCAGCGCGTCCTGGTAATAGCGGAACGGGTCTGAAATCACGGCAGGATCGAAAAAACTTACCTGTCCGGCAGCGGCGTTCATCGGGTTTCTCTCCTGTCCACGACGGTGTTATGCGATCCGCGTGCCGGCAGCGCGATGCTCCAAATTGCTAGGCAATTTTCAAAATCAGTTTGCCCTCGTTGGTGCCGGAAAACAGCCGCATGAACGCGTCGTAGGCATTGTCGAGGCCCTCATCGACATGCTCGTCGGCAACCAGCAGGCCCTCTTTCAACCAGGCCGCCATCTGCGCGGCCCCTTCGCCGAAGCGCGGCACGTAATCGGCGACAAGCAGGCCCCGGATCGAGGCGCGATGGACGATCAGTTTCCACAAGTTGCGCGCGCCCACGGGTTCGGGCGCGTTGTATTCGGAAATCAGCCCGCACAGCCCGATCCGCGCGCCGTGGCGCAAATTGAGCAGGCCGGCATCAAGCACGGTGCCTCCGACGTTTTCGAAAATGATATCGGCCCCATCGGGAGCGGCCTCGCGGATGGCCGCAGCGAGCGTGGTCACATCCTTGCCGCGATAATCAATCGCCGCGTCAAAGCCGTAGCGTTCGCGTAACCTGGCGCATTTGGCCGGACCGCCGGCAATGCCGATGGTGCGGCAACCCTTGATCGCGGCGATCTGACCGACCAGCGAACCAACCCCGCCGGCCGCGCCCGAAACCAGCACCGTGTCCCCGGGTTTGGGCGCGCAGACTTCAAGAAAGCCGAAATAGGCGGTCAGGCCGACCGCCCCCATCACCGAGAGGTAATTGGTGACGCTGGGCACCGCACGCTCATCGATCGGCTGGGTAAAACCGCCGGCCACACCGACCGAATAGTCCTCCAGCGCGTTGAGGCCCATGACCCATTGGCCCGGCGCAAAGCCCTCGGCCCGGCTCGTTTCGACAACGCCGACCGTGCTCGCGCGAACCGCCGCGCCCAACGGGATCGGCGGCATATAGCTTGGCGCATCGTCCATCCAGCCGCGCATCGCCGGATCGAGCGAGGCATAGTGATTGCGGATCAGAAACTGTCCCTCTTCGAGCGCTGGTACGGCTTCGCTGACCAGGCTGAAATCGTCGGGCACCGGCGCCCCGGCGGGGCGGCGCGCGAGCAGGAAACGGCGATTGATCGGCATCATGGCAATTTCCCTCAGACTCTGGTGATGGCAACCGGGATCGCGCTTTGCAGCGACTGGCCGGTCACCGGGTCATAATCGACAGTCTCGCTGACCAGACGATTGGTCGATCCGCCGCGTTCGTCGACATCGGCGGCGGTTACGTCGGGGCCGCCAAAGCCATGCGCCATGGACACCACGCCGGGGCGCAAGCCCGGTTCGGCGCGCGCGACAGCAACCACCTCGCCCACTTTGCTGCGAATCCGCACGATATCGCCATCGCAGCAGGGCACTTGTGCCATGTCGTCGGGATGCATGAACGCCGGATTGGTGCGACGCTTGTTCTGCAGCGCCGGCAGGGCATGCCCGGTCGAATTGAACCGGTGCCGCGATCGACGCGACACCAGCCGCAGTGCAAACCCGGCCGCCACCGGATCTGCGACGGCATAGGCGCCCAGCCGGGCGGGCATCGCCCCGGCTGCCAGATCGAAGCGCGCGGCACTGGCGGGGTCGGCGGGTTCGACCACCGGCTGCATGTGGGGATAGATCACTGCGGCATGGTCGACCGTGTCGCGGCGTACCTGGCTGGGGACGGCGGGGCTGCCGGCGACCATAAGGTCGAGGAACGCCGCTTTGGTCGGGCGCACATCCATCGGGCATGGCCCGCCGGCAAGCAGCAGTTCGGTGCCGATTCGCCGGGCCAGTCCCCACAGCAGTTCCCATTCATCCTGCAGGTCACCCGGCGCCGCGATCACCGCCTCGGTATAGCGGGCATAGGGAATCTCGTACCACCACTCCGACAGATTGCTGATGTCCTCCCGCTCCAGGCACATTTTCGGCGCCAGGATATAGTCCGACCGCTTCGCCGTTTCCGAGGCTTCGCGCACATCCACGCTGACCAGCAGGTCCAGCGCGCCCAGCGCCCGCACCATCTTGTCCTGATCGGGAAAGGCGACCACCGGGTTGCCGCCGATGCAGATCAGTGCGCGCACCTGCCCTTCGCCCGGTTCGAGGATTTCGTCAGCCAGCACGTTGCAGGGCATTTCCGCACCGAGATGCGTCAATCCGCGAAAGCGCGAAGCCGGAAAGCCGTCGCCCCATAGTCGCATCGGCGCGGCGACTTGCGCACGTCGCGGACTGTGCGCAGTGAACACGCGCGGGATCGAGCTCGGTTCGCCTTCGCGGCAGAACCGTCCGCAAATGATATTGAGCGCCGAGACCAGGTATTGGGTCAGCGTGCCGTTGCCGGCCATTTCCGGTCCGGTCCCGGTCGACACCACGCCCTTGCGGCCGCCGGCAAACATCCGTGCCGCCGCCACCAGCGCGTCGCGATCGACGCCGGCGCGCACGGCGGCGCAAGCAGGATCGAACGGCGCAACCGCGCGCGCAAGATCGTCCAGCCCGTCGACATGCGCCTGGACGAAAGCGAGATCGTACAGCCGTTCGGCCAGGATCACATGCACGATCCCGGCCAGCAACGCGGGATCTTCGCCCGGCCGTACCGGCAGATGGATATGCGCCAGTTTGGCGACATCGCTGGTCCGCGGGTCGGCGACGATCAGTTGCAACCCGCGATCGAGCGCATCGCGCAGCCGCCGCGAAGGCGAAAACGGCGGCAAGCCGCCAGGCGGGCCATAATGCGAAACGATCGGGTTGTTGCCGATGAAAAACGCGACATCGGCGTCGGCAAAGCTGTGCATGCCGCCTTCCCAACGCCCGTACTGGAGCGCGGTATAGACTTTGGCCGGCTGGTCGAGCGTGACCGACGTGTAGACGTTGCGCGTTCCCAGCCCTTGCGCAAAGGCCAGCATTGCGCCGACCCCGGCACTGTTTTGAAATGCATACGTGCCGCCATAGACCGCAATCGCGTGGGGCCCGCGTTGCGCGATGATCGCCCGCAGCCGCGCACCGATCGCATCGAGCGCAGCCTCGGTGCCGATATCGACAAAGTGGTCGCCATCGCGTCGACGGCTCGACAGCAGGCGTTGCGGGCCGTGATGCGCGTCGGGCAACTGGCGCCCCTTGATGCAGGTATAGCCGCCGAACACCGGATCGTCAGCGTCACCCACGACCTTGACGACTTTGCCGTCCTCGATCGTCGCCACCATCGCGCAATTGGCGTGGCAGAAACGGCAGAACGTCCGGCGCACCTGGACCATCGCAAATGTCTCCCCACCAATCCGCGCAGATTAGCGCCCGCGCGCGCGGCGGCGACTGTCACTTTTGTGCGTGGGCAAGTGCGCGCGGCCGCCGCAATCGAGGCCCCTGTCGCAACCTGGAGTTGTTCGCATGCCTTCATCCCGACAATGGCTGCTCAACGGCCATCCCCGCGCGCGCCAGATCGCCGCCGACGATTTCCGCCTGACGACGGTGGAGGTGCCCGGCCCTGCCGACGGCCAGATGCTGCTGCGCACGCGTTATCTCGGGTTCGATCCGGCGCAGAAGGGCTGGATGGAGAATATCGCCGACTATGTGGCGCCGATGGCGATTGGTGACATAATGCGCGGCAGCGCGATCAGCGAAGTGGTCGAAAGCCGCCTGCCCGGATTTGCGCCCGGCGATATGGTCGCGGGATCGACCGGCTGGACCGAATGGCATCTGTCCGACGGCAACGGCCTGACCCGATGCGACACCGCGCTGGCACCGACTGCGATGCTGTCGATTTTGGGCACCACTGGTGTCACCGCCTGGTGCGGGCTGTTCAAGATCGGGCGGCCCGTGCCCGGCGATACCGTGGTGGTATCGGGCGCGGCCGGCGCCACCGGTTCGATCGTCGGGCAATTGGCGAAGATCGCGGGCTGCCGGACACTGGGCATTGCCGGCGGCGCCGACAAATGCCGCTGGCTGGTCGAGGAATCCGGCTACGACGCCGCGATCGACTACAAGGCGGGCCACGTGCGCGACCAGCTTCGCGAACTCTGCCCCGGCGGCATCGACGTGATCTTCGACAACGTCGGCGGCACCATCCTCAACGACATGCTTGCAGAGATTGCCACCGGCGCGCGCGTGGTCATCTGCGGCGGGATAAGCCGCTATGAAACCGGCACGTTGCCGGCAGGACCACAGAATTATTTCAACCTGGTGTTCCGCCGGGGCACGATGAGCGGCTTTATCGTGCTCGACTGGGCGGCGGAATTTCCCGCGATCCGCAAGCGGATCGAACGCCTGGTCAGCGAAGGTCGGCTGGCCTGGCGTGAAGACGTGCAGCACGGCTTCGAAAACGCCCCGGCGACTTTGGGCCGGCTGTTCAGCGGGAAAAACCGGGGCAAGCAGTTGCTTGAACTCTGATGCACAGTTCGCCCTTGGATCCCTTTAACGTCTTGAACCGTATGCTATTCAGGCTTTTGCGTACCGCCGCGTAACGGCAGATTGTCTCCCGGCGCCGACCGCTGGATGCGGGGCAGCCGGTGCGCGCCAAGGCGAAGATATCGGGATGCAAGAGTGCAACCCCTGCCCGCCGGCAACCCTCTGAAATTCAATACTGCGCCGTCCCGCCATCGACGCTCAGGATCGCGCCGGTGATCCCCGCTCCGGCGTCCGATGCCAGCAACAGCGCCATCGCGGCGACTTCTTCGACGGTGTTGGGTCGCTTGATTGCCGATTCCTCGGCGAACATCGCGATCATCGCTTCGAACGTCAGGCCCATTGCGGCCGCGGTTGCGGGGCCGTTCTGGCGGATGATGTCGGTGATGACCAAGCCCGGGCAGATCGCGTTGACGGTTATGCCCTGGGTGCCGACTTCGCGCGCCAGGCTTTTGGTCAGGCCGTTGATCGCGTGCTTGGCGGCGGTATAGGCGGCAAACACCGCCTTGCCGTGCTTGCCCTCGATCGAACTGATGTTGATAACCCGGCCCCAACGCGCCTGCTGCATCGTCGGCAGCGCCCGCCGCGTCGCCCAGAAATTGGCATAGACGTTCCACTTCATCGTCTGGTCGAACACCTCGTCCGACAGATCGACCAGCGGCTGCAAATCGCCCGCGCCCCCGGCATTGTTGACCAGCACGTCAATCCGGCCAAATCGCGCCAGAGTGGCGTCGATGAAGCCTTCGACATCGGCCTGCGCGGTGGCATCGCCGGCGACGAACAGGCCCCGGTCGCCCGCGTCCATTTCGGCGAGCGCCCGGGCCCCCTTGGCGGGGTCGCGCGCGAACAGCGACACCGCAGCGCCTTGCGCAAAGCACGCCTGCGCAATGGCGCGGCCGATGCCGGCACTGCCCCCGGTGATGGCCACCACCCTGTCAGCCAGATGCATCCCCTCAACTCCCTTTTTTTCGCAGTCTCCAGGTCGCTTCTAGCCTCGCGGCAAGCGCTTACCATTCACACTAATGCCAAACGCGCGCGTATTGCGGGGGTTGGCATGCAAGGGTCTGATCCAATCAAGAAGCGGGTGCCCAACTGTGCGGCAGCGTCGAGCCCCGACGGACCCGTGCCGCAGGGCAACACACGCTCTTGCGTGACTTGCATGAACCCTATTCCATTGCGTGCTCGACGGTTTAACGACGCAGGGCGGGCGAAAGTTCGTGCCTATGAGGTCCTGATCGGTGGCCGCAGCGACATAGCTCGGCCCGCGATCACTGCAGATGATCTCGACCTGCGGATTCTCCCGAAGCCACGCGACCACCGTCTCGCGCTGCCGGTCGGGTAAAAGATCGATGACTTGGCGGCGTTCCAGATCGACGACGATGCTGCCGTAGTTATGCCCGCGCCGCCACGCGAAGTCATCAATGCCGATCACCCGGGCGGGTGGCAGAGGTTCTGCCATCGGGTCGCCCCGTCGCAGGGCACGCAGCATCGTGTCCCGCGACCATGGCACCGCCAATCGTGCCATCATCCGCGCGCCCGGCCTGCCGCCAAGAGCAACCGCGACCGCGCGTAGAAGCGCATCGCAGCGACCTATACGCCGGCCGTACCTGCGGCCAAAGGTCGGCGCCAACGGCTCGCTGAATGTCCGCCGCGAGCAAGGCTTATGTATACACCGAAAGCGGCGCACCGACAGCAGAAGCTGGACCTTGGACCCGCTGACCGGCAAATCTGAAAGCGTACGATCATACCGACTGTGGCACGATGTCGACATGGTGCCGCAATCCGGACAGTTTGCGTCCGATGCAGCCATCCTGCCCGACATCCGGACAACACCATTAACGACTGCCCGGTGATCTACGATCAACCCTGGCACTGACAGGCTCTAGTCCCATTCCCGTGCACCCATCGCTGTGGATCGGCGTGCAAAAGGGGGTCTGACTCAAATTCCGTGCAATCCAGGTCATGCTGGCGCCATAACTCTAGCTTTGAGTAGGTCGATTTTGGCGCGCCCGTACATCTGGCGTTTGATGGCCTTGA
>Ga0116227_10003852_pt1 | contig 32947 bp, 27 predicted proteins | sample S1TSphgellanicum_FD_89693 | JGI IMG/M metagenome (GOLD analysis project Ga0116227, IMG submission 89693) | Host-associated microbial communities from peat moss isolated from Minnesota, USA - S1T2_Fb - Sphagnum magellanicum MG | ecosystem: Host-associated > Plants > Peat moss > Unclassified... | reverse complement strand
TTCGGCCACGTGAAGATGCGCGACTACCGCTGGGGCATCTTCCTCAATCCGGGCGACGCCGAACGCAAGGTGCACTTCGGCGACCACGTCGGCGAGAAGGCGTGGCAGGACGTCCCCGGCGAGCACCGCGCCAACCTGCGCCGCATCATCGTCACGCAGGGCGACACCGAGCCGGCCTCGGTCGAGCAGCAGCGCCACCTGGGCCTGACCGCGCCCAGCATGTATGACCTGCGCAACCTGTTCCAGATCAACGTGGAAGAAGGCCGCCACCTCTGGGCCATGGTCTACCTGCTGCACAAGCACTTCGGCCGCGACGGCCGCGAAGAGGCCGAGGCGCTGCTGCAGCGCACCTCGGGCGACCAGGACAACCCGCGCATCCTCGGCGCCTTCAACGAGAAGACGCCGGACTGGCTTGCCTTCTTCATGTTCACCTACTTCACCGACCGCGACGGCAAGTTCCAGCTCGCCGCGCTGGCCGAGAGCGCCTTCGACCCGCTGGCGCGCACCACCAAGTTCATGCTGACCGAAGAGGCGCACCACATGTTCGTAGGCGAATCCGGCGTGTCGCGCGTCATCGCCCGCACCTGCCAGGTGATGAACGAACTCAAGACCGACGACGCGCAGAAGATCCGCGCCGCCGGCGCCATCGACCTGGGCACCATCCAGCGCTACCTCAACTTCCACTACAGCGTGACCATCGACCTGTTCGGCGCCGACCAGTCGAGCAATGCCGCCATCTTCTACAGCTCGGGCCTGAAAGGCCGCTACGAGGAGGGCAAGCGCGACGACGACCACCTGCTCAAGGGCCAGAGCTATCGCGTGCTGGAGGTGCAGAACGGCCAATTGGTCGAGAAGGAAGTGCCCATGCTCAACGCCCTGAACGAGGTGCTGCGCGACGACTTCATCAAGGATTCGGTGGCCGGCGTGAACCGCTGGAACAAGGTGATCGAGAAGGCCGGCATCGCCACCCGCCTGAGCGTGCCGCACAAGGCCTTCAACCGCCAGATCGGCGCGCTTGCCGGCATCAAGATGTCGCCGGACGGCCGCGTGGTCAACGCCGTGGAATGGGCCGCCAAGCGCGACGAGTGGCTGCCCAGCTCGGAAGACTTCGCTTTCGTGGCCTCGCTGATGGGCCGCGTGGTGGAACCGGGCAAGTTCGCCGGCTGGATTTCGCCGCCAGTCATGGGCATCAATCGCCAGCCGGTTGATTTCGAATACGTCAGGTTCGGCTAAGGACAAGGGGGCATTTATGGCCGCTGTCCTAGAAGAAAACGGAATCCTCAACCAGCACCTGATCGATCCCGAGATCTGCATTCGCTGCAACACCTGCGAAGCCACCTGCCCGGTGAATGCGATCACCCACGACGACAACAACTATGTCGTGCGGGCCGATGTCTGCAACGGCTGCATGGCCTGCATCTCGCCCTGCCCCACGGGCTCCATCGACAACTGGCGCAAGGTGCTGGCGACCCAGGCCTACAGCATCGAAGAGCAACTGGGCTGGGAAGTGCTGCCGGCCCCCTTGCCTGAAGAGCAACTGGTCGCCACGCCAAGCGTGGCAGCACCCGTCGTCATCACGCCGCCTGTGCCCGCCACCGCACCGGCCGAGGCCGTTTTCCGCTCCGCCGACTGGGGCGCCAGCGTACCTCCCTGGTCGGCCGCACGGGCCTTCACCAACCTGTACGGCCCCAAGAACGCGGTCACCGCCACCGTGGTCGGCAACTACAACTGCACCGAAGCCGGCTTCGAGAGCGAAACCCACCACATCGTGCTGGACTTCGGCAGCATGCCGTTTCCCGTGCTGGAGGGCCAGTCGATCGGCGTCATCCCGCCCGGCAGCGACGCGCTCGGCAAGCCGCATGTGGCGCGCCAGTACTCCATCGCCAGCCCGCGCAACGGCGAGCGGCCGGGCTACAACAACCTGGCGCTCACGGTAAAGCGCGTCACGCAGGACCACCAGGGCAACGCCGTGCGCGGCATTGCCTCGAACTACCTGTGTGACGCCAAGGTGGGCGACACGGTGCGGGTGATCGGGCCCTTTGGCCATTCCTTCCTGATGCCCAACCACCCGCGCTCCAACATCGTCATGGTCTGCACCGGCACCGGCAGCGCGCCCATGCGCGCCATGACCGAGTGGCGGCGGCGCCTGCGCGCGTCGGGCAAGTTCGAGGGCGGCAAGCTGATGCTGTTCTTCGGCGCGCGCAGCCAGCAGGAGCTGCCCTATTTCGGCCCGCTGCAAAGCCTGCCCAAGGATTTCATCGACATCCACCTGGCCTATTCGCGCACGCCCGGCGCGCCGAAGCGCTACGTACAGGACCTGCTGCACGAGCGCGCCGCCGACCTGGCCGCGCTGCTGCGCGACGGCAGCACGCACATCTACGTCTGCGGCCTGAAGAGCATGGAAGAAGGCGTGGTGCTGGCACTGCGCGACGTGGCAGAAGGCGCGGGCCTGTCCTGGGAGACACTGGGCGCCACGCTCAAGCGCGAAGGCCGCCTGCACCTGGAGACCTACTGAAGTGTGGAACGCCCCCAGGCTGCGCGTCTTTGCCTCCCCCCTCAAAGGGCGCACATCCGGCGGACCGGCAAGCCGGTTCCACGGATGTCCTCGCATGGCCGCTCCGCGGCCTTCCGTACCTCTCTGCTTCGCGCGCCGCGGCTAGCACGCTGTGCCATGGATAACCGATGAATACACCTCGCCTGCTGCCGGTCGACACCGGCGATTTCCGCGTGGAACTGGGCGAGGACGGCGTCGCCCAGGTGGTGCTGGGCGCCCCCGGCACCATGCCCACCACCGGCGCCACGGGCCACGCCGCGCTGGCCAGCCTGTGGCCGCGCCTGGCGGCGGAACCCGGTGTGCGCAGCATCCTGGTGCGCAGTGAAGGCAAGGGCTTTTGCGCCGGCGGCCACACCAGCCTGGTCGACGAGATGCTGCACAGCGAAGCCGCGCGCCTGCGCGTGCTGCGCGAGGCGCGCGCCATCGTGCAGGGCATGCTGGACTGCGACCGGCCCATTGTTTCGGCCATTCACGGCGCCGCCGTCGGAGCGGGCGCGGCGGTGGCGCTGCTGGCCGACGTCTCGGTGGCCGCCAGGCAGGCCAAGATCATCGATGGCCATACCAAGATCGGCGTGGCCGCGGGCGACCACGCGGCCGTGGTCTGGCCCCTTCTCTGCGGTATGGCCAAGGCCAAGTACTACCTGCTGACCTGCACCCCGCTGAGCGGCGAAGAGGCCGAGCGCATCGGCCTGGTCAGCCTCTGCGTGGATGCCGCCGATCTGCAGCAGACCGCCTACGGCGTGGCGGCCCAGCTGGCCGCGGGCAGCCCGACCGCGCTGGCCTGGACCAAGCGCAGCCTCAACCACTGGCTGCGTGCCGCGTGGCCGGCATTCGAGCATTCGCTGGTGCTGGAGATGATGGGTTTTGCCGGCGCCGACGGCCGCGAAGGCCTGGCCGCCTTCCAGGAAGGGCGGCCGCCCCGCTTCGCCCCCCCGGGCGACGCCTGAGCCGGGCAGGCCTCAGCGCGCACCGGCAAAGAGGAAATAGAACATGAAGCCGGCCATGATGCAGAACACCACGATGCCGATCAGCCGCGCCACGTGCGGCACGATCAGCCACGCGCCCAGCACCGCAGCCAGCTTGCCCAGCAGGCCGGCATTGACCAGTGGCTGAGGGGCCGGGCCACGCCCGGCGATCGGACAGCCGCAGGCCGGACAGGCCACGGCCTGCGTCGATACCTGGCGGCCGCATTCGGGGCAAGGGATCAGGGCCATGTCGATGTTCCTTGGCAAAGCATGTCAGCGCTTCCCGCTAGCTGCGGCGGGATCGATGACGATCTCCACCCGCCGGTTGCGCTGCCGGCCAGCAGGATCGTCGCGGCCATCAGGCTGCGCATTGGGCGCCACCGGCCGGCGCTTGCCGAAGCCCGCCGTCTGCAGCGCGCCGCTGCCGCGCTGCTGCAGCGCCTGCGCCACCGCCTGGGCCCGGCGCAGCGAGAGCGCGTCGTTGTAGCTGTCGCTGCCCTTCGCGTCGGTATGCCCGTTGATGTGCACCGGTGCACCGGGATAGCTGCGCAGCAGTTCGGCGGCCTTGTCGAGCGAGGCCTGGGCGTCGGGCCGCAGCGTGGCCTGGTCGAAGTCGAACAGCACATCGGCCGGCAGATCCACCACGATCGCCTGCTGCTCGGTCTGGCGTGCCTGCAGGCTGGCGATGAGTTCGCGCGTGAGCTGCAGGCGCTCGGGCGGGATCTCGGCCTCGCGGAACACCGTGGCCGGGCCTTGCACCGATTGGAAGCTCGATGCCGCCGGCATGGACCGCAGGCTACCGTCCACGCCGGCCGGCCGCAGTTCGGTGGCCGGCGCGTGGGCGGCGCGGCTGAAGGTGGTCGGCATGTCCTTGAGACTGCCGGCCACGCGCCGCACCGCATAGGGCTCGGCCCAGGCCGCCTGCGCCAGCACGACCGACAGCACCAGCAGGGCCGCGCAGCGGCCGCTCATGTGCCGGTGCCGCCCGCCGCCACCAGCGGCAGCTTGATGGACAGGCCCGGGCCGATCGAGTTGTCCGACTCGCTGCCGTCATTGAGCACCAGCGTCAGCTCGGTCGTCCCCGGCGGCACGCTGCCGAGGAACACCAGCTTGCCTTCCATCGTGTCGCCATCGACGATCTTGAGGTCGGGGTTCTCGGGCGGCCGCTTGAGCATCATGCGGTTGCCCGCCGGGTCCTTCAGGTAGGTATCGACTGCGGCCAGCTTGGTGTAGGACGCGGCACGGCTGGCATACGAGGCGCTGATGGTCAGCACCGTCGCGTCCTCGCCCAGTTCCACGCTCTTAACGCGCACCGTCAGTCCCAGGCGGGCCGTGCCCTGGACTTGCAATGGAATCTGGCGCGCAGCGGTGGTCGCGGGCGCGGCGGCGGGGGCGGCCTGCGACACCTCCGCGGATGGCGGCGGCGGGGCCGCCACCGGTGCAGCAGGTGCCGATGCCACCGGGACGGCCGCAGCGCTGGCCGCGGGTTCAGCCGCCTTGTCGGAACATGCCGACAGCGCCAGGGCGGCAAGGCAGACCGCCGCCAGCATGGGCTGCGATCGATATCGGAAAGGCTGGATGCTCATGCGGAACTCCCTGTTCTCCTGAATGTGCGTGCCGAGCGGCCCCTTGGGACCACGGGCCTGCTTCCTGGTCCGCTTCTCAGCGGATGTTGATGCTGTTCACGTTGGCCGCAGGCGGGCGGCCAACGGGGGCCGCGCCGCAGGCGGCCTCAGGCGCCGTGACGCCCTGGCTGTTGCGCCCTGCGATGACGATGGTCTTGCCCCGCAAGGCCTCGCCGTTGATGTTGACGCTGTTGACATTGGCCGCAGGTGCCGGCACCACACGGCCGTCAGGACAGCGCACCGTTGTCCGGGACGCGGTGTTGCCGCTGACCTCGATATGGTTGGTGCCGCTGCCGGGGCGCTCCACCACCACGGCGGCATCACCGGCCATGGCGAGCGGAGCCGCCATGCCGGCGCACAGCAGCGCCGCCAGGCGCCGCATCGTCATGTGCTGCATGTGTGTTTCCTTGCATTCAAGGCCGGGCCTGCTCCTGGCCCGGCACTGCCGGAGCAGGCGAAGGCGGCGGCACGGCTTGTGCGGACGGCTGGGCCGCGCCCACGCCCGGTACGCCGGCGCTGGCCGGCATCGGCGTAGCAGCCACCGGTGCCGCTGCGGCGCGGTTGCGGACCCTGGCTTCGAACTCGCTGGCAAAGCGTTCGGCCAGCACGACCTCTTCGTCGGCCATTTCGCTGCCCAGGTCGCGGATGGCATCTGCCGCCCCCTGCGCCGAGGCGGACCCCGGGATGGCCAGCCGCTGCGTGAGCCGGGCATAGCCCAAGGCCTTGACCTTGTCCTGCCGCGTGCCGCGGCCATCCTTGTACAGGGAGGTCAGCCGCTCCATGGCCCGCGGGTCGCCGCGTACGGCGCCCAGCAGGTACCAGCGATAGGCCTGCCCGATGTCGGAGACGGCCGAGCGATTGCTCTGGTACGCATCGCCCAGCAGCGTCAGCAGCGAGGCGTTGTTGGTGCGCAGCGCCTCTTCCTTCAGGTTGTTGATCTCATTGGTATAGAGCGTGCCCTGGCAGCCGAGCCCGCTGATGCCGCGCTCGATCGACTGCTGGCAGGCTTCCACATAGCGTGCCCCGGTGGAGGACGGGTCCGCCGTGGCGGCAGAGGGCGCGGGGGTGGCGGTCGCCGCCGCGCCGCTGCCGCCCGGGATGCCGATGATCGTCGTCTGGGCCTGCGCGGACACCAGGCCCGCACACAGCAAGGAGGCTCCTGCCAGAACGTGGCGCACGCCCCTCATGCCGCGCCTCCTGCCTGCGGACCTGCCGAAGTTGCCGGCCGGGCCGGCGGCTGCTGCGCGGGAGCCGTGGCCGCGGCAGTGGCGCGCTGCAGCTCGGCGTCCCATGGCATCGGGACGTTGAAGAACAGGGGCTCGAAGCCCTGCCAGGTCAGCACGTCGACCTGGTCGCCCGCCTGCGGGAAACGACTGCCGTAGACGGCGCGCACGGCCTGCTGCGTGGGCTCGTCGAACTGCTGGGTGACCGTGACCGGCTGGCCGTACTTGCGCAGCATCACCTGGACCAGGCCGATCTTCAGGGGTGGCGGCAGCGCCTCGAACGAGCTGCGCATGTTGTCCAGTACCACCGGGTCCGGCTTGCCATTGGGAATGCAGCGCCAGTAGGGTGTGTTGGTGGCCTTGCCGACGATCTCCAGCACGCTCAGGTCCACCAGGGTGCGGATCGCCGAATGGCGGCCCTGCAGGTACTTGCCTTCCAGCTTGAAGCCGAATGCATCGCCATAGAAACCCAGGCTGGCGTTGTCCTCCGAGCTGAAGTTGAGCACCTTGACCACGTTGGAGGCCTGGATGCGCGGCACCATCTGCTGCGTGCTGAAGCTCACCAGGTTCAGGTCCAGCGCCAATGCCGAGAAGATGGCGGTGCGCTTGTTGTCGAAGCCCAGCGCCGTGTCGCCCTTGCCCTTGCCGAACTCGATCGTGGCATTGTTGGAACGGCCGGCACCGGAGATGGCGCGGTCGAACTCCGTAAGCGCGCCGGTGATCAGGAAGTCCGGCATCGTCACGCCGAACTTGGCCCCGAGCTGGGCCTGCGACACAAGGTAGTCCGGGTGGTAGGGCACATACACCACGCGCACCCCGATGCGGTTCACCGCGGTGCGGACCATCTCGGTGATGTCGCCCGGAATCTCGGCTCCCACCAGCGGGTTGGACAGGTTGGTCGCATCCAGGATCGCGCGGGTCTGCATGTAGATGACCGGATCGCCATCCTTGTAGACATCCAGCATGTGGCCCAGCCTTGACAGCGCAGGTGCGTACTGGCTCAGGTTGGCCGACGGCAGGGGCTTTTCGGCCTCGCGCTCGGCCAGCAGCTTGTTGGCATCGTCGAGCGCATTCTGGGTACTGGCGCAACCACCGAGCAGGGCAGCCACGCAGCACAAGGCCGCAGCGCGGGAAAGAAGCGAAGTGGAACGGTGCATGTTGTTGTGGGTGTTGTGGATAAAGCGGAGCCGGCGCAGGCCCGGGACAGGGGAACGCACGGCCCCGGTCAGCGGCCGTTGTTGAGCACCGTGATGTTCTGCACGCCCTTGCCGTCCACGAACAGCGTCACGTTGCCGGTCACGTTGCCCTGGATGGTCGGGCTGGCAATGCGCAGGGTGCCGTCGGCGGCGCGCGTGACGTCGTTGTAGGTCGTACGGATCACGATGTTCTTCTGGTCGTCCGGCAGCTTGAGCGTGCCGTCGGGCTGCACCAGTGCGCTCTGGTCCACCACCGTGTTCTGCGACAGCGCCCGGGCGACGCGGGCGCGCGCGGTCACGCCCGGGGTGGTGGCATCAATCAGCTTGACGCCGCTGGACTGGTTGTCCTTGTAGGCACCCAGTTGCTCGCTGTAGTTGACGAGCTGCGCCTGGCACAGGCCGCCGGCCAGCGACAGCAGGCCAGCGCACAGGACCATCCGGGTTGAAGGAATGCGGATGGCGATGGAAGCATGGGGATGCATGGCGTTCTCCTTGAAAGGGCGACCCCTGCGGCAAGCCGGCCCGCATGGCCGCCTCGCCCCTGGGACGCAGTTACATGTTGGTGATGTTGTAGCCCGGCACGATGGTCACGGAGTGGTTGACGATGCCGGTGGAAGGCAGCGGCACGGTGTATCCGGGGTTGGCCACCGACGGCACGTTGCCCGTGACGGCGGCGGCCCCCACCAGTGCGCCCATGTTGCGCACGCTGCCCGAGGTCATGCCCGGCCCGGCGACGGTGGAATTGCCCACGATGGCCACGACACCGGTCAGCACGCCGTAGTTCACGACCGAGTTGGAGGTGCCGCCCGGCATTGCACTGCCGCGGTTGCCGGCGATCACCACGCTACCTGTCATCACGCCCTGGTTGACCAGCGAATTGACCGTGCCACCGCCCATGGTGCTGCCCTGGTTGCCGGCGATCAGCACACGGCCCATGAGCACGCCGCGGTTGTCCACGCTGTTGATGGTGCCGCCGCCGCTGGCGGTTCCCCGGTTGCCGGTAATGGCCACCTGGGCGCCGGTGAGGGTGCCGCGGTTGTTCACCGCATTCACCACGCCTGCGCCGCCGGCGCTGCCGCTATTGCCGAGGATGGTGATCTGGCTGCCCGCGATGCTGCCGCTGTTGCGCACGCCATTGGCCGTACCGCCGCTGGCCGATCCCTGGTTGCCCAGCACCGTGATCTGGCTGCCGGCGATCTGGCCGCTGTTGGTCACGCCGTTGACCAGCCCGCCCTGGGCGCTGCCCTGGTTGCCCAGGATGGTGATGTTCGAGCCTGCGATGCTGCCGCTGTTGCTCAGGCTGTTGGCGACGCCGCTGCCGCCGGCACTGCCGTTGTTGCCGGCGACCGTGACGCTCGATCCACTCAGCGTGCCGCGGTTCGCCACGCTGTTGAGCGTGCCCTTGCCGCTGGCAGAGCCGCGGTTGCCCGCGATCGCCACGCTGGTGCCGGCGATACGGCCGGCATTGTCGATGCTGTTGACCGTGCCCCCCTGGACGGCACTGCCCTGGTTGCCGGCAATGGTGGCGCTGGCACCGGAGAGGTCGGCCCCGTCGCCGTTGCGCAGGCTGTTGGCCAGGGCGTCGTCGGAGCCGGTCTGCGCGCTGCCGACGTTGCCGGCGATATTCACCGACATCCCGCTCAGGCGGCCGGCGTTGAGCACGCTGTTGGCCAGCGCCGTGCGGCCATCGCGCGCCACGACATCGCTGGCCGCATTGCCTACCATGGCAAGCTGGACGCCCTCCGTGCGGCCTGCCTGGTCGGACGCAAGGCTGTTGGCCAGGGCCAGACCTTTTTGCGCAGACACCCGGTTTGCCGTGTTGGCCAGGAGCTGCAGGCTGCTGGCCCGCAACGCGCCCAGCACCTGCACGGTGTTGGCGCTGGCGTTGCCCACCCCTTTGTTGATCGCGCGACCCAGCACCGTGGTTTCGCGCCCCTCGCTGCTGACGCTGCGGGCCTGGTTGCCGGCCAGCAGCACGGTGGCCGATTCGACCGCGCCATCGCCGTTGATCGCCAGTGCGTTGGCATTGACCCGGCCGCCGTCGGCACGCAGGCTGCTGGCACTGTTGCCGGCCAGGGTCACCGGGGTGCGCTCCAGGCGGACGCCGGTCGGGCCCTCCAGGTAGACGGCATTGGCCGCCAGGATGCCGTTGCGGGCGCTGCCGATGCCGGCGGCCTGGTTGTAGAGACCGCCGGTGGTAACGTCGCTGGCCTGGTTGCCGGCCAGCGTGACCGGGCTCGCGCTGATCGAGGCCTGGCGGTATGCGGCCAACGCATTGACCAGCGCCGTCCCGCCCACCGCCCCGATCTGGTCCGCCTGGTTGCCGGCCAGCGTCAGGGTGGACGCCCGGTCCACCGTGGCGCCCCGGTTCAGCACCACGGAATTGGCGGCCGCACGCGCCACGCTCTCGCTGCCGAAGAGCTTGCCCGGGCCCGTGGTCGCGCGCGCGCCCGTCGACAGGCGCGAGGCCGTGTTGCCCGCGATCAGCACCGAAGCCGACAGCGACGAGGGCGCGGCGCCGTCGTCGTCCCCCTTCTCCACCGTCACACTGTTGGCGTTGACCTTGCCGCCCTGGGCGGACAGGGAGCGCGCGGTGTTGCCCGACAGCAGCAGCGAAGGGGCATCGACGCGCGAATCGAAGACGCCCAGGCTGTTGGCCAGGGCCGCGGCGTTCTGCTTGCTGTCGAACAGCAGGCCACCCGCCAAGCGGTTGTCAAAGCCCCTGGCCTCCACACCTTCCGCGCGGTTGCCACTCACCACCAGATTGCCGCTGCCGATCTGGCCGTTGCTCGCTATCACGCTGGAGGCCGCCGCCAGCCCGCCGGTGCCCCGCACGCCGCGGGCGTCGTTCGCCGTGAAGGTGACCGGCGTGTCCTGCAGCGACGCCTGGCGGTCGAGCACCAGGCTGTTGGCCACGGCACGCCCCTGCCGCTCGAAGCTGCCGGCTGCGCCCGCGCCAATGGTGACGCGCCCGCCTTCGGTATCGACACCGCGGGCGGTGTTGTTCGCCAGCACCACGCTGCTATTGCGCGTGCGCGCATCGTCGAGCCAGATGCTGTTGGCGGCGGCGCCCCCACCGGCGGCCTGCACCGTATCGGCCACGTTGCCCGCCAGCAGGTGCTGCGTGTTGCCTTGCAGGTCACCGCCTCGCACCGAAATCGTATTGGCCAGCGCCATGGCCGCGTTGTCGACGGAAGCCAGCGCCCCTTTGAGCGCCGTGGCTTCGCCGCCCCAGGCTTCCACCTTGCGCGCATCGTTGCCGGACTGCAAGGCACGGTACTGCCGAAGGTCGCTGCCCTGGTAGCCCGCCAGGCTGACACTGTTGGCCAGGGCGCTGCCCCCTACGGCGAGTACGCCCTGCACCTGGTTGCCGGCCTGGTCTATCCGGGCACCGCGGACCTGGCTGCCGGCCAGCGCCACCGCATTGGCCGTGGCCACGCCGTTGAGCTGGACGTCCGCCACCATGCCCCACCCAGCGCCCATGGAACCGCCGCCGGCCCGCACTTCTGCGGCACGGTTGCCGGCCTGGTTCACGCGCAGGTCATCCAGCGTGCTGCGGCTGGCCGTCAGCGCATTTGCCAGCGCCGCGCCGCCTACGGCCGTGATGCCGCGCGCGTCGTTGTCCACACCGTTGATGGCGTTGCGCCGGATGTCCGTCTCGTCGGTCAGCACCGAGTTCGCCGTCGCCCGACCCGGCAGTTGCAGCGAACCGACGCCCAGCAGGACCGAGCCCTTGGCGCCGATGGCCTGGATGTCGCTGGCACGGTTGCCCACCACATTGAGGGTGGAATCGCTCAGCGGCCGGCGCGCCGCGCCGCCCGAGAGAAGAATGGTGTTGGCCGTGGCCGCTCCGCCGACAGCGCTGATGAAGCCGGCCACCTGGTTCTGCAGCACGTTCACCTGGCTGTTGCGCACGGCCAGGGCACTGAGCCCGGCGACATGGGCCTGGGCCGTCGAAATGAGGTCCACCGAGCCGGCCAGCCCCCCGGGCCCCGCACTGACCTTGCCGCCGCTGGCACTGACTTCCGCCCTGGAGGTGTTGCCCAGCGAACGCACCTGCGATTGCGCATCGACGTCGGTGCCCGGGCTCTGCTTGAGCCAGCCGAGCCCGTGCAGCACGCTTTCCTGCGCCTGGGCCAGCGACCCGCCGGCCAGCAGGGCCACCGCAAGGGTTTTCTTCAGGACAAACGACACAGGCATCTCCAAATACGCATCGGGCGGGCCAAAGAGGGGCGCAGGGCCGGGACCGGGAAGCGCTGCCGCGGGCGGCAACGCCTTGCCTTCCCTGCGGTACGGCGTACCGTCAGTTGATGTTCACGGAGTTGACGTTGGCCGTGCCGCCAATGGCCTTGATGTTTTCCGCGGTGTTGCCGCTGACGGTGATGTTGGAGTCCCGCACCGTCGAACCGGTGATGTTCACGCTGTTGACGTTGGCAATGCCGCTCATCTCGACCTGGCCGCCCAGCTTGAGCACGCTGGCCGAGCCGCCGCCCGCCAGCACGTCGCGGGCAGTGTTGTTGGCCACGGTGATGTTGCTGCGCTCGACGGTGGAGCCCATGGAGCCCGAGGCCTTGCCCACGCCGGGGACACTGATGCTGCCTGTCTGCGCAAAGGCGGCGGAGGACATGAGGACGAGCGATGCAACGCCGGCGAACACGAACTTTTTCTGCATGAGATTTCTCCTGAAAGCAGAGGGAAGAAAGGGCCCGCAGACCCTGGGGAGGCCCGTTTGTAACTTGGGGTCCATGACGTTCGGTTGACGAATTTGTAATGCTGTGCAGCGCTCAAAAACTTACAAAATTGGCAAATATGTGGACTAGTTCACGTCCGTACCGCGCTGATGGCAGCAGATTTGGACCGGCATCCATTCACCCTCCATACCGTGGCAATGGCCGCGGCGGACTCGCCAAAACCGCACGAACGCACGCCAGCCGGTGGTTTCAGGCTCCGTTCAGATGTGTTGCAAGAGGCGCCCTGCGCGTGTCAAGGGGCAGTTGCCGGGAAAGGGCTGCGGCAATCCACACGCTTTTGCACACCCATTAACAAAAAGTCGTACTTTGGGGCGACCTCTTTGTCAGGCTCGCATGCAGTCTTTGCAAAACACACCGCTCATTCCATGAAATTCCCCTCTTCCACCGCGTATCGCTGCGCCGTCCCGGCCGTAGCGCTGGCCCTGATCCTTACGGCCTGCGGCCGCGGCGAATCCGGTTCTGCACACGACGGCATCGGTTTCCCTGCAGACAGCGCCATAGCCCAGGCCCTGCAGCAGGACTTTGCCCAGAACCCGGGCAATGCCCAGGCCCGCACGCTCATTGCCACGCTGGGCGGCGACAAGGGAGCGCTGGGCTACAAGATCCATCGGGTGATCTACCGCCAGGGCGCGTTCGAAGCGCAGTACGACGTGTCTCTGCACATGGCGCAGGCGGGCAAGGACAGCCTCCAGAAACTCTATGCCGGCATGGTTCCGGAGGACCAGCGTGCCAAGCTGCCAGAGCAAACCTTGCCCGCCTATGAGAAATGGCTTGGCGAACAAGCCACCGCCCTGGAGAAGACGGACGCTGCCCAGGCCGCCGGCCTGCGCCGCACGCTGGCCAGCCTGGGGGAGTGCTACCGCAACGCCAAGGCCGGCGACGACGTGCTGCTGATGGAGGGGCTCTCGGCCCTGGTGTCCCCGGCGCGTGATGGCTGGTACGCGGAGAAGATGGAGTCGGCACGGCTGCAGCTGCATTGCCTGCCGCTCTAGGGAGATATCGGGCCGCGCGCACGGGTCCGCCCTAAAATGCCGGGTTCAGCCTCTGGATGAACACCATGAACCGCTGCCCGCGCCGCCCCCATTTCCAGCCTACTGTCCGCACAGTCCTGCGCCGCGCTGCATGCGCGGCACTGCCGCTCGCGCTGCTGGCCCTGGTGCCTGGCCCGGCTCAGGCCGAGCCACGGAATTTTCCGCCCACAGCCTTGCGCGGCACATTGGTCGTGACCTATCCGCCCGCTGTCCTGATGGACGGCCGCGACGACAGGCTCTCGCCGGGCGCCCTCATCCGCAATACCCAGGGCAGCGGCGTGCTGTCCGGCACGCTGGCGGGCCAGCAACTGGTGGTGAACTACCGCCGCGACAACCTGGGCCAGATCCTCGAGGTCTGGCTGCTGACCGAGGAGGAGGCTGCCCTGCCGCCCCCAGGCCAGCGCTCGGTCTTCCAGACGCTCTTCGGCTCCTGAAAGCCCTCCCCCTGCCGCCGGCGCAGCAGGCCTGCGCCGGGCCTTGGCGCCTGCCGCCGCCACACCATCCACGGGCCCTGGCCCCATGACCCATGAGTAAGAAAGTCTTCATCAAAACCTTCGGCTGCCAAATGAACGAGTACGACTCGGACAAGATGGCCGACGTGCTGGGCGCTGCCCAGGGCTACGAGCCTACGCAGGATGTGGAGGAAGCCGACCTGATCCTGTTCAACACCTGCTCGGTGCGCGAGAAGGCGCAGGAGAAGGTGTTCAGCGACCTGGGCCGCATCAAGCACCTGAAGGCCAAGGGCGTGAAGATCGGCGTCGGCGGCTGCGTCGCCAGCCAGGAGGGCGCGGCCATCATCGCGCGCGCGCCCTACGTCGACATCGTCTTCGGCCCGCAAACGCTGCACCGCCTGCCCGAGATGCTCGACGACAGCGTGCGCCTGCAGCGTCCGCAGGTGGACATCAGCTTCCCCGAGATCGAGAAGTTCGACCACCTGCCGCCGGCCCGCGTAGAAGGGCCGAGTGCCTTCGTCTCCATCATGGAAGGCTGCTCCAAATACTGCAGCTACTGCGTCGTGCCCTATACCCGGGGCGAGGAGGTGAACCGCCCGCTCGACGACGTATTGGTCGAGATCGCCGGCCTGGCCGACCAGGGCGTGCGCGAAGTCACGCTGCTGGGCCAGAACGTCAACGCCTACCGCGGCCCCATGGGCGGCACCGCCGAGATCGCCGACTTCGCCCTGCTGATCGAGTACGTGGCCGAGATTCCCGGCATCGAGCGCATCCGCTACACCACCAGCCACCCGAACGAGTTCACGCCGCGCCTGATCGACGCCTACGCCAAGGTGCCCAAGCTGGTGAGCCACCTGCACCTGCCGGTGCAGCACGGCAGCGACCGCATCCTCATGGCCATGAAGCGCGGCTACACGGCCATGGAATACAAGAGCACCATCCGCAAGCTGCGCGCCATCCGTCCCGGGCTGGCCATGAGCAGCGACTTCATCGTCGGATTCCCCGGCGAGACCGAGGACGACTTCCAGAAGATGATGAAGCTGATCCACGACGTGGGCTACGACACCAGCTTCAGCTTCATCTTCAGCCCGCGCCCCGGCACGCCGGCGGCCAACCTGGCCGACGACACCCCGCACGAGGTCAAGCTGCGCCGCCTGCAACACCTGCAGGCGGTGATCGAGGACAACGTGCGGGCCATCAGCAACAGCCGGGTGGGCACAGTACAGCGCCTGCTGGTCGAAGGCCCCTCGCGCAAGTCCACGCCAGAAGCCCCGGAACTCATGGGCCGCACGGAGTGCAACCGGGTGGTGAACTTCCAGGGGCCGGCACGGCTGATCGGCCAGATGGTGGACGTCACCATCACCGAAACCCTGGGCCACTCGCTGCGCGGCGCCGTGCAGGCCCGCGAGGCGGCGCTGACCGCATGAGCAGTCCGTCCCCCACGGGCACGGCCATGCGCGCGCAGCGCCGCGGGCCGGTACGCGGATCCTTCCAGCAACTGCTGCTGGTTGCCTTCCTGCTGATCGCGGCGCTGCTGGGCGGCATTTCGCTGCGCGCGGTGTTCACCTTCGACGGCCTGATGGCGCAGAGCCGGGGCTTCTCGGCGCGGGCCATGCAGCTGAACGCGGTAGTGCAGAACCTGGCGGACCGAAGCGCCACCATGGAGCGCGCCGGACGCCAGTCGCTGATACTCAACGACGCGATGCTGCGCAAGCGCTTCGACGAGGCCGCGCAGGAGGGCACGGACCTGCTGGCGCAGCTCGAGCATGGCGATGTTCCGCCGGAAGTGGCCGACCGCTGGCGCAAGCAGCTGGCCTCGATCACCGGACTGTTCGCCGGCCCAACGGAAACCGCACTCGACCGGGAACGCGCCATGGCGGCCGAGTTCCGGGAACTCGAGGCGGCCAATGCCGCCGTGGCACAGGAAGTGCAGCGCGCCATCGAGGAGCGCAACCTCATCCTCACGGCCCGCCTGGACGAGAGCCGCGAGCGGCTCACCCGCATGGTGATGGGAGCCATCGGCCTGTCGGTGCTGCTGGCAGTGGGCTTTGGCGTGTGGCTGGCACGGCCCTTCAAGCGGCTGGAGCGTGCCATCGTGCGGCTCGGCGAGAACCAGCTGGACGAGCCGATCGACATCCGCGGCCCCGCCGACGTGCGGCGTGTCGGCCAGCAGCTCGAATGGCTGCGCCTGCGCCTGACCGAGCTCGATGCGGACAAGGCCCGCTTCCTGCGCCATATCTCGCACGAACTGAAGACGCCGCTGGCCGCGCTGCGCGAGGGCGTGGCCCTGCTCGAAGACGGGGTGGCCGGCGAGCTGACCGACAACCAGCGCGAAGTGGCCCGCATCCTGCAGCAGAACACCGGCGTCCTGCAGGGCCAGATCGAAGCCCTGCTGCGCTTCAATGCGGCCGCTTTCGAGGCACGCCAGCTGCAGCGGCAGAAGGTCGACCTGCTGCAACTGCTGGAGGAGCAGGTCGATGCCCAGCGCCTGCAGTGGCAGGCACATGCCCTCTCGGTGCGGATCGAGGGCGCGCCGGTATCGGCCCAGGTGGATGCGGGCAAGCTCGCCACGGTGGTAGGCAACCTGCTGTCCAACGCCATCCGTTTCTCGCCCCGCCGCGGCACCATCGTGCTGCGCGTGGCGCGGCAGGGCGGCCAGGTGCATATCGAGGTCCAGGACCAGGGCCCCGGCGTGGCCGAGGCAGACCGCGCGCGCATCTTCGAACCGTTCTACCGCGGCCAGCGCCAACCCAGCGATGCCGCGCGCGGCACCGGCATCGGCCTGTCCATCGTGCAGGAGTACATTGCAGCGCACGGCGGCACGATCGAGCTTCTGCCCGACAGCACCGGCGCTCATTTTCGTATCGAATTACCCCATGTCCTTTGAACGTTTCCCCCTGCGCCGACTGATGTCCGCCGGCGCCCTGGGTGCCGCGGCGCTGCTGGCCGCCTGCACCACGCCCATCCCGCGCCCGGCCCCTGAACCCGTACCCGCTCCCACCGCAGGGGCTCCCATCTGCACGCCCTCGGATTCCGAATCGGCCGCCCGTGCCGCCGCGGAGGAAGCGCGCACCGAGGCCCCCGGCACCAGCAGTACGCTGCCGCCGCCGGAAGGCAATGTGGCCCTGCTCGCCTACGCAGACCGCGTCCGGGCCATGGCTCCGGCCGAACTGGCCCAGGAAATCTCACGGCTGAACGACCTGCAGGACGCACGGCGCGTCCCATTCCAGGACATGCAGCTGGTGGTGGCGCTGGGACAGACACGCGCACCGCAAGACACGCTGCGCGCGCAGGCGCTGCTGCAGCGCCTGCTCGCACAACAGAGCGACGAGGCACGCCGCCTGCAGCCGCTGGCCCGCCTGATCTTTGCCCGCTACGGCGAACAGCGCCGGCTCGAGGACATGATCGACCGGCAGAGCCAGCAGTTGCGCGACAACCAGCGCCGCATCGACCTGCTCAATGAGCGCCTGGAAGCCGTGCGCGCCATCGAACGCAGCCTGACCCGGCCCGGAGCGGCTGGCAGCGCGGCCACACCGCGGGCCACGCCCTGAGGACATGTCCATGAGCCGCTCCGCCGCCTCCCCGACTCCCAGCGGCCCCCGCATCCTGGTGGTGGACGATGACGCGGACATGCTGCGCCTGCTGTCCATGCGGCTCAATGCCGCGGGCTACCGCGTGACGGCCGTCAGCTCGGCGGAATCCGCGCTGACCCAGCTCGAGTTCGAGCATCCGCAGCTGGTGCTGTCCGACGTGCGCCTGCCCGGCAAGGACGGACTGGCGCTGTTCGACACCATCCGGGCGCGCCACCCCGCATTGCCGGTGATCCTGCTCACGGCGCACGGCACCATTCCCGATGCGGTCGAGGCCACAGCGCGCGGCGTCTTCAGCTACCTGACCAAGCCCTTCGATGGCAAGGAGCTTCTGGACAAGATCGGACAGGCACTGACCCTCAGCGCACCGCCTGTGCAGACGGCACAGACGGACGAGGCCTGGCGCTCGGAAATCATCAGCCGCTCCAGCCGCATGGCCGAGGTGCTGGCCGAGGCGCGCATGATCGCGCAGTCCGACGCCTCGGTGCTGCTGCGCGGCGACAGCGGCGCCGGCAAGGAAATGCTGGCGCGCGCCATCCACCGCGCCAGCCCGCGCGCGAAGAAGCCCTTCGTGGCAGTGAACTGCGGCGCCATTCCCGAAGCATTGCTGGAGTCCGAGCTGTTCGGCCACATGAAGGGCGCCTTCACCGACGCCACCAGCAACCACAAGGGCCTGTTCCAGGCGGCCGACGGCGGCAGCCTGCTGCTCGACGAAATCGGCGACATGCCGCCTGCGTTGCAGGTCAAGCTGCTGCGTGTGCTACAGGAGCGCGCGGTGCGCCCCGTCGGGTCGAGCCAGTCCATTCCCGTGGACGTGCGCATCCTGTCGGCCACCCACCGCGACCTGGACGCCGCCATGCAGGCCGGCCAGTTCCGCGAAGATCTCTATTACCGCCTGAACGTGGTCACGCTGACGCTGCCGACGCTCGGAGAGCGGCGCGAGGACATCGCACTGCTGGCCAATCACTTCCTGCAGAAGCTGGCGGGCAAGTACGGCAAGCGGCTGTCGGGCTTCGCGCCGGAGGCGCTGAAGGCACTGACCACCGCCGCCTGGCCGGGCAATGTGCGCCAGCTCTACAACGTGGTCGAACAGGTCTCCGCGCTTTCCACGACACCGCTGGTCCCCCTGGCGCTGGTGCAGCGGGCACTGCGCGCGCCCTCGATCGAGGTGCTGAACTACGCCGACGCCAAGCAGCGCTTCGAACGCGACTACCTGGTCGGCCTGCTGAAATTGACCGACGGCAACGTTGCCGACGCCGCACGCCTGGCGGACCGGAATCGCACCGAGTTCTACAGGCTGCTGCAAAAGCACGCACTCACCCCAGGCCACTTCAAGGGTGACGGCCCTTCCCCTGGCGCAGAGCCTGTCGCTGAAGTACGACGCCCCTAAGCCCTTGATTTAAAAAGGAATCGCCCCTGCAGCACTGCACCCTGTCGCTGCATGGCGACAAATCATGGGGATTTGCCGGTCCAAAGCAATAAATACCTTCCAATCAACATCAATAAGTCTTAGCAACTTATTGATTTTTAAGTAGAAAATAAACCTGGCATGGGGTTTGCACTGATAGGTCATGTGCAGCCCCCTGAGCTACCTCCACCTCGGTGTCCGAGGTGTCATAGGGTCCGCTGCTTTCACGACCAAGGCATCGACCAGAGAGTGACACCCATGGACCATCTATCGACTGTCGAGACCAAGCGCGTAACGGCATTGCCCGTCCCGACACCCCCGGCTCCTTCACGCCGCAGCACGCTGCGCGAGGAGCGGCACCCCAATTCCGTCACGGCACCTCCCGTCAACCGCGGGGCCATGGTGCCGGCTCCCTGGCGCGGTTTCTGGAACAGCATCGGTACGGCCCTGCTGATGACGCTGACTGGCCGCTCGCATGAAGTGCAGACGCCACTGGAGGCCGAACGCATGGCCCCCGAAGCCTGGCAGATCGCAGCGTCGCGTCGCCGCGGCGTCTTCATGCTCATCACGGTACTGACCACCGCCATTGCCACGGCACTGTTCGCGGGCGTACAGCCTCATTACGACAGCGCGTTGCTGCAGTACGGCCAGATTGCGCTGTTCGCGCTGCTGTCGGCCTGGATCGTGACCGGCTTCACCACTGCGCTGATGGGCTTCTGGGTCAGCCTGCGCGGGGACAGGCACACCATTTCCGCCCTGGAAGTGCGCGACCACGCGATGAACCCCGATGCGCGGACCGCGATCATCATGCCGATCTGCAACGAGGACGTCGCCACCGTGTTCGCAGGCCTGCGCGCCACCTGCGAATCCGTGGCCGCCACCGGCAATGCCCGCGTGTTCGACGTGTTCGTGCTGTCCGACAGCTACAACCCCGAGATCGCCGCCGCAGAGCGCGCCGCCTGGGAAGACCTGCGCGCCGCGCTGGCCGCCAACCCGGAGCAGCCGCAGGTCGAGGTCTACTACCGCCTGCGCACCCGCCGCAGCCACCGCAAGGCCGGCAACGTCGCCGACTTCTGCCGCCGCTGGGGCAAGGATTACCGCTACATGGTGGTGCTGGACGCCGACAGCGTGATGAGCGGGGACTGCCTGTCCAGCATGGTCAAGCTGATGGAAGCCCACCCCAAGGCCGGCATCATCCAGACCGCCACCCAGTCCATCGGGCACGTCACCCTGCACGCCCGTTCGCAGCAGTTTGCATCGCGCATGACCGGCCGCCTGTTCACGCTGGGCATGCAGTTCTGGCAACTGGGCGAGTCCCACTACTGGGGCCACAACGCGATCATCCGCGTCGCTCCCTTCATGGAGCACTGCGCGCTGGCCCCGATCAAGGGCACTGGCGGCATGTCGGGCGGCATCATGTCCCACGACTTTGTAGAGGCAGCGCTGATGCGCCGCGCCGGCTACCAGGTGTGGCTGGTGTCCGACCTGGTCGGCAGCTACGAGCAGCAACCGCCGGACCTCCTGTCGGAACTGCAGCGTGACCGCCGCTGGTGCCAGGGCAACCTGCAGAACGCCCGCCTGATGGCCGAGCCCGGCCTGCACCCGGTACACCGCGCCATGTTCGTGACCGGCGCCCTGTCCTATGTGTCCGCCCCGCTGTGGCTGGCCTTCCTGACCCTGGGTACCGCCCTGTGGCTGTCCGGCAGCAATGCCGCCGCGGCTGCCACCAGCGTGCTGCCGTCCGAACTGATGGGCTTGTGGGCCTTCACCGTGAGCGTGCTGTTCCTGCCGCGCGTGCTGGGCATCGTGGCGGTGCTGATGAAGCAGGAGCAACGCTTCTTCGGCGGCACCTGGGGCCTGCTCAAGAGCTCGGTGCTGGAGAGCGCGCTGGCCCTGCTGCAGTCGCCGGTGCGCATGCTGGCCCACTCGCTGTTCGTGCTGGTGGCCATCACCGGGCTGAAGCTGGAGTGGAAGTCCCCCCCGCGGGAAGCGCTGGCCCTGAGCTGGCGCGCCGCAGCCTCCAGCCTGGCGCCGATGACCGGGGTCATCGCGCTGCTGGCCATTGGTGTGGCGGCCATCGATGCCGGCGCTCTGGTATGGCTGCTGCCGGTGGGCCTGCCGCTGCTGCTGGCGATCCCCACCAGCGTGCTGACCAGCCAGATCGAGCTGGGCTCCATGATGCGCAGTCGCGGCTTCCTGCTGATTCCGGAAGAGCGCTGGTCGCCCGCCGTGCTGCGCCGTGCCCGGCTGCACGCCAACCGGTTGGCGCGGCCCCGGCTGTCGGCACAGGTGGCTGCGGCAGCCTGACCACACCACGGTCAGTTTTTCCCGGCTTTTGCCGGATGCAAGAAAGCCGGCAATGCCGGCTTTTTTCTTGAAGGGCAGGCTCTATCCTGCACTGTCGGGGTGGCTACGCCTCTTCACTGCGCACAAACGACTCCAGGCCCTTGACCATGCGCGCCAGTTGCGGGCCGATCTCCTGCTCCAGCAACTCGCGCGGGAAATTGCTGGCCGAGCCACCGGCGTTGAAGGTGATCACGCGGCCATCGGGCTGCCGGATGGCGGCTCCGACCCCGCTGATGTCACTCTGCCAGTCGCGCACGACCACAGTGAAACCGCGCTCGCGCCAATGTGCGAAGGATTGCTCGATTGCCGCACGCGCCTGGGGCCAGTGCTCGCCCTGGGCCTGGCGGATCTCGGCCAATAGGCGGTCGCGCTCCTTGACCTCCATCACGGCCAGCAGCGCATGGCCCATGGCGGTGGCCGCGATCGGAATGCGCGAGCCGATATCCAGGCCCAGCGAGAGCGGCGCGCCGGAGCGGCAGTTCTCCACATACAGCACCGACAGTGCATTGCGGATGCCAAGCGACACCGAGATCTCGTAGCGATCCGCCAGGTCTTGCATGTACGGCCGCGCAATGCGCCGCAGCTTGAGGTTGGAGACCATGGTAATGCCCAGCGTCGCCAGGCTGTCGCCCAGCGCGTACTTGCCGCTCTCGCGCGAGTGGCGCAGGTAGCCCAGCACGCACAAGGTGTAGGCCAGCCGCGCGATGGTGGGCTTGGGCAGGCCGGTGCGCTGCGACATCTCGGTGCTGGTCAGCCACTTTTCGTCGACGCTGAAACACGCCAGCAACTCCAAGCCGCGCGCCAGCGCCGTGACAAAACGCCGGCTGTTGGCGCCTTCTTCGAAATCGATGTGTTTGGTACGCCCCAACTGCACCCCCATTTAATTTCTCTGTGCGGAATTATATTTTCATGCAGCGGTCTCAATTTGTTATGGATTTCCCTATTAATGGGAGTAATTCGCCAATAGATACTGCGCTTCCCAGATTATTTTGCGTATTAATAATTCTGCTTGGCGGAATTTTCTGGCGAATTCCCACCACCGAGGAGTACAAAAAATGAGACAAACAGCTTTTGCCCGCCGTACGGCCACGCTTCTTTCCGCGCTGGGTGCCCTGGCGCTTGCGGGATGCGGCGGCAGCGACGCCGTCGCACCTGAAGAACTCCGCGCCCAGGACAGCCGTCAGTTCAATGTCGATCCGGCCAAGTTGCCCTTCGCCGCCGTGGCGGACGCACCCGAAACCGACCGCTGGTGGGGCGTACAGAATGGCGCCGGCTACCGCGTGGAAGTGCCCAAGAACTGGAACGGCATGCTGGTGATGTATGCGCATGGCTACGGGGGTACCGGCGCCACGTTGAGCGTCAGCGATCCGAGCATCCGCGCACATCTGGTACGGCAGGGTTATGCATGGGCCGCCTCCAGTTTCTCCAAGAACTACTACGACGTACGCGCAGGCGTCGAGGACACGAATGCGCTGGCGCTCGCCTTCCAGAGCATCGCCGCGCGCAACGGGCGCGTGCTGGCAGCGCCGAGCAAGACCTACATCATCGGCACGTCGATGGGCGGGCACGTCGCAGCCGCCGCCGTCGATGCAGAAGCGAAGGAGACGGCCAATAACCAGGTGCGATACCACGGCGCCGTTCCCATGTGCGGCGTGCTGGGAGACATCGAGCTCTACAACTACTTCGGCGCCTCGCAGATCGCCGCACAGCAGTTGGTCGGCAAGCCTGCCACGGCCTGGCCGGTCGCCAACTGGGCGGACATCGCGCCGCAAGTGACCGGCGCCTTGTTCAAGACCTTCCCCAGCGAGACCACGCCGCTGGGCGACCGCTACAAGGAGATCGTCAAGCAGCTCACGGGCGGCGAGCGGCCGATGTTCAACGAGGGCTTTGCCGGCAGCATGAACGCTACCGTCTGGGGCACCTTCGGCCGCGACGGCACGATCAACGGCATCCTGAACCGCGACGGCTACAACACCACCGGCGTCGTCTACCAGTTCGACAACAACCCCGCGCTGACCGCCGAAGAACAGGCCTTCAACCAGGCGGCGTACCGGCTGCGTCCCGATCCCGAGGCCAACCGGCTGCGCCGCGATGGCTTGCGCTGGTTCCCCAAGACAAATGCGCGCATCGACGTACCCGTGGTAACCATCCACACACTGGGCGACGTCTACGTGCCTTTCAGCATGGAGCAGATCTACAAGCGCCGCGCCAATGCGCTGGGCACGGACAAGTGGCTGGTGCAGCGCGCAATCCGTGGTGTCAGCCATTGCGACTTCACGCAGGATGAACAGACCCAGGCCTTCGACGCCATGGTCGCCTGGGAGCAGAAGGGCATCAAGCCGGCAGGCGACGAGGTGCTCGACCCCGCCACAGTGGCCCATCCCAACTACGGCTGCAAGTTTTCTTCCGCCTCCCGCAAACCCAACAGCTGCCCCGCAAGCTGATGGCGCCAGAAGCGCCCGCCCCCCACTCAATGGAGACCACCGATGAGCTTCCGACCACTGACGCGCCGCACCCTTCCCTCTTTTCTGCTCGCCGCCGGCCTGGCTGTTGCGCCAGCGATGGCCCGGGCCGACCAGTTCCCCAGCCGAGCGATCAAGATACTGATCGGCTTCACGGCCGGAGGCTCCACCGACGTGCCGTTCCGGGTGCTGGCCGACAACGCCTCCAAGATCCTTGGCCAACCCGTCATCATCGAGAACAAGCCCGGTGCGGGCGGCGTACTGCCGGCGCAGATGCTGCAGAGCGCCGCGCCAGATGGCTACACCCTCGCGCAGATTCCGCTGCCTGTGTTCCGGCTGCCATTCACGCAGAATATCAATTGGGATCCGGCGACTGATCTGCAGTATGTGATCAACCTGGCTGGCTACTCCTTCGGCCTCGTGGTGCCGGCGGATTCGCCGATCAAAAGCATGGAGGACTACATTGCCTACGCCCGGGCCAACCCCGGCAAGCTGAGCTACGGCACACCCGGCGTGCTGACGACGCTGCACCTGACGATGGAGAACATCGCGCTGCGGTCTGGCGTCACACTGAACCACATTCCCTACAAGGGAAATTCAGAGTCGCTGCAGGCCGTGCTCGGCGGCCACGTGATGTCGGTCGCCGATACGCCGGGCTGGGGGCCGTCGGTGGAACAGGGCAAGCTGCGCCTGCTGTCGACCTGGGGCGACCGGCGCTCGAGCAAGTTCCCCAACGCCCCCACGCTGAAGGAGGTTGGCATCAACCTTGTGCAGACTTCACCGTTCGGCCTGGCCGTGCCCAAGAACACGGACCCGAAGGTCGTCCAGGCGCTGCACGACGCGTTCAAGAAAGCAATGGAGATGCCCAACTACCGCGAATCGCTGGCCAGGTTCGACATGGAGCCGTACTACATGGGTGGCGAGACCTACCGCCAGTACGCCGTCGACACGATGAAGACCGAGAAAGCCATCATCGAGAAGCTGGGCCTTGGCAAGTAGCCGGCCCGGGACGCAGCGAGCCCGCAACCCCGTCGGCAACCAGCCCAACGGGTCTTTGTCCGGAGTCTGCGGCGCTCGCGATCCCACGGAGATCGCAAACACATCCTGAAGATCAGAAGGGCAGCTTCCCCCCGCCCATGCCGGGCAGCCCCTTCATGCCCCCCATTCGCTTCATCATCTTCATCAGCCCGCCGCCCTTCATCTTTTTCATCATCGTCTGCATCTGCTCAAACTCGTTCAGCAGACGATTCACTTCCTGCACCTGAACGCCCGCGCCCGCGGCAATCCGGCGCTTGCGGGTGGCCTTGAGCAGGTCCGGCTTGCGGCGCTCCAGCGGGGTCATGCTCTGGATGATGCCTTCCTTGCGGCGGATGTCGCGCTCGGCCTTGTCCATGTCGACCTGGCCGGCCTTGGCCGACAGCTGGCTCGGCAGCTTGTCCATCAAGCTGGAAAGGCCGCCCATCTGTTTCATCTGCTGCAGCTGGCCCAGGAAGTCATTCAGGTCGAAGCCATCGCCGCTCTTGACTTTCGCGGCCAGCTTCTGCGCAGCTTCCATGTCGACGCCGGCGGTAACCTGCTCGACCAGCGCCACGATGTCGCCCATGCCCAGGATGCGGCCCGCATGGCGCTCGGCATCGAACACTTCCAACCCGTCGATCTTCTCGCTGACGCCCGCGAACTTGATCGGCGCGCCGGTGATCTGCCGCACCGACAGCGCCGCGCCACCGCGCGAGTCGCCATCGAGCTTGGTCAGCACGATGCCGGTCAGCGGCAGCGCCTCCTTGAAGGCCTTGGCCGTGTTGATGGCGTCCTGGCCCTGCATGGCGTCGACGACGAACAGCGTCTCCACCGGCTTGAGGAAGCCGTGCAGCTCCTGGATCTCGCGCATCAGCACTTCGTCGATCGCCAGGCGGCCGGCCGTATCCACCAGCAGCACGTCGAAGAAATGGCGCTTGGCATAGTCCAGCGCCGCCTGGGCGATCTCCAGGGGCTTCTGCTCGGGAGTACTCGGGAACCACTCGGCGCCCGCCTGCCCGGTCACGGTCTTGAGCTGCTCGATGGCGGCCGGGCGGTAGACGTCGCCCGACACGGTCAGTACCTTCTTCTTGCGCTTCTCGATCAGGTGCTTGGCCAGCTTGGCGGTAGTGGTGGTCTTGCCCGCGCCCTGCAGGCCGGCCATCAGGATCACCGCCGGCGGCTGGGCCGCCAGATTGATGTCGGAGATGCCCTCGCCCATCGTGGCCGCGAGCTCGCGGTTGACGATACCCACCAGCGCCTGGCCCGGTTTGAGCGAACCCATCACTTCCTGGCCCAGCGCCTTGTCCTTCACCCGGGCAATGAAATCCCGCACCACCGGCAGGGCCACGTCCGCTTCGAGCAGCGCCATGCGTACCTCGCGCAGCATGTCCTGCACGTTGGATTCGGTGATGCGGGCCTGGCCACGCATTTCCTTGACGAGGCGGGAGAGTTTGTCGGTAAGTGCGGAAGCCATGGTCGGAGGTTCGTCGCGTGACGTAGGAGAAAACGGGGCCGCCAGGGCGCATGCGGCCGGCGGGCGGTGCGCAGGACGGCGCGGGAAATGGCAGGGGAACGCCACTAAACTTGCGCCATGATTTTACCCAGTGCGTCTCCGGTCAGCCTCGTGCTGGGTCTTGCGGCCGCCGTCGCCTACGCCCTGCCAGCCCTTTTCTCACAGCGCATGCCGGAGACCGCCAGCAGAATCGCGTTGATCGCGGCATGGCTCCTGCATGCCGTGGTGCTGGCCTGGACCCTGCTCGCCGAGCAGCCGCGCTTCGGTTTCGCACCGGCCCTGTCGATTACCGCCTGGCTGGTCCTGACCGTCTACGCGGTGGAGAGCCGCCTGTTCCCGCAAATGCGCGCCCGCTGGGCCTTGTCGGGCCTGGGTGCTCTCGCCGTGCTGCTGGCGCTCGCCTTTCCCGGCACGCCGCTGCACGTGGAAAGCTCCCCCTGGCTGCCGCTGCATCTGGCACTGGGCATTGCCTCCTATGGTCTCTTTGCGGCGGCTTTGATCCATGCATGGCTCATGACCCGGGCAGAAAAGCAGATGCGCCAGGCAACAGAGCCCCAGAGCGGCATGCCGCTGCTGACGCTGGAACGCCTGACCTTCCGCTTCGTAACGGCGGGCTTCGTGCTGCTCACGGCAACGCTGGCCGCCGGCCTGTTCTTCGGCGAAACGCTGTACGGCCGCGCCTGGCGCTGGGACCACAAGGCCGTGTTCTCCGTACTGTCCTGGCTGACGTTCGCCGTGCTGCTGCTGGGACGCGCACGCTTTGGCTGGCGGGGACGCACGGCGCTGCGCTGGCTCTACATCGGTTCGGCCCTCCTGCTGCTTGCCTACGTCGGCTCGCGCTTCGTGCTGGAAGTCGTGCTGGGGCGCAGCGTATGAAGCTGCTCGTTGTGCTGGCGGCCGTAGGCCTGCTGCTCTGGCTGCTGCGCAGCGGCAGGGAACGCAGGGAAGCGAAGCCGCCAGGCAAGACCAGCCCCCGACCGCCACGCCTTGCGAAGCCAGAAGACATGGTGCGCTGCGACGCGTGCGGGCTGCACCTGCCACGCAGTGACGCGCTGGTCACGCCCCATGGCATCTTCTGCTGCGCAGACCACCAGCGAGCCGGGCGGGCACCTCCCGGCCCCTAGGATGAAACACCGCCCCCCTCTGCGCGCTGCGCGTTGCGCACACCGCCCTTCTGCCGCGCGCAGGGGCGCGCCGCGGGTTGCGCACCACGCCATGGATCACTGAGACGATGGCCTCCACCAGCGCCCGGTTCGACGTTCTCGACACCAGCTTCGCACGCATCTGGCGTGGCTTTGCCACCGCCCGTCTGATGGTGGCAGTGGCCCTGTTGTTGCTGCAGGGACTGATCCAGGTGCTCGGGCAAACCCACAGCACACCGTTCCTGCTGGTCTGCATGGCCTATCTGGTCGCCACGCTGGCCATAAGCCTGGGCGTAGCCCGGCCGCATGCCAGTACCCTGCAGCTCGGCAGGCGGTGGTTGCCCACCATCGGGGTGGATCTGCTGGCCTACTCCGCGATGCAGGTACTGCAGTCCGGCGGCATGAACTACACGCCGCTGCTGGGCCTGCCGGTGCTGATGGCCGCCGTGCTGGGATCACGCAGGACAGCCCTCGGCACCGCCGCCGGCGTCACGCTGCTGCTGCTGGCAGACGCCACCTGGCTCTGGCTGGACGCCTCGGCCGGCGCCGCGCCGCGCCTCCTGCAGGCGGGCCTGACCGGCATCGGCTACTTTGCCGTTGCCTTCCTGGTACAGCCGCTGGCCGCGCGCCTGGCACGCGAGCAGGAGGTGGCCCGGCGCAGCCAGATGGCGGCAGCCGTGCAGGCACAGGTCAATGAACTGGTCATCGAGACCCTGACCGACGGTGTGCTGGTGGTCGATGGTGCAGGCTGGGTCCGCGCTGCCAACCCGGCGGCACGGGTGCTGCTGGACGCCGGCCGTGTCGCGCCTCCTTTCTCGCTGGCGGCGGACGCCACCTGGCAGCCGCTGGTCGAGCTCTCGCGCCGCACGGTGGCGGACGGCAGTCGCCAGGCGGCCGATATCGCATTGCAGCATCCCGAACGCGCGCCGCGGCGCCTGCATGTACGTACCCGCCTCACGCCGCTGCGCGAGCAGCACGCCGAGACGCTGTGTGTCATGTTCCTGCAAGACCTGCGCGACACCGAGGCCCGCCTGCATACCGACAGGCTGGCGGCCATGGGACGCATGTCCGCCGCTGTCGCCCATGAAATCCGCAACCCGCTGGCGGCCATTGCCCAGGCCAACGCCCTGCTGGATGAGGACCTGCACGACCCCGCCCACAAGCAGTTGACGCTGCTGGTGCGGCAAAACGCACAGCGTCTGGCCAAGATCGCCGAGGAAGTGCTCGACGTCTCGCGGGCACAGCACCAGCTCGACTTCACCGGCAGCATCGCCATTCCGCTCGACGACACCGTGCGCACCGCCTGCAGCGACTGGCACCGGCACGGTGGCAAGGGCTGCGGACTGCAGGTCATGCCCCAGGCCGGCGATGGCGTGCGCGTGGAATTCGATCCCGACCACCTGCGCCGCATCCTGGTCAATCTGCTGGACAACGCCCTGCGCTACATCGGGCCCGACCCCGATGCCCTGCAGATCCGCACCTGGACCGCTGCAGGTGGGCAGGCCCTGCTGGAGGTCTGGAGCGATGGCGCCCCATTGGAGCCGCAGGTGGAGCAGCGTCTGTTCGAGCCCTTCTTCTCCTCGGAGAGCCGCTCCAGCGGCCTGGGCCTCTATATATGCCGCGAACTGTGCGAACGCCACGGTGCCGGCATCGCCTACCGCCGGATGTCCCGCCCCACCGCCTCCGGGCCGGTGGACGGCAATGCCTTCACCATTGCATTCCGCCACCCGCATCCAGCCGCGGCCAATTCGCTCTTTGACACAATAGTCGTGTGAGCTCCATTCCACGCCCTTCCGCCGCCGACAGCACCATCCTGGTCATTGACGACGAGCCCGACCTGCGCACGCTGTACGAGCTGACGCTGCTGCGCGAAGGCTACCGCGTGGAGGCGGCCGCCAGCCTGCTGGAGGCACGGGAGCAATTGCAGCGCCGCCGCTTCGATGCCGTGATCTCGGACATGCGCCTGCCCGACGGTTCCGGACTGGAGGTGCTGCAACTGCTGCGCAACCTGCAGCGCCCCGAGCGCTGCGTGGTCATTACCGCCTATGGCTCTGCCGAGAACGCGGTCGAGGCCCTCAAGGCCGGCGCATTCGACTACCTGACCAAGCCCGTCGACCTCAAGCAGTTCCGCGCCGTGGTTACTGCGGCCGTGCAGACCGCCGGCGCAAACAGTGCCCTGCCGCCCGCGCGCAATCCGCCCGCCGAAGCCGCCAGCCCCACCGGTGCCGAGGCGGCCCTGGGCCGCCTGGTCGGCGACTCCCCTTCCATGCAGCTGGTCAAGCAGCGCATCGTGAAAGTCGCCCGCAGCATGGCGCCCGTGCTGGTGCGTGGCGAGTCGGGCACCGGCAAGGAGCTGGTGGCGCGTGCGCTGCATGCCTGCAGCCACCGAACGACCGGCCCCATGGTCGCCGTCAATTGCGGAGCCATCCCGGAGAATCTGCTGGAGGCCGAGTTCTTTGGAGCCCGCAAAGGCTCCTATACCGGCTCGCTGCAGGACCGGGAGGGCTATTTCCAGGCGGCGCATGGCGGCACCCTGTTTCTCGACGAGATCGGCGACCTGCCCCTGGCCATGCAATCCAAGCTGCTGCGCGCCATTCAGGAGCGCAGCGTGCGCCCGATCGGCTCCACCCAGGAAGAGCCGGTGGATGTGCGCATCGTCAGCGCCACGCACCGCGACCTGGCATCCGACGTGCGCGAAGGCCGCTTCCGACAGGATCTCTTTTACCGCCTGAACGTGATCGAGATCGTGGTCCCGCCCCTGCGCGAGCGCCGCAGCGACCTGCCCGCCCTCTGCGCTGCCCTGCTCTCGCGCATCGCCCAGGAGTCGGGGCTGCCAGTCCCCGCGCTGTCACCGGCGGCCCAGGCGCAACTTGCGCAGTTGCCCCTCGGCGGCAATGTGCGCGAACTGGAGAACCTCCTGCACCGGGCAGTGGCCTTGAGCGAGGGCGAAGTCTTGCAGATCGATACCGAACACAGCCGGGAAGGTGCTGCCTCCGCCAGCGCCAGCGGGCCTGTAGCGCCTCCTGCCAGCGAGGCAGGCGACTTGCAGGCGGCGCCGATGCCGCAGGATCTGCAGGCCTACCTGGATGCACGGGAGCGCGAAATCCTGGTCCGCGCATTGCACGAGAACGGCTTCAACCGCACCGCGACAGCCGCGCGGCTGGGCATCAGCCTGCGGCAGATCCGCTACCGCATCGCCAGGCTGCGCATCGTCGCGCCGCAGGATGCGCAGGACGACGATGGCAGCGACGCCGATGCCCGTTGATCCTGCCAAGCCCTGGGATGCCGGCTGGTGGCGTGGGGCCCAACCGCTGCCGTCGCCCAACTTCAGCCGGCGACCAGATGCCGCGCGGGTGGACCTGATCGTGGTGCACTCGATCAGCCTGCCTCCCGGCGTGTACGGCGGCGACGAGGTGTTCCGGCTTTTCACCAATACCCTGGACTGGGACGCACATCCCTACTTCGGCACGATCCGCGGCCTGGAGGTATCGAGCCATTTCTATATCCGCCGCGACGGCACGCTGTGGCAGTTCGTGGATTGCGACCAGCGGGCCTGGCATGCGGGCCGCTCCTTCTACCGCGGCCGGATGGAATGCAATGATGATTCGATAGGCGTGGAACTGGAAGGACTCGAGGGAGACCTGTTCGAACCTGCCCAGTACGATAGCCTGGCGGCCGTATGCCGGGCACTGCGAGAACGCTATCCGATCGCCCACGTGGCCGGCCATTCGCACGTGGCCCCCGGCCGCAAGCAGGACCCCGGCGCCGGCTTCGATTGGGCGCGGCTGCAACACCAGCTTTCCTGGCCCGGCTCATTTTTTCCGGCCGCCGTCGGAGACAATACCCGGCCGCCGCATGCTGCGTCCGCACCAGGAATCAACCATCCCTGAGCCCGCAAACGCAGCCGGCACGGGCACCGGCGCGACAAAAGCATCGAAGTGCCGCGTCAACGCTGGCTGCAGCCTGCGGTCTTCAGCATCGATGCGGTCTGCCACGGCATCCCGCGCCAGGCCGCCGAACGCGATTTCCAGAACCCTTCAAACCACAAGACTTATTACGAGCGATTACACTCAACAACGCTACCTGTAGCGTGTTGAAAACCCTGCACACCCTATATATAGTGTGTAGCGGCCACTCCCTGACCCGCCGGATTTTTTCTGTTGGAGGCCTCGGCCTCCTCTCTTTCTTTGCTCCCAATTCAACCGCAAGAGGACGCCATGCAGTCTGCTGCCCTGAATACTCCAGTTCCCTCCATTGCCCGCCACCCCCTCGCCGCCGACGCCCAGCCGGCAGCCCCCAGCATCACTCCCTCGACGCTGGCCCACTATCAGATCATCCGCCGCAACGGCGCGGTCGTCCCCTTCGAGCCCCAGAAGATCGCGGTGGCCATGATGAAGGCCTTCCTGGCAGTGCATGGTGCCCAGGGCGCCGCATCCGCGAGCGTGCGCGAAACCGTGGACGGCCTGACCCAGGCCGTGGTCCGGGCGCTGCTGCGTTCGCGTCCGGGCGGCGGCACCTTCCACATCGAGGACGTGCAAGACCAGGTCGAGCTGGGCCTGATGCGCGGCGGCCACCATGAAGTGGCACGTGCCTACGTGCTGTACCGCGAGCGCCATGCGCAGGAACGTGCACGCCAGCAGGAAGATGCCACGCCGGCCGCCCCCCTGCTGCACGTCACCGACGGCGATCAGCGCTTTGTGCTGGATACCAGCCGGCTGCGCACCCTGATCGAAGCCGCCTGCGAAGGCCTGGGCGCCGATGTCAAGGCCGAGCCCATCGTCGCAGAAACCATGCGCAACCTCTACGACGGCGTGCCGGTCGACGAGGTCTACAAGGCGTCGATCCTTGCCGCACGCACCTTGATCGAGAAGGATCCGGACTACACCTACGCCACCGCGCGCCTGCTGCTGCACACCATTGCCAAGGAAGTCCTGGGCAAGGACGTGGCCCAGGGCGACATGGCGGCCGAGTACCTGGACTATTTCCCGGCCTTCATCCAGAAGGGCGTGGACAACGAACTCCTCGACCCGGAACTGCTCACCTACGACCTGCCGCGCCTGGCAAGCGCCCTGAAGGCCGAGCGCGACCTGCGCTTCGACTACCTGGGCCTGCAGACGCTGTTCGACCGCTACTTCCTGCACGTGCGCAAGACCCGCATCGAGCTGCCGCAGGCCTTCTTCATGCGCGTATCCATGGGCCTGGCACTCAAGGAAAAGGACCGCGAGGCGCGCGCCATCGAGTTCTACGAAGTGCTGTCGTCCTTCGACTTCATGTCGAGCACGCCCACGCTCTTCAACAGCGGCACGCTGCGCTCGCAGCTCTCGTCCTGCTACCTGACCACAGTGCCCGACGACCTGGACGGCATCTACGAGTCGATCAAGGAAAACGCCCTTCTGTCGAAATTTGCCGGCGGCCTGGGCAATGACTGGACCCGCGTACGCGCCCTGGGCAGCCACATCAAGGGCACCAACGGCGAATCCCAGGGCGTGGTGCCCTTCCTGAAGGTCGTCAACGACACCGCCGTGGCGGTGAACCAGGGCGGCAAGCGCAAGGGCGCTGTCTGCACCTACCTCGAATCCTGGCATCTGGACCTGGAAGAGTTCCTGGAACTGCGCAAGAACACCGGCGACGATCGTCGCCGCACGCACGACATGAACACGGCGAACTGGATT
>Ga0116227_10003849_pt1 | contig 32963 bp, 21 predicted proteins | sample S1TSphgellanicum_FD_89693 | JGI IMG/M metagenome (GOLD analysis project Ga0116227, IMG submission 89693) | Host-associated microbial communities from peat moss isolated from Minnesota, USA - S1T2_Fb - Sphagnum magellanicum MG | ecosystem: Host-associated > Plants > Peat moss > Unclassified... | reverse complement strand
CAACAGGAGGTGAGAAGTTAGAGAGATACGTCGTAAGTGCTTCCAGAATCGACACGTGCGATTGAAAGTGAACAGGCGAATTCGGCCTGCAGGCTGCAATCATGAAGTAATCATCCTTGGAAAACCGTTATGCTAGTATTTAAACTGGCCATCCAAATACTTACGCCAGATTCTTCTTCTTCTGCTGTTGTTGTTGGGTGTTGAGATCTACGCCACTTAGGTCGTTGCCAGAATCATCACAGTTGTCTCTCCCCATCTCCTGCCTGACTGCCCCAGTGTCTGCCCCCTCTGTCTGCACGCTTGTTGTTGGTCGCCATTCACCTTCTCTCTCTCTCTCTCTCTCTCTCTCACGCTCCAAAATTTTCCTTTTGCGCCCAGAACGGATTTCCTTCCGTCCCACACAGTTGCAACGCAACGGAACGTCATTGCTGCTGCGGCTACTCCATAGAGAGCCCCACTTCTTCACCTAACTTTTGCACTGTCTGCATGCAAATCAATGGTTCCAGTTTTGTGATGAAACACATAACCCTAAACCCTAATTTCTAAAACCTTAGACCTTAAACCTTTATTTCTAAAACCCTAAACCCTGAACCCCTATTTCTAAAACCCTAAGTATTAGAGTTTGTTTGTTCACCATTTTCATTTTTCAACGAGTGTCTAGTGTCTACCCACCAAATGGGTTTTTTTCTCAACACCCCCAATTACCACCTAGCCTATATGACCTGTCTTTCGGTCTAAACCTTATTTCTAAAACCCAAAACCCTGAACCCTGATTTCTAATACCCTAAGTATTAGAGAGTTGGGTTGTCCACCATTTTCATTTTTCAACAAGTGTCTAGTGTCTACCCCACAAATGGGTTTTTTTCTCAACACCCCCAATTATCAGCTATATGACCTGTGAAGACAGGCTATTTGGGTTCAAAAGCAACCCATTGCAGAGTGCGACCATACAGAATGTTAGTACACCTTGATTAGGGCATACTAAGTTGCCAATTCCCTCTAATGCAGTCATTGAATCTCATCATAAGACATTTCTAACTATAAGTCAGTCTGCTTTCGATCACCCTATGTACCAAGGATCTTCAAATCATTTACTTGAACCATAAGATTGTATCATCTTTTGGTCTTTTTCAATCAGGTGAGAGGATGAAGTTTGGCCTACACAAACATGCCAAGATTGCCATTTTTACTTTACTTTTCTGTGGAGAGACCATTTGCACAGTCACATGCTAAATAATTTCAGCTCATATGGACGTCTTTTTATTATATATGCATGTTGCCAAATTGGAAAATTGGGTATAATTGGGTAAGTTGCCAATAGCTTTTCTAGTCATTGAGTATGTTATCAATATTTTTGGTAATAGCCATTGGTTATACATTGGCTATAGCATTTTAATTTAATTTAATTTTTTTGGTGTTTTGGGTTTTTATCATAAAAATGTTTAATGTTTCAGGATTGATAACCTACTGGACAATAACCAGGTCATCCAAATAGTTTATTAGATTTAAAAACTTCAATACCATGTGGTTAGGTTATTAACTAGTTGATCATGTGGTCTTGAGCAAGTTATATTAAACCTCCCCAATGTTGAACCCTAAATATTTACATTGTTTTCAATGACCAATTGACCTGATGATTATTATTGTAGTACTTGGGCAACTTCGGTATTATTTTTTTTGTTAATTTTGAAAAAAATTAACAATTCATCGCAAACTTCCCGTCACATGATTTCCATTATCAAATTGTGGGATGGGAAGTTTGTGGTGTTTATGCCAAAATGTTCAAAAAAGAAGAAGTTATAGTAACACTTGTAAACACCCAAATTCTAACTTTGACCTTGTTTAGGGAAACATGTTGAATGTGAACAATGTAACATCGCAGACATCATGAAGGCTTTGAAAACAACAGTGATTTTAATAGTTTTATTCTTTATTTTCAGAAATGTTCAAAATTAAAAATTGAAGTGTCAAATTAGAAATTTTTAATAATATTAATTATTGGGCACACAAATGCAAAAACTGCCCTGGTCCTAAAAGATTGTAAGAAGGTTGCCAGGAGTCAAATATATTTGATCTTGTCAAACGTGATGATGACAACGTATTTTGCTAATGATAGAAGGCCAATTTGAATATTGTTCTATTCAACATCAGAACACCTTTCATTCATTAGACATGACCACATGTTTTAAACTCCTTCCTCATTTGTGTCAAAACTTCTATACTTTGACAACATCATGAGCTTATCTTTTGCCATCACTTCTTATGTGCCAAATGCATTCTCCAATTGAGCACATATCCAAAAATTATTGCAACTAATGTGGCATATAAACCATTGACCATGCTAATCAAATGAATTGCTGCATCAATCGTTTTGTGATTGCTGAATGATAAACACTAAACCCTGAAGGGCTCTCATTGCACAAGTACGTCTGATTTGTTATTCTGTTGTTTCACATTTTCCCCCTTAAGTTGATACCAAAACATTAAACCCCTGCTCTAATCCAACCAAATATGCATGTAATTTGGGGCTTAACATATACGTGCTTGACCAGTGATTCTGAATTTTCCTTTCAGAAACTTTCATTTTGGTCAGAGGGAGTAGAGGAAAGTGTGAGACCTAAGGAAATACTGAAAGTATGTAATAACTACACGAACATTAAAAATAAACCAGCTACCTGGGTGAAGGCAATCTGTCGTCACAAATTAGGGTTAAGTTGTTATGCATTGATTATATGTGCATTCTGTTGCAATCTTCATTGACTCTCAATTTGACCCACAATGAACCTAAGACCTAAACTTAGCTTGTTTACATATAAGTCGTGACTTTTCTCTTCTTAGCAACAGACAACAAAGTTTTATGATGATAATTCTAAGCCCTAAAAATAATTCATGTCAACTTTGAGTGACCCAAATTGTAACTAGAAAAATTGTCACTAAAAGAAATATGGCCACATCTTTTATAGGTACAGTTCACTCCAGCCGTAGCCTACCCATCCTAATAACCACACTCAGGATATTCAAAAAAGAAGGGCTCCTTATAAGTGATGGTTTTTGGCCTTGCCTACCAAGGCAAAGATACTGTGTTTAGATTCATTATAGAGTATGGTAGCTTAATGGATTTTGGCCCCTAGGTAATAATAATAAGTCTATTTTTATATGAGAATTTTTGAAAGATGATATTTGGGCTTGTGATGAAACTTGAGATTAGTTATAATAGAGTTACGATATCTTGAAGGATTTTGGTTTCTTTTAGAGGATTTTTGGAAGACTATATTTTTGAATGGTGAAATATTTGAGTTTCCATGATTCTTCTTTTGCCTTAAGATACTTTTAAATGTAAATGGCAAGGCCAGAGTGTGACACACCCCTTGTTTCTCTCTTTTTGTTTTTTCCCTTTCTTAACAAGAAACAACAAAGATTTATGATGAAGAAGCTTTTGGAAGTATCTGTCAGGCAAGTTAACTAAGATTCTCAAGATGCCCACAAAAGATTAAATTTGCACTTTATGGATGTCTGTCCAAATTAGTTGAGAACCAAGCAAAAGGCAAACAACAGCCATGGGACCCAACACAAGAGTCCAAGCCTCCAAGGGTGGGCTTCATAACATATGAAGCTCCAAAACACTTCAATTTGCCACTCCTGATCATTGGTTCTTTTGGGGTGTTGTAGTTACTGCATCACTTCTCTTGTCAATCACTCTTAATCTTAGTGTTCAGCTGGCTGAGATTTGCCTCAGATCTCCAGTATCACGGATTATTCTGCAAGTGCTGGAAGGAGGGGAAGCATTTTGTGAACCCAAAAACTGATGTAGATTGTGTGCAGATTATGTCTCCCCACTAATTAATTATTATCAAATGTAGCAACCGTTTGTTGTTTTCTTGCATCATGTCTTCATTTTGGTTGATGGGTTTAGCAGGTAAATGGGTCTGCAAATAAATGTTTGATTTTTGCAGCCAGATATTTTGAATTATCTGAAATTCTTTAAAAATATTGCCAGAGATTTCACTCACAATTTGGGTTTTTGCATTTGCCTCATGCCAGGACTATATATCACTCAGGACAAAGAGATAACTCAGAATGACACACAAATCTCCATGTATTGTACAGTGGCAGAGGGCTTGTCCAGTAGGGTTCCTGGCGTGGTAAAAAAGTATGAAAGGGATGGGCTTTTGGTAGGTAGGCTGTAAGAGTTCCAACCATTGGAATTGTTGCAAGTAAAAGGATGGAGGGAAAAAAAAACTTCCCCTGCAAAAGGGTGGATCAAGCTTGCCTAAGTACAGCATACTTATCATCGGCATTGAGGGTACAAAAGTTCGTGGGTAGTAGTAGTAGTAATAAGCTGCTTATGCAACCATTGCCAAGACATGAATTTAGGGTTTGGGTCACTATCAAAACACATCAAGTGAGTGTCTAGATACCAGAAGTGGGTACTATGATGTCTCTATCCTAATGGCCAACAGATGTCAAGAAAGATATGTGTAATATGTGGCATAAGGCTTCCTTGTGAATAGTGTTGCTTTCATGCCAAATGTTACTCCACTCTAACCGTTTGTTTAAGACCATCGCCAGCAGTGCTCTCAGTATATGACCCTCCAAAAATGTTTCTCAATTTTCCAACCTCACCCATAAAACTAAAATTGGTACTGCATATTGGTTGGAGACTACTAGTACCGACCCACCTGGACCAATCAAACTATCTAGCCAATCAACAGTAGGTGTTAGGCTTTGCTGTGCCTTTTACCAGCCTCCACAAACTGTCCACAATCCTAGGTCAAAGCATTTTGCTGAGCCAAAATGGCATGTTTTGAATTTTCTTCATGCAATTTTCATTTGCGGAGTCACATAATGAAAAGTGGTTGAGTAAACCATATGATGCGTTTTGCCAATTGGCGGGCACCAGGGTTTTTTCTCAATTTTGCAATGAAGCCACATTGGCCATCACTGACAAAGGATCCAGCTGCATTTTGACCCTGTGCTGGAACCTATTTCTAAATACGGTGATATAATAAAAACAATTCCTCCTAATCTGGCAACTTTGCTGCATTTTTTCACAAAATTCCTTTGTACGAGTTCACACTGGATTCTTTTTGATTGCTAAGTGGGGAAAAAGAAATGGCTCTGCAATTTCAAAGTCCCAATTTCTCCAAATGCTAGGCATCATTAGCAACTTGTTCCACAATTTTTTTTGGCAATGAATGCCTATCTTTGGAGTCTCAAATGATGACTGGATTATACCAGATTATACTGGATTATCTTTGTGACTTCAGCAATTTTAGCATGAGTGAGTGATGTTTGATCTTGGTAAAAAAAACCCCTTGACTGAAAACCTATCAAAACTGCAAAGACCACAAATCCATAAAGACCAAAAAAAGTTACAACTTACAACCACCCAAAACACAACCAGATTAAACTAGTTGAATGCAGCAGTCCATTTCCTTTGTTACAAGACTCCTTGAATTCTCTTGGTGTGCTCTACTTTTGCCTGATGATTTGGTTGTTCTGAGGTAGAGTAACTCACCACTGAAGGTGCCCAGGTCCCACATACAATAGAATGAACCATGAACCTCTTGGTTGCGCTAGACTTGTTGTCCTTGTGTTTGTTAGTTTGTTTTTTTGGCCATTCATAAAATTGTGGGCTTTTTCCCTTTCGAAAAAAGAACTTAATTTGAACGTGTCACGACATCCCACATGATAATTACTTGTGATCCCTGAACTTTATGATTTAACCCTGATTGGACACAAGTTTTTGCTGCTGGGAGTGGTCATTAAGAGATCCTTTTAGCCCACCACTTCAGAATCCAGATGTGGGAGTCTTCGGGATCAAACTTTTTCATTTCATTATATTCTAATACATTACTTGTCATAAGTGTTAAATTGGCGTGGGATGTTGGATTGTCAGTTCATCGGAATGTGTAGAGCATTGAAAGCAATCATTAAAAGCCAAGGTTTCATGAATCCCTAATGGAATCAACCAAGGGTTTTATTTTAGATAGAAAAACTAAATTATGCCTCTATGTGGCATCATACGTAGTAGTTTCTTGGATGTGAAAAACAGTTTCACATCCAAAAAAAACTACCGTTATTGGATGATGATGATGATTGGTTTTGATTCTTGCATTCGCCAGCATCCAATGTGGCCCTCCTATGAGGACTTGATAGACCACCTCCCATCCATGAAGAAATGAACTCAATGACACCATGATTTTGTCATGGAATCCATTACTATTCACTTTGAAAGTATGAACATGTAAAAAAGAAAGAGAGAGCAAGGGCAAAAAGGTATCAGGCTTTTAACGAACGGTCCTTGCAAGATTCATGATATATGTGATCACATTTCCCTATGGTTCCTCTCTTTTCCAACTTACAAGTAAGGTTTCAGGTTATTTAAACATTAGAAAAAACATATAGAGGACCAAGGGAGGGTGGGCACACACTACAAGGGCTTTGCTCTAAGTCGAGCTTGATACTATTCAACTATCAAGAACACATGCTGATTAATTGCACAATGTTTGTTACAACATGCAAACAACATTGAAAGCATGCCACAACTAGTATTAGGGTGGAGACACCAATTGCTGACATTAAACTCACAGGATGACTTTGTAAATTACTCCATTATTTCCTCTCTTTCAAGGGATTCTTTTGTGTAGCATAAAGCCCCATGGTGAGAGCGGTCCCCAATTAAGGGGCCTAGGTCAAAAGGATAGCCAAGTTTGAGCCCATATGTGAGTTTTTGCCCTTGCAAAGTATGACCCAAACATTATCACGCATCAAACATAGGACATCATGAGGCATAGGAGGGGTAGAGTTCTTAGACTTACTGTATAAGAGTGGCAGGGATCTTATGCCTAGTGGACATTAGTCCTAAGTAAGGCACTTGATGGTTACTAGTTTGGTAGAGTCGTGTGGACAAACCTTAATTATGGACTGTGATTAATTATGGGATAAGAATAAAACAGGCAAAAAAGTGTTTTATGTTCACTCTCCACTTTTTCCAGTGATTTTGTTTTTAGTTTTCTCATGTTGCACCCAAAGTGGTGATAAGCCATAAGAGGACTTAGCTAAATGTGACTACAGAACAAATTAAATTTTTTAATAAATTTAAAATCCTCCTATATGGTGCCGACCTACTACAACAACTCACTGTCAAAATGTGGCTAATTTTTTAGGAAAAAGGCTAGAGATCTGCCCAAATTTTTCAAAAAAAAGTGACATTTTCATAAATCTGCACCTAGAAATGTGGCAAATTTTTATGAATTTTTTCCAAATATCCCTTGAACCATGTTGCTAGGCCCTAAAGAATTTCGCAAAATGGCCCACAAAAAAATTCACGGATCCATCCTACATGGTGCACTTGAGGGTGCGTAGGTTCACTCTGGTCCTAGCTAATTACCCCCCACTCATCCAAAACCCACAAAATCTTCCCCATAGTGAAGGAAAACACAACTAGACTCTCAAGACTAAAATAATCAATTTGCTATTATGTGAGTAAAAACAAAACTCATTGTCAAAAAGTAGTTATTTCGAACTTAGTTCGAAGTTTTCCACACAAAAAGAAACCAAAAGATAATGGGTGTTCCCATATATATGTATGTACAAGTAGTCCCTCAAAGTTAGGACTTAATAGCTCATATAACTCATTACTAGGTACCTTGCCAAGCCTAACAAATAATCATAAACCCTCTCCTCTCCTCCACACATCTACTAACTTCCTCATATTTAAACTCCCACCATAATTAACAAAAGAAAGCCTTCCCCCAAGTGTCCCCACCACCAACTAACACAGGGAGCAACAACTCCTGATGATATCCACAAAACCCCTATTCCAGTCCCTAACTCACACACTTTGGGCCAAAATTCTTGCTCATCACAAAGACACAAAATACACGCCCAAAACAACCTACAAACCTGCCATTACCCCAACTTCTTACTCTTGGGGTAGGCTTCCGAGTTTGTCCATTTCATTTTGAAAATGGAGGTTGGGGGGGGGGGGGTTTGGGCTTTGCCTGATTAAATTTGCACAAGTCTTTGGTCTAATTAATGTCAACAGCTGCTTTTGGGGGTTGGGGCCGGGGGCAGTCTATATATATATATATATATATATATAGTAAAAAAGAGAAATTAAAGATTTAAAATGCCAAAAAAAGTGCTTTTTGAGATTTTCAAGCGCCAGAATTCGACCATTTTTTAAAATTCTTTTATAAATATGTACCAGATTTCCATACATGATTCAAGTAGGTAAACCCAAAAGTCCAGAAGGATGTTCAAAAACATTTAGTTTCCATCTTTTGCTTTGAGCCAAATTTGGCTAAACCCTCCTATATAGTCATCACTCAGCACCACTTTGACTACATCATAAAAAACATGAATTGAATGAACCCCAAAAAAAAAAAAATCCATGAGTGTGACCACAAGTCAAGCAAGCCTTTTTTTTTAATTAGTTTTGGGGAAGATTGATTTTATCGTTGTTTTATTAATTTTTTTGCGGGGAGGGGGTGGCGGGAGGGGGGGGGGTCTCTCTACCTATTTAAGTCCTATTTTTGCACTCTCATGCGGCGCTCGTGTAGTGTGCACGCGTTTGCATTTTTATACATATTTTTGTTTGCTTGCTTGCTTACTTCGTGTGTGCGAGATAGGGAGAGAGCGCGAGTGAGAGAGAGAGGGAAAGAGAAAGAGAGTGAGCAGAGATTTGGAGCAAATAGGTAGGAAGTCGGAGGATTGAAACTTGGGGTGCAAACTTCAAACTGCAAACTCTCGTAGACTTTGGAAGTTGGGTACACTGTTCGGGCATGAAGAAGCTGAAGAAAACACAACAATTGGACCTCTTTCTTTGAGAAAAGAAAAGAAATTTGTCGACTCTTTCTCTCTCGTTTGAGCTCCTTAATTCATTATCCACTCACTCTTTCGTTAATTGAAGAGAAGTGAAATTTTTGTCGAAGTCAAGACTGTGAGACAATTGTGCGGGAAAACAATAAAGCTGAGCACACGGAGAAAGAGTAGTTTTATTATTATTATATTATACTGGAGCCGGTGGTGTGTGTGTGTGTGTGTGTGTGTGTGTGAGACAGACAGACAGACAGACAGACAGAGCAAATATTACAAGGGGACTTCGGACTTTTCACTCGATCGAGTTTGAGGTTATGGAAGCTGCTGCTGCACAGTTCGACATGAAGAAGTTGCAGGGCTGTGCGGCTGCTGCTACTACAACTACTACTAGTGTTGGTGATTCTGGCTTCAAGCGTATCTGTGTGTTCTGTGGGAGTAGTAGCGGGAACAAGACCGTGTACCTTGAAGTCGCTAGGGAGCTCGGAACTGAGCTTGTAAGCACCCATGCCCTTCTTCATACAGCTTAACACTGCAGTAGTTGCAAAAGCTGCTTGTACCTCATTCAGACATGAGAGCTTTTGTTTTAATTGCGTGTTCTGTTGTGTTTTTTGCTTCTCTTTGTGAATGAACTAGCCTTTTCAGCTGGTAGCACCTGGTTCCTTGCGCATCAGCTGCAGCGGACAATACAGTAGCTCCCGATACCGAAGTGGTAGCAGCTGCAGCATGCTGGAGAGTACTAGACTCTTGTCTACAATGTGATTCCGACACACATTGTTGTGTATGGGCTTCTTCTTATCGACTTCATGCTCTGAGAATTCTTCTCTGAAGAATGAATGCACGTATATGCATACATACATACATACATATACGGATACCTCCCGAGCTCTAGATTTGTAGAAAGCCAGCAGCTTGTGTTGATGTTGTAACAACAGGATCAGTCTGGCCACGCCTAGACATGCAGCACAGCCCGTTTAAGCGGGCCTGATGCAGGAGCGATGATGGAACTCCATAGAAACAGCTTTCTAACCACCTTTGCCGATCGAACTCATGTTGTTATTGTTGTTGTGTGTGTGTGTGTGTGTGACTCTCTCTCTCTCTACAGGTGCAGCGGAAGGTGGGTTTGGTTTACGGGGGTGGCAGCATAGGACTGATGGGCAAGATCGCTGGAACTGTACATACTGGCGGCGGCAAAGTCACTGGGTACGTACCGTTGCGTCAGTCTCTCCGCCGCTTCAACCTAGCTAGCTAGCCAGAAACCAAAGCTCAGCAAAATGCTTTGACAGCAAGTGCTCTTGGATGCAAAATGCTCGGAGCAAGCAAGAGAATCCTTTTGTTTAATTGCAAATGCAAAATCGCAGAGTCTAGTAGTTGTGTTGCGTATGTTGTAGAATTATTCCCACCCTGGCTGCCTGAAAGGAATAGAAGAATGAATGTACAGTCGAGGTGCTGGTCATGAAGAAGCTCATGCGAGCTGCACGAGTCTGATCACCTGCATCGAGAGAAGTTTGATGGATAGATTAATGCGGAGCCTAAAAGAACTGCTTTGTGGTGCTTTTGTGGGTTCATGGGTGGTGCAGTGTGATTCCAAGAGCTCTTATGGGACATGAGGTAAGTCTGCAAGCTGCAGCAGCAATTCTTATATCCCACCTCTCCAAAGTATTCTAGGACATCTACTGTTCACTGCAAGTCTTGCTTCTAGGCCAATTCAGTGATCTGCTAATCTCCACAACTGAGGAAAGCTTGCTTGAGGAATGCCTTAGGAAAGCTTGAGTCAAAGCTTGAGGAAAGGTTGTGCTTGAGATATTTGCTGGAAGCTTGATACCTGCAAATTGTGGTTGCACAGCTCTGTGGGCAGACAATTGGAGAATTGATTCCTGTGGATGACATGCACCAACGCAAGGCAGAGATGGCTCGGCTGGCTGATGCATTCATTGCTCTTCCAGGCATGTACTTCTTAACATCCCCTGAGTTTCTTCTTCTTCTTCTACCACGTCAACAACTGCAATCTGGCTGCAGTGATAATTTGCCTCAATTTGGAGAAATTGGGCATTCAGCTCTAGTCCCGGCTCTTCGAACACAATTCTCATCAGCTGGAAATCAGGGTTTGAATATCGTCTGTAGGTGAATTTTCTCATGCAGGTGGATATGGAACATTGGAGGAATTAATGGAGATTATCACATGGTCACAACTGCGCATTCATGCTAAGCCTGTAAGTCTCCAGTCATTCTTTCTTGCACTGCTTTACACCAATGACAATTGTGAACCAATTCTTCACATTGCAGTTTGATTTGCATCAACTCTGCAGAATTAATTTTGCACCACATGATTTACAGAATTTTTTCTTGAGTAGAATTCTTGAACAGCAATTTCTTTCAATCGTTGTAGCACCCCCAGTGTTTGTAGTACCCCAGGGCTTGTAAGTTTCAACTTATTTCTTTTTTTCAGTCACAAGTGAAGAACTCTTGATTGGTTCTTTTTTTGTTGTATGACTATAATGGAGTTTCAACATGCTGGAAAACTTGGATTCAAGCTGGTTCGTGATGTTCTGCAACTTTGTGGATTTGAAATGGGTTTGTAATGCAGGTTGGGCTTTTAAATGTAAATGGCTATTATGACCCACTCCTGACGCTCTTTGACAAAGCTGTGGAAGAAGGTTTCTTGAGTGATGCAGCACGCCTCATTCTTGTGTCTGCGCCTACACCAAAAGAGCTCATCGATAAAATGGAGGTGAGTAAGAGAGAAATGATACTCCCCCTTGTTGCCAACTTTACTAAGATCTAGGGCAGGGCAGATTATACCATTTTCTTGACCACATCATATGACATAATCTTCTAGCGATGTTCATACATTCATAATAGTGACCCCAATGTATCTGTTGAACATGAATTTTTCTTTAAATCTTTGAATCTGCCAACCCAGACATTAATGTCATGAAATGGCCTTACCCTGCTAATTATGTTGAGTCCATCACCTAGTTCACTGTAACATGTCCTCCATTTTTCCTAAAGCTGAGTTTGTGTTCAGGACTTGAAGGTAATTGATTATCATAAATTTTGTGTATGCAGAAATTCGCACCAGTGCAGGATAAGAACATGCCAAAACTGGCCTGGGAGACTGTTGAAGCTCCCAATCGCTCACGGCAGCCTACTACTACTACTACACAGGTCAATTTCTATGAGGTTCCCCAGCGGCACCCTCGTACTACTGTGTATTGTTAAACCTGACCCAAACAGCAATTTTAGATGACAGACTCCATGGTCTTTCTTGTACATGTAAATTCGAAACCCTACTTGGCGGCCTTTAATCTGCCCATTTCACCTCCTCTCCGGAATTTAGCAGCAAATCAGATGATGCCCAACGTGGCTGATTATGTTAGTAGGGATGAATTAGGTCATGTGACAAATGCACCAGCAGCACCAGCACATTATTGCCAGCATTTTGTAAATTGAGGGGATGGATGGCTGAAGATTGTGGTGCAAAGCGCACTTAGCAATAAGGATGTTCTATGAAGAGTGTTGACACTAGGGGGGCTTTTGAAATTCTATTGTTGCAAGCAATTTATGGGCAAAATCTAGCTGGAAGCAGCAACTTGGTGATGTGGGCATTTTCCACTCTAAGCCACAACCACTTGAGTGGTAAGATGTGGAGTCTTAAGAAATCTGGAAAATGTGTCACTTTTCAATATTCATGAAACCTTACAAAAGCCCAAATAATTTTCAAAACACTATGTTAACAACTGATCTCTTTTGACCTTATTTTACAAATCACATCAGTAAAGAGTCAGTCATGGCCACTCAATCATGTGTGCAAAGTCTCTTATGTATTGAGATTTCTCCCTTTGAAATTGACTCTTGAGGTAAGTGATGATGAGACCATCATTTGTTAAGGACTTTGTGAAGCTATAAAAAACATGAGATGCTCAAGAAATACGGAGTGAAGCATTCTGATCAAAGCAGGAAGGTGTATTGCAAAACCCATTAAGGTGATTGAGTTTTTCCAAGTGGGAAAAAGTTGGGATATGATTTGTAGTTTGAAGAAATAATTATACCAACACTATAATGCACAGAATGGTTTTGTTGACTACTGGGTAAATACCATTTCGGTTTGCTCCTCTTGAGATTGGAAAGTAAATATATGAAACTTTGTATAGAATTGATCAGCAACATGAAAAGTACAATCTTTCAAAGGGATCTTACAAAAGCGAATGAAAAGGTCTGCATTCTCATTGGGGAAGTGCTTATTTTTTCAAATTCTGAACTTTGAAGATGAACTGTTGATGACAAAACCTGTTTGCTGGAGTTGACACAATCTATAGATAAATTTGACCACTCAAAAGTTTGCTCACTCAGAACTATGTCACAAGTTGAAATTTTGGCTTTGAAAGAGTAAGGTTTAGAGTTGAAACCTTTAGTGAATCTAACATATCTTGAAAACTCACCTAAAGATGCAATTAAATGTGCCCATAATTTGTGAATTTTCAGTGTAAATCATATATTATAGAAATATAACCATATCATTTGGTGAGCTTAAGGGTGCATCACTTGCTATTATTGTTCATACGATGGATATCATATATCACTTGTTATTATTGTTCATACGAAGGTTGTCATGCATGACATGCCATTAAAGAAAAGAAACTTATTTTGACAAGTGTGTTTAGATTTGGTTGCATCAAGCTGTAGGATCTCCATTGAAGGGGGGAAAAAGGTTGGAAACTGGAACTAGTTAGGTTGGTGTTGAACCTAAGTCTGCTTCCTTCATTAAGTTTATTGATAATTCACTTCATGTGGCCCAAGTTCAATGTGACCATTGTAGCAAAAACATGCAATTAGCTAGTAATGTGAATCATTCTCTAATCAACATCTGAGATTTCCATTGTCTCACCTTTCTTTACAAAAGCTTCTTTACAAAGGCAAAAGCAACATAAGTCACAAGCCTAAAACATGAGCATGAAGACTAGGTGGCATCCACATCATAGTTAACATTGTAGTCATGTGACATCCATATGGCATTTGGGAATTTTGAATAACTTGTGGAAATGTGCCATTGTTTACTTAATATGCCAATCAAAAAGGCACATCTCTAAGAGTTATGTTAACTCCTTTGCTCTTATTCACAATGTCACAATTTCCATCAACACTGCAATGACGAGAACATTGTCAAGGTGTCAACAACATGGTTTTGGATTAAGCTGATGAATTCAATCGTCCAACCAAATCTATATACTCAAGGAGCCAAACATTTCAATCCAATAGTCTTTACTATTATTCAACCTAGGTTAATGACTAAATTCATTCAAAATATTCAATTGCATAACATGTGGGCACATAGTGTATACTTTCGCAACTCAACAAGTTGAAGTCCATATAATTTTAGTGGGGCTTCATACTAACCACGACATTACATACATGATTTTACAATCTATTCTTTGACATGCAAAGGGTGTACACTTGCCTATAACTAGGAGGGGAACTTTGATTATGATTGGTAAGTTAGCCTTCAACTAAATATGGTTAAGTGTAATTGTCAAGGGAAAACCTTATGGATTATATGATTTTCATGTTTAGTGAAGTGTGTGTTCACCCTAATTGTTGATCTAATTTTAAAGGAGGTTTTTGCTCCAAATGAGGTCCTTATTTTTCTAATAAAATGCTTGAAAGATGGTGAGAGTGGTGCCAAATTTGGCATGCCAAAATGTTGGGATACGTTGTTTCCACTAGATATAACTAAAAATGTCAATTTTCACAAAACAATTTAGACATTTGAAGCATACCATAGTACTTAGGCTAGTTCCACTACCAAATAATTGATTAATTTTCAAAAACTCAATTCTTCAGCTAATTTTTTATATTCAACAAAAAAAGTAAACATTTTTAGCACATTTTGGTGGGGCAATGACATGGTGAAGTGATTTTCATCACTCACCATTTTAGGGACTCCTCACATCAAATACATACATAGCTCCTTCACAACCTGGACTTCTACAAGCAAGGGTTGGCAAACTTGGACCTAGTGCTCTAAGGTATGATCCTACAATCTTAAATGATTGTGAAAACAAACAAAAATAATAGTACCTAAACATATTGAAAGAAAACATCATTTGAAAACTACCCAAGATTTAAGAAAGTTGAGATTTACTTGAAGGACCTCCTTTTGTTAATGAAAAAAAATAAGGCATTCTTGTTTGGTTGAAGTTGTAATTGATTTGTGCAATGTTGATGTTTTATGGTTAATGTGTCTAGAACTTTAGGTGTTTATCAAAAAATTCACAAATAATTTAATTAATGGGAAATTAACCCATGTACTAAAATATTTAATACATCATATTTACACAAGATATTGGTATTAGTTGGCCTTGGAGGTGCCATTAATTATTGAATTGAAGTGTGCATTTTGTGTCCATCCCCACAATGATCCCACCTTTTTAGGCCTACCATCAATAGATTGTATAAATTTGCATGTAATACATAAGTTATAAATGTGTTCTCAATGTGACAACTCTATTCAACAAGGATTTTGCAAGCTAAGGTAGCTCACTTTTTGTCCCTTTCTAAATTTTTTGCAAAATGCAGTCTATTCAAATGCCAAAAATGCATTGTAAAATCATCAATTTAATAAAAAAAATTATGGATTAAAATTGCCAAATTGAATAAAAATATTTATTAAGGGTCAAATTCAATAAACATACACTAATATATAGTATATAGTATATTTTAAAGTGAGCATATGAATTATGTTTTAGGTTTTGCATTAACAGATTCAAATGCATTTTTTGTTATGATTTCATCTCAATATTTTTTATAGGGACTCAATATATGATACATGATGGAAAAATATATATGGATTGAAAAAAATTAAAATAAAAACTTTAATCAACAAATAACCATGGACTTTTGAATGACCAAATTTGAACATTATTTTCCTAAGTTTTTGTTTTGGTCATTTTTTGTTGAATTGATATTTTTTTCCCCTTAACATGCATGTTAAAGAATTGTTTAGATGGGTAGCTTTTCAATGGACTTTATTAGTTGATTAATCACCACATGGGTGCACTCAAAATTGGTTTTTAACTATTTTTTTCATTCTAGTGTTAAAATATGGACTTTTGGGATTGGGACTCTTATCACTTTTGAGCCACCTTCACTTGCATCTACCTGACCCTTAAGATGTTTCTAAGTCAATGGAATCAAAAATTGTTAAAAGTTCATTGTCTATAAGCAAAACTTCATTTTTAAAATTTGTCTTATGACCAAAGATGATGGGAATAATATATGATTACTATTGGAGTTCCTTTTCTAATCTAATTCTAAATTTCAAAAATTGATTGAATCATGATTATGGTTGTTGGGTGCATTTTTTACACATTTGAATTATTCTAATTTTTATTTTGAATGTTTTTTTCAATTTAAATTTGGTGCATAAGGTGCTTTTTGTACACAGGGGGACATTTAATGTAAAGTTTGGGATCTAGTGCATCAAATGACCATTTTTGAGGGGGGTATTAGATATTTGTCCAACCTATTTTTAATCGCCTCATTATTATTATTATTTTAGTACATACATATTAAAGCCACCATATATTAATTATAATTCATTATTTCATATTATTACATACCTTATGTTATAATTAAAATGGTTATTTGAATAAAATGTACCTTATTTTTAACTAATTAATTTATAATTTTTACTCAACAACCAACATATTGCACCCTATATTTTTACTCACATATTTTCTACTTTTTTTGTATTAGTGTCCCCCCTAGGCTTTTGTATAAAGGTTGATGATTATTCCAATTTTCTTCACATTGTTGGTTTGTTTAGGGGTCTTCAATTTTCAAATGTTGTCATTAAATCTAATCTATCATGTTCATTTTATCAAATTGTTGACATTATATGTGGTAGATCAAATAGTGAAGAATGTTGGATCTATGGTCAAATTAAATAGGTTTATCTCACCCTTGTTTTTTGCTTCCAAATGTTAAATCCAAATTTTTTAATAAGTTGCATGTAAGCATAGTTTATACACTTCTTGAAAGACATCTTTTGTGAACAACTATTTTTTATCTCCTATTAGTTGATGAGAACCTTTAGTTTCAACTAAACAAGGGATGAAACATGTAATAGGGTAACAAAATTCTATGAAAGGAAATAGTAAGGTGTGAAACTAATTTTTGTGTCAAAATTGATGCAAAAATTAGTTTGGATCCCCCATTTCACTTCACCATTTTCACATGAAAAATCAATGTGTTAGCTATTGTGTAAGCATGAGTTTTTTCTTTTGGTGCAAATATGTTTGCAAATGTGGGTGCATGAAAGATAAAAAGATAAAGGAGGGAGAACAAACGCAATGGGAGTTTGTTGTGAGGTTCTCAAATTGTGTTTGTGCACTACAAGAAATCATGGCCAATTTTATTTTTTTAATTAGTCAAAAAGACCCCCACTTTGGTCTTTTTACCCCCTTGTCCAATTTGAACAAAGTGTCATTTTGGACAAGTAGATTTTAACATAATCTTTTTTAGTAGTGTCTTTTTTACCAAGGGATCATGGGACATTTTGACTAATCAACATGACCAATTGTCAATTTGGCCACTAATCAAGTTTGAATCATCATTATTTAAAGTTTGATTTATGGCACATGTCATGGTTATTTACAATTAGATTTATGCCACGTGTCATCATTATATCACATTTTTGAAGGTGATGTGACATTGTATGTTACAAAAGGTAGGTAGGTACATACCTACTTATACCTTATGTACAACCATACATCTACAAGGTACATGTACATTGAATACATGACCACATACAAATATCATACAAGTTTGAACCCAAGACCTCATGGAAGCAGCACAATGCCTTTGCCATCAAACTACACCACATTTTATTGGTAAAGGTTGTTTAATTTTTTGTTTATGTTTTTAAATATGAAGTCGTTAAGAAATCCCAAAGTTGACAATTTTTTTGTCTCAAATCTTGGGCAAATGAAGCAAATAAAAACATAATGTGGAATTTTATTCAAAAATCTATTCAATAAAATTAATATATTTTATAAATGCTAAAATGAATTTCTGAAAAAAAATTTGAAAAATGTAAATTATGATTTTTTTAATTCAAACTACATCTAATATGTGATTGAACAAAACAAGGTAAGTAGGTAGGGTACGGTAAGGTACTTTAAAATAGGGTAAAGTAGGTTGTGTGTTGAGGTAGGTAGGTGATAGGTAAATAAGTATGTAGGTAGGTATAAGTATGTAATTAAATAGGGTAAATAAATAGGTATAGGTGGGTGGGTATGTAGGTAGGTAGGGAAGTAAGGAGATTATTAAGATAACTAAATAAATATAGGTAGGTAGCCTATAAGCATGTTGGTTAGTTGTTAAAGTAGGTATATGTGTCATGAACACCACTTTCACATGATGAATGGAATTTGTTCACATGAATGTTCATTCATAATTCTAGTTAACTCCTAGTTCCATTTTATTAAATTTCAAGTTTGTTTCTAATTAATTCATAGTTCATTTATAGTTCATTTTTAAATAATTTCTAGTCCACTTTCAGTTAACTCTTAATTGACTCATAGTTAAATCATAGTTAATTATTAGTTCACTTTTAATTAAATTTTGGTTAATTCATCATTCACTCGCAGATATCATGCCTCTCAAAAAGCTTCCTTGGTCAATGGCCACATTGGAAACCTTTATGAAAACTTCTTTGAACTAGATCTTCAAAGGGGGTATAAATAGAAGTAGGACTTTCCATTACCTTTAGTTTATTCAACACCAATTTGAAGTACAATGATATTTTATAGCCTTATTATATTCTTTTTGTATTTATGTTTACCTACTTCATGACAATAAAAATTTGTTTGTACTTTAATCTTGCACACTTCATGTTCTTAGTTTTAACCTTTGTGTTTTTGTCTTGGACGTATTTTGTGTTTTGAATTTAGATTTAAACCTATCTTTTATTGTTTATTATGGTAATTTTTGTGCCCAAGACAATTTGAACAAACTCCCATTAGGCCTACATCTATTTTTGTCATTAATAGAGTTTGGTTCTTTGGAAGTTGAATGTGGGTGCAATCACAATAAAAGGAATCACTTGTAACAAGGTCTAAGTCCTTTTCAAGGATTAAAGTGCACATGTGGCCTTCTTGTATTGGTTAATGATGCATTTTTAAAAATAACTTTCAAGTTAGATAATGGTTGAATATCAAAATTGAAACCAAATATGACCCAAAACATAGTCAATAATTAATTTTTTTACATCATGCTCTACATTAAAATCAAATGTACAACTTTTCTTTTAGCCATAATGATAAATTATGAACTATTTTAGTCATTTAGCATCTTTGAAACCATTTTAACTAGTCATGTAAAAAGGTTTCAATACAAGCATGTAAAAATATTTTGGAATGATTAGACACATGGCCCACTTTTTGTGAAGTATATTAGAGCTCATATAAAATTTGAAAGCATTTGGTGAAGGTTTGAATAACAAAAAGCACGTTCATATTTTATGACTTTTTTTAGCACATGTCAACGAGTCCTTTGCATATGCAAAAGGACCTTCATAACACAATGAATGACTTCAAATTCATAGGTTGATAATTTCATGAATAAATGAACATAATGTAAAAAATAATATATTTATATCATTTAAATGTTATATGTGATACATTTTCAAAGTAAACAAGGTACATAAAAAAACTAACTATCAACAAATCCTTTAGCTCTTTTAATTTTGATTTCACGTATGTGGATTACCCCTCTTCTTCAAACTATGATAAATTATTCAAAAAGTTGTGAACAACCCACTTCTTAGAATAGCGACTAAGGTTGTGAATCACCCACTTTTTGTTAAAGTCACATTTTACGTGTCTCTATAATCTTCTCTATGTCAAAAGAAAATATGGATGCTATCACGGATGCCAATGCCATGGAGTTCATTCATTTGAATGATCATTCATGACTTGTAATAAACTTGTACCTAATTTTTAATTTAGTTTCAATTCATTTTTAGTTAGTTTTTTGTTAAGTTTTAGTTCACCTCCACTTGATTCATAGTTCACTTCTAGTTCACTTTTAGTTAACTTTTAATAAAGTTTTAGTTACCTCTTAATTAAGTCTTAATTAAATCCAATTGACTCTTAGTTGATTCCTAATAAAGTCTCAGTTTAGTTTTAGTTAACTCACAATTGACTCTTAGTTTAGTTAAGAAGGTTCTTAAAAAGTTTTTTAATTCAATGCACACATAGAAGCCTTTTTGGAAGCTTCTTTGAACTAGGTCCCCAAAGGGTATAAATAAAATAAAACCCCTCATTTTTTCAATATTTACAACACCAATCTTAAGCATGATCTTACACCATAGTCTTGTCACGTTCTTTTCATGTTCATGTTTGCATATGTTAACATAATAAAAATCCATTTCTACATTGGTCTTGGAGACATGCGTTCTACTGAACTGAACTTGCACATCTCATGTTCTTGTTCTTAATTCTTGTGTTCTTATTTTTGAATCACATAATCTTATTTTATTCCTTGTTTAAAAGTTAGATTTAAACCTCTCCTTTAACATTTGTTTTTGTGCATTTTCATGTCCTTGATAGTTTGAACAAACTCCATTAGGTCCACATCTATAAATCATTTAAAAGTTAAATTCCTTTTGGAGTTGAATGTGGATTACCCAAGTTTTTTCAAAGGAAAAGTTTTCAAAAAGTCGCGAATTAGTACCCACTTCTTGTTGATTAATGTTGTGAATTACTTGTTCTTGTTGGTGTCATATTTCACGGTGTTCATAATCATGTCTACATCCATGGAAGAAGTCCTTGTTATCCTTAGGAATATTGAATAGGAAAATCAAGCACTTTGTGAATAATTTATAAACCAATCGAGCTTTGACCTCTTTGGCATGCATTTCAGCAACAAAACCCCAACCAAAGGAACCACGAATCAACCTACTTAACAAATTTGATGGAACATGTTCAAAGTTTTGAGGTTTTGTCAACCAAGTGCATTTGGTCATCCAACTTCATCCTCATTGATATCCAACTAGCCTAGCTCAAGTTAGACTCATTAACACCTTGTTACTAGGCACAGCCCTTGCTTGGTTCACACCTTGTTACTAGGCACAGCCCTTGCTTGGTTCACACCTTTGTTGGAGCATTAATCAAATATGATCTCTTTGTCAAGGATCACATTCAATTACGATATATGCATCAAAATTCAAATAATTGGTTCACAATATTTCATGGGATGAAGGAATGTTCATAAGTTAGTTATAGTTTGGGTTACAAGGTGATGTGAAGAACTTGATAAGTCTCACATTGCCAGACCCATCAACATTAAATCAAGCCATTGCACAAGTTGTTTGGTGTGATAACAAGCTCTTTAAACATCAACAAGAGAGGCACCATGAACCCACATCAACAACACAAAAGAATTTTGCACCACCAATAACACAAAAGAATTTTTCACCTACAATGTCAATTCAGCCTTCAACAACCTTGCCAAAGGACAACCCCATACAAATTGATAAAACAAGATTCAAGCCCTTCATATATGGAACAAAAGAAACAATGCCAACATACAAATAATCTTTGTTTATATTGTGGAGAACTAGGTTATGTTGTTTGTGAATGTCCAAAAAAGCATGGACCACATATAACACGTGTGACTTCTATTACCAATTCACAACCAAAGGATTCGAAAAACAAGCATGTTTAATCTTAATAGGGACCACAAGGCTAGACCTTGATGCATCATTTAATGAAAATGGTCCCAGCCTATCTTCAAACCCAGTACATGTTTATTAGTACTAATCATTGTCAAATGTCATAAGCTTGTGACAATGGAGGTCCAAGCATTTCTTGATTTTAGCACATCAACATGTTTTATGGATAAGGAACTAGTGCTACAATACAAGTTGTCTTTAGTAGAAAAGAACACACGAATGCCGATTGAGGTCAATGATGGTCAAAACCTTTCATCAAAACCAATCACACGTGAAACCAAACCATTAGATATTACCATTGGTTCCCACACCAACAAGGTTGTTTTCAATGTCATTTCATCTCCAAGAAATCATGTCATCATTGGATTATCTTGGCTTGTTTTACATAATCCACGAATGGACTTCCATACAAAGAGTCTTCATTTTGAAACACCATAGCACAAGGCCCTAGAATGTGAAACCTTTGTTAAAAGCATGCAAAATTTGAAATAGAAAGGAAGACCTAGATGGTACAAGAAGGCCTAGGTGCCCAAGCCTTTGTTTGTTGGAACAAAAGCCTTCATGAAGGCTCCCACAAGAGGAGATGCATTATTGATTTATGTTTTTCCTTCACCAACTGTTAAGTTATGTCCTCATGAAATTCATTCCTAGTACCAAGAATTCAAATATGTGTTTGAAAAGAAAATTGTGAAAACCTTGCCTAAGCATCACCATACAACTACACCATTAATCTTATGGAAAGAGTGCAACCTCCATTCAGACCCATTTATAATTTGTCACAATATGAACTTGCAACACTTCATGAATATTTCAATGAAAACCTCAAGAAGGGTTCATTCAACATTTAAAGTTTCCAGCCAATGCCCCTACCTTCTTTGTTGAAAAGAAAAATGGTTCTTTGCGAATGTGTGTTAATTATCGTGAACTAAATTGACTCACCATCAAGAATCAATACCCTTTGCCCTTGATCTTAAGGTTGTTGGACTAGTCTAATCATGCCAAGGTTTGCACCAAAATTGATCTACATGGAGCATACAGCTTGGTGCGCATTCAAGAAGGCAACAAATGGAAAATGATGTTCAAAACCCTTTACGGCCATTCTGAATATGTTGTGATGCCATTTGGCTTTATTACTATGCTTTCTATTTTCCAACATCTAATGAACAATGTTTTTCCTAAGAACTTAAATGATTTTGTGGTTTATTTCCAAAACTAAACATACAATTTTCTTCATCATATTGATTTCCATTTTCATAAGTTTTTTCTTATAAAGATTAATTATGAGATTCATGATAAAGAACTTCTAACCATCATGGATGTCTTTGAGGAATGTCGTCATTTGCTTGAATGAACTCAACATAAAATCATTATGTATTTGGACCATAATTAAGAACTTGCAATACTTCATGACAACTCATGTTTTGTTTCAATGTTAAGCTTGATGGGCATTATCCTTGTCTCGATTTTAGTTTGTCATCACATATCGCCTTAGTGCCAACAAAGGAAACTTGATGTGTTATCCCATCACTTGTACCTCATGCTTAAGGAAGGAGATGCAACCTACGAACAACAATGTGATGTCATTATCAAGCCTGGACATCTTTGACTTCAGGTGTTGTCGATAACACTTGACGACACAACCCTTTTTTGTCAAATTCTTGAAAATTTGAAGGACCTTCTTGACATTGGCTCAAGATGGTTTACTTTATTGTGATGGTCTTTTGTATGGTCCTAATGGCCCTACATGATTTCAAATTATCTAGGTTAAGCACAATGTTTTGGCTATAAAACATTTTGGATTCAACACAACCATGGAGTTAATGTCTCAAAATTATTGGTGGCCATAGCTTTGGAAATATGTGAAAGAATTTGTTAGCTCTTATGATGTTTGTGCTCAAGCAAAGAATTCTCATCATCACCTTCATGGTTTCCTTCAACCATTATCAATCCATGTATCCCCGTGATCTTTAATTTCCATGGATTTCATCATAGACCTTTCACCTTCTAATTCTTATGACTCCATCTTGGTGGTGGTAGATTTTTTGACAAATATGGCTCATTTCATTCCATATACCAAAACAATAAATGGCGAAGGAACAACCAAGTTATTCCTTGATCATGTTTTTCGATATCAGGGTCTTCCTGAAAATATCATTTCTAATCATGGGCTTCAATTTGCATCCAAGTTCTGGAAATGATTAAGTGTGAAAGTGAAGTTGTCACTGACTTTCCACCCCCAAATAGATGGGCAAACAAAATAGGTCAATCAAAGACTTGGAATAGTATGTATAGTGCATAACCAACATCACATTATGAAAAAAATGGGTGTTTTGCAATTGGCCTTGCAACTCAAGTTTTGAATTGCAAAAGACACTTACAACTCACTATATTTATACGCTATGAGTGCTAATGGACAAGTTACATGAATTGTAACTCACCGTATATATGGTGCAACTCATTAAAACTCAATTGCAACTTAGTCAAAACAACTCATTTTCAACTACTATGCAATTCCATTATAACTATGCCCATGATGTCATGTTGATGTCATTAATTATCATCCATTTATTAAAATCTGACACATGGCATTATGAAGGTTTTTGGACATTAATTTTTTTTTCGAAATATTAATCTCCATCATCCATTATGATTATTAATGATGGTCTGAGATTGTGACATGTGGTACAATTGAAAATTGCTACATGGAATATTAATTGTATTTTGGAAAAAATAAAAATACTAAATATTTTTTTAGTAGTTAAGTAATGGTACATAAGCATAGGTAGGTAGGTTAGTAGGTCATAAGAACTACATACCTATGTATTTACTTAGGACCTACCTACCTACATAGGTAGGTAGAAAAGTAGGACCTATTTACTTACATAAGTAGGTAAGTAGGTAAGAAAGCACAAGACTAAATGCATTAAAGAATAGTTATGAAATTTTGTTTTTTATTTTATGTTTTGAAATTTTGGGTTAAGTTTTTTTCAACTCATCCCAAAATGGCACATGTATTTTAATGTGAGAACATAAGAAAACAAACCTTCTTTATATAATTTATAACATGGGATTCAAAGACAAAGCATATGAGTTAAATATTTTGATTGTTCATTAACTATAATTGAGTTGCAATTATAACACTTAAATGTTCAAAGTAGGCTAGATCCAAGGGGAGGGCTCCATTGTTTTTAATGTGTGAACAAAATTTGAACCCTTCCTATTAGCATGTTTGGTGCACTAAAAATAGTCAAAAATAGAATAGAATTGAAAAAATTGTGGCCCCTAAGAGTAGAGGGATTAAGAATTCCAAAAAAAACCACCAAATGCTGCAAAGGTTGATTCCCAAACACCCACACATTACAAGAAATCCCAACTGTTTTTACTGATAATTTTAGTAGAAAAACACCCCCATGGTCTTTTTGCCCCCATTTCCAAATTGACCAAAATGTCATTTTGGACAAGTTGATTTGGACCCGACCATTTTAATTGGGTCTTTTTGGTTGGTTTTTTTTACTAAAACACTATGACAATAATATAATTTGGATAGCAACCAAAAATATATATATTATTTAGAATTAATATGAAAATATTAATTAATTAATTACCCCACTACCCTACCCTAGCTACCTAACTAATTAATAAACTTAATAATTAATGCCAAAAAATATTTATATATTTAACTACCAACCCTTTGTCCGAGGCCTAGGCTAAAACAAGCCCCCTAGCTTAGGCCAAGTAGCCGAGGCTAAGTGGTCTAATAGGTTTTACAACCTAGGCTACCTAATTAAGTCACCTAAATAGCCAAGGTAGCCTAGGTTGTAAATGTGAGGACTTGAACTACTCACCTTCACATTCAGGAATCAAATCCTTAACCATTGCACCACCACCCCATAAGGTGATTTTTTTTGGACAACATATTGTAATGAACATGATTTTGGACCAACATATTAAAATCAATTTCCATGAATTTTTTTTCAATATATTGCATTAAATGAACTTGAATTTTTTTACACTACTTACATAAATAGGTAGGTTATAGGTAGGTTAATCTAAGTAGGTAGGAAGTATTTATTAATAAATGCATGTACTTAAGTAACATGTAGGTTATAATCTATTCAACCTTATAGATACCTACTAGGTCTATGCTTATACCTACCTACGCTTATGTTATTTAGTAAGCTATGTAGGTACTTATTAGCCTATAATTAATAAATTTAGCTTAGGCATACTAAGTAGGTAGCCTAGCCTATTAAGTAGGTCTAGGTTTAATCTACATACCTAATATTAAGCTAAACTACCTACCTAAAATCTTAACCTAGGTTAACTACACACCTACCTAATAAGCATAGGTGATCTAAATAGCCTAAGTTAGGCTATGTACCTACTTAGTAAGCTTAAATTAAGCTTACCCAAGCTACTTAGGCTATGTACTTACCTAGGTAGCCTAAGTTAGGTTATGTATCTACTTAATAGGCTTAGGTTAGGCTAACCTAAGCTACCTAGGTAGCCTAGGTAGATATGTAATCTAACTTAGGTGGCCTAGGTTAAGCTTCTTACTTTATAAGCATAGGTGGTTTAAGCTAGGTTACATACGTACTTAGTTAGTAAGCTTAAGTGGCCTAGGTTAAACTACTTACCTTGTAAGCATAGGTGGTTTATGCTATGTACATAGCTACCAAGTAAACCTTTATAACCTAGGTTAAACTACCTAGGTGGCTTAAGTTATTTACCTAGCTAGTAAGATAAGTTACCTACCTATTAAACCTAGGTGGCCTATGTTATTTACTTAGTAGGCTTACATTACGTACCTATAGTAGGCCTAAGCTAGTAGGCTACCTACATGGTTAATAAGTTTACCTAGTAAGCTTAGGTCACCTAGGATACCTACCTAAAAGGCTTACACTACCTAGTTATAAGCTACTTAGTAGTTCTAAATTACATCTTAGGTAACCTACCAAATAGATCTAAGCTAAGCTACTTAGTTAGGCTACCAATTAGGTTATTACTTAACAAATAACCTATCAACCTATGTTAAGCTAGATAGGTAATGTAAGCCTAACCTAACCTACTAGTTATGTTAGGTTAGGTAAGTAGCTTAAGCTTAACAAGTAGACTGTCATCAAATGAGTATGGTTCATTTGACTAAGTGTCAAATCATAATGGTTAATTTGACTAAACCTTATCCATTCAATATGGCCAATTTGACTAAGCCATGGCCATATTAATGGACATTTGTCCATTTTGACTAAATCTTCGATTTGACACTTGGTCAAAAACATCATTTTAATCAAATGTTATAGTCAAATGTAACATGTGTTTTTCATGCCCCAAACTTTTAGTCAAAATGGACATACCCTTTGGTCAATGTGGACATTTTGGTCAAGTTGACCTTGTAAAAAGCCGTGTTTTCTTGTAATGAAAATTCCTTATATGTTTCTTTGTTACTATTCAAGTTCAAAGATGATTTGTAAAACTTTAGGTGGTGCTACTATAACACTTTAATTCATTTAAAATGAATAAAAATTTAAAAAATTATGAGGTTTGAAAGTAGGAAGGGTCCAAAGAGAAAAAAGAAAAAGAAAAACGTGTGTTGTAAATTGGAAAATTTATATATCTTCTTGTTATTTTTTCATTAATCATTTTCCTTTGCACTTCAAAGATGATTCCTAGAACTTGAAGTAACATTCCCATAACATTTTAAATCATTCAGAATGAAACACATATGATGAAAATATAAATAATTGATGAATATGTATCCTTATTAAGTTATAAGTAATTGTATTATAGTCATAACATAGTTGAACAAAAATATTTTAATAGTGGCGCATTAATGGCCATACTAATCATATCAATGGGAATCATAATCAAAAACTAATTGGAAATGTGGACACATGGCATGATCACATGTATGTACATTGTACATTAATTCCAACATAGTTATTGCATTAGTGACACATTTATTATAGTTTTAAAGTAGTTGGGACATGCAACTACAATGTAATTTTTGAAAAAGTCAAACATGGTTGATTACACACACACACACATATATATACGATATGTATAAATAACTATATAGAAAACCCATTTTCAACTCACTTACAACTAGAATGCAAGTAACTAATTTTTCGATGTGGCAATTTATTTATTAATACACCATATTTTTAAGGGGATAGTTGCATATAGTTGTAATACCCAATGGATAATTGTATAATAGTTGTATATGAATTTTTAAAAAAATTCTAGTTACATGGTAATGTGATTTTGCATTAGAAGAAAAAAATGTATTTTCAACTACTCTTTGCAATTAAATTTTAGTCGCAAGAAACATTTTACAACTAAAATCCTTTTAGTCACCTAAGATAAGTCACATGTGATAAACTAGTCACAAATGATAAAGGGTATTGTATGAAAGAAAAAGTCAACAAATACATTTCATACTTTGATTCCATTATATACGTATTGTCACATGCGACTAAAATGCAACTATTTTGGTCACAATTGAGGGCAAATCATGTGCTGCCACGTGTTTTAATATTTGATTTAAAATTATTATTATTATTATTATTATTTTGAAATAATCTAGGACGTTCATTTCAAATACTTGGATGATCTTATATTATGACAAGTGGCCCAATGTAAATATGCCACATGGCATAAAAATAATTTAATAAAATATTAATATTAGGTTGGTAGGTACATAAATAGGTGTCTATAATCCTTACCTACCTACCTACCTACCTAGGTTAAAAAGTAAGTAGGTAGGTTCTACTTTCATAGGCTAAATACTTACTCATATAGGTAGGTACATAGGCCGACCTAGATGGGTAGGTCAAATTAGGTACCTACCTAACTAAATAGATAAATAGGTTGGGGAGGTAAGTACTTTAGAATTGTGCCTTATTTGTTTTTTTGTTTTGGGTTAAACCTTTTGATTAGTTCATCCCATGTGCATAAGTTTCTTAATGTGAAATTGGATGGCCACACACCCCCTTGTTTATATAGTGTTCAAAATAGGAATGAAGAACAAACAACATGGAATAGGTTTTGAAGTTGCAACTTCCTCACAAACTAAGTTGTAATTCCAAATTTTTTTTTATGCCTTATTTTTTTATTTTTAGATTTTTAAGCAATTCAAGTATTAGATAATTAGATAATCATTTAATTAATAATGATTAAATTTAAATTTTACATATTTTAAATATATATTTTAAAATTATAAGTAATGAATTAACAATTATTATTAGAAAGTAAATTCTTACACGAATTTTTTTTAAATTATCATTCAACTAATTACATTATTTACTGTATATTTACATTTATTGTTATAAAATTTATTATAAAATATTTATCCTAGATGATTAATCATAAATTTTTTAAAGATAATATTATTATATAATACTTCGTGAAATTAAAATCAGTAAAATAATTATTTTAACTACACTATAATTTTTCCAAATTTTTAATTTAGGTTTGAAGTTATAAATTAAAGAGTGTGAATAATCATGTTCAATTAGAAAATAATTTTTCACATACTAATTAATTCTTATATGAAGTAAATACAATGATTTTAAAGTAATGTCACATTAATTTAATTAATTAATTTCTTCTAATGTAAGAATATAAATTATAATATGCAAATCTATGTTATAACAATAATTATTTAGTGTCACTTAGACTTAATAAACATAATCATTTATAATTATTTATAAAAGTGATTTATTATGGATAACACTAGTAGAGAAAACCCTTGAAACTCAACCAATAAGTTTTTGAATTAAAATATAAATTTAAGATTCCAAAATAATAATTCAGAATTCAAATATCAACTTTTAGATCAAATAATCTATTGAAGTTAAATGAAAAATTTCAAAATTGAAATGTCAATTTTCAGATTCAAATAGTAATATTCAAAATTAAAATTTCCATTTTAGGACTGAATTAATAATTTTCTGAGTTGAAATATTAATTTTGAAAATCAAAAATAATAATTTGGAATTCAAATTTCAACTTTCCAATCAAATAATTTTTTTAAATTTAGATTTAAAACTTCAGAATTCAAATATCAATTTTCAAATTCAAATAAAAATATTTAAAATCAAGTTGCCAATTTTTTAGACTCAATAAAGTTTCCTAAATTCAAATATAAACTTTTAGATCAAATAAGTTTTTTGAATTTAAATAAAAAATTTCAGAATTGAAATGTCCACTTTTAGACTCAATTACTAATTTTCAAACTTGAAATATTAATTTTGAGATTCATTATATGAACAATATACATATGTATGCATATTATTATTATTATTATTATTATTATATATTACATACATTAAAATACACCCCTATGTCATTGTAAAATACCTTTAGGATGTAACCAATAGGATGAAATTTCTAATAGTTACATCATAATTGTGAAAATGATCAAAATAGTTGAAAGTTGGTCTTGTAGTTGCAAATATTCCCAAATCTAGTCGCAAACGACTACAAGTCACATGTAGTCATAAATGAAATCGTTACATTTTAGCTGATTTCTACTAGTGTTGGCAAACGCGATTTTTCATAATGTCATTAAGATAATTGGTTATAACTTTTGGCCATGGCAAAGTTTGCATATAATAACACAGTGCATTCATCAACCCAACAAACACCTATCTTTGCGAATCATGGTTTGTACCCCAAGTTTGACATTCAAGGTGTACACAAAGTCATGAATCCAGCAACTAAAGATTGAGCCATGTGGCTAACAAATGTTTGAGTTCAACTTGTGTCTAACACTGAAGAAGCACAAAAGCGATACAAGGAAAATGTTAATGAACATCAAAAGGAATAACCCAACTTCAAGGTCGAAGACCAGGTTTGGCTTCAATGACAATATATCAAAACAATAAGCCCATTAGAAAAGTTGGATCATTAAATGTTAGGTTCATTCTTCATTGTGAAGACAAATCAATGCCATGGTTTTCCAACTTAAGCTTCTAGGTTCTATGAGAATCCATCCTATATTTCATGTTTCCTTGTTGGAACCTTACCACATGTCCACCATTCCAAGAAAAATCCATGATCCCCTTCCACCTATTGAAATCGATGGTGAACAATAATATGAAGTGGAATACATTTTGGATTCATAGGTCTTTAATCATCAACTCCAATATTTTGTTCATTGGCATGGGTATGATGTGAATGGACACATTTGGGAACCAATCAAAAACCTATCAAATGTTATGGAAAATGTGCATGAGTTTCATCAACGATATCTGAACAAGCTGCCCAAGTCTGTTTTTGGTGGAACTTGTTGCCAGGAAAGGAGGTGATGTCATAGATGTTAATGCCATGGAATTATTCATTTGAATTATCATTCATGACTTATAATAAACTTGTACCTAACTTTTAATTTAATTTTAGTTCACTTTTAGTTAACTTCAAATTAAGTTTTATTTCATTTCCATTTGACTCAAAGTTCAATTTTAATTCACTTTAAGTTTAAGTTTTAATTAATTCATAATTGATTATTAGTTAGGAAGGTTCTCAAGATTTTTTTTTTAAGAATTAACTTTTTGTTAAGTGTTAGTTAACTCCTAATTAAATCTTAGTTAACTTTTGATTAATTTTTGGTTGAGTCCTAAATAACTCCAATTAACTCCAAATTCACTCTTAATGAAACCCCAATTAAGTTTTAGTTAAGTTTCAGTTAATTCATAATTGATTTCAATTAGGAAGGTTTTCAAGAAGCTTCTTTACTTGATGCATACATAGAAGCCTTTTTGGAAGCTTCTTTAAACTAGGTCTTCAAAGCAATATAAATAAAAGTAAGACCCCTCATTTTTTCAATTTTTCAACACCAATCTTAAACATAATCTTACACCATAGCCTTGTCATATTCTTTTCATGTTCATGTTTACATATGTAAGCATAATAAAGATTCGTTTCCACGTTGGTTTTGCACATCTTGTGTTTTTGTTTTTAGTTATTGTGTTCTTATTTTTAAATCACATAATCTTGTTTTGTTCTTTGTTTGAAAGTTAGACTTAGATTGCTCCTTTAACCTTTATTCTTGTGGATTTTTGTGCCCTTGACAATCATGTCCATGGAAGAAGTCCTTATTACAATTAGACACATGCAACAAGAAAATCAATCACTTCATGTGTCACAAGCACAAAATGAACTAAACAACAAAATTCTCAAAGCATGTCAACAAAAGCAAGCCAAATTCTAAATCCAAGTCATGGAATAAGAAAATCAAAAACAAAAACATGATTTGTGCATGATTTAAATGCAAAAAGACTTTATTAGAATAACATGACAACAATAGAACAAAATCATGACAAAGATACGTCCCCAAAACTAGTGTTGAATAAATTAAAGATAATGTGGGATTCTCCCTTTATTTATATTCATTGGGTACCTAGCTCAAAAAAACTTCTCAAGGAACTTCCAATTTACATGTGGCCCATGTGCACTTATGTGTGGCCCATGTCCATCCATGTGGGAACTAATGGTTAACTAAGAATTAAGTAAAACTAAACTAGAAATGAACAAAAAATCAATTATGAATTAACTAAAAGTTAATTGGAAATGAATCAAGGTTGAATTGAGACTTAACTAAAAATTAACTAGAAATGAAATGCAAATGAATTAAAGGATAATTAAAAGTGAGCTAAAAGTTAACTGGAAGCTAACTTAGAACTAACTAAAAATGAATTAAAATTAAACTAGGAATTAAATACAAATTAATTACAAGTAATGCGTGAGCATCATATGAATGAACTCCATGGCATTGGCATTTATGACATCAAGAGTTTATTGCTCATCTCCAAAGTAATCAAACATCAACATCATTGGGGTGTAATCTTACAACACCACCTTAGGCAAAGGAACCATGAATTAATTTTCCTAACAAGTTTGATGGGATGCATTCAAGGTTTCTAAGTTTTTAAACCTAGTGCATCTAGTCATTCGATTGCACCAAGGTTGTCCTTGCATCTAGGCATCCATCACAACATGACACATTAATTTGGACATAAACACAACCCCATGTCACATCAAAATATGATCAACTTCGATCGACCTTGGTAAACCTTGGTCACTTTGATGTTGAACTATTTAAAAGACAATTACGAGTGACTAAAAATCATGTGATTTGGTCACCTTAAACATTGTGGTGACCAAAACAACTTTCACTTGCCATAGTCTTGTGGCGACTAAATTTTTTTGACTAATGACCGAGTTGTTTTTTAGGCAACAACCAATTTTTTTTAGAATAGTGACTAATTTTTTTTGGGAAAAAAAAAAAAAAAAAATACAAGATCAAAAATGGAGATTAAACCAAAGACCAAAAGAAAATTAACATTTTAAAAAAGAAAAACAAAAAATTTTCGAACAATTCCCAAAAAATTCAATAATCAAATAT
>Ga0116227_10003848_pt1 | contig 32967 bp, 28 predicted proteins | sample S1TSphgellanicum_FD_89693 | JGI IMG/M metagenome (GOLD analysis project Ga0116227, IMG submission 89693) | Host-associated microbial communities from peat moss isolated from Minnesota, USA - S1T2_Fb - Sphagnum magellanicum MG | ecosystem: Host-associated > Plants > Peat moss > Unclassified... | reverse complement strand
TATATATATATATATATATATATATATATATATATATATATATATATATATATATATATATATATTTATTTATTTATTTATTTTTAAAATTTATTTTCTTCTAATTTTTTTAGAATTAGATTCTTATAAACTTAATAGAGCCAACTAATGCTACTTGACACATACTTTCACCTAATTTGATACTACTTTATGGTAGTTATATGAGAGGCACATGGTTAAAGTGGAGATGTCTACTTTTTTGGTATACTTTATCTTGCTTTGACCCATCTACCATATCATTAATTCTTTAAAGTCCTAAATCTAATGTATTTCCATGTGTTTTTTCTTTGATTACTCTAAGGTTTCATGGATTTCCAAAGTTAACTTGTCATTATTGCAAGGTGTCCCATAAACATAGCCACACTCCCAATGGGTGTTTTAGTAACACAAACATTTGGTCCTTCATACCCTAATTCTAGTATGCCAAATTTTGAATGCACTTACTTGTAAAGTCTTATCTTGCCAACACCTATCATGCATGCAACCTTAACATTTCAAACCCCACTCTAGTAACCAATGTTAAACACAATGCTTGGAGGAAAAATAGGGTTTCAAGGTCCATTGGTGCAACCAATGGCAACCTCAAACACCATGTCGGGACCATCAAACCCAACTCGACTTTTAAAGTTAAAAACTAGGGCTCAAAAGCAAGTAGGGGAAAAAACAATTGATTTGGAGGTAGAAGAGCACGTGGGTGAAGGATTAAATCCCCACAAGGTTGAAATAAGTGTAAAAGGGAAGATTGATGGGGCATGCAAAGGGAAAATTAATTGGGATGACACATTAAAGTCAATAACAATTCATGTGTTTGATGTGTCCATTGTGCATGTTAGGGATTAGAACCTTGTAGACATAGTGGACCTTTGTACTTGATGGATGTTCAATATGAGTATTTGCATAATCTACTATATGTTCAAGGCTTTGAAGATAATGTTCATCATTTTTTGAAAGGAAAACATTTGGTTAAATATTTAATTGTACAAAAAAAACTAGAGAAGATTTATCTAGTTGGCATGGAACCTAATCAATGGGAGAGGCTTGTCAAGTATTGGATGAATGAGAAGACAATAATCAAGGCAAGAAGTACGTGTGCTGCTCAAAGGAACCAGAGGATGCTTTTGAAATATGGATGAGGTGGGGAAGCCCTTGCTTAAGCATTGCTAGTAAGAATTTATGTTACAAGTGTGTGGACCTATTTTCTTTGTTGTTAGTTTAAATATGCAAGATGGGTTCATCATGTGATTGGTTGTGTCATGTCGAAGAAAATAAGGGTTAGGAATGTTTATAATCCTTTCATTCATAGAAATTGTAGTTGTAGGGCAAGAATATGAATAGATAGATGCAAAGATGGTGAGTGATTGCCTAAAGCCTAGGAACTAAGTTGATATTTTTTGTTGCATCTTTTTGCCACCAAGTTGTAAGTGCTTACATTTTGTGTTCAATTTTTTTGATTATCATTTAGATGTACATTGGCCATACCATATAATTTGTCGCCTACAAGGTTTATTAGGTTTTGGAACATCATAATTAATGGCCTATGTGTATATGCATTTGAGCTTGTATTTGGCCCATTGAGCTTCTAGAGGGTTTACAATTCGTGGAGCATCATTAATAGCATATGTGTATATGCATTTGAGTTTGTATGTACCCCATTGAGCCTCTCTAAGGTCTATAGCTCTTGGAGCATCATGAATGGCCTATGTGTATATGCATTTACACTTGGGAATACCCAATTGAACCTTTTCAAGGTTTGCAATTCTTGGCACATCATGAATGGCCTATGTGTATATGCATTTAAGCTTGGGAATACCCAATTGAACCTCTTCAAGGTTTGCAATTCTTGGCACATCATGAATGGCCTATGTGTATATGCATTTGAGTGTGTATATACCCAAGTGAACCTTTGTGGGGTCCAAGTAGTTCCTTGGATATCCTTTATGGCCTATGTGTATATGCATTTGAACTTGGGAGTACCTAATTGAGCCTTTTTGGGGTTTGTAGCTTTTGGAAGCTCATGAATGGCCTATGTGTAAATGCATTTGAGCTCATATGTAGAATAATTGAACCTATATAGGTTTGTAGTTCTTGGAACATCATTAATGACCTATGTGTATATGTAATCAAACTTTTATCTAGCCAATTGACCCTTTTAGGTTCGTAGCTCTTGAACATCACTAATGGCTTATGTGTATGTGCAAATGCGCTTGTATTAAAATTGTCTAGGTTATATAACAACCCAAATTTCTAATGCTTAAGGTCATAGATGTTAGGTGGGCAATCAATGCCATATTTGTTGATGTTTAAGGTTTTTGGTGTGTGCATGCATATTATGGTAGGGAGACAAGACATATACTTTATCTTCATGAGTGACAACAATTGAGTCCAAATTGCCAAAAATCTTTCAGTCATTTAATAAATCCTTCAACCAAGTCCATCTAATCTCTTGAATCCATAACTCTTGAATTTATGAGACAATTTTAGTTTGTTGGGGCAAATGTGGGAAGTCCAAAATTGACAAGACATGCTTCTATTCTTGAGCATAATGTAATCCATGTTATTGGTAATAACACCATGCTTGAAAGGAAAAGAAAGAGCTAGGATGTAGAATTTGATGCAAGTGGTGCACATGATGGGTTAGTGGGGTTGTAAGTGTGTTATTTTATAATTAGAAGCAAATCTATGAGCCATTTGTTTTTAATGGTTCAAATGGATTGTAATTATTTGATGTTAGACACATTCTATGGTGCTTAGTTTAACAATTTCAATGGATTGTTAAATTGTTTTTTTTATGCTTCAATTGGAATGTATGCTCTTGAAGTGGGCCAAATTCAAAGTTGGATGGTTTAAATATAATTTTTATGCCCATGAAGTTTAATGATAGGTCATGCAAGAATGATACAAAGTTGAAGTGGTGGGTGTAACTAAGGTATGCCATCAAAAGGGGTTATGAACATTGAAAATGAAGGAGAAAGGTGAAAAAAGGTGAGAATTGGTGCATGGTGTTATGTTATCACCAAGTTATAGGGTTTTTTTGAATGTTTTAAATTATCACCAAACTTTCCAATAAAATCTACATTTTGAGCAAAATTGGTTGTTAGTTAAGCATTCAGTTACCACTAATGTGCTACCAATTGCCAATAGGGATGCCACATTTTTTTTTAATGTTTATTGAGATCATATAATGTTTAAAATGATTTCTTTGCCATTGACTTGGAACTAAGATAATACTAGGTGTGATGCTATCACCACTTATGAAAATTAAACGTATAAGGTAAGAATAGATACTTGTTAGACTTGTCCCATTAACTTTATGAAGCAAATATTGTTTTATTAGGTTGCAAAGTGAACGTCTTGAAAAAATTACAATTGAGGCCAAACTTTAAAGCTCTATTTAGTCGAGTGCAAAAACAAAGGGAAAAAAAATGGATATGACATACAATAGGAAAGTGTACAAGGGAATGACATGTGGAACATCATTCATTTGGAAGCTGTTTGAAAAAGGGCAACATGGCCCAAAAACATGGATATTTAAATTTTTAATATCAAAATTTTCATTATTGTCCATGAAATTATGTTTGAGTAAACATTATATAATATAATCAAGTGGAATTAAATGTGAGTTGATATTTTTTGGATGATCAACCTAATCAAATGATTCTTGGTGGCTGTTCACCCACCCCCACCACATGAAAATTATCTTCATCAGTTCCATAGTTTGTACTAATGTATTCCAAATATTGCAAAGGTCTCTCTTGCTGTGTTGATCATGTTAGTTCAAAATGCATAGTGTTCGGGAACTTAAAGTGTATTCTAATGTGCATATTAGGGGTGCTAAGATGAAGGAAACCGGCCTAGCACAAGATGCATAGTAAGAACTTCAAGAGAACTTGGGGGAGGTGATATGTGGGTTGGGACGTAGAATTTTGAAGCTCAGCTGCAACTTACACCTCAATTCGAATGTGTCCAAAATTGTACTCTAGTTGTCCCCTAGTTTCATCACCATTAACTACTTAGACATCTCACTCCCACAAGGCACAAGAAGGAAAACTTTTGAAAACTTTTAGTTATTAAGTTGACAATGCACAAGAATGAGCGAGTAAAGGGAGTCATGTTGGGAAAAAATGTGCTTACATTTCAAATCCTTTCTCTTCCAAAAAAGAAACAATGAACAAATTTAATAAAGTCAACTTGCAAGTTATGTCTAAGATAATTGGCACCTAAATATTTAGTGGAGGTAGGCTTGAGGGCTCAAAATGCAATCTGAATTTTAGAGCGCCATGTGGCCATAAGCACTTTCACAATATATATATATATATATATGTTTTGTTGCCTTTTTTTCATAGCCCTTGAATTTTTGTGACAATCATTAATTACATTGACAGTAAAAGGAATTGAATAACTATCCATTTTTTGGTGTTGTCATAAATACAATAGGTGGTCGGGGTGGGTTTGTTTTTTTTTTAATTGCCATAATTACAATAAAGGAAGGTTTGAGTTTGTTTTTTCCTTGCTACCATAAGTATAGTAGGTGGTGGGATTTATTTGCATTTTTTCTCATTGTGCAATGATGAAGAAGAGCAATAATTCTTTGACAAAGGATGAGATTTCGGCGTTCTTGAGCATGCTTGCTTGTTGTACAAGTAACTTATCCAAAGGCTTACAAAAGGATTGCAACAAATTCAAATAGCTATTATTGTGCTCATTAGATAGATGATAAAAACTTTCAGAAGTAAAAACTAGGCTAAAGTAACATAGGAAAAAAGAAACCCTTTGATTATGTACATGATTATATACATTTGCAATGTAATGTTCATAGCTGATTTATGTGATGTTTCATTCCATGACTACATGATGGATAGATTGGTGGTGGGTCATCAATATCAACAATAGCAACTGTTCCAATTGAAGTGCCAAAACAAGCGGTAAAGGAAGTACAGTAGCGCACTATAAACAGCCTAGACACCATGTCATTATAAAACTTTTAGTTCAAAAATTCGCACAAAGAAGCTACATGTTTTAGTAACACAATGAATTTTAGCTTATTGATTAGTAATAATTAGATGGGAAAAAAGGGGGAAAGGGTTTCTACATTTCGGTATGTGTAGTTTTTTGTTTTTTCTTTTCTTGTAGAGATTATAAGTTACGATTGACAAATCTGTTATTTCACATGAAAGTGAAAACATGATGCTATAGATTACAAGTATAGTAGAAAATGGACTAATAGATGTTGAATCTTCTTCCCAAAGAGCTACTGACAAACTCAAGGTGAACTTTGAAGAAAATATGACAAAAGATTAGGTAATAAACAACTTTTTGACAATGATGGAGGAGACAATTAGTGGAGATGACCTAAAGGACTTTTCTGACCAAGTCCTATTTAATCAAATGACAAGTGAGGAGGATGAGAAAGAAATTGCAAACATGAAAGATGAGTTTTCTCCATCTAATCAAGGCCATCTAGTTGAGATTTTGAAGAATGTGGAGCAAGTGATACTTTTGGTATTTAATAAACCTATTGAATCCAGAGCTATGGTTGTTGTCAAGTTTCTGCTCACAGGTCTCGATAAAATTTTAAAACTAGATCTTTTCAACATTTCCAAAGATTTTTTGGTGGTTTTTGGGTAGAAAGACTTAATAAATGTGTTTCTTTTTAACTTTTGAAGGTGGGCTTTGAAGCAACCACTCTTGGGGCTCCACAGAACTTGAAAGGGCTTGTAGAATCCTATTTCTTGATCAAAGATTAGGATATTGAAGTTGAAAGGTCAAGGGTGAAAACAATGGCAATAAAGATGTAAGTTTCTTGGAACCTTCAACCAAACTAAAACACTTGTATGCACATGTTTTGATTGGTCATGTTAGATCTTTCTTCTTACATTTGTTTTTCATAGTTTTGAGTCAATGACATTATAGGAACAAGAACCATTGGATGGGGAAGAAAACATAGTTAGGGCACCTGTTAACAATATTTTTGGTTGGAGCAATTCATGTTGTGTTTAGAAGAATCTCATTAAAGATGCAACATTAAAAGAGTCAACTGGAGCTTATATTATCTTTGTTGTTCAAACAAAGCCGCATGGTCATGGAGATGTGTAGAGAGTACTTCATTCCAGTGGACTCTTTCCCAAGTGGTACTACATTTTCACAATGCTGGAACTACATGTAATTACTTGTAGTTGAGCAGCCTTGGTGGTTTGACTTAAGATGAATTCATAACTTATTGATGTAAATGGTAGCTTTTCATATACAAGCAAAAACATTAGGAAGATGAGATGTTGATGTAATGTGGGTTGCTATGTTAGGTAACAAGAAGGATGAATGTGGGTGCTTGATTTTCAAGGTGAGTATAATATACACCTATATGGCAGGGCATCAATTTTTGCACATTTTGCCATAGGACTATGGTTCCCATGTAAATCAAGGGGTATGTATCCTAGGTGGTGGCCATCAGTCTCCTAATCCATTCGGTAGTACGCATGTTTGAACCAATTATCAATTGTGAAACCTGGTGGAAACATGGCTTCTTGTTCAATGAGCACATCATAATTGGTGGCATTGGTGACTGACTAAACATCTGACCTGTAAGCAAAGCTCCTGATCTGTACCTTCATTGAACTTAAGTGCAATCAAATTCGATCTTTCCCCAAGTACCTCCTCTACGCTCCCACTAGTGATGCGAATCTACCACATAGATTTCCATAGTTTGGAGTTAAGCATGCCCATCTTCTTGGAGAATTGAACTTTAAGAATCATTGGTTGGGCACCTATGTCAAGAAGTACCACTTTGGGTGTATGTCCTCCCACTTGGATTACTGACCTTGTATTGTCGACAATGGCAACTTCGGTGGCAATGGAAGTTTTTTCACTAGGCACCACCTTTGGAAATGAATGAGAGATTTTGTGGAAAGAATGGTTATCCACAACACCTTTGTTGAGTAACAAATCCACAAGTGAGGTGTTCTGAACTCCCTTCTGATATGTGAATGTAGAGTCAGAGGTAGGAAAACCCACTAATTTAGCCATGCTAAAATTAGTGACCAGATTATGAACGCCATCTACAACATGTGAGCCACTTGAATGTCTCTCCAAGGTGTTGGATGGGACCTCTGTAGCATGTGGATCAGGGATTGGTAGAGGACTTGATGTAGTGTTCAGGGTATCCTCTAAGATTGCAATTATGTCCCTGGTGCTTAGCTTCAAATCTTGAAAACTAAACAATGGTGTATTCACAAGCTTTTACACCACTTCATGCATTTGAAGTTGGCATTCCATAAGCTAATAAGTGAAAAATTGTGTGTTTTCCTGATGTACATGTATTCCTGGGACACGAGAATTTGATGCCTTAACAGCTTGTGGTGTAGTAGTTTCCTCTCCCCTCGCCAACAAGGTGTGTTCTTCTTCCATGTTGAGAGGACGAAAAGGTTGTGGCATGACTACTCAAGCTCCTCTAGCCTTGGTAATAGGACTTGAACCAGATGCGAGTCCATTAGTCTGAATTACTTGCCTAGTGGCAGAAACTTTGGGTGCCACACTAGCTTCTTGTGTTGCGACATAGGAAGGGCAAAAAGAAGTAGTAAATTCTGGTGTGAGACTAGAATTGTGTGGAGTGGAAAGAACATATTCCCCAACCATGGCATTGTGTGGAAGGCCATACAACAACCTAGGAGGTCCCTCTTGTGATCCTGAACCTTGTACAGGTTGGGCATGATTAGCTGGGTGGGAAGACTTGCCGTTTAGATTAGTAAGTTGAGCCCTCAATGATTCAAGTTCATTTTGTAAAGTCTGAACTTGAATTGCATGGGCTTGAAGCACCTCCCTCTTATCAACATTATGCTCCTTCTTCTTAGCATTCTTGTTGGAATTACCTTTGGTGGGCAAAGCTTGAGTGGAAGGCTGAGGTGCCTTGGCTTTTGGTTGAGGGACAACGGAAGATGTTGGCAGATTTTGCCATTATAATCCGAGTTGCTTCCGTTCTGGGAACTTGGCAAAACAGATAGATTCCTGATGTCCCTCTTTCCCACAATAATCACAAAAGAGATCCTTGGAAGGAATGTTGCACTCACTAGCTTTGTGGGCAGGATTGCCACAATAGTTGCAAGAAGGTAAGATGGGTGTAGCCGAGTGCACTGCTTTAGTCCTTGAAGAAGAATGTGATGATCTAGTTGGCGGAGCTGGTGTAGGTTGAAGCTTTGAACGTGATGGAGGCCTCATAGTATTGGCTTCATAGTGTGCATGAGCCAGTTCTAGCTTTTCAGAAATGTTGTACACATCCAGCAAAGTGTACAAGTTTCCAAATTTTGCAAAGACCCGTTGCAAAACTTGTGCATGGAGTGTTGGAGTACCTTCCAACGAACGAAGATACCGGTGGGCAGCTTCCAGGTCTGTGATGCTCTGGGTATCCTCTTTGAATTTGAGAAGCCTCTTATAGAGCATCTTGAGGGTTTCATCCTTTTGCCGAGAGAAGGTGGTGAGCTACAAAAAATTTTCAGAACTTTTGACTGGAAATTCCAGCTCAAGAATTTGAAAGAATTCTACCACTGGATTAGCAAAAGCTGGCGCATTAGTGGTGGGAGGAATGTTTGTGATAATAGTAATGAGTTGTTGAGGAAAAATGTTTATTGATGTAGGTACCGGGTCTGGATTATTAGGCATAGTCCCATGATGTGCAATTGCAACTTGCAATGCTGTTTGAGAGGCGGTGGTGATGGTTATGGCATAAGTTGGATTGGGAATCTGGGTGACGCCCAAAATCCGGACAGAATGTTGTTCGTAGACATCCAATGCCTCATAGTGCACATAATGGGCCAATTGCTTGAATGCAAACGCCTCGGTGTAATTAACACCATACTTGGTTCTAATTCACAAACCACAGTTGAGAAAGTTGCCTTGAACTCCTTCAAAGAAATAGTACCTGGCCTTCCGTTGAACTTCTCAATTCTCCCACAGGAATTGCTGACCTCCATGGTGTATATGGGTGTTGAGGTCACAGCTTACAACAGAATATACGGTGATGGTGTGAAAGTAGGTGCGGCAACAGGTGTACCCCACTAATGAACCCCTCCAAATGGACTTTGATGTATTGTTGATGTAGTGTAACCTGAACCTAAATTCCTGGTAGGAGTTGTTTTGGATGACGATGGTGCTATAGACTCTTGATGGTACAGTTGTGAAGATCGTGAGCTTAAAGAAATTGACTCAAAGGATTGTGTGTTATTTCGTAGTTGATACCTGGGCTCTGGCTGAGCGGTAGTGCTCTCATCATCTGAGGACATGGTGTTGTACCATGCCCCAAAATTTTGTGATAACACACAACACTAACTACAAAATTCTAACACAATGTATAGTTTGAAGAATACAGTGCGTTCTTGAGAATGACCCGTGACACACAGACGTCCCACGGAGGTCAAACGAACGTCCAACAAAGGTCGGACAAAGGTCGAACGGAAGTTAAACAGATGTCGGATGAAAAGGTAGGACGACAAAGGTAGGCAGTGCGTTGAAGCTTGTTGTTGCGACAATGGTTGGCAGCGCCCTGTAGCGTTTTTGTTTTTGTTTTTTTTTAATTCGACAACTTCAAGAGAGAAAAAGAACGAGAGAAAGAGAGAAGTTTTGAAACCTACTCTCTAGTGTCCTGACTTTGTTGGTTATAAGAATGTAACACGCAAGCTCCCTCCAGTACTAACGCAAGCTTCCTCGAGTAGCAGCAACACCAACACCTTCTAGCAACAGTAGCACCAATGGTAGCAACAACAATAATAACTCAAGAACTTACAAGCAAAAGAAATTTGTGGCTTTCAACATGAAGCACAGAAAGTGGAGTTTTTCTAGAATTGAATTGCAAAGAAAGAAGAAAATGAAATGTATGTAGATGGTGGCCGTGCAATGGCCGCTATGAGCATTTAAAAATCCTAGCTTATTATGGAGGAAACTCTCTTGACAAAGGAATTCTAGAAAAACTAAAAGGAGAAAGAAAGGGTTGGGCCTTTTATACCATTGCCAACAAACTGAAACCCTAAGTACCTAAGACCATACAGTCACCTAAGACCATACATTAACCCTAAAAATGCACATGGGCATGCCCATAACTGGCCATCATGTATGAGGCCATGTACGGGCATGACAAAACTCGACCCAATGTATACTTTGTTATTGTTCTCACATTTAATGTTATACACAAAATGTATGTTGTTTAAGGAGTTTCTCCCTTTTTTGTAGGTACATTGCATTTTTGGACAACATTATTTGCAATTGGATTTTTCTTGTTGTTCTTTGATCCAAGAGGTCGACCATGGTTTATTTTTGGATTGGTTGGGCTATCCTCTTCATGAGTTTCAATTGGACTAACTTGTTTGTTCTTTTCTTCAGATGCTTTAGGTGAAAGTAATGTTTTCTTTAAACGTTTCAAAGGTTGTCTTTCTGCAACTTTCGTTTCTTCAGTGTCAAAATCATCAAGCTCAACTATTTCTGGAACATGTTGGGCATTGTTAGATTTTGGATTTTTGAGCACTTGACTTGCCAATGAAACTTGTTGGTTGATCATTGATTTTTTTATAGGAGATTCCACCTTTTGAGGAGAAATAGCAAAAGGTAGGGATGCAGATTCATCTTTTACAACTACATCCAACTCTTGAAGAACATTCTCCATGGCTTAATAGGACAAAGAAAGGTAAGATGCCATGTCATTCTTTTTGTCAAGCTCAAAGTACATATGTTTGAGGTGCTATGGATTTAAAGTCCCCTTATAGGTAGACTGTATTTTTTGATTGCTGAGACTATATGCATCTTGTTTATTGAGATGAATGTCATCTTGGTCATAGTTGACATTCTAGACATCCATGAGAATAAAAGCATGACTTGAAATTTGCAAAAATTGTTAGCAATTGTAAATGACCTGTTTGATCCTAAATGACTAATTATATGGAGTACTCATATGAACATTCACATTGTCCCCCTTTATGTGGTTAGTTTCAAGTTGAGCCCTAAATGACACAATAAGTTTCTACATTTGTATATGGACACTTCTTGATAAGGGAATTAGATTTTTGATTTTTACATCATTGCATAGTTTAGTGGATCTTTATTTTCAAAGGACTAAATTCAAATTAAGATTGTATGAAATTTCATGCTATTTGGATTTCAGACTTAACACTTGTTGAATTGAAATACTCATGCAAAATAGCTAGCATGTACTTGCATCTATCTTGTTAGTTGGGTTTTATGTTGTTCAAAATTGTATTTGAAAATACTAGTGTCTTTCTGATCTAGAGTTCCACCTGGAGATGAGGGCTAATTATGTTTGGTGTGAATGCAAAATGGTGTATAGAAGTGATCAATGTTTAAATGAGCATAACCTTTGAAATTGACATCAGTTGGGAAATGAGTCCTTCAATTTTTTAAATTTGTAGAAACTAAATTGTAACCTCTTGATTTGATGGATTATAGTGTATTTTAGTCATTTGAATGAAGACATATTTTCAAACTATGTTTGTGTACTTTTGTTGTTAGATCAAATTATGCCATGAAAGGCAAAGGCTTTGTTGCAAAAAAAATTAGATTGAAACATGACGCTTTGGATTTGGAAACATGTTATTTTGATCAAAGATTCCACTATTAATAGGAGTGTGTGGAGTTTTGATGGAAATCTATTGGTGTTAACATCAAAATCAAACAATATTACATTTTTTTGTAATAACTCGGTCTAAACTTATAGTTGGGCCTTTGTATGTAGAATACCTAGACATGGCAAGTAGTTATTGTGTGTTGAGAGGAATATTGTCTTTTTCTACACCCAACCATCTATAAACTCTTTCAGTTGTCTGTAGCTTTGAAATGATTATTTGGTTTGAAAATCCCAACATCCATAGTTGTCCAAAAGTGTTTCTTGGCCCATGGTAGCACACCATTGTTTTTTTGATGGTGATACTGATGCTTTGTTTGGTGCCAACACATGAAATTGAAGTGCAAATTTTGCTATCAGAGTTTGGAGCACATAATTTAGTCTACTTGAGGAACTTGAAGCCATGATTGCAAAAATCAAAATTTAAGTTAGTTATTTGTCATGTTATTTCATTCTTTTATACACATTGAAATGGAAGTTGAAAAGACAGATATTGGAGAGCCATAAGGTGTATACTTTTCTTCATATTCTTAAATAGACAAACCCCTTTGGTGTTCCATATTGGTCACAAAAAGCCTTCAACTTTTCAGGGTGTTACATCTAGAAATAGTTATATGTCTTATGATGTTTTAAATCTACTAAAAATATTGGAAGTCTAAAAGGTTTAAGAATCTATATATGAGCACAATACATATGTTCATTTTTTGAATGTGACATTTGTGATAAAACCCTACCCATTTGTCTTGTCTTCCGTCCTCCTTTTTTCTAAATATTTTTTCAAGTGCTTTACTTTTGCATGTGTTCATTATCATTTATCAAATTTTGTGGGTTTATGAATCATTTTCAGTTTTTTGAACAAACCCAAGATTCGATTCAAGTCCTTTGATTGGCAGGGATTTGCTAGCAATTTTATCCAGCTTACTTTAGTGATCAGGTTTTGTCTGCTTATTTCCATACAATATACCATCAAGAATTTTGAAGGAAAATCTTGGAATATTACTCCATTTCTGAAGTAGATGGTAGTTGCAACAATTGCAATGGTTGCTGTTGCAACCACTCCTAGACATTTCCTTAAATTCCTTGCCATGACAATCACTCAAAAACATAAGATCTTCAAAAAATTTATGCAAGCATGATCACTTGGATAAAACCACATATCCTTTGAAAGGAAACCTATCATCCAATAATGGATTTTGGAAACCATAGAGTGAATTCTTAAAGATGTTGGGGACCACATTTGAGATTAACTTATTGGTGGGTGGTAGTATTGATTCCATTTCCTTTGTTGGTAGTGGGAGTTACCCTTTGAAAGGAGGCCTATCATCTAAGAGCAAATTTTGGAAACCATAGAGTGAATTCCTAAAGATGTTTGAACCACATTTGAGATTATTTTATTAGTGGGTGGAAGTATTGATTGCATTTCCTTTGTTGGTAGTGGCAATTGCCCCTTGAGAGGAGGCCTATCATCCAAAAGTAGATTCTGGAAACCATAGAGTGTGAGCATGACAACCACCCGTCCTCTTCAGGTCGTTTGAACTGACCTGGACCCTTTTCATGGGTTCCTTTTCAATGTCAATAATGTTATTTACACTCGGCTTGGCATATCCACCCATAACACCACCTTGAAGTTGCCCTAAACTTTTAAACATTCCACAAAATTGCACACCCATTAGAATAGAATGAATTTGCTTTAAACTCCCAAAGATTTCACAGGACTACACATTTAATTGTGTCACCTTTTGCATTGAAACAAACCCAAAAAATCTTGCCCATTGCATCTCCAATGGCAATTGTAGGTTTAAGCATTTGCTTGAAACCGAGTGGTGGTGGTGGTGGTGGTGTTGCCTTGTCTTCCACAAGAAAAACTTCTTAAGCTAATTGCTTGTCTGGATTCGAAATAAAAGGTAGAACATGACCACATATATCCAAGGAGTTATTCTTTGAATTTTGCAAATTGTTTCCACATTTCTATGGTATTGCAAATCCTTTTCTGAGCCATTGCCATAAAACAAACCAACATAAAACAACTTACTACTCGATGTTTAATGCAGATGTCCTTTCCCTCTTTCTTTTTGGTGTTGTTACTAAGAACTTTGAACCTTTGTAGAAAAGACTCACAACATTTGGATGAATGGGTTTCCTTTTCATGGGTAAGTTTCATTAGTGTTCACTAAAAATTCCTTTTGTATTGTGTTTTTTTAATGGTAAAAATGTAATTAAAATTTGAATTTTTTAATATAATTCTACTAGATTTTCCATAACACCAGACTTGAGAAAGAAAGAAGAAAAATAGACCAAAAAAGAAAATCATGCAAAAGTCTTTTTTACAAAAAAATATATGTTTGATACAAAAGAAATCAAACATTGTTGGCTTTGAAAAGGTTTGAAAAAAAATCGAATTATTATACCAAAATGCAATATCATTATGTTGAACATTTAAATTTTTAATATATTTGTAGTTATAATAATAAATTCATATTTAACCTTTGAGGATAAAGTTAATAAATAAAAAAACAAATACTACAACATTGAATGATGAGGAATAAATGCAAGAAATAGATTTATATACCTTTGGGACAAATTTTGATTATTTCAGACATGTATAATAAAGATGTGAGATTGATATTAACAAGAAAAAATTTGTCATTTAAAAAGTGGCTTACATGTCAAATCCAAGAATTTTTAGAAATAAAATGCAAATATATCACAATTTTAAATAATTAAATTTCAAATTATCATAAATCAAAAAATATATACAATAATATTGAATGAGAAGGAATGAATGCAAGAAATAGACATTATAGACCTTAATATAATAAATTAAAAATTGATGTAAATTATATGTATACTTTTGGGATGAATTTTGATTATTTTAGACATGTATAATAAAAATGCGAAATTGATAACAATAATAATTTTTTGTCATTTAAAAAAAAATTTACATTCCAAATCTAAGAATTTTTAGAATTATAATGTAAATATATCACAATTTTCAATAATTAAATAATTCAAATTTCAAAATACATGTAGTAGAGAATTCAAATTGATAGAAAGAGAACGTTTATGTGTATGAAACCTATTATGCATCATCATTATACGTCTTCAAATATATTAAAGTATTATTGATAATTTGTTGGAAAAATAATAATTTTATAACGCTCTTTATTGAATTGTGTGAACACAATTTTCCAATATGTATTTGAAATTTGCATTGTACAATTTATGGCATCATCATTTTCAATATAACACAAGTTATTTTTTAAGGTTTACATATATTTTCAAATTGTAGCACATGTGTTTGAACTTTGAACATAAAATGATAGAAATAAAAATATATGCATCAAAATAGATAATGACAAAATCGATTGACAAAACATCATATATATATATATATTTCTTCAAATTAAATGTGCAAGTTTGAAAATACTAGAATGTAAGATTGAAACTAATATGCACTATGTGCAATTCATATGATTGGTATCACCAATCTCCTTTCCACTCGATGTGCAAATTGGGTGCATTTTTTATGGGTTCAAATCCCAAGTTGAGTTCCATTTTTTTGTCAATTTAAAAAAAAATATTAGGCAAATATACCAAATACATGTAGTACCATATATATTTTAATATAAATATGCACAAATATTGTAAGTCATTATTTAAAGTTAAGTCCATGACTTCAATATTCAAAAAATCTAATATAAATTACATCAAAGTATCAGTTACATATCTATAATTGGGTATAAATGTGTGCATCTTGACATTTAATAACTAAAAAAATAGTTATCCAATTCAAAGTATTCTACATTTATGTTACAAAATATCAAAATGCAAGCATATTAATTAGAATAATAAAAAATATTGTCAAATGGCATACATGTTGTTAAATGACAATATTAAAATTTTCTTAGTTACAACAAAAAAAATTGATAGATTCAGTGCTCATAAAATGACTAATTTAAATTCATATTAACTCAAACAATATATGTTTAGTACATAGAAGTATGTTGTGTTTCCATTTATCAAAAGTGCAATTAGAATTATATTTTGATGTTTTAAATATCTTTCCATTAAGTTCACATGAAATTCTTCCATGTTATGTGTTCACACCAAGTTCCCAATATATTATGTACTCCTAGTATTTATGAAATCCAAATATGTTCCTAAAATTCAAATGTCCCAAGATCTTCCAAATAGTAAAGTAATTCCTCCTTTGATATCTGCCTTAGAATTTAAGTTATATAAGTGTGGTAAATGGTCATTTATTATTAGTTATAATAAATGATACATTCATCTCACCTGTTACATAGATATTTTAAATAAATAATCACTTTTGCAAATCCAAAATAGAGTTCAAAAAATCACACACAAAAATAATGTATGAAAACAAATCGATATGATATAATTTCAATGTAATAAACTCAAAATGAATTTTAATATTTTTTAACCTTGCAAATGAAGTTTATAATCGATGATAATTGAATTTATCATTTTGAAAAGTGATGACAATTAATGACCACAATATAAGGCTATGTAATTTTCAAATAATTTCACACATTTAAAAAAGTTAACCAATAATTGATACAATGATGTTAATTTTTTATGTTGGTTTAATAATCTTGAAATGCACATATTTCAACAACAATATAAAACAATGGACTGATTATTTTACTATGGACATGAGTTTTAAACATTTTCAAATGTGAAGTAAAGAATTTGTAACTAATGACCAAAAAACAATCTATGATTTTCAAAACATTAAATATCATAGCACAAAAACATGAAAGTAATTATATTTAATGAATACATGCAAAATATATATTTAGCCTTTGATGAAGTTTGAAATGATATAACAAAAGGTGTTATGGAAAATCATTATAATTGTAATATATTAAAGAATGTCATGTGATAAGTGATACTAATTAATATATTTAAATATACCCCCCAACAAAGGTTGAAAATAGTAAAATTACAATTGGCATTTGAAAATGAAGTTCTTAAAATTTTCACAACATTGATTTTTTTTTATAAAATCAAAATAATCTTACAAAATTAAATATGAAAACAAAACATAAACATCAATAGTAAAATAAAATATTCGAATATAATTTTCAAATAATTTTTTCTTCAAATATACTAAAGTATTATTAGTAATTTGTTGGGAAAATAATTATTTTATAACATTCTTTATTCAATTGCATGAACAAAAATTTCACATATGTACTTGGAATTTGTATTGTTCAATTTATGGCGTTTTCATTTTCAATATAACACAAGTTATTATTTAAGGTTTACATATATTCTCAAATTGTTGCACATGTATTTAAACATCATAAGGTTTATATACATATCTCTTCAAATTAAATGTGCAAGTTTGAAAATCCTAGATTGTAACATTGAAACTAATATGCACTATGTGCAATTTATATGATCTATATCACCAATCTCCTCTTCAATGTGAATATTCTTAAACCTTACAGATGAAATTTATAAAAGATAATAATTTAATTTATCTTTTAAAAAAATGATGAAAATTAATGACGACAATGAAAGGTTATGTAATTTTCAAATAATTTTGCATATTTTTAAAAAGCTAACTAATAGTTGAGAGAATGATGTACTGTGCTTTTTTGGTTTAATATTCTTGAAATATGCATAATTTCAATAACATTATAAAAAAATGGAATGATTGATTTACTACGAACATGAATTTTAAACATTTTTAGATGTGAAATAAAGAATTTGTAAGTAATGACTAAAAAACAATCTATGATTTTCAAAACATTAAATATCATACCACAAAAACATGAAAATAACTATATTGAACGAATACATGCAAAATATACATTTAGGCTTTGATGAAGTTTGAAAGTATTTGGCAAAATGTGTTATGGAAAACCATTATAGTTGTAATAGATTAAAGCATGTCATGTGGTAATTGATACTAACTAATTTATTTTAATATACCCAAAAAAATAAAGGTTGAAGATAATAAAATTAAAATTAACATTTGAAAATAAGGTTTATAAAATTTTACAACATTGAGTCTTTTTATAAAATCAAAATAATCTTACAAAATTGAATATGCAAGCAAAACATAAACATCAATAGTAAAATAAAATATTTGAGTGTAATTTTCAAATGATTTCACATGTTAAATAAGAATTGATAATTAATAAAATAATTTTAATGTTGTATTTTGGGTTAGTAATCATGACATTTGCATATTTCAATAAAAATATAAAATAATTGAATGAATTTTTAAAAATAAAATTTAAATAATTTCAAATGTGAAGTAAAGACTTTGGAATTGACTTTAAAAACAATTTTAATAATTTTCAAAGGATTATATATCACACCCAAAAAAGATGAAATGAATCATATTGAATGATTACATGCAAAACATATATTTTGGCTTTGATGAAATTAAATTTTTTTAATAAAAAAATGTTATGGATAATAATAATAACTGTAATTGAAGCATGTGTGGCAATTGATACTAGTAAAATGATTTATAATGACTGCTATATGTAATATTTCATAAAAAAATGTAAATGAAAATTTTTAGTAAATAAATTTTAATTCAACAAAAATGATTAATCCTATTTAATATGGATTAATGAAAATATTTTCCAAGTAATTATATAGCCTATAACTATCCATATCATTAAAAAACCACTTGTATGGAATCTGGATATTTTAGTGATTATGGATTATGATTATTCATTAAATATAGGTATGCACAATTGCAAAATACTTTTACTTTCACATTGTTTTATCATTTAAAAATAATAATTTAAGGACTATAATCTAACATGTTATTTATTTGGATTGTGTAGTTGATGGTATCATCATATATAATGTGACCCAAGTTATTTTCATAAATAAAAAATGAAATTAAAGAAGAAACGAAAACATTAACAACAAAACTATATAAGTAAACAACAAAAGGTTTTCAAACCTTTTGATAGGTCATGAATTGAAATTGGAACATTGCATTCAAATTGGAATAAATGTACATCTTCATTCATCAAGGATATGAGATGTTGTGGATTTTGTGGATTCACAAGATTATACTTTCAAGGGACACATTTTAGTGCTGTTCCAAATACATTTTGAATTGTTATTGGTGCAACACCGTATGGTTGTTCAAACATTATTATGTTTACATACACAACCACTATTGATGGTTTGCATGTGTATGTATGCAATGCACGGTTAAAATTTTATGAACAACTAGAACGGATCAGATATGATGTATTTCAAAGCATGGATTATATGAAACAAATCCTTGCTAACAATCCGTTGCATTTTCAACTTCTTTCACTTATTGATATATCAATGAAAATTGAACAATGAAATTATGGATTCATGCATGGCCAAATACAACCATTAGGGTTACTTGACAATCCTTTATTCTATTGAAATTCCAAGTTTCAACCAACTAGTACATCAAAAGATGTTAATTTGTCCTTCAAAGATCTTTTGAACCAAAATTTGTCTTCAAATCCATTTATATAAAAATACATCACCAATATTGAGAAACCAAATCCAACTCATGGATTATGTGTTTTATTTTCTTCAATTGTGGAATAAATACTTGCAAAAACTAGTACTAATGAAAGGCCTTTTTCAAGTTTGGATGTGGAACCTTTCATTCAAAATTTGTCACTACTTTTTGACATGTTTTTTGGAAATCCTCACAATTTTGATGATGCCTTTGAAATTGGAGAATTAACTATGTGCAACAATGACAACCTTTTCAAGACTGAAAGGTTATTAGTTTGGAAAGATGGCATGTGCACCAATTTAGCATTGAACATGTCACTTGCAAAGGCATTATCCCATTCTTATTTCCACATGGATGTGCGGCATATGATGGAATTGGTAGTTTATTACCTTATTTGAAACAGAGAATGTCTACATTATTTTTTATTTTTACATTATATCCACCATACTTACTCTTGATGTACCAAGTGCAACAAGCAATTCAACTATTGAAAGCTACAAAACATTTATGTTTGGAGAGGGATGTGCAAAGATTAAAACACCAACATCCTCAATGGTCAAAAATTGATGTTTTCAAGAATATTATGAAGTTCAAGTTACCACCCTCTATTCCCTTAATGCCACAATGGCACCATACCCAATTCAAAGAGTTATTGGTGATGGTGGAGAACTTTGGAATGCTTCATTTTTTCCTCATTTTGACTTTTGATGAAACATCAAATTTGAGATGGAAGGAAATTGAAGACATTGAAAATCTTGCTATGTTTTTCAATAACACATTTTCTTGGAAGGATTACCTAGTTGAATGTGTGGCATTATTTTGCACAAGCTTACAAGCTTTCATGCTAACCTATGTTCTTAGTGGTGAAAACATTCTTGGCATTGTCAAACATTATGTACCACAATTGGAGTTGCAACATCGAGGTGGGTGAAAGCATAATTAATTTAATATAAACAAAATAGTAAACAAGTACATTTTGATAGAATCATTTACTAGACACTTAAATCCAATAACATAGAGCTTGAAACCTTGTCAAATCTTATTGTCAAACCACACTTACATATTGCATCAAATTTATAACAAGTTTAATATTGTATAATTTGTTGGAAAACCTTAGTATAATGATAATCAACCATAAGTTGAATAATATAATCATTATTTTCATTAAAATAATTATGGTTTTTAATTTGATTAAATATGTGTTCATTTTATGGTACATTCCATTTATGCTAATAATAATCCAAAATTGTTTAAATTCACATTGTACTTTCACCTAGGTTGTGTACATGCACACATCATATTATGGATAAATGACATTGATGTTGACCGAGTCACAAATGAAATAGTTGCAATGATACCTATTACTATTGATGAACAATTTGGAAAATTCATATTACTACAATGAACAAGATTTGACATTGTTCAAACTAGTGGAACGAAAACAAATGCATCAATGTGGTTCACGATGCAAAATAAATAAACACATTGGAACTTGAAAATATAGATTTCCCATTACTATATTTGTTAAACAACATGCGACTCAACGTCCAATCACGCAAAGGTGGGTTAAAAAATTCAAATCAAGTGTGTGATTTTTGAGTTAATTAATCAATTGTTATCATCTTTATATTTGTACAATCAATAATCTTTACTCTTAAGAGAGACCCTAATCTTATCTTCGAAAAATTCTTTTTATTTTGAATATTTGATTATTCAAATTCAAAAATCTTTTGAACGTTTTTAAAAAGTGAATTTTAATATTAATTTTTAATATCAATTCCATGATAATCAAAATTTTCATTTAACACAATTTTCCATTATTAACATGATATTCACATTTTAGTGGATATTTAAGTATTCAAAATTTAATCATTATTTGAAATATTCACATGGTTTTTGACTTGTTTGAACTATTTATGAACCAAGTGGCAATACTATTGTCCATGTTATGAAGATCAAAATGTGGTGCCTTATCATTGTACTACATTGATATTGTAGGGTGCACACATGAACATTCAACAGATCACATCTTCATATTGGGTATATTATCTTTTGAAATATGCTGTGAAATGTGAACCACAAGACATTATTAGATTAGATGACATTAGTGCAAGAAGTTTGGGATTGGTTGATGCAACCCTTGTGCAACTTCAATTGATTTTAGCAACAATAACAACCAAACTTGTATTTCCAGTTGAAGTAACCTTTTCATGTTTACAAATCCCAATCATATCAAAAAATGTTGGTGTAAAGTATGTTGATTTAAAATTGCCAAAATTGCATACAAAAATGGTGATTAAATCTAGGATACTTGGATTTCATCCCATTGATATATATTGTGCATGACCTTCTAACATGGCCCAATACACATTTACAAAGTATTGGAAACAATTTTCTCCACAACAATAAGAATTGAAGAAGAAGACATGTTTGGGCAAAGACAAATTAGGATTATTCTTATATAAAAATGAACATTTAGTGCAGTTCACATACTTCAATCTTGGCAAACATGTTGAACCATTTTTTTTCAACATATTGTTAAACAATGTTGTTTCTTTTAAAGAACGTGAATTGATATCTCCCACAAATCTAGCATGATCATATTATCATGTATGTTTTGTTCATGGTATTGTGAAGATTCTTAATTGTTTGCAAGACTTCATATCTGAATATGGGAAAAGAAACTTATATGATGATGAAAAGCAAAATCAGATATACAACAAGCTTTTGGAGAAACATCCTTTTGAAAATTCACAAAATTTACCAATCAATATCAATATTGATGTTACATGTGTTGGATCACAAATTGGTTTAGTTGATCCAAATTATTGGATACATGATGTTGGTGATTCTTTGGAAAATAAAATTTTGTCACGTGAACAAATGCATATATTCAACATCATTTGTTCTAAAACAAATGATTTGCATGTCATTTTAGGTACATAACTTATTTGATTTTATTTCATTTCAAATATTTAAATAACTACCATCTAGAAGTTATGCATAATTCTATTACATGTATGAAAGATATATTATGGTAATTAATTTTTATATTTATACTATAAAATAAAATTTTACAAAATATTATGCATATATATTAAATTTTATAGTCAATTATTTTTATAAGTATGCATATTCATTATTTGTGAACATATTTTATGTTAGGAACTCTTGGTAGTGGAAAGACATTTTTCATTCGATATTTGACTGAATACTATATGTTATTGAAAAAGAAGGTTATCCTTACTGCAACAACAACAAGATGTGTAGCATCAAGGTTTAGTTCAAAAGCTTCAATCGTCCACAACACATTTCATATACAATGCAAAGGATATGTTCAGCCATTACAAGAATTAAGTGTTGAATTTCAAATTCTCAAAGAAGTTGACATCATCATTATTGATGAAATGTCAATGATGACGAGTACATTGTTGCAAAGTGTTGAAACTAGACTACAACAAATTGAGAATGATACAAATGAACCATATCATTCCAAGTTAGTGATTTTGGTGGGTGATCATGCACAACTTCTAGCAATATGTCATTGCCATCTATTAAACACAAAAAATTATTGCCAAAAGCATTATGTTTATAATGCTTGATTGGAATTCTGCAACATATCATATTTTGGAAACTTCAATAATACATGTTGAAGATCTAGAATATTGTTATTTTTTGAACATAATATGTTGTTAAACACCAATGGAAAAAGAAATTTCATTAGTTTTGAACAATTTCTACATTGATGAAGATTTAGTAGAACAATACATTGATGACAAAATAACAATACTTTGCACGCATAAGAAGGACATTGATTATTACGATGATTTGATTCTTCACAAGAAATTTCCAACTGACCAAATTTATGCTATTCAATTGGAAACAAATGCAAGGAATGTTGAACACATTCAATCTTGGGTGAACAATAAAAGATTCAATCACATGCAACATGTTGCATTGGGAGCATTGGTTATGCTAATTGAAAACATTGATTTAAAAATTCGTGCTGCAAATGGAATCATTGGAATTGTAACAAAATTGGAGTTCGATTTAGAAGATAATGTTTGTAGCATTTTTGTTGCACTTAATCCATTAGGATATGTGCAAATAGTTTGGAAAAAGTCAATTCAAAACAAATATGATTCTCAAGGACACTTTTACAAAGCATCATTTCTTTTAATGTTAGATTATGCAATTACAAGGCACAAATCCCAAGGTGCAATGATATCATCCAAAGTGATGATACATATTCGTGAATCTTTTGCACGGGGATTAGTGTATGTAATGTTATCTAGAGTCACAAGTTATAAAAATTTGAAAATTGTTAACAATCTTCAACCTTTGGACATACAACTGATGTTGCCATGGTTTTTAAAAAATGTGAACATTGTTATAAATTGAAATACTAACACATGTATCATTGTAATATAGTATGCACTATGTGCAATTCTTTTGATTGGTTTTACCAATCTCCTTTCCACGCAATGCGCAAATTGGGCATATTTTTCTAGGTTCAAATCCTAGGTTGAGTTATACTTTAAATGTTTTTGAAGATGTCATTTCTTACAAAAATCTCAATTGACTAGCCAAATGGCAAATTTAAAGCTTTCCTTGTGTCATTATGACCTTGGTTTCATGAACCATTGGAACAAAACAAACAAACAACCTTCCTTCATGTATATAGATATTTTAAAAATTCATTTGAACTTTTATTTGCTCATGATTGTTTCAAAGTTTAGATTTTTAAAGAATTAATATGAAATGTACCCACATCTAATTAATAAAATCAATAATAGGCAATCCAAATTCCAATGAGTGTTAATTGAATTTTGGGGTTTCGATTTCCAAAATCAACCACAATATTAAAACACACATTACTTTTAGAATCATTACACACCTTATAGAATTTTTATTTTTTATAAAAAGATAAATTGAGATGCCCTTAACCTAATTTACATTGTTTATTATATTTATTGAACATCAATTTAAAAAGGTTTTGAAACAAAATTTTGTTTTGTTCCTTCTTGACTATGACCATGCATTGCACATCCAATTTACTTGGTAAAAAAAAGAAAAAAAAAATGACCCAACAATTGAAAGGGGCAAAATATGAATACCCTTCATAAAATTGGGCCTTAGGCCTACTTCCATTCCAGGTCCCACAAGGGACCAACTAGTTTAGTCTTAAATAATCTGTAGGGGAGACCTTCCTCATCCCCAAACTCTGTCCTGCAAGCAAGCACTTGCTCTGCTAATGGCCTTTGCTGTCCTCTGATGGACTCCATAAGCCACATGGTTCTTTTTGGCAGGAACTCCCTTTCTCTAAGATCCTCACTGCACAGCTAGCAATTGTCATCAAATGGAGACACACTCACTGCTTGGCAATTACTTTGTGCGAAGGAAGTATGGTTCTTTTTGGCAGTATAGAGGATCTTAGAGAAAGGGAGTTGTAGTGGCCAGTTCTTGCTTTTTGGTCCCATTTTGAGTGTCACTCAGTCTACTGTACGTGCTCTGAAAAGGTTTTGGCATGTTCTATTAGGGAACCCCTGTGGAGGTGTCGTTTCTAAAAATCTGCTCCTTCACAGAGTCTCTGCAAACAGTACAAGATTGAAGCAAGATAGAATTTGAAGAATTGGCTATAATGGTTGATCAACTTAGGAGGCTATCTAATCTCAAAGTGAGAAGGAAAAATACGAAGTGTACTGAAGAGAGATAAAATTGGCATAAGATTGTGCAACAATTAGCTGCTATGCTGAATTAGCAGAGAGTTTCAACTGGGAAAGAAACTATTCCGGAACAACCCTTCTTCAGATGCCCATTAATAAATGAACCTCAAACCTGGACCTCGAATCTGGATTTCACTTGTATATCCACATATATGAATCATTGTGAAATCGGCAACAAGTGAACCAGGTGGGTACTATAGAGAGGCAGGCAGTCAGCTGGATGGTCATTGAGGTGGTGGTACTCATGACCTCCTAATATTTTTGAGTTGGGTTGTCTTGTCAGATTATTCCAAGACATATGAATGTCAACCCTCCAACATATATTGCATGATCCTACACAACGCTATTCAAATCTATGACCTTCAAAAGTAAATGAATGATGCTGCATAATTTTGTAGTCCCAATCTGGAATTCAAAACCGCTGGAAGCAGCAAGATGACAGCAAGCTAACAATCTAATTTGTTTTCTAGTTTCTCTCCGGTTGAGCCTGGTTTGAAAGCCGGCAATTTATCAACTGGCAGCATTCAAAATGAGGGCACCAAAACGAATGTGCTCTCTTTTTCCCCCTCTCCGGAAGGTTACACCTATTCAGGAAAGTCTTGAAGCTGAGCACTCAGGTCCACTAAGAATTATGTCTGGCATGACTGATGAGTGACGCATAAGCTGGGTTAAGAATAGAGAAGCGGATTTGCGATCGCGTAGCTGCAATCAGAAAAAAAAAGCTCTTATGACCAGTCCCACCAGGGAATGCAACCTTTATCATCCAATTGTGACAAAAAGTAGTTGCAAGACTGGTCTTCATGCTCGTTGCCATCTTCCAGCTTGATCGCGCTGCGCTGGTATTCTCGTGGAGGTAGTAGTGCGCGCGGCCCGCATAAATCGTTGGCAGGGCGGAGCAAAACCGGATCCACGAAACTCTCTGCCAGCGCAACCTCGCGTGGGCAGTTGTTGATATTATTGTTGGCCTGCTGATCGGCAGCCGTCACTGAAAGCTTGTTACTGTCAATGGTGCTACGCGGACTTGATCCTGTCTCGAGAAGTTCGCTGGAGTTGCTCTCTGAACTTGTGCAAAGCTCCTTCTGATGATCTTTTGGGATTGATGCGGACATATTATCGACCGTGGAAGAAGCTCTCCATTGAGAACCTCTAATTTCAACGAGCTGCTGATCATCTTCAGATATCATCTCTGACTTTATGGGCACCGTATTCATGACCAGCGCTTGTTCACGGGAAGTGTGAGTGGTTATCTCGCTCTCGGATAAAGAGACCTCCACAGCTTCGCACCCAGGCAACTCATTCTTTCCTGAAAACCGCTGAACCTGTTTACACAAACAAAAAGCCACTGAATTTCACTGGGTACGATCAACACAGGCGACTGACCACATTCATGACGCTCGGAGTGTACGCCGGTAGAACACATGAAATTGTAACTTATAAGGTGAAAAGGTGGGGAGATAGACATCCATCGTCCACAGGAGTAGTCACCTCGCTTTTCAGCTTTTCTTTCTCTTGGACAACGGCCTCAAACTCGGCCTTCAATCTGTTGTAATCCGAGGACAGGACCTCGTAATCACGCTCCAGTTGTTTAGTTTTCCAGCGTGCGCGTCTGTTTTGGTACCAAACTGCAACTTGCCGGGGCTGAAGTCCTAACTCCTTGGCAAGCTGCATTTTCCTCTCAGGTTCCAGTTTGTTCTCGAGCTCGAAGTTCTGCTCCAGCGACCTCACCTGGTCAAACGTGAGCCTTCGCTTCTTCGCCACAGTGTGAGGGCAGTCGTCGCCCCCATCCTCATCACCTGCCTCTTCCCCAGGCGGCTCTTCAAACGAAGAATAGAAGGGGCGCTTCTGACCAGACCCGAAAACCGCATCTTCAAAGCCTCCGGCTGATCGAGAAATTGCACAAGTGAGTCACACAGGTCAGGACTCCGTCTGTTCCATCGCACCCTCGTAGATTATGGGCAGGATATCAACAGAAGCTCGAGGTTTCATTACAATATAATGAAAGCACTGTTTTGGTATAACCCAACCACATTCCTGTGGCTTCTTGCCAATGCTCTAGAAAGTTAGCACTGATCTTTAAGATTTGCCTAAATTGAAAATGCACTCGTCTGTTCCAGCACCTTCCCATCAGAAGAGAGCTTTACCTTGGAGGCCGATATTAGAGCAGGGAGCCAGCATGGCTCCCACCAACGAATCGGCCGGGCAGCTGGTTTCCTTCCGCAAGAGCATCAAATTCTGCGAGCCTAAATCTCTCATGCTAGTGGCTGCCATCTCTGCTCCCACTTCGCTGGTAGTAGTGGGCCCTAATGGCATTGTAATGCGAGAAGATCAACACAACCGGCAACAGTGAGCTCGCGAATCCCGACCAAAGGGCTAGGTTCCTTTCGCGCCTCCCATCACAATCTCTCAAATACGTTCATACTCGCCATGTATCTATACACATTGTACCACCCACACTTAAACCACGTCCATCCCTTGAAAGGCATGAACTAGGAACCAAAAATGCCTCTCACCTTGCTTCCGTCTGTAATGATCAGTACGTTCCAGAACACATTTCTGAACACAGAAAATGTTGCCAGTGCGGAACAGAAGTTCGACCTATTCCAGGTTCAATAACTTGTTTGCACACAAGTTCTATTCCATTGGACCAGTATTGCTTCCTTCAAGACGAAAGTCTGTCTTGAGCATTTCTAATGACTATAACGATCGTATAAAGGAGGCAAACTACTTCCAAGACATCAGCCAGAAGTACAGAATAGAAGATATCAAAGAAAAAAGAAAGTGAAAACTCACCCAGCATTATGAACTAAAGCCCGGGAAATCTGCAGCAGGGTTGAATTCATGCAATTGCAATCAGATTCTCCAATGAGCCGTGAAGACAACAACCGAATGAATCTGAAACCAGCAGCCAGTCCCCCCGTGCCAGATTCACGTCAGTGCGCTGTGATCTTCATCGGTGCAGCCAAGACAAACAGCGCGAGCAGCTCAACTGACGAATCGCGTGCAACTCCAGCTACGAGATGCAACCATCGCAAGCAACACAGACCGGCGCCAAACATGAACGCAAGCAACCCTCTTCCAAGGAAAAGACTGGAGCGTCGCAAGAGGCTTGGAGAGGCTGCAAAAAAAGAAATTCATCCATGCAACTACCAGTTCATCTACCTATTCATTCATCTTCTTCTCATGATCATAATTTTTTTAGACAAAATCAAGTTACATGGAATAGTGGGATTATGCGTCCCAGCAGGGAACTCTTATGACTCAGTTGTGGACCAACCACAACTAAGAACCACCTACCAAGGTTGCACTTTAGTAACCTATCTTGTAAACCCTCCTACCAAATGACAACCACATTGCAAAGTTACATCCCAACTATGGTGGATGAAGATCCTCATCTGATCTGGTCCCTCAGGAGCCTTTTTGGTTCCGGATGTTCCCAATGGTCATTCCTTGTAGATTTGGTCCCTCAGGAGTATTTTTGGTTCATGGTGTTCCCAGTGATTGTTCCTTGGTGGGGAACAACCATAGGGAATGCAATGAGCCAAAAAGGCTCTAATTATTATGACCATGAGCACTGAGTGGAAGTAGTAGGTTAATATAGGAATATCTCCTGTAACCAAGTAAGTTCTAGAATCAAAATTGGGTACCCACGTTTTACAATAGTAATATTTTTTACTATGGTGAGAGAGACCCTAGAAATGGGTATTGCAACGATTGTGCTAGTGCAACACCACCGGCATCATAAGTATTGCAAGATTCTTCACGAAAAAAATTCAAAGGTGGAACAAGGAACAAATTAGTAATCTCATCAACCTTTTTCTGTCTGAATAACTTAGGGATTGTCGTTTTGCCCTAGACCCCTCCCACTGTGTAAGTAACCACTGTGTAGTGCAAGTGGGTAAGCATTGTAAGTAAGTAAACGTGGGGCCACTCTTGGTAGTAGCAGAATACTGTTTGCTTTTACTTAGAAACAGTCAGTCCAACCATTGTTTGTAGGTGACACTAGTGCTTACGTGGCATTTGGCATTGTAATGGTGTTAACGCAATGTTTACACAACAGTCAATCTTCAAACCACCTAGATTCTAGGTTGTAACACCAATCTTATGAACGGTTTCAAAAGATGCCCAATTATTGTAATGGTTAGACATCATCTCATGGTGCACCCTCTCACAATTTGAGCACCATCTCAAAAACCTATGAATGCTCAAGAAGGTCACCCATACCATTCTTTCTCAATCTCTCTCCACTACCCTCTCTTTCTAAACTCCCTACAAATAGGGATGAACTACAATCTATAATGAATGCTACTATTGCTACAATTTGCGATTTGCTACAAACATTGTTGCCACAATCGAAGGTTATTGCTACAATTGAACTATTGCAAATGCTAACCCTACATAGCAATCAAATGCTGCAGCTACAACAACAGGACTACACAATTTTGCACTGCTGGAGATGGTACGGCATTTATGGTGCATTCACACTTGATGTTAAGTCAGTGTTAAATGGAAATCTAGGTGGCATCATAGGTGACATGTAATATTAAATAGGTGATAGCTTAATGTTAAGTGAATGTTAGCTTAACATAGAATTTTCATGGTAACTAAGTTGAAGTCCTACATGAGTGACATGATGTCATGATATTCAACACTAAAGTCCCTAACACCAAGTGTGAATGCACCTTAAATTATAATATATAAAGAAAGATTGTCAAAAAGTAAAGACAAGTTAGATTAAATTACATTACTTCAACTTGTTATACATTAGTGGAGTAGATCGATCATCTTTTTAGTAGATACAATGCGACAATATGTTATGAAAATTTTCGAACTATCACACAAAGTGGTAACAATTTACCCTCAAAGTAACCATATGATTTTTTGCGATATATTTTTCATGCGACCTTCATTTTGAAGATTTTTTTAAATGACATGTAATAGAATTTATCAAGGTATCAATTGTATTAGAATTCACATCACATGGTTGCATATTGTGAAGGCTTTCCATATTGATGGTATGGAGGCCACAATGTATTGAAATGATGAAGAGGGCTACCTTTTGTTTCACTTGTTGCAAGTCATGTCCCTTGCTCACTTATTTTTGCAATTCCATCAAATTTATTCTTGGAATATCCAATTACACCTTCCATTCTTTTGAGTTGGACAACATACATTCAAAAATCATAATAATATTTTTCTGTTATCAATAGTCTCTAGTAAACCCAAAAAACCTAACACACTCCATGACGGGGACAATTAATGTTATTTTTGTAACTTATGTGCATTTATAACTATTTTTTAAGGTATTAGGTTTTTTATTTGCATTTTTTCTCACCTTATTATCATCCAATTTTCTAATATGCACATATTTAACCACTTTATATTTTTTTATAATTTTTTTTTTCTGGTATCCAATTTCAATACCCTATATGAAATTAAATTTTTAGTTAAAAAAATTTCGAACTAGAAAAGTTTGCTTGTGTTCTCCTTGGAATCCTAAATACTAAAATCCCTCCGACCACTTTGACATAGAAAGAAAATGTAAAAACTTGCATTTGAACCTTAAAAATAAAAAAATTAGGTTATTATTGCAGGAAGACTCCATTGCCTACAAATAACCCTCAAATCTAAAACCCTAAATGTCAAACTTAAATTTCTAAACGTTTTTCTCCATGATCACTTAAATCCTAAATTCAAATTTAAACTAATTTATTGACCTTATAATTGATCACCCTACACAATTAATCAAAACATTATTCCACAATAAATGAACCTAGTAACAACTAATACATTATTAAATCTGTAATGCACATGTTATTTTTAATTTTAAAATTATAATATTAAATATTTACATGCATACCCTATATTAATTTTTATTTTATTTTCAAAATTACATAATTCAATTTTTGAATTAATTAACTTGTAATTTTTACTTGACAACTAATATATTGCAACCTATATTTTTACTCACATATTTTTTACTTTTCAAATAGTGTCCTCCTCAAGACACATTCAAACCAATCTCAACAAATGACATTAGAAAAATAACAAGGTATGCTATTATTGAATTGTTAGTTGATCCATCAATCATAATGTAAAGAAATTAAAATTTGCAACTCCATCAACTAACTTTTGTATACTAGCATTTAAAATAGTAAACAACAAATTAACACATGTTTTTAATCATGATAATTGTTTTCAAATATACATGTTTTACCATATACAAGGTGTTAACATGGAAAAAAAGAAATTTACAAATTGCAAAACCCAATTTAACTTCTTGTATATTTCATACCTTATATAATCTTGAAAGGAAAAATCTTAATATTGGTAAATCTACATGTTACAAAGATAATACAGGTGCAATTATGCTAATAAGAGCCAAAGTAGTTGTAACCATTGTTTAATTATGTGTTTTTACAAAAAAATTAACTTGAAAATAAGTTAAATGTTTTGCACATTATCAAATATAATATCTTATTCTATAAATATCCAAAATATAAAAATTATTTTATTAACATTTGGACCTTCAAAAATAGTGTAAAAAAAACTGTAATCACTACTTTTAAACAATAGAAGAACTTGTAAATGGACTTGAAAAACTTTGAAAATGACAAATTTTTGACAAATTTTAACACAAACCTTCACAAAATAATACAAATTAAAAATTAAAACAAACTTTTTCCGAAAATATTTGAAAAATATTCTTCAAAAAGTAGTCACCTAAAGGGGCACATGTGGCTCCTATTAACTTGTTTGCACCCATACGACCCCCTTATTCTTTACAAACCTTATAGAATATCTTACCCATTTTAAAATTATATTCAATCTAATCAAAAGAAATACACTAAGCAACTTTCTATGTTTTTTGGTTAGTCTCAATACGATGAATTTTTTCATCATCACTTGATGAAGGAAAAAAAAAAACATGTTTTGACAAATCATTCTATTGATCATGTTTAGACCTTAAAAAAATAATTTGCCACATCAAGAAAAAATGAAAAGGATAAATAAAAATTCTTTGTATTTATGAGCATTACCAAATAGAACAAATGTGAAAGCTAGAACTATTGACACACCCTTAGATTTTGCAAATGGTATGTGAAATAAAAAATCATGTTCATTTTGGTTTTGCAACAAACCCAAGGCACATTCTTTAATTCCCACAAAGAAATGAAAGTTATGGAGTGAAACTAAAGGGAGGTATTTAACTTGAATTACATATCAAATTACACAAACTAAAAAAGAGGGTGATAAATTTAGTTTAGAACCACAAGGGTGCATGGATGAACCATGGGCAATTCACATTCATTTTATTCATCACAATTTGAACTTTGGAAGGACTCACCATTCACCTCCCCTTAGTACATTCTATAGATGGTTGTTGGGATTAAATTGAAGTGATATAAATTCCCAAGATTCCCACTCAAGAGTCTTGAACTTCCCAAGTCACAATTCTCATTATTTTGCATGTTTGTATTTTTCCACATGGTCTCCAATTCAAAATATTGGCAAAAAAACATTGTAAACCTTTGAAAAAAACTTTTGAATAATGCATCACACTTCTGAATTGAAAGTGATTTGATTATTTTATGGTGCACTTTAATGGTCAAGAATTAAATTGTCACTTTGATTCCTTGCCATTTAATTGGCCATAATTTATGTTTCAAATTTTTACATTGGGAATGCAACCCACTTTAGATATATACTCTTCAAAATCTTTCCAACAATGTAAAAAAAGGTCAATTTGAATAAGGTTTGTTATTTCAATTTGTGTTCCAAAATTACCAGACACCTAAAGTTCCAAATTCTCAAAAGTGAAAATGTATTTGGGAGATTTGGGATCTGCCTGCACTCTCATACATTTCCTTCTCACAAGGGAAATGTGTTGGGGTGCCACCCTTGGAATGCTCATGTATTTATTAACTACATTCATATCAAAGTTCATGATGTACAATCTCATGTTAGTCAATTATGTCAATACATTTGTAACAATTTGTTTGCATTCTATAGGTTCAAGTGTTTCTAACTTTTCCTCAAGAGTTAATTTGAAGCCTTTCAACAAATGTACATGAATAAAATTG
>Ga0116227_10003847_pt1 | contig 32968 bp, 24 predicted proteins | sample S1TSphgellanicum_FD_89693 | JGI IMG/M metagenome (GOLD analysis project Ga0116227, IMG submission 89693) | Host-associated microbial communities from peat moss isolated from Minnesota, USA - S1T2_Fb - Sphagnum magellanicum MG | ecosystem: Host-associated > Plants > Peat moss > Unclassified... | reverse complement strand
TTTTTTTAATTGCTTAACATTGTTGATGAAAATGATTTTTTAAACATTATTTTGTTCCCATTATCATATTTTCCTTTATAGTCACATTATCCATCATTCAAGTTTGAAATATTAATACTTGGACAACAAATGAAGATGGATATAAATCAATTTTAATTTATTTATCTTCCAATCATGGATGGATTTCATCCAATGATTTATTTATTTAATTCAACTCGTAAATGAAACTCATCCATGCAAAAATGACATTCATCCATGTGAAATCATTCTTTTTTGGACACATGGCTTGACATAGGTGGATTAAAATCACATTAAGCTTTAAACTACAAGTTCAAAGCTCCAAACTCGGGCTTTAAACTCATGCACAAGCCATCCTCAATACCCTACCACTTAATTTGTCTAATCTATTTAACACTTAACCTAACTAGTGTATGTTTCACCTAACTATTACTACTATTGGTTTCACAACATTATTTTCATTTGAATACCTTTTTTTTTTCTTTGTCAATTGTATAATTTCATGTTTTAATGAACAAGGTTAAGGAATAAGCCTTTATGACTAATCAATTATATTGATAGTTCACCCTTGAACCCAATTCCAACTTATCATGTAAATTGACATACTACAAGTATTGGTGTCATTCACATGATTTGACCTAATTGCAAAACTCTTGAACATGTTTTGGGAATCAATTTGAAGAACTTTACATTTTAATGAAACATTGGCATTATGTTATGGAACATTTTCATCTTAATCAAGACTAATATTACTTGGTAGAAGTTGAATATCATTACATTTTCTTATTTTGAAGAATTATTCTTTTGTTGTGGTGAAAGTTGTTTCAATAGTTTCAAAAATAATGAAAAGTCCTTGCACATTTGATGAAATATGTTCTTTTCCATGATTTTTAATATCTTGTTAAACAATTTTTTAAGTATAAAATGGTGTTAATGATGTGATGGTGTGATCTTTTTCACATCATGGAACATAAATGGTTTGGCCTTGTGGGTCAATTGTAACACCTTGTTCTGTTCTATCCATTTTAGTCCTAGACAACTTCATTTCTATTTATTTAAACTCGAATTATTCAAAGAATTTCTCATTGCATTGCAAATCATTGGGTGGAAAGTTTTTTACTAAACATTGAAAATGATGAAGATTTCTAACAAAAATTCAATATGTGCTTGCATTTCTTGTGTTGCAATGTATCATTTATGCCTTATTTAAATGTCCAAATCTTGGGGATTGCCAATCATAGACAAATCAAGAGAGGTTGAAATGATAGAGGCATTTGTTTAGGATTGTATTTCATGCTTTTAATCACAATAATGGTAAGATCCCATGGTGTGGCTTTTAATCATATTGTACCAAAAGTCTACTTGAAACGTCTTGGTATGTAGGATTTCAAATTATAACAACATTGAATTTTTTAATGTATAGGTCATGGCTTGTATTTCCTAAACTTGTTTTTGGTTCTATAACCTTCCATTGACTTGAATCTTTGACCCATAAACCTACAACTCAAACATGGGCTCCTCTAATATGGGTATATATTTGGATTCATGTGTTTTGGCGTTTTATATTTTAGTTGTTCTCAAAATGTTGTGTTATGTTTTGATGGGAAGTGTGTTGTGCAAATTCTAGAAAACATGAAGGTTTATCTCAATTACCCAATAACATTTATTGTTTGTTGCATGCAAAAAAATCTTCAAGTAAATCAATTTGATAAAATTAAGAAAAATAAAATAAAACAAAACAATCAAACCAAAGTGAGTTTAGTTTCTAATTCAAGTTGGAGGGTAGTTGATAATCACTTATGTGGACCTAGAAGTAAGCATTCATGTTTGGCCCCTAACTTTAAAAGATCGATACTACTTTGATTGTGGTTGTGTGTGTTGTAGTTCTATGGTGCTCTCTTTTGCCTTTATGTTATGTTCTTTTCTACATTGAAAGTAAACTATTGTATCACATATTATCCTCACTTGTATTGTGTTTTACTAATTATGAATTGATGACTTGTGACCATATCTTGGAAGTGTATGTCTAGTAATTATGACCACCAACTTGACAAAGAATTTGACATGAAAATTGATTTTTTAATTATCAATTACCTTGTTGCTATAGTCAAAACTTTAGTCATATTTGTATTTGTTTCCTTCAACCTAGATTGTTAGGCTATGCCCTATTTACAATAGACATCCAAGGACAAAATATATGTTGGTGACCTAATAGAGGTTGTAAGGTAATGTTGAAGTGTTTGATAATTTTCTTTTAGTTTGCAAGTGATTCAAAATGGGTTTGAAAAAGATGCAATTTTAAAGGGTTATAAATGTATTAGTCCCATTTGTGAAGGGCCTTTGATGTTAATTCGTGGTATGTCCTCAACTTGTTGAAACTAATTGTTTGTGCAAATGTTTGTTTGCAATACCCAACATTTTCATTGATATTTGGGATGAATGGATTTCACATGATATCAAAGGTCAATAACTAAACATGTTTTGGTTATGATCTCCTGATGTGCAGAAGTTATGAAAAGCATGCTAGTGGAAATTCAAAAATAATGTTTTATGTTTATTAGGAGATTCAAATAAGCTCATTTTTTAACTCTTTGTGGCTTAAACTGCAATGAAGCAAACCTTACTCCATTGCTATTGAAAGCAAAAAAGATTGCTCAAAAATTTACAATGTATACCTCAAGCATCCTTCTTATAGAAATCACATGTTGGATTTTAAGATCTTTGGTTTGGCATCAAGATGGTCATATTGACATTCATGTTTATAGGAATTTATATGATGATGTCTGGGTTGAACTTCAATCAATTTTGTGCTCAAGGTCCTTAATGAGTAAAGATATTGAGGGTGCATTGTAGGCCATGGGACAATTGAATCTACACAATGGATTGTGTGCCATGCATTATCAATTGACCTCATGCAAATTCATGCAAATCTTTTGAAGGTATCTTTCTTTTGATCATTGGAATGCACAATTGGAAAATATCTTAGTAGTTTTCATTACAACACAATTATTGATTCCATTGGTGTTTGTAGTTTCATATATTCTTTTGAGGTACTTCCTTGTTTACTAAGTTACCCTAGCACATGGACTTCATATCAGCCTTCAACCATGGTAAACTTAGGTAATAAATGTTATGAATTGGGGTCGTTTTTAGGGCTTGAAACAAAAATTTCAAGGCTAATTGTGGAATGGACAGATTTACATGGACATGCAAGATTGGACAGTTGCTTTCGAACACTAGGTATTGAGAAACCATTCCTGGTTATAAATGTAAAATTTTCTTGTTTCTCTAACCCTAAGCATGTCTTTTGATTCATTAATTTGCCCTTTGATGTTGGTGCTTGTATGTTCATACTTATGTTGAGAATTTGGTGTTGATGGATGACAGGAGCATACTCAAGTTTCTGACCATCACTAGGCCTCAATTTTATACACTTGGAAAGCTTGGTATGCTTTTGCAACCCAAGGAATTTGAATGCTCCTTGTTTGTTTAGATGCACCTGACCACTAATAAATATTTGCATACACATCTAAGGCTTTGCAGTTCAAGTGTGTGTTGCTATGGAATGAAAATGGCATATGTAAAGGGTGCATATAGTTGAAAGTTGACATGAAGGCTTCCAGAAATGTGGACAATGTACAAACACTCCTACTCCTATGTTTTGTTTCCTCAAAGTTTGTGAGATTTTCTGAAAACCATGTGTGGGTCTGAAGCGTGCAAGCTAAAACCACCCAATTTTCATGCCTTCGTGAAATTCTCTCCATAGTAGCTTTTCTTTTGCATCTATATTGATTTGGCATTCTGATTAATAAGAGATTCAATGAGTAAAAGACTTGTGGTCTGTGGGGGTGACAAGCCTAGTTGATGAGGACATCTTGCTATCTCTCAGAATAAGAGAGGCTCCAGAAAACTCCACAATTCCAATCTGCCAGGAGTTTATTACAACCTAGAGTTTCAACCCTTGCAAAGATGCTAGCTACATCAAAGGCTCAATCATGTAACATTTCAGCAACACTAGCTTCAAATCTTCACTCATGGCCACAGATCCTAGAGAACAGATTCAGATTGGGAAGTTAGACACCAACAGACATTCAAGCACAGTTGCCAAAACCTGTCAAAACTGATGATGCACACACAGGAACCCTATTCCTTATCAAAAGCACCACAAACCTCATTCCAACTGCAGCAACAACATACAAACCCAAAATGCAAAACCGAAATGATGCAGACCAGCTCGCCACGCTCTCCTTGCTAGTAATATTGTAAGAAGAACGAAGCCAACCCTAAAACAACACTTCCTTCACTGCAATCACAACCCCCAAACCCTATAGATCTGCATACTTCCTGCAGAGATTTCCTGCTGCAATCTGACCCTTTCAAAACAGAGAGTCAATCAGTCTGGTACAGATGAAGCTCACCCAAAACGAAGCTCGAGGAGAATCAATCACAGCGGGACTGGCATCGATCGACATGCGACTTCATCAAAATGTAGAAGTAAAAATTAGGTCAAATGCTTTTTTTTCTCGCGCGACAAAACCCTGGGTTTGTTGCTAGAACGTCGAGAGCTTGAATCATGCTGTTCTTCAGGGAAAAAAACAAAGATCCGAGCTTCAAATCTGTGCCTATCTTCCTGACAGGATGTCTAACCAGCAAGTAGGAGCAGTGGCGTTGGTGGCACTGGCCTCATGGGCATTGGCAAAGCTAGGGTATTCACTTGTTACTGCACCCAAGGAATCAAGACTAACCTTACATGTGCATGAGATCCGAGGACCACCCAAGCCGACACTGATTGCAGCGGCAGGACCAGGAGCAAACGATCTCACCAAGATTGGGTTTGGAAGCTTTCTGGTGTTTGACAATGAGATCAGGGACGGACCGGATCGCGGAAGTGCTTTACTAGGGAGGGAGCGAGGCTATGGACCCATTAGCGATCTCAAGGGCGAGCAAGGAATCCAACTCACTTCCACCATGTTCTTCAATCCGCAATCGAGGTACAATGGAACTCTCTCCTTCCATGGGAATGTCGGAGGACCTAATCCCATCACCGAGCTTCTCGTCTTAGGGGGAACTGGGGATTTTCGAGGCGCAAAGGGTTATGCACTGGTTGAAACTTTGAAGGCGACCCCGCTGGAAGTTGTCTTTCGTTGGAGTATATACTTGTCTTACTAGAGAATCTCTCTGTGGGTTGCTTTGAGCATTTGCTCCCAATCCTGATCATGTGTAATGCAGTTTTCCAACATCCTGGAACAAAGTCTCTGTTTGTTCTCTCACCATACCTACCTTCCTCTTGTGATAGACTTTATGATGACATCTTCAACAGTCTGTTTGTTCTCTTAGATGCCTTTCTCTTCTGATAGACTTCATGACATCTTCAACAAGTTTGACAAACACTAGACTTGAAGTGCAATCTTTGTTCTCATGGCAAACTTTCAACTACAGCATTTATCTCAAAGAATGTGGCAGAGAATGTGACAATCCTATACAAACTACAGAACCTTTTTTTTACCCCTCTTGATGTCAATCCTGTCTAATAATCTTGTCATGTGCAAAGTTTTGAAATCAATCAGTAGAATGCTGATTGAAGGATTTGGGCAAGCAACTCCTCTTGATCTTATAATTTCCAGAATGACAGAGGCATGCAACATGAAGAGTTGAATTGAATCTTATACACAAGGATGCAGATTTGAAGGATTTGCCAGCAATTCCTCTTGATCTCTAGTTTCCGGAAGAAGATCATGGTGTGACTGCCACATGGAGAGTTTATTTGAATCTTGTACACAACGATGTCACAGATTTGAAGGATGTGCCAGCAAAATCCTTTTGAATCTAGTTTCCCAAAGAAAGTGGCAACTGCAACATGGAGAGTTTGATTTCAAATCAAAACACAAGAATTTGCTTATTCTTCTGTTGCAGGTCTTGAAACTTGAAAATCAATTAGAAAGTTGGCTTAGAGTTGAGGTTTTGAAGAATAGTACACCAGAGAGCATGTAACAGATACATGGCTACCTCAATTCATGCCCTCCTTTGTTTGTCCTTCTACAGATGTTTGGTGATTCATGAATGGGTGGTTTTCTCATTGAAGGTACTTGACAGGAATCATAAAAAATGTCAATCAAATGTTAGAGGCTACTGTCAAGATTTCTCTGAAAAGTCAATTTCCATTATAGACTGGAAGTTCTTTGTTAGGAAAACATGGTTTACCTAGGCTGCTCCTGACCATATTCAACTTCAACCGCTATTAGACACTGCACATCTAGAGCAGGATTCCCCATCAATGAATGTGATGATGGGTCATGTGCATCTACTATAAGGTTGAGAAAGGATGAGAAATCTTTGGAGTCCAAGAGCCAGCTAGAAAGACCTTTGATTTGCAGGAATATATATAGCCAGGTTTCTCAATTGGCGAAGAAGCATGATGAATAGTGCCAATTCAAGCCTTGGGGAGTTCTCCTCCTTGTTGTTCCATGATAGTGTAGTTAAAACTTGTCCACCCACACATACTTCAGGGCTTTTGGGTGGACATGAGCTCCACTCCACTCTTTCAATGTTGTTGTCAGCTGGCAGTTTAGTCAACTGGAATTCTCATCAACAAAGGTGAACATCAACAAATTTCAAGCTCTCCTCTTGGTTTCTTGCAGAGGCCTTCCACAATGGGAGATGAGTATGAATTTTGGTTTCTTAGCTCCATTTTCAGGGTTGTTCTCTTTATCACAGCACTGACTGGCCATTCTCATGTATGACTGTGAAATAAGGGGTCAAGGCTGAGTTCTTGCATTTGACAGGCTGCAATCCACAATTTCCTCTCCTGGTCTCTGGGTGGTGTTCTATTCCACTCTCCATGCACTTTCACTTGAGTTCAAAATCTGTGTCTTGATGTGATATTATCTCCACAAACAAGCATGGGGAATAAGCTGTCTCTGAAATTCAAACCGTCTCATATTGAAGCTCTGCTGTTTCCTCAGCTATTGTAGTAGAAACAGGTACTCTAGGGGTTTCCACATGGATGGTGGAGTTTGTCTTCCAAGCATGACTTGTTTTCGTTGGTGCATCAGTGAGGTGAACTCAAATCATGTCAGCATTTATCCTCATCAACTGCTAATATTGTTTTTAGTGTCACAAATGCAAATGTATGTGGAGCTGAGGAGAGCAGGCATCAAATCCTGCTAGATATTTACAAGCTTCACTGGATGGGTTCTTTTGAAGAAGAGAACATGATCCATCTTTGCATACACCATTTCTGAAGTCCTCCTACCTGTAGGAAATGTAGACCATTTGGTCCTTGTGTAGTATGGAACTCTGAAATTGTTTCCAGACAAATATTGCATGAAACTTGCCATCAAAAATCAAGGGTAGTGAACTCCAGAGGGCAAGAGAAGATGATATGAGGCAGAGTGTGGAAGACAATTTTCTCTTTGTGAGTGCAGTCCATCACCCTCCAAGAAAGAAATGATATGGTCAAGGGCTCACTATAATCTATCAATTGCACAAATGTTCAGTTCAAGTTTCTATGGATTTTCGAAACATGAAGGAGCTTTTGCTTCTTCAGTGGATTCAAGATTCACCCAGCTATTGCTGTCAACTCATGGCAAACAAAAACATGGGATTTCAAACAATGCTGCAAGGATGGATTTCTTGTTTGTAAAAATTGGAGGAATCCATCTTCTTGTACTTGTAGATTTTTCCTGAGATTACTAAGAAAGAATTGCAATTTATAAACCAATTGAATTGAATCTCATCAGGGTTTAAGGCTCCAAAACATGCAGAGAGTTAGGAGTTGTGTCTTTCAGTTCTTTGAGCTTGAATTTTAGCAAATTGGCTCTGTGCTTTGAAGACCCCAATCATGCTGCTTGTGCCCGAAAATTTTCAGTCTCTACTAATTTCATCTTCAGATTCAAAGACACTGATGAGGAAATGGAACATATGTTCCCTGATTGTCTGTATCAGATGTCCCAGGAATATGACACAGTGGTAAAGTGGATTGTGTAGGATTGTGTTGCTTGAATGATTGCAATGGAGAAATTGCAGAGGATAGCAACTGGGAGTCACATAAACCAGCCAAGTGGGTAGAGACATTGGACCACTACATTGTGGGACAGAGGATGTGAACCATGCACTTGCTGTGGCACTACAAATGGACTCCCATTTTTCTGTTTTCAATTGCAGGAAACAGGTGGTGATGGCATTGCATTCGAAAGCCCCTGTGGGAGGAGATGGTGTGAATCAACATTCTTATGATGGGTTGCCCAGGGTTGTAGAAAGACAGAGATTGTCAGATGAGCTTGCCAAATTGTCTGTGCATCTTTTCTGAAGGTATGTTTTGTCTCTTAGGTTCTTGTGTTTCCATTGAAAAGCAGGGATGAAATCCTATTATTTCTTCATCAAGTTGTTCAGGGTAAATGTCTGTCAAAAGTTTCAACATGAGCTTTGAAGTCTCTTGACAAACCCAAATCCTACAAATGGCAGCAAGAAACTTCATGTCCAGATGTAGGCTTGCATGGCTTTGATGTGGGATCAAATCATCCAGGCTTTAGTAAAAGTGCTGCAGTATTCTTGCAATGGCAGCAGGTGGGTATCCTTAAACTGAGGAATTTTCTTCACAAAAAACACTTGTATGATGTCAGATTTCCAAGGACTTTCAAAGCCAAAAGAGTGTTGCACATCTAGGTCAAAGAGCTCTACTCAAGAATTTTGTTCCATTTAAGCACCATTTGGTTAGGGAGTTGTTGGGAGCCTTTGCTCTTTTGGCATTGTAAAGGTGCACTTGTTCAGGATCTCCATTTTTCATGTCTTCTGATACAGCTCCCATTTCCCCTTTTAGGTTTCTATATACCTTTTTTCTTTGAAGTATAGGGAAATGCTGGAAAGAAAAAAGATCAATAGGATGCTCAACAGAGTGGAAGAAATCTTTCAACTTGTAAGAGAGCCCTCAAAATATTCTAATTGACAATGGTTGTCAAATTACAAAGGAAATAAAGGCCAAATGCTTTCCATACTCGTAGAAAATTTACAGAAATATCCTAGTGTATGAGGAGGGTACCTGATACCTGCAACTAACCCTCCTAGAAATGTGGAGGAATCTTCCACAGCTACTCCTTAAGCATCAGAGGGATTAGACATCTCAATCTCACTCTTAAGGAGTAGGCCTAAGAACCCTCCTCCTACACAGTGGGATCTACCTATGTTGCCATAATCAAGACCACCATTCACCCTCATTAAGCTTGAACCCACAATCAGATAGCTAGATCTGGCAGATGTGGGCCTTGCGATGTTTGAGACACAATTCCTTCCTATAAATCCTTGCAAATGCAAGTGCCATTGTTCCCAGCACAAAGCTATGACCACCTATGCTGATGCTGGTGGAGTCTTGGAATCTGCAGGGGTATTTTGCACTACCTGGCATGGAATGGAAACGCTCACCAGTGACCTTGTAGCAAATTTTTGTTTCCTGTCAGGCTGACGTCCATCACACATGATATTGCACCTACCTTAGATGCACTCCCTCTTCAAAAGAATTTATTGAAAAGTTTGGAATGGAATACCTACTATGTAAATGAAAATTTTGAAAATGGCCTAAATTTGAATTGAGGAAATATTGCTGAAGTGGATGATGAAATTGACAGCAGCAATGTACACTACATATGACTTGTTTTGAAGTCTCTCAGTTTCTCGGTTAGATTGCATGAGATCATGCAATGCAAGATGTAGTCTCATGATTTGTTGGATACATGGGTGTTCACCATTGTGGACACATTTTGGTCAACAGAACATACCAGAGCTGGAAACTGTCTTCACACATTTTTGCTATCATGGATGGGCGAGTTAGCGCATTAACATATTTACATAATCATATGTACATGTTCTACCACCCACTTTGCATGTCAAATTGGGTAAGATAAACCATCTATAAAGTAGTCACAGATTTCTGCACTTTTGATTAATTTTCAGATATCCTAATTATAGCTAGCAAATTGATAATTAGGAAATTGGAAGTTAGTGTTCTTACCAATATGCATCTAAAATTGCTCAATTGGAAAGCTCCACAACAACTATTGAACCATCAAGCCCAGCAGTCAATTTTTTCACTAACACTCCTTACATGCTTTCAGTATATACCATAGACCAGTTCTTGCTTATAGCAAGTTTTGCAACATGAATCCAGTCAAATGATATATGAGCTCTTTCTTCTCCATTATGGGTCAAGTTCAAATGTCAAGATTTATTTTGCAAATCCAAAACATGAGCATTTGAAATGGATTGTCAAAAGACCTAGGGACTTTACATGGAAACTGAAATTCATGGCCCTCTTCCAAAGGCTTGAATATTTTTGTCATGCCAGGGGCATATCTCCCTGGTGCACTCATAAAGGCATGGGAAACTAAAAATCTATAGTACCCACTATCAATCCAACAATATTTTATGAAGAGATCAGGGGGAAGTACATGTCCTGGTTCAAAAGAACCTTCGAAGAAAGCATTACCTTGTGTGACTAACTGACTTGCAGGTTTTGTCAACATGCTCGCTCTACCCTTGTTCTCATACCATATGCCTTCAAATACAACTCCAATTTTTAATGTGGTGAGGTCTTAGTTTTCTTGAGTATGTAGATGGAATAGAAGAGATAGAAAGTTTGGATAGACATTTTCCCATACAGGAACAACTAGGCAAGAGCTGGTGATATTTTCTTTGCAACAAACTTGTTCCTGTTCATTCAGCCAATGAATTTTTTGTGCAATGTCTCTGGGATTTCAAGTCTTGGATACTCTCAGAAGTTTTCCAGGTCTTGGATCCTCTCTACACTTGCATCCCAGTATTTTTTTTATTGGCAAAAGATCTTGCCAAATTTTGACCTGAAAAATATGATTTTGACCTATATAAAGGGGTTTTCATGTATAAGTGGCCCAAATTTGCCAGATTTTTATGATAAGTTCTGGCAGGTAGCCAAGAATCTAGAAGGATTCTGTTTTATTTTCTACTTTCATATCTAGTATGTAGCCAAAATTGGATAAATTGGCTAAATTGTTTTCTGGACAACCACCACTTTGGCTACATCACAAAATCCTTTAAACAAACCCTATGGCATCCTAACAAAATCTGGAGGCCATGGAGACATTTCTTCCCAGCCTCAAGAGGGTTTATGTTGGCTAGATGCGCTGATGGGGTTAATCTAGCTCACAAAACATTACCAGCCCTCGAAGGTTATCTGCAGGGGGCCATTTTGTGTGAACAATGGAGATGCTCTTAGGGGTAGGAACATGTAAGAGCAACATGTAAGAGCTAGGAAGGCCAACAAAATTTGTAAGGTGAAGCCCTAGGAAGGCCAACAAAACCAGCACGTCAGTTAGTCACACAAGGTAATGCTTTCTTCAAGGGTTCTTTTGAACCAGGACATATACTTGTCACTATGGGATTTTGGCTTCATTGAATAAACTTGAGTCCTTGAAGCAACATGGAGTGAAGTTGCAGGGATTGTGGTATTTGATAGAAGTGGTCAGTTCAATGCAATGAATGGTATGAACCTAAGTCTTTGCTCTTGCATCGACCTCACAATTGCGTTATGGAAAATTAATGCTTAATGTTCCTTGCTAGAAATTAGACCTTTTTATTTCTTTGATTTTGTCCTTACATAGCCCTATTGGTAGTAGTCAATAGGGTATTGACTACAAATGGGTATTGTGATAGGATCATACTGGTAGATAGAAAATTTTACTAATAGACTAACAGTGCCTAATAGTAACCGGGCATGTTACCGCTCATTGTGTAAGTTTATGTATCCAATTCATTGTGTAGGTTTATGTATACCAGATATAACAGTTTGCAATGGCACAGTCGTGGTTGAATGGAGGGTACATATTTGTGTACTGTAAATAAAACTTCTATCTTGGCCATTATGGATTCTGGAATGTTTCTAAAAGTGATATGAAATAGAATGTCACTCTCTGATATTATGAACATGTGATATATGTATTTCATGGTTGTTGAATAGACATTGCACCAATTAAATAAGTACATCAAGTTATCATTGAATAGTGTTCACAATCTCAAAGAAGCAAATTTGGGAACACAATTTGCAGGAATGGATTGCGTTTTCAGGTAGTTGTTGAAGATGTATGCAAATTTTGAGACTTTGTGGAGATGTGTTCAATGCTATCTTTATATGCTGGTAATGCTGGTTTTGCATGGGTTTAATGTACTCATGAGGTATTAATGTGCCTATATTGCCATGTACACTTACTTTCTCAAATAAGATTGGAGTTTTCAAATGAAAGACAGTGCAACAAATGCTTTATGCATAAAACAAATTTAACAGCTTTCTCTGTTTGGTAATCAGTTTCCACAAATGCTTGCAAGTACATAGATTTGATTAGCTAAATCATAGCACACTAAACATTTGAGAAGGAGCCAAGTTTTTGTCAATAAACCTTAACCTCTTACCAAGGTTTTTCTTTTTCCAATTTTGTGATGTAGCCTAAGTGGCATTTGTCCATTACCCAATTTAGCCAAACTTGGCTATTAAAATAATATGAAAGGAAAAGATTTGAGCATCCTTATATATTTCTGACCACCTACATGAGCCATGTCTAGAAATCTGGCAAAATTTCTATATATTTTTTAATTTTTGGAATTTGGGCAATTTGAAAAATCTTTGTATTTGCGACTAATTATTTTCAAATTTCACAACAGTGCAAAATTTTCCTCCAAAAATAGAAAAGGTGCCTCTTAGCATTCAATCTTCAGAAGTAAAACTGTAAATAGATGAGATTGCCATTTACTGCAAAATCTATAAGGCTAGGTTTACAAATATTCTGTTTGTGGTAAGTAGAAAAAACCTATACTGCCATAAAAGAAAAAACATTCCTAACATGTAGTAGGCAAAGTTCTACAAGTGCTTTTCACAATGACCTACAAAGTTCTACAATTGTTTTTCACAAGCTAGAGAGAAAACAAAAGATGCTGCAAAAGGTACAATGGACCTTTTTATATGGAAAAAATAGGCCCAAGTCACCACATTATGAGGAAAAAAATCTGAAGTATCTGTATTTACAGAATAGGTTCCAAAAAGCCAAATCATAGAAGGAATCATAAAGTTTTCTCCTTCCCCCTCAACCTCTAGCCAAATTTGGCCAAGTCCTCTTGGGCATGATCATCAACCCACCTACTTGACAAATTTAAAAAAAAACAAAAAACACCACTGATCACAACTCAAATAAATGGTCATAAGGAAGGATGAGTGATGAGTCATTTGTGCACCTATACTGGTGTTATTAATCTGGAGTCTAGTGTGCCCATTATCATATCCTTGAAATCCTAAGTTGCCTTGAAGATCAGATTAAAGGTATGCCAAAAAGATTCTCTGTGGATCAAATTCCACATTATATTGGATTTCATCTAGGTAGTAGTATGCAGTTCACCAAGTTTAATTATGAAACCTTACTTCCTCACATTAGTGTTTGATGTTTAACGTGTTTTGAAGAAGTTTCCCACTCTTTTGAACAAGTTCCCCAATGGTGAGCTCGTTGTTTGCTCCTTTTGTTCCTTGGGTGCATCAACTTCCAGGGTAATTTGCTCCTTCTGTTTCTTGCGTGCATCACCTTCTGCAGTAGGTGCAGCTACATCACCTTCTGGAGTAGATGCAACTGTATCACCTTCTGGAGTAGGTGCAGCTACATCACCTTCTGGAGTAGATGCAACTGTATCACCTTCTGGAGTATGTGCAGCTACATCACCTTCTGGAGTAGATGCAACTGTATCACCTTCTGGAGTAGGTGCAGCTACATCACCTTCTGGAGTAGATGCAACTGTATCACCTTCTGGAGTAGCTGCAGATGCATCAGCTTTTGGAGATGCAGCTTCATTTTTTTGATTCCTGACAAAACAAAGGGACAACAAGTTCAGGATTGAATTCAATTCACAAGTATGAAGTCAAGAATTACATGTCACACATTACATGAAGAAATTCTAACTATACATAAGACAATTGCATACTCACCTTGATAGATAGAGGCAAAATACCATAACAAATAGTGTTTGAAAATGTAAAAATCAACAACAATCCTTTTTGAGGTAAGGTTCTTAATTAAAAAATTATGTTTGTATGTCCATACCTTGAAAGCTTATGAACACAAGCAACAGACAAGCATTTTCCAATTTCATGATTTCAGAGCATTATTGAGTGTGTTGTACACCAAAAGTGATGTGTGGAGCATATTATATTGTGTTTTGGTGTAAACACATTGTTGGTGAAAGTGAAGTTTATGACCTGATTAATTCAATTGATGTAACTACAGACTTGAAGGAGCGATTTTCTGAAGTCCTAATTGTTTGAGTTTTTTGCAAATATTTCATACCTTGGTTTACATTGTTTAGTGAACTCATTACCCTTTTGTCGGATGGTGATGACATCATTGTCAAGCATCTCATCAGTACTCACACCAAACACAGCTTTTTTACCACACCATACCCGGAGTGTGGAGTATGAGTCGTTTGGGTCCACGCTGTGTAGATAGAAGTTAGGCTCCCCTGCAACATTTGTTCTCTTTGTGTCTGTGTTGGTTTCTACCACTGCTGCAGGTTGTTCATTTGGACGTTGCAACACACAGATCCGGGTTTGAGCCGCATTTGAAGCTTCTTCATATAGCACGAGAGTTTTCCTAGTATCATTGATCAGCTTTGTTTCTAGTTTACCCATGTTATAATGTCAACAGTGAATTCAAAAATCTGGAGCTGATGATCTGGACTCCTTGAACGATTCCTAGCTCCCTTGTACTGCAAACATAACAACCAGATAACTATGCCCATCAGATGAACTCCACCCAAAGTCACACCTCCAACAATCCACGGCCTAACAATGAAAAAACAGAAACATGATATACTGAACATATTGGTTGTTGCTTATAACGGATTCAAGCTTTACTTGTGCCAGCAGCTAGGTCCCGGGCTTGTGTTTGTCCGGCCCACACAGTACCAGGATACAACACAACAAGATGATGGTTGAGAAGAGAACAAGTGCTAGAGTCACAGCCCAATCCCAAGCCCAATAGTATCTGTCCTTCCGTCGGCGCTGCTTCTTGTTTCCGTCCGCCTTCTGTTTATCCGTCTTCTGTTTGTCCGTCTTCTTTTTGTCCGCCTTCTGTTTTTCCTCCTCCTGCCTCTTCGCCCTGTCTAGGAACCAGGAGAACTTGAAACTTGTTCCCTGTGTCTTCAATTCCGCAATCTGCTCATGTAAAATCTGCAACAATGCGACGAACAGCTAGATTGATTCACTGAACTCCCGCATGCTCCATCAACCATATGGCCTTGGAGAACCTGGAAAAGGATAGCTCTTTTCTAAAGAACAACATGCAGAAAAAGCAGCCGAATTCGATATATGTATGTATATATATATATAAACAGGGAACGTCCTCACCTTCGAATCATATGTTTCGTTTGCGAGATTATCTTCCAGCGCACGATAGCTCTTGAGTTTGAAACGCACGCTAACAATAGTGACCACTGAAGCTATGAGGGATAGCGAAGCAGGGGCCCAAGATTGCTGGCAGCCGAGGGTACTGGACTGCGCCACAGCCGTAAGCACCACGCCTTGAAACACACTGAAAAACCCTATCCACTGATACAAATCGTTCTTGGCGCTATTGGTCCGAGTGGTCTTTGTCTCTATCCTTTCGCGTGCCACTTTAAACTGTTTCTCCCAATCCTTCAAAAGCAGACTCAACTTGTCGTCCTTCGCTATTTCATACAGACGGTCAGCTTTCAACTCGTCTGCATTGACATCACAATCATCGTCTTCTTCACTGTCGACATCAATCACAACCCTGTCGACTACATGACCTGCTTCACAACCGTTTTCTACCATTTGCCAAGCTAGCACCTAGAAACAACTTCGGATGCAGCAGACATGCAGCTTCCCTCGTCTTCAGCCCAGTCCGTTACATGCTTCGACGAGCAGAGCAGAGGTGCATCCTCTCGGTTGCAGCTTCGTTACCGCTTCTAGTGATGACACTCTAGGTCATTGTTTCTGCCTTTATTTATCCTGCATTACCAGACGAGCTGCTTGACGACATCTACATAACCAGCAGAAGCATCCACGATCAGAGGGCAATCGCTCATCGGCGGTAATTAATCCGCTGGAGTTGGTACTACCAGATTAACAAGGGGTGTGTCACACTGGCGCCTTGCCATTTACATTAAAAAAGCATCTTAAGGCAAAAGAAGAAATATGGAAACTCAAATATTTCACCATGTAAAAGTATAATCCTCTAAAAGTCCTCTAAAAGAAACACAAAATCCTTGGAGATATTACAACTCTATAACTAATCTCAAGTTTCAACACAAGCCAAAATATCATCTTTCAAAACTCCTCATACAAAAATAGACCTATTATGCAGGGGCCAAAATCCATTAAGCCTACTATATTCTATAATGAATCTAAAAACACTCTATCCTTGCCTTGGTAGGCAAGGCCAATAAACCATCATTAACGAAATTTTCACATACATTTTGCAGCATCAGAATTTTACTTAAATATATCTTGTTAAACTTTTGGCCACAGTGAACCAGCACCCCACCAGCCCACCACAAAGGATGGATGGTAAGTGATCATGAAACAGTTTTCTGTTGGATTCCAGTTCCCTAGCTAACCATGATGGTTACCTCAGTTACTTTTTAAAAAAACCTACCTACTAACAGCCCACAAGCAGGTTGTTAGTAGGTAATAAAAACAGCCTCGACCGATGTATAAACCATCTACATACCTAGCAGTTGCCTATTTTCTTATCTATGTACCTATAAGAGAGACCTATTTTCTACAGAAATGGTTAACAAGGTGAAACCAAATATTAACTCCAGTTGAGTTTCATCCACAACTGAGTAATAACGGGCATCCAGTGGATGGTGCGCTGATGGGTGCTGGTTCACTGTGGCTGTGGAATAAAGTTTGTAACGCGCTCCTTTTTAACGCGCTTCTTTTAACGCGTAACAAGTGACTCCTTTTTCCACAGTGCCACTGGGGAGAGGCGTGGAGCTTGCCGATAGAAATTGACGGTTTCCACAGTCCCACTCCCTCTGCAGATATTTCTGCGGTGCTGCCGTGCCGAGGAGAGCACTGCGTACAGTGGGACCGTTCTGCCGACGGGAGTACAGCTACCCAGGTCAGTACAGTGGGGGCCCCGTGTGTACTTATTACTGTCTATAGCCCATTGAATGATAGTCGTTGGACTGGTAGTACATTTGCGTACTTGACTCAGTTTTCACGTCCAACAATTACTGCACTTTCATCACTTGTTTGTTTTGTGCAGGAGAAAGAATAAATTGGGTTTACACCAGTGTTGGGCGGATATCTAGATTTTTCGGATATCCTCCTCGGATATGAGTTCGATTCTCGAAAATGACATCCAGCCAATATCATTGGGAGCGATATTCGGGATGTTGGATATCATCCGTCGTGATGTCCAGTACTTTGATATGCGGAAGGATATAAAGATATCAATATGTTGATATCGGACTTAGACATCAGATCCAGGGCCGAATATCAAAGTTAGTAATATCTATTTATGCTTTTTAAAAAAAATTCCTGATCGAGCTAGGCTGGTGAAAAATTTTAGACAATTTTAAAGTGTTTAGGGACACATTTTCAGAGGTTTTTTCAAAGTTGTAGTCAGTAATAGTTATTATTGTGCCTATATTTTTAAGAAAATTAATTTATGATTTTGTTGTGAATGTTTCTTTAAAAAAAAATTGTGACAAAATATTCCCCTTTTTAAAAAGGATGTTATCTTTTGGAGATTTTTTGTCTCAGAAAAAAAACTGGCACCAAGCATAATTGACAGACAATTTTCAAATTTTTGATATTTGAATCTGCTAATATCCAACTAATGAGTAAATAGCAGATATTCGGGAACATTGATATCTGGATCATATTAAAAATGTGAAAATCTGATATCCGACTAAGATATCTTAATTTAAAAAAAAATAATATTCTTATCTAATGAATAAAAGAAAGATGAATATTCTTATCCAGTGGATATTCCAAAAAAGTGATACCCGCCCAACACTATTTTACACGAGAGTAATTGGACTGGGGCTCACAAAAAGTTAAAATCTGTTCGTTGGTCCAAAGTGCAACTTGGATGATAAGTTTGGATTTGGGTAGTTTTTTAAGCTCAAGCAAATGGCCTTGCATGAAAAAATGTAGGAATTCTATATGGATTGCCGTGGATAATGTCACTTGAGCTCTTGGGGTACTTTTTTCAGGCATGAAAGTAGTGGCAGCCCATGGGTCTCAAAACATCTCAAGCATCCATTTGTATCATTTTTTTGAAAAGTAAAGTGGGTGCGAATTTTTGGTGTCTCTCCCCCAACAACACAAAATTATTGTCAATTACACCCTACACAAAATATTTTAAAAGATCATCTTTTTCTTTTAATCATTTTTTATGGAGTTCTTCAAAATGTTGAAACTTTTTGCACTGAAATTGTTTGTTGATACTTTCAATGTGTTGTTAGTTTTTTGTCACAAGGGTTTTTTAAAAACCATAAATGGTTATCCACATGATGAAAATTATTCACAATCACAAAGGTGGATTCAAAATTCCCAAGAGATGTGGGCTATCCTTTTCATGGTTGTTTAATTCAAATTCATGAGCTTTTTTGAAAATGTTTAATTATAATGCATTTCAAGCATTAGGAAGGACTTCATAATTTTCAATTATGAGGATTTCTTGTAATGTTTAAAATGTGAAATTTCTTGGAGAAAAGCCATTTATTTTTTGGTCACAACGTTTAGATTTTGTGGACAAAATAAGAAAAATCGTGGGGATCAAAGAAGAAAAGATGGGCCATGAGAAAGTCATGTGTTTATTCTTTGATCCAAATTGGGTTTACAGTGGAAACAAATGCCATTGAACCATGGCCCATGGTTCATAATTTCATCCAAAAGGCGACGTACCATTGTGGCTCTATAAGCCGTGACCCAAGGCTTTTAAGGTGGTCACATGTAAGTTGTTTAATCACTATTTTCTAAAATCTAGTGATGGAGTAGCATTGGCATGTGAGGGAACAATAACTATTGGACTACCCAACTTGAGAGATTCCTTGGGTCGGTCCTCCCCCTAGCTCGCACCCACTGGATTTGAATAGTTCAACTTTTTGCACATGATTCCCTGGGCGGGTGTGCCCGCACCCACTGGGGATTTGAATAGTTCAACTTTTTGCACATTCACTAACATGTGGTAGAAATGAAAATATTTATTGTCAATTAGCTTATTTATTACAAGTTTTATCATTGGTCCCCCATTCACCCTACCCCATCCGAAAAAATTCTTTGAGAAAAGGGGAAAAAAACACGTCCACCCTAGCCTTAGAAACAACCAAACCCTTCCCCTCCCACTCCACCCAAGAAACAACCCCTTGGAAAGGTCTCCATCCCTTAAAAAAAAACGTGCTTTCCATTTCTTTTCGAAAGGGGGATTGAAAAAAATAGCCTCTCACTCAAAAAAAATCATCTTTGTAAAGGTTGAAAGTTACCCCTCCTCTCTCCCCACCCAAAAATTAGCCCTTTTGAAGAAAGAAAAAACCCTCCCCAATTCTTTCCCTATTCTTTCACTTATAAATTGTAACCTTATTCATCAAGTCTACTTTCATTATCTACTCTTTATATACGTTCAAACTCTCACATCTAAAAACAACCCCTTCGAAGAGGGAAAAAAAAATACCCAACCCTTTCTTTGTCCTTTTCCTAAATTTTTACCCATAACATTATGCCACCTCATTTCATCTCACCTCACTGAACCTCAATAAGAAAAAATTACACACCTCAAACTTGTAACTTTATCATTCAACTTACTTTTGATTCTTTGCCCCTATATGCACTCAGAAGAAGCTCCTTCAATGCCTCTCTTAGAGAGAATCAACAAACTTGTTTTTGCCTGGCCAAGTTCACGATCTGAGACCTATATTCAGTCGGAAGTGGTATGTAAAACAAACATGTTTCTCCAAAGTGAACTGGCATCTAGGACTAGAGTGACTGATAGTCGGTATGTAAGACAAACATATTTTTTTGAGGTCCAGCTGACATCTACATGACCGACAATCGGTATGCAAAACAAACATGTATTTCTAGGCCCAGCTGGCCTCTACAGTGACTGAGAATTGCTAATTTTGTATCGGTAAAGCAAGTAGGCTACTTCATTGTTGAGTGTTTATGGCAAGTTCAGTGAAAAGCATGGGAAATGATGTAAGGGTATGATCACCCAACAGAAAAATGAACCTAGTAAAACATGCAGACTTGAGTTTAGCCAGGTCTCCACATGTGTGAAGTGCTGTGCCCTTTATGGCAAGTCGGAACAAAAATATGTACAATCAACTTGGTTGCAAATATTTCTCCATCTAATTAATGTGTTAGATGTTGCTAAACTTGGGTAATTTGGAGCATTAACGTCCGAACAGGTATCCTGAACCAATAAAATGGATGTAAGTTTTTGTTAACCAAATTATTGTATTTAGAGATCTTCCAAAACTGAGAAGGTACTTGCATGTCAGAACATCTCCAGCGGTGCTTAGTATATGACCCTGCCAAAAAAAATTTCACATCCAAGTTTAGTTATGTACTGGTTTGCAACCACACCCATAAAACTGAAACTGAGACAGCAAACTGGTGGGGGACTACTAATAGCAAACCACATTGACCGATCATTATGATCGGCCAATGAGAAACATTGAGAACCAGTTAGATCATATTTATTGCACTCTTTTCTGCAGGTGCACAGCGCTGCTGCGCCTTTCACCAGCCACAGCAACGAGTGCAATTATGCGGAGCCAAAACCATTTTCCTTAGCCAAACTGGCATTTGTTGGATTTTCTTCATCCAATTTTACTGTGCAGGATTACATACTGAGCACTGCTGGAGATGCTCTCATCTCATTACTGAAATCTGGAACATTACCTCTTCTTGGGGTAGAACTGCCCATCACTGATCACATCTTTAGATCTTCATCATCTGTGCTTCATTTTGAGTGATTTAAAAGTTATGAGAGTAATGTAAAGATAGCAAGAAGAAAAATAAGCTTTCCAACTCACAAAACGCATTTTTTTCCTTTTTTCTTCTCTTTGGAACCCTCCTACTTTCAAAGCTTCTAACTTTCTCATTTCTTGTTCATTTTAAATGATTTAAAATGCTCTAGGAGTGCACCAAAGTTCTCAAAATTGAAAGACTTGGGCTTGATATATAACCACAGTTTTCAAAAAATTGAAAGAAATCAAATAACTGGCCATAAAATAGTCAGTTCATTGTGGGATCTTTCAGGAAGACCCCTGGCGGTCCAGCAGTTCTTTGATTCTGATTAAGCTTGAAATGGCTGGCAAACTTGGCAATATCATGCACAGGTGTCAATTTGAAGCTGGAGACAATAGTTGATGAACTCTATAGAAGAGGACGGGTTTCTCAATTTCTCAATTTACCTTGTGTGTAGCAGCTTTATAGCTGTGAACTGAGCTGCTGTTGGTGGAAACTTGTTGGTCATAATCTAGTGTCTTTGCAACAAGGTCAGGCTTGATGTGGATACCACTGAATCCATAAAGTCATAAAAATTCTGGAGAATCTTTTGCAATCAATTTGAACCTCAATTTCCTTCATTTGCTAACATGTAGAAATTGAGACAATCCTCATGAGCATGAGGTCAACACACCTATACTATTTCAAACGCACCATATTATTAGCATGGACCCTTAAGGTAGGGATTCTTTAGTATGTTATAGAATACTACCAGAAACATGTATCTAGGGTTCCTCATGAGTGCATTTGCAACTTCTTGTATAAGCTACAAAGTCATTTACAAACATATTTGAACTGGAAGAATCCCTTAGCACACCTGTGAAAACTTTTCTAGAATATACAAGATTGTTTGGGCGCTTCAACTTTTCATAAGTGCTGAGGTTATCTGGTGTTGACAGGGAGCGTAAGTTCTCTAAGCTCTTAGTTGTGCCTTCCCATTGTAGCAAGACCACTACTACATAGTTGTGATGATTTATCTGAATAATCCAGCACCAACTATCAAGAAAAGTCAGTCAATTGCCCTTAACACCTTCTGATAGCTACTCTATGTGGTCAATTACTATGTGACCAATGTGACAATCCTTGCCAATTCTCACCTAGATGGCTGTGACTTTCAAGTGTCCAGAGGACCATAATGACATATCATTTGTACTCTGATTTCCAACCGTGTATCCAACCCATCACAATGAAACTTTTCCAGAGGCAAGATCCGAATTTATGTGCACCCATCCCCTTACTCAAATAGGCAAACATTGTCACTTTCTCCACTTAGCACAATCTTGATTCTTCCCCGGCTCCTCATACTCTCTTCATATGGCAAGAAGCACCGTGTACAATCCATTCTTCTCCTCCTCTTTAACATACTTGTATATGTTACGTCCAATCTCCATCAAAATGGCTGATCTTGCTGAATGCACAGTGGAAGTAGGTTTTTAGGGTCTTCAAAGTTTAATTACCCTATCAAACTAATTGTCTCAGAGTATGATGGAGTATTACCAATGAGCTGCTACAGAATGTAATGCCCACAGATCAAAGCAAAAACTTAAGGGTGAGGAATGTCCAAAGTACCTTGGAAAATGGTATGGCAAAATGCTGATTCCAGAAAACACCCACACCTGGTGATTTTGGAGAAGCGTTTGAAGGAGGTGCTTGATTTGATGTCAGCTACTTGGGAGAAGATAATACTGTACAGTTTGGCACAAATTGGGAAGAATAGTCTTTCCCAACGTTCCAAATACCAAATCAATGCTCACAGCTCCTCAAGTCTCATCTTTGCTAGTAGCTTGGATGGTTGCTTGGCTTGAAACTACATCCTTGGATTTAGCAAGAGATTGTTGACAATCTTATTTGGCAGACTTTAACTAGGTTGGACAGAAGGTTACCACAAGATGTACCACACGGGAATACTTGAGAAGTAGCCAAGCAGTTGGCCAGGACCAAAAACATAAACTAGATGACAAAAATAATGACATCAAACAGAGATAGGATGCCTTCACAATGACCCACAATGGGTCTGTTTCAGCATGAGGAAAATCAGATGGTCTCCAAAGATTGACCACAGTGTAGCACCAAGAATAGGCTTACCCTCATCACAATAAAAAAGGAAAACAGAAGAAACAATAAAACACCAATTATGCTGCGAAGGTTCAACCACTTCTTTAAACCCGAAGTTTCACAAAACCTTGACATATTAGCAAGAAAAGACCCATAGAGAAAATCCCAGCACAAGATACAACTTGTTATGACAAAGTGAAAAATAGAACATTGCAGAATCAACCAAGCAGTTGGCCATGACCAAAACATTAATGTACAGGACAATAGAAATTCCACACAAGTAGGTAGACACACATAAGAATTTGTAACAAGTCTCAATACAGGAGGAAGCATGTGGAAAGGATGAGCTGTGGAGTCTGGAGGACTTTTTGCCTTCAACAAATTAATCACCCACTGAACACAAACCCAAACTGCAAACACTGTTGATGTGAGAGCAAGGCAGAATACTGCAAGCTGTTCGACTGTCTCAAAAGAGAAAAGAACTATAGCAATCCATCTAGAGAGAAAGATGACTAGAAAGTCTCGGGCTGCCCGCAAAGAGAAAAGAAATGGAGAAGGATCGATTGCTACAAAGAAGTGTTGGACCTCATGTACAGAAAGAAGACATGTCACAACAAATGTAGAAAACAGAAGAAACCCCACCATCCCAAGGTTGAATGATCTCCCATATATTATACCCATGGATTTTGGCTTAAGGACATCAATGCTAATAATGTCAACTTCTTGGTTGTTGTTCAAGCTTGGGCCAGCAAGAAGCTTCCTCCCAATAGGAAACCTTGTAATGAGGAGGTACCTATGCGTAGCTCTCTGCTGTCCCTCCAGTATTGCCGTTGGTACAATGACATTTTCGATTTTTGATGGGTCCATATATTGTAACATCTCTCTTACACAAGGGAGAGCAATGCCAGCACCGGTTTGTTGTTCTAAAGCCTGCTCCAACATGTTCATAGCTTCATCGTCACTTTGAGGCACGCCCCGTCCAAGGGCATGCCAGCAACTAAGCTCCACATAAGCACTGGCATACTTCCCCTCGATGGCTAGTTGATAATGCTTAACAGCCTCCTGATGGTTTTGTTCTGTACCAAGTCCATACTCGAAACAGAGCCCAAGTCTGCACAGTGCCTCTGGGTCATTCTGCTTGGCTGCATTGCTGAACAACATGAATGCCTTGTCAAAATCTTGCCGTTGACTGATCCAGTTGCCAAAATGCTTACCCCGATTTACCTGTAATTGAATCCACCGTTTTGGACCCAAAAAAGATGACAACTTTTGGGCATCATTCTCAACAATGCAAATTAATGGGGATGGAAAAGAATCTCTTAGGATCAACTCCTTGCAGTACACCAACATTTGGCAGATGTCAGGAAATTCAGGCCGCTCTTTAGGGTTGTGGCCCAACACCTGCCTATGAATGCTGACAGGTACTCTGGGCAGTAGGCTTCTGATGGTAAATTGGGCCTCTCCCCCTTCTTAATTCTCTCAAAGATCCCCCCTCGGAGTACACCTTCAAATGGTTGCTTCCCAGTGAGTACCTCAAAGAAAATCATTGCGTAGCTGTAAACATCTGAATCTTGGTGTAGTTCCTTTCTTTGTTTTCCTCAACATCGAATACCTCGGGTGCCATAAATGCTCGGGTGCCTCTGTTCAATGTGGAATATTGGGAGCCCTCCTTTAATTTTGACAGGCCAAAGTCTGTGATCTTCACATGCCAAGCCCAGGAACGTTCAAGGTTCTCAACATCCTTTACTACAGTACTTATTAAGACATTTCTTGCCTTAAGATCCCGGTGCATCACATGATGTTCATGCAAGTAGTTCATGCCCTGTGCTATATAGAGCATAATATCAACAGCTCCAAGGAGGGGAAGCGGGCCTTCCTTGTTCGGTGGCATGCAACTGGTTAGACTGGTTAAGTAATTTTCGAGGTTGGCCTCCATCCGCTCCAAAACAATTACTTCTTGAGTTTCATTGAAAGTATGCCCAATGAGCTGAATCACATTAGGGTGTTGGAGTCTGGCCAACAAGTTCACTTCATTTTGAACATCCTTCCTGCTTGAGTCCTGGCAACGTCCGAAAATCTTGGCTGCTGCTTCCCTTCCGAGGAAGTTGCACTTGTACACCATTCCAGAGCTCCCTTCTCCAAGTCGCCCATTTGTATAATCTATATCCACATCGGCATATTTTATCGACAGCTGACCAGCGAATCTCTCTTTCAAGTGTTTTGCAAGCTCACAATCTTCACTGGAAGTAAATTTTTGCATAGAAGCATCTATGTCCTCTAAAAGGGTCTTCTCGTACCCTTGAAAAACCTCAGACATTAACACTTCTGAATCCTTGATGGTTGAGAGATCAAATTTGAAGTTGCACTTGGCTTCTGCAATTGCAATCCTCAACACCTTAACACAACTGAGAAACTCTTTCAAGTGGATTTCGACCTTCTTTCCAACTGACACAGAATTGGACGAATTGGCCATTGACTTCCACCAATCCTCGCTGGTCCAATCTTCTGCCAACCTCTTGCCACAGCACATAACACGACACAATTCTGCCAGAGCTTTCTGGCACGAATTTTGAGATCTTGCATCTATCTCTCCGTCCAGATCATTCAGCGAGCTTGTGTATGTGTCTGCAAGGAGTTTGCAAAGCTGTTGGTTGAATTTGACCTCTCCAGACTGTTGCACCAAATCGCTTGCCAGTTTCTTGCATTCACTGTACACACTTGTCATGCTGGAACAAAGTGTGCAGTTGCACCCTGCCAAGGGAATGACAACGTTACGTCATTGAGAGAAAAGTTTGCTTTTCCCATGACTAAATGGTTGAGACAGATGTTTCCTGGACCTGACAAAGGAACCCAGGGAATTTGCATGTACTCCTCCTAGAGGAAGAAAACATCTAGTAAACGGGGTGTGTGTAAAATTCTGAAACCAGAAATACAGATCCTCTACATTTTGCAATCGAAAAGTTCTAGAGCTGCACTCTGGGTAAATAATCTAGAAACCTTTCAAATCTAGTACTGAACTGGCATGCGGCTTCTGCATGATTATCAAGCGCTAGTTGATATTATTGGCAAGAGCACGCAAATCTTGATGCAAGCGCCAAAGAAGGATAGCCAACTTATAAACAACAATCGTTTCAACGACAAGTTTTAAACAATATGTCCGTCAAGTTTTACCTATAAGGTGTTACACAGTCCCTGGCCACACAGAAGGATAATACAACAGAGCAAGATGACGATTGAGAGTCTTGATCAGAAGAAGAATAGAGCTGGAAATCGCAACGCAATGGTACTTTCACTCCAATCCCCCCGGCTTCTTTTTCGATTCCTCCTCCGTTGGGTCAAACAAGGGTGATCATATAAACTGAAATTTCTGCTTTTTGTCGTCAACTCCTGAATCTGCTAATTGTGCAAACCTTGCAACCAGTAAATTCATTGTTAGCATTGATACACATAATAGGTCACATTCGGCAAGTTTTCACGTCACTGAAGTCATATTTGACACTGAGTAAATACTCGTCAATTGGCAACTTGGCAGAAAGAAAACATAAGTAGATCAACGTGTTACAGTTGGGCCTGTCAAGATTTGCTAGAGGAAACAATAAGCAAGGTGGCTATAGAAAAATTGAAATAGTTTGATATGCTGAACCTAGAGTCCAGTTCCCGTTTGAGATTTTCTGCAACCTGCACAAACTTTGCCCTCTTATAGTAGACTGAAATTAAAGTTTCTACGTCATCTTACCCTACTGGATGAAGCACAAAAGTTCCAAATCGATCCCTCTTTGCCTTGGACTTCAGAGCAAGCGAGTAGGCAGTAATCTTAAGTGTAACATGATACAGCAACTTTGATTCTAGTGACCACCCATCAAGTTCAACCCCAAGCAGAACCCAGAAGCCTTTAGAACTTCCACCCTCACCTGATGGCTGAAGGATCCCTCGTCTCTCAGAACCTCGAATCTCGATCAGCTGGCCCTGATTCTTCCACCTGGTGAGGCTATATGCTAAACTGAAAATCCAAAGTATCACCAAACAACGCTCCTCTTTCAATCCAAAGAATATTGTAGAAGAGATCAGAAGCAAGTGTTGTTTCTGGTCCAGGGAGCCCTTGAAGAAAGCACCACCTTGTGTGAGTAACTAAGCTTGTGGGTGTGAACTGTGAACAACTTGATGGCTTGGCAAATCTAAACCCACCCTTCGAACTTTGTGGGGTCGAAGCAGAGCCTACCCTGGTTCCTATATGCCTTCACATAAATATCGTGGTAGCTTGGCTGGTTAGGCAGTAATTTACAGAATCGCTGAGAATTCTGAAAAGTGAATTCCTGCCATTCCAAATATCTGAATGAACAAGCACAATAGCTTCATTATTTAGTATAATTCCGAATTTTAAACTATTATTATTTTTACTGCCAAACATATGTGGCAAAAAAAATAAAATAATTAGGCCCCTTGCTGTCGAAACGGCGTAGGTACTAAGTTAAATAAATAAACTACATTAAGAGCTGCAGGAGGAGAACGTCCTAGAAACTTGGAAACACCGAGTCACTCAAGACCAGAATAACAAGGAAGTGTAGTGGGAAAAGGTACAAACCTCTCCATTATATTAAATTTCAGCTATAATTTTCTTAAATTAAGGCAACGACAACAGAGTTTTGCTCTCAGTTTCTAAAACAAGTAAGGTAGAACAGCCCATAACCAAACACTTAAAGGTCGGGTTTGCTTGCCATTTTTGCAGGAGGGCCCCATTGTTTATGGTGTCCAAAGAGTAGATGGAGCCCTCCTCTTGGCGCATTTGTCACACTAGAAATCAGCAAAATTTGACCAGAGGTGAAAGCAGTTTAGATTGCTCAATTTGAGGGAAAAAATGAGAAAGTGCATATTGAATTGTTCAATTTGAAAAAAAAATGAGAAAGTTATGCATTGATGAAGTAACAGGGGTCAAAATGAAAAAAACGTGATTTGCAATTGGAAAAAACGTAATTTTTTTCATTGTTTTTTTTTTTTGGGGCTCCTTTGGCTTTGCATTTCAAAGATGATTTGTAGAGCTTGAGAAGGCATTTTTATAATATTTTAAATAATTCAAAATGGAGAAGAATTATGAAAAATATGCCAAAGTGTTTGGTTAATGTTCGATGATGGGCTGTTTTACCTTAGGTCATGGCCTAAGAGATGTGCCTTTTATGGCACATTCAAACAAATGTCGGGCAGTTTTCAAATTGAGACCGAGTTCTCAAATTGGTTTTTAGTTCGATTTTTAGATTGAGAATCAATGGGTATCACATTTAGTGATCAAAGAGTAAAAAATCAACCTTTCGGAAGATAAAAAGGAAGATAAAAGTTTTAAAGTTTTTTTTCTTTTGTCATTGGCTTTGTTTTGAGAAATTTGTGATTTGTGAAAAAAATTTAAACTTAGTTGTGTTTGAGGTTTGTTTTGTTTTAAGGTTGTGGTCACTTGGCACCATCGTTGGCTATTGTTATTGTTTGTGTTTCCTTCATGGTCGTGATTGCCTAATGCCATTGCTAGTTGTTGATGTTGATGTTTCCTTGTGGTCATGATCGCTTGACACCATTGTTGGTTGTTGTGTCTATTTTTTCCATGGTCATGATTGTCTAACACCATTGTTCGTAGTTGTTAATGTCCATGCTTCTTTCATGGTCATGGTTGCCTTGTACCATTGTTGTTTGTTGTTACTATTGTTTGTGTTTCCTTCATTGTCATGGTCACCTAATGTCATCGATGGTTATTGTTCTCATTTGTGCTTCCTTTGTGGTCATGTTTGCTTGGAGCCATTAACTACTGTAAATATCATCAAGATTTTTTAAAATACCTCTGCATGTTGTTGTTGTTCACGTTTTTTTCATGGTCATATTTGTGTAGTGCTAAAATTACCTATTGTTATTGCTTGTTCAGTGAGTGATAAAGTATTTCACCATTTTCCTACTTTGTGCAAGTGTGGGGATGGGTGAAAGCACATTACGATGGTACATTTTGGACAAGAAAATGTACTTTTTTTTTAGTACATTTTGTATTATTTTAAGGGTAGATTTTTTTCATTTCATCTAGCATTTTGAAAAACACTAAAAATGGATTTTTGACACAAATCTTTTCACACAATCCTTGTAATCTTTCAAATGATAGTGTTTTTTCAAAAACTTTTATGTATTCACACACATGTTTGTTTCAATGAAAAACTTCATCCAAATGTTTTTTGTGAAATCACATGAGTTAAACTCTTCATATAAAATTGAAATGGGACAATGAACGCATACATAATATATGATTGGGTACTTCATCAAGTTTGGTAATCGCTTGAATGGTTTTTGAAGTATATTTGCACTTTGTAATATATTGATACGATTACAATTTTTTCATTAATATATTTTTCAATCATTTAATATCAATTTCAAAGTGGGATTTCTTTTTACAATCTTATTCATGGAGTTTTGAACTACCTTATTCCAAGTATTACCTATCCTTCATAGGTGTAGAACATAGATTACATCATTTTTTTCCTTCATTCATCATGCAAAATTGTGTTGTGATACTAAACATGGAACAATCATTTCAAAATGAAAATAGAATAAGTAATGAAGATGGATGTGAAATAATCATGGATGGTATAATAGAAGAAGAAGGAACAAAAGAACCATATGAAAAGCATGAAAATTTACAAACATAGTAGGCAAGTGTAAATTTAGAAAGATAATGAAAGATAATTTCAAAAAATTACATGTTCAAAGAAATAAGTGGAAGATTTACAATATAAATGCAATATGTTGGGCATTTTATTGTGTAAAATAATAACAAAGAAGTTGATGTAAAATTCAAGGTTTGTAGGAAAATTTTCAATTTTAAAAATTTTGGTCATGTATTTTCTAAAGCATGTTGATATGTAACAATAGATGAAAATAATGTAAGGGATCGAAGTATGTGTCTATCAAAATTACATAATCTAATTTGTAAAAATGTATAACTTGGCTTAAAAAATTAAAAAAGAAACATGTAAGAGTGAAACAAAGCTTGTGTTAATTTGAACCTTCCCAGAAGACAATTGAATATTCTAGTAAAAACAAAGTAATATGTTATTTCAATTGTAGTTTTTCCAGAAGCATCATGTTTTAATATTTTTTGTAAATGTTATTAAATGAAAAAAAGTTTTGACATTTTTTTTGATTTTATAGATTTGTTAACAAGGTCATTTTTTTCTAGGAAGCTTTGCAATTCAAAAATGCTATCATGCTCTAATACAATAGACACAATTTAGTGAAGATGATTACTTGAATGCCACCTCCTTCGACTTGGCACATTTGCCAAATTAGTGTTAATTTTTTTTCCTTGGTTGTAATTGTTTATGTCTTAAATCAATTTAGGGGTCATTAGTTACTATGTGATGCATTTAATTTTGTCATATTATTAGATTGAAATTAAAAGAAAAACCTAAAAATGCACCTTCTTTTCAAACCCTAATGAAAGAGGGTTCTATTATAGCTTTTGAGTTAATTTGTTTGACTTCCAACATTAAAAAAAAAAAGTTTATATTAGGTTAGATTTTTTTTCTTTCATTCTTGAAAAAATATGAAAAAAAACCTATAATATGTTATCTTTGGATCCAAAGTTTCAAAACCTTTGTTTAATGTCCTTTTTCATTGGTTGTGAACAAGGAGTAGCCATTGTTGAGGAATATGATACAAGGTCTTCACATCCTATGTTCTTGAAATGTTATCATCATTTACATCCAGTGACTGAATCAAAAAATGAATTTGCTGACCAAACAATGAATGCAAATTATAGTTTGGATATCTTTGAAATGGCAACAAGAACAAATGAACCAACAAAAGAGATTGTCAAAATAAGGTTCTTAATTTTTAGACATTATCAAATGGATGTTAAGGAGATTACTTACCCTCTTCAATGGTGGGAAAAACATGAAATTATGTTTTCCATAATTTCATGGATTTCTTGCTCGTCAAATTTTTAAGATTATAGATTCACAAATTAACAAATTGAGACAGAAAGGATGTCTTCGATAGTTGAAATACTTATTAAATTAAGAAGATGTCATTTACAGTAAAAATTTTCTTAAAAATTAATTTTTATGAACAAAAATTAGCCCAATGACCCTATAATTAGTTGCACATCTCCTTTTAACTTGATAGAATTCATTGGGAGAGATGCAGATTTCAAAAAAGAGTTAGAAAAGAGGTTTCAAAAAAGATGAAATTGTGTGGATATATATAAACATTTCCATAATTTAAAAATAAAAAATATTTAATTCTATTTTTCCATTTTTCCCAATCACAAGTGCATTTTTGACACTTTTTCTAATTTACAATTTTGATACTCAGGTTGGGAGAATCAGTTAAGAAAATTAATTAATATTGAGTTTGTGAGAATCTTTGACTTTGAGAACCAATTATTTTACTTTTAAAATAATCCTGATACCTGACTCGGTTCTACTAGACCCATTGTTGTTAAATGATACTAAGAACCAGTGTGATTCTCATATAGCACTCACAATAACTGAAATCGACAGTTCAGGATCAAAAGTGAGAACCGCCCAACACTGGTTCAAACCAAAACACGCAGAACTGATAATAGGTATGTAAAACAAAGAGGTCATTCCCAAAGGGCTATGCTCTTTATTGCAAGTTCAACGGAAAAACATGCAAAATGATGGAACCTTCTCAATCCATGTTTTACCAGGCCCAGCTGACATCTACATTTACTAACAATCGGTATGTAAAACAAGGAAGTCACTGTCAAACAGTTGTGCCATGGGTGGTAAACTCAAACAAACTCATGTGAAACTACGAATCGGTATGTAAAACAAGGAAGTCACTGTCAAACAGTTGTGCCATGTGTGGTAAATTCAAACAAACTCATGTGAAACTACGAATCGGTATGTAAAACAAGTAGAGCTCATTGCCTGTCTAATGGGCCCCGGCCTTTTCCTTTTTTTTTTTGGAGAGAAATCGCTAAAAAGTGACACTGTCCAAAAATTTCTGGCGAAAATCTCTTTTTTTTTCTTAAAATCAATTCGCCAGACTGACCCCTTTTTATGGAGCGAGTCGTCACAATACTGGCTAAACTTTTAATGCTGCTGGAGAAAAAGTATCTTCACTTAAGCGAATTATGGCTGAATCTGTGTGGGGACACTCGCCAGTACTTTAAAAATGAAAAAAAATTGACTGCTAAGGGCTGTGCCCCCTCTATGTCAAGTTCAAACAAGAACATGCATAATGATAGAACCATCTGACTCATCCCATGTTTTTCGCGAAACGCTACCTACACCCAACCCCCGCCCCCATCGAGCACTGGAGCACTGTCCAGCGCCCTTTCTGGGTCTGACAGTGCAGCCCTGCCGCAAGCTTTGACTTTTTAAGTGTACAAGTTATGTAAATAGAAAAAGAAATCGTTCTTTAGTGCCTAAACCTATACCAGTGGTTAGAACCAGGTTCTATGATTGGGAGGTTTAGATTTCGAATAATCTAATCAGCTGCAAAACAAAAATTATTCAAGCAAAACTTAAAATAATGCAGAACATTGTTAAGTTCTTTTGCTGAATAAAAAAAACATGTTTGTGGTTTTAAGCAGAACTATGCAGGGCTGGAAAACATGTGCAAGAAGACAAGAAAAATATGTCCCAGACCACAGTTCCATGGATTGGGGGGGGGTGGGGGTTGTATTCAGTGTACAGCATCTTTTTCCACGCCCGGCTGACATCTGCATTGACTAATAATCGGTACATAAAACAAGGAGGTCATTTCCGACACCCTGTGTCGTTTGCAAGATGCTAAATACACCAGACAGTGCTCGATGGGGGGGGGGGGGGGGGGGGGGGGGGGGGGGGGTTGTGGGGT
>Ga0116227_10003846_pt1 | contig 32969 bp, 23 predicted proteins | sample S1TSphgellanicum_FD_89693 | JGI IMG/M metagenome (GOLD analysis project Ga0116227, IMG submission 89693) | Host-associated microbial communities from peat moss isolated from Minnesota, USA - S1T2_Fb - Sphagnum magellanicum MG | ecosystem: Host-associated > Plants > Peat moss > Unclassified... | reverse complement strand
TGAACCGCGAGCGGTTCATCTTAATGTCATCGCACTCTAAGTCGCCGCCCAGGGCTTTGTTTGAAAATTGTGATGCGCCTCGACATAGCGCACCGTGCCGGATTTGCTGCGCATGACGATGGAATGGGTAATGGCGCCGCCCGCGAATTTCTTGACCCCGCGCAGCATCTGCCCTTCGGTGATGCCGCTCGCGGCGAACATCACATCGCCCTTCGCCATTTCGGTCAGCGTGTAAATCTTGTTGGGGTCGGTCACGCCCATGCTGCGCGCGCGCGCCACCTGCCCCTCGTCCTCAAACATCAACCGCCCTTGCATCTGGCCGCCAAGGCAACGCAATGCCGCCGCTGCAAGCACGCCCTCCGGTGCGCCGCCGGAGCCAAGGAACAGGTCAATGCCGGTAACAGGCTGTGCGGCGGCGATAACGCCGGCCACATCGCCCTCACCGATCAGCGTGATGCGCGCGCCCGCTTGGCGGATTTTCGCGATGATCTCCTCATGGCGATCGCGGTCCAACATGCACACCATCAGGTCGGAAACGTCGCAATGCCGGGCCTTCGCCAGATTTTTTAAATTGGCATCGACCGAGGCATTCAGCGTCACCACGCCTTCGGGCAGGCCGGGCCCGACGGCGATTTTGTCCATATACACATCCGGCGCATGCAGAAAATTGCCGTGCTCGGCCAGTGCGACCACGGCCAGCGCATTTGGCGCGCCCTTGGCGGCAATGGAGGTGCCCTCCAGCGGGTCCACCGCGATATCCATCTCCGGCCCGCCAAGGCCGAGTTTCTCGCCGATATAAAGCATCGGCGCCTCATCCATCTCGCCCTCGCCGATGACGACGGTGCCGGAAATCGCGACAGTGTCGAAGGCTTTGCGCATCGCCTCAACCGCAGCGCCATCGGCCTCGTTCTTCTCGCCCCGGCCAATCCAGCGGGAGGCGGCAAGGGCCGCCGCCTCTGTCACGCGGACGAGTTCGAGGGCGAGATTGCGGCCGCTTACCGGCTGGAAGTTTTGGTTCATGATCTGGAAGCCTTGAGATGCGATAGGAGACCGGCGGTGGAGGAATCCAGAGCCGTGGCGGGCGCGCTGCCGGTGACGATGGGAAGCAGGTTGGTGGCAAGCTCCTTGCCGAGTTCCACGCCCCATTGATCGAACGCGTTGATGTCCCAGATCGCCGCTTCCACGAAGACACGATGTTCGTAGAGCGCGATGAGCCGGCCAAGCGTGCGGGGCGTTAGTTTTTCATAGGCCAAAATGAGTGAGGGGCGATTGCCGGGGAAGACGCGATGCGGATTGCCCCGGGCTTCCTCCAGCGTCCGGCCTTTCATCAAAGCCTCGCTCTGCGCCAGGCAGTTTGCGATCAAAAGCGCCTGATGTTCCGCCATCTCCGGCTCATGGCTTTGCGCGGCGATGAGGAATTCGACGGGAATGACATCTGTGCCCTGATGCAGCAGCTGGTAGAAGGCGTGCTGGCCGTTGGTGCCGGGCTCACCCCAGACCAGCGGGCCGGTAGGGCGCGAAGCGGGCGCGCCATCGCGCGTCACGCGCTTGCCGTTGGACTCCATGTCCAGCTGCTGAAGATAGGCCGCAAAGCGCGAGAGCCGCTGGTCGTAGGGCAGGATCGCCCGTGCGCCATAGCCGCAAATATCGCGGTGCCAGATGCCGATGAGCCCGAGCAGTATGGGCAGGTTTCGCTGGGGCGGCGCGGTGCGGAAATGCTTGTCCATGTCATGCGCGCCGGCCAAAAATTCCTGGAAATGCTCGGGTCCGATCGCGAGGATCACCGGCAGGCCGATGGCCGACCAGACCGAGTAGCGTCCGCCCACCCAATCCCAGAATCCGAAGATTCGGCCAGGGAGAATTCCGAATGAGGCGACCTTGTCGAGCGCGGTGGAAATCGCCGCGAAATGGGCGGGAACGGCAGCCTCGCCAAGTGCTGCGACGATCCATCGCCGCGCGGAAGCGGCGTTGGTCATCGTCTCGATCGTGGTGAAGGTTTTGGAGGCGATGAGGATGAGCGTGCGGGCCGGGTCCAGCTTGCGCAACGTATCGGCCAGATGTGCGGAATCCACGTTCGAGACGAAATGCAGGCGCGGGCCGGTCTGGTAAGGCGCCAGCGCGCCGGTGACCATTGCGGGGCCGAGATCCGACCCGCCAATGCCGATATTCACCACATCCGTGAACGCCTGGCCGTCCGCCGCCGCGATCGTGCCGCCACGCACGCCGTTGGCGAAGGCATAGAGCGCGTCTAGTGTTTTGTTGACCCCCGGCATGACATCTACGCCATCCACCAGCACCGGCGTATTGGCGGTGTTGCGCAAGGCCGTGTGCAGCACCGCGCGGTTCTCGGTGATGTTGATCTTCTCACCCGAGAACATCGCATCGCGCAGCGCCGTCACGTTGCGGGATTCCGCGAGTTCCAACAGCAGCGCAAGGCCCTCTGCGGTCAGGCCGGTTTTGGAATAATCCAGCAGCAGCCCGTCCAGCGCGGCGGAGAATTCGGCAAACCGGTTGGGGTTGGCAGCGAACAGCGCCCGCAGATCCGGCGTGTTGCGCTGTGCGGCCGCCAGACGCGCCCAGATATCGCTCATGGCCGCAACGCGGCGGCCTGCGCCGCCGCCGCCGTGATCGCACCCCAATCTTCCGCCGCAATGGTCGCGCGGTTCACCATCCATGAGCCGCCGACGCAGATGACGTTCGGGAGCTTGAGATAGGTTGGCGCATTGGCCAGCGTGACGCCGCCCGTCGGGCAGAAACGCAGCTGCGGCAGCGGCGAGGCGATGGCCGAAAGGAAGGCGGCGCCGCCGGATTGCTCGGCGGGGAAGCATTTGGCGAATTCATAGCCGCGCGCGATCAGCTTCATCGCTTCCGAGGCCGTCGCGATGCCGGGCAAGAGCTTCACCGGAGCGCCTTCCACGGCATCGAGCAGCGCATCCGTCGCACCCGGCGAGACGGCGAATTTGGCACCTGCGGCAACGGCTTTTTCGAAATCATGGCCGTTCAGAATGGTCCCCGCACCGGCCACCGCATCCGGCACTTCCTCGGCCACGGCGCGGATCGCCTCCAGCCCTTGCGGGGTGCGCAGCGTGATCTCGATGAGCGGCAGGCCGCCTGCCACGAGCGCGCGGGCAAGCGGCACGGCGTGCTTTACATCGTCGATGATGACCACCGGCACGACGGGGGCGCGGCGGAGCAGGGATTCTAGGCTGGGATGCGGGCTCATGCGGCGTTCTTTGCGAAAATGCTGGCACCCGTATCGGCGGTGCTCACAGCGTTGCGGAAGGCGGTGAATAATTCCCGCCCGGTGCCGGTATGCGAGGCGGCAAGATCCGCCTCGGCAATTGGGCGCGCGTTGAATTCGGCGCGGTCGGTCAGCACGGTCAAGTGGCCATCATGGGCGTCGAGCCGTACGATGTCACCGTCGCGCACCCGGCCGATCGCGCCGCCATCGGCGGCTTCCGGTGTCACATGAATGGCGGCGGGCACCTTGCCGGATGCGCCGGAGAGCCTGCCATCCGTCACCAGCGCCACTTTGAACCCCTTATCCTGCAGCACGCCGAGCGGGGGCATGAGCTTGTGCAGCTCGGGCATGCCATTGGCCTTGGGGCCCTGGTAGCGCACGACGACCACGCAATCCTGATTCAGCGCGCCCGCTTTGAACGCGGCCTGCACCTCTTCCTGGCTGTGGAACACGCGGGCGGGCGCCTCGATGACATGGCGCTCCGGCGCGACGGCGGAGGTTTTCACCACCGCGCGGCCCAGATCGCCATCCAGCAGGCGCAGCCCGCCGCTCGGCTGGAACGGGTTGGCAGCACCGCGCAGGATTTTCGCATCGCCGCTCTGCGCGGCGGCGGGCACCCAGCGCGCCTGGCCATCCTCGGAGAGGCGCGGCTCGGTCGCATAGGCGGCGAGTCCCTGCCCGGCGATGGTCGTCACATCCTCATGCAGCAGCCCGGCCTCCAGGCATTCCCGGATGAGGAAGCCCACGCCGCCCGCCGCGTGAAAATGGTTCACATCCGCCGTGCCGTTCGGGTAGATTTTGGTCAGCTGCGGGGTGATCTCGGCCAGCTCCGAAAAATCGTCCCAGGTCAGCGTGATGCCCGCCGCCGCCGCCATGGCGACCAGATGCAGCGTGTGGTTGGTGGAGCCGCCGGTGGCGTGCAGCCCGACCACGGCGTTCACGAAGACCCGCTCGTCGAGCATTTTCCCGAGCGGCGTGTATTCATTGCCGGCGGCGGTGATCGCCAGAGCGCGCTCGGCGGCGGCGCGGGTCAGCGCCTCGCGCAGCGGCGTATTCGGGTTGATGAACGCCGCACCCGGCAAATGCAGGCCCATGAATTCCATCATCATCTGGTTGGTATTCGCGGTGCCGTAGAAGGTGCAGGTGCCGGGGCCATGATAGGATTTGGACTCCGCCTCCAGCAGCGCATCGCGGCTGACTTTGCCTTCCGCGTAGAGCTGGCGGATTTTGGATTTCTCTTCATTCGGCAGGCCGGAGGTCATCGGCCCGGCCGGGATGAACACGGCGGGCAGATGGCCGAAGGCGAGCGCGCCCATGACGAGGCCAGGAACGATCTTATCGCAAATGCCGAGATAGACCGCCGCGTCGAAGGTCTGGTGCGAGAGCGCGACGGCGGTGGAGAGCGCGATCACGTCGCGCGAGAAGAGGGAAAGCTCCATCCCCGCCTCGCCCTGGGTCACACCGTCGCACATTGCGGGCACGCCGCCGGCCACCATGGCGACACCGCCCGCCGCACGCGCGGCCTCACGGATGATGTCCGGGAAGCGCTCATAGGGCTGGTGGGCCGAAAGCATGTCGTTATAGGCTGTCACCATGCCGAGCGAGCCGCCATCGCCGGAGCGGAGCATGGCCTTGTCCCCCGGCGCGCAGGCGGCAAAGCCATGCGCCTGGTTGGCGCAGCCCAGCGCCTTGCGGCGCGGGCCCTGGGCAACGGCGGCCTCAACCTGGGCCAGATATTTCTCGCGGCCCGGCTTGCTGCGCGCGATGATGCGGTTGGTGATGTCCTGAAGACGCGGCTGAACCATGGTGGAAAATCTCCTGTTACGCGCCGCCATCGAGCCAGGTGCGGCCGTCACGCTCGATAAGCGCGACCGCGGCGGATGGCCCCCATGTGCCGGAGGTATAGGGTTTCGGCAGCTCCGAGGATTGCGCCCAGGATTGCAGGATCGGGTCGATCCAGCACCATGCCGCCTCCACCTCGTCGCGCCGCATGAACAGCGTCTGGTTGCCGCGCACCACGTCGAGCACCAGGCGCTCATAGGCATCCGGGTTGCGGACCTGGAAGGCATTCGCGAAGCTCATATCCAGCGAGACTTCCCGCAGCCGCATCCCGCCCGGGCCGGGGTCCTTGGTCATCAGCCAGAGCTTCACGCCCTCATCGGGCTGCAGGCGGATGACCAGCCGGTTTGCCTCGATCGGGCCTGCGGAAGGGTCGAACACGGAATGCGGAATTGGGCGGAAGGCGATGACGATTTCCGAGACCCGCTCGGCCAGCCGCTTGCCGGTGCGCAGGTAGAACGGCACGCCCGCCCAGCGCCAGTTGAGGATTTCCGCCTTCAGCGCCACGAAGGTTTCCGTCGTGCTGGTATGCGCGCCGAGTTCCTCGAGATATCCCGCGACCGCGCCGCCGGCGGAGGCGCCCGCCCGGTACTGCCCGCGCACGACGTGCTGGGTGGAAAGCGCATCGGTAATCGGTTTGAGCGAGCGCAGCACTTTCAGCTTTTCATCGCGCACCGCATCGGCATCCAGCATGGCGGGCGGTTCCATCGCGACGAGGCAGAGCAATTGCAGCATATGGTTCTGCACCATGTCGCGCAGCGCGCCCGCCGTGTCGTAATACCCGGCCCGACCTTCAACGCCGAGGCTCTCAGCCACCGTGATCTGCACATGGTCGATATGCGCGGCGTTCCATAGCGGCTCAAACATGCCGTTAGCAAAGCGCAGCGCCATCAGATTCTGCACGGCTTCCTTGCCGAGATAATGATCGATGCGATAGACGCGGTCTTCCGGGAACACCTTGCCGATCGAATCATTCAGCCGCTTGGCGGAATCCAAATCCTTGCCGATCGGCTTTTCCACCACCACGCGGGCATTTTCATGCGCGAGACCGAAGCGCCCCAGGCGCTCGCAGATCTGGCCGAACAGTGCCGGGCCGGTGGCGAGGTAGAAGACGTTCACCATGTGACGATAGGGTTTGACGGCGGCGGCGAGTTCGCGCCAGCCGGCATCGCCATCCGCATCCGCGCCGGCATAGCTCAGCCGCGCCAGAAATTTTTCGACCGATTCCGGGGTGCGTTCGGCCTCGGGAATATGGTCCATGATCGCCTGACGGGCCAGCGCCAGATAGCCAGGCTCATCCATCGGCCCGCGCGAGACGCCCAGAATCCTTGCCTCATCCGGCAGTTGCCCTGCCGCGTCGCGGTGAAACAGGGCCGGGAGCAGCTTGCGCCGCGCCAGATCGCCGGTGGCGCCGAACACCACCAGAAGAAAGGGGGAGACGGGAATGACGCGGCTGGTCATGGGCAAGCCTTTCGTAAAAAAATGCGCTCCTTTTTCAGGGAAAAAGGAGCAAAACCCTGGTTTATGTAGGCGCGTTAGGCCTGGGGTGAAAGGCCCAGGATTTTGCCGATGTCGACGGTGAATTTCAGGCCGACGACGAAGGCGTTGGGAATGTTGGTCTTGCGGAAAGGCTCGGCCGACTGATCCGGGTTGATGACATATTGCACGTTCGGCTCGAAAGTGATCGCCGGCGTCACCTGCGCGTCGTAATGCAGCTCCATCATGATCTCGCGGCGGGGGATGTTGCCCGTGCCGCCGACGGATTCCCGTGCGGTTTCGATATTCTGCAGGAACAGGTTCGAGAATTCCTGATCGTCGATCACGAAGCCGACCTTGTCGTTCGGGCGCGAGGCGAAGGTGCCGGTCTGCACGATGCCGGCATCGTAGAACTGGTTCTCCTGCATCCGGCCGCTCAGCTTGGTCATGAACACGCCGAAGACCGCAAGGCCGTTATTGTTCAAATCCTGGTTGAAGCGCAGGAACAGCCCGGAACGGTCATGGTGCTGCGCGTAGGGCTGGCCGGCAACCAGTGCGGGCTGGCCCTCAGCGTCGTCCAGCGGGTCGGAATAGGCGCCCGTGTCGTAGAAACCGCCAATGGCGTAGAGATTCTGACCGGGGGTGTAACCCAGCTCGGTCACGTTGATGACGCCGGTATCGCCCTTGCCCGAGAAATCGAAGCCATGGGAGAGGAAGGTCTTGTCGATCGGGCTGACCTCATACACGCCGGAATGAATATAGGTCTGCGGCGTGAACAGGAATTTCGCATCGCCGCCCCAGGCCGAGGCCGGGAAATAGGTGAAATTACTGTCCTTGAAGATGAAGGTCGGATTGCCGCAGGTCGAGTTGGACTGGAACAGGCAGTAATAGGGCGAGTTCAGGAAGGCGATATTGCCGACCGTGCGGCCCGCCGTGATGTCCAGCCGGTCGTTGAACAGCTTCTGCTCCAGCGTGAAATTAGCGAGATGCAGATTCTGCGTGCCGAAGACTTCCTGCACTGAGGTATTGTTGCCGATATCATCGGCGGCGAGGTTGCGGCCGTGACGATCCGTGACCGCGACATGCAGCGTCGCACCTTCCCAGCCCATGATCCGGTCCAGGTCGAAATCACCGCCCAGATAGACCTGGCCGGTGTAATCCGAACCCTGGCGGATGCCGCCGGAGGGGTTGGCCGCGGCTTCCCCGGTATAGCTCAGCGTGAGCGAGACGCCATGATTATACAGATACTGCCCCGGTGTTTGCGGTGCGCTGACCGCGCTGGAACCGGCGAGCTGCGCATGCGCGGGAACGGCGAGTGCCAGTGCCGAGCAGATGGTGGCGAGACGTGATGTTTTAAACATTTTCCTGTTGGCCTTTGTTTTTTGGGACGCAATTTTCCGCCGCAGCGCGATGAAAAACGCGTAAGTTTATTGCTTCATGGTTTGTTGGAAGCGCTGCTTTTTTAAAAAGAAAGCAGCAAAACTTTTGGGTTGGCCCGCGCGTTAAACCGCAGCTTCCGTCACGGGCTTTTTCAGAATGCCGAGCATCACGGTGGTGACGAGGGTGCCGGCGACGAGGGCGATGACATAGGCGCCAAGATGCGTCACCGCATCGGGGATCGGCAGGACGAAGATGCCGCCATGCGGCACTTTCAGCTGCACGCCTGCCGTCATCGAAATCGCACCCGCCACAGCGGAGCCAGCCACGGTGCAGGGGATGACGCGGAACGGGTCTTTGGCGGCGTAGGGGATGGCACCTTCAGTAATGAAGGAGAGGCCGAGCGCGCCGGTGGAAAGCCCTGCCTCACGCTCCACTTCCGTGAAGCGGCTGGGGAAGAGCTTCGTGGCGAGCGCGATGGCAAGCGGCGGGGTCATGCCGGCAGCCATCACCGCGGCCATTGGCGTGTAGACCTGTGCCGAGAGCAGGGCGACGGAGAAGGTGTAGGCGGCCTTGTTCACCGGGCCGCCCATGTCGAACGCCATCATGGCACCTAGCAGCAGGCCCAGCACGAGGGCCGACGAACCCTGCATGGATTTCAGGAAATTGGTGAGGAAGGTGAGCGCATCGGCGACCGGAGTGCCGATGACATAGACCATCAGCAGGCCGGTGAGCAGCGTGCCCAGAACCGGCAGGATGAGCACGGGCTTCAGCCCTTCCAGGCTGCGCGGCAGTTTGATGCTGCGGTTCAGCCAGAGCGTGCCGTAACCTGCGATGAAGCCCGCGACAATTGCGCCCAGGAAGCCAGCGCCGAGCAGCGAGGAGAGCAAGCCGCCGATCATGCCGGGGGCAAGGCCAGGACGGTCCGCGATGGAATAGGCGATATAGCCGCCCAGCACGGGCACGAACAGGGTGAAGGCGGATTTCGCACCGATTTCGAACAGCGCGCCCGCGAAGGTGTTGGCGTGCGACGGGTCGGTGGCATAGATGCCGCCAAAGGCGAAGGCGAGCGCGATGAGCAGGCCGCCTGCGGTGACGAAGGGAATCATGAACGAGACGCCCGACATCAGGTGCTTGTAGGGGCTGACCTTTTGCGCGGCGGCCGGAGCGCCGGCGCTGGTGCTGGCGGCTTTTGCCTCGCCGCCTTGCAGCCTGGCTTCGGCGAGTGCGCGGTTGATAAGATTTTTGCCGTCATTGATCGCAGGCTTGGTCCCGCTCTCGAATACGCGCTTGCCGGCGAAGCGGGAGAGGTCCACCTGCTTGTCGGCGGCGATCAGCACGATATCGGCGGCGGCGATTTCGGCATCGGTCAACGCCGACTGCGCGCCGACGGAGCCCTGGGTCTCGACGCGGATCTCATGGCCCAAAGCCGCACCTGCCTGCTGTAAGCCCTCGGCTGCCATGAAGGTATGGGCGATGCCGGTAGGGCAGGAGGTGATGGCGACGATCTTCTTCGCGGAGGTGACGGCTTTCGCTTGTGCCGCCCCGGTAGTGCGGCTCAGCACTTCCGCCGCATCGGCCAGCACATCGGCGACCGAGGCGCGGATCGTCTTCAACCCGGAAAAGCGGCTGTCCAGCGGGTTCTCATCCCCCACGAGCAGGCAGGTGCCAGCGCTGGAAATCTGCGGGGCGGCCAGCGCGTTCAGCACGCCCTCATCGGTGCGCACTTCAACCTCGATGCTTTTGCCGAGGTTTTTCGCTGCCTTGCGCAGCGCCTCGGCGGCGAGGACCGCCGTAACCGTGACATCGCCGGTGGTGACCGACGCGACTATCTCACTCATTTTCAAGCTTCTCCCAGAGAGGTTATTTTTACGGAATTCGCGAGCGCCAGAACGGTCTCGCGCGGCGGCAGGTTCGGCCCTGCCAGACCAAGCTTGGCGACGGCAAACGCGGTCGCCAGACATGCGGTGGATTCGAGATTGCGGTTTTCCGCGCGTGCCGCGACCAGCCCGGCGACCATGGCATCGCCCGCGCCGACCGTGCTGGCGGCGTGAATCGCGGGCAAAGATGCGAGCAGCACGCCCTCGGCGGAGACAAACAGCGCGCCTTCGGCGCCGAGTGAAATTGCGACCAGCGCAACGCCGCGCGAGAGAAGCTGCCGGGCCACGGCGATCAGGCTTTCCGTGGTGGGGAGCTCATGCCCGCAATAGGCTTCCAACTCTGCACGGTTGGGCTTGATGGCGAAGGGCAGCACGGCCGCTTCCAGCGCCTGGGTCAGCGCCGTCCCGCTGGCATCCAGCAGCACGCGCGCGCCGGATTTCGTTAGTACACCAATCATTCCGGCGTAGGTGTCGGCGGCCACGCCTTCGGGCAGGCTGCCCGCCAGCACCACCAGCGTCTCCGGCGTCCAGAGGCCCTGCACGGTTTGCAGCACCTCGTAAACCTTGGCGGATTCCGTGCGCAGGCCGGGCAGGTTGATATCCGTCGTCTCGCCGCCGCCATGGCTGAGCTTGATGTTCGTGCGGGTCGCGCCCGGCACGCGCAGAAACCGGTCTTTGATTCCCTTGGCGGCGAACAGCGCCTCGAACACCCCGGCATTCTCAGCCCCGAGAATGCCGGTTGCCGTGACCGGCATGCCCCAATCGGCCAGGCAGCTCGCCACATTCACGCCCTTGCCCCCGGCATGGGTCTGCGAGCCGAGCGCGCGATGCACATGGCCCGGGCGCAGCTCGGAGAGCGTGACGGTCTCGTCGATCGCCGGGTTGAGGGTGAGCGTGATGACCTGCATCAGGCGACGTCCAGCGCGCGCACCTCGGCGGCGGTGCCGAGTTCAAGCGCCTGCGCGGCCAGCGCCTTCAGGCTCTCAAAATTTACCTCGCGCAGTTTTGCCTTCACGGCGGGAATGTCGCGCGGGGTCATGGAAAGCTCGTTCACGCCGAGCCCGGCCAGCAGCATGGCGCCGAACACATCGCCGGCAATGCCGCCGCATACGCCGACCCAGCGACCGTGCTTCGCAGCGCCCGAAACCGTCTGCGCGATGAGCCGCAGCACGGCGGGGTGCAGGCTGTCCGCCTCGGCGGCGAGGTCCGGGTTCTGCCGGTCGATCGCCAGAGTATACTGGGTCAGGTCGTTGGTGCCGATGGAGAAGAAATCCACATGCTCGGCGAGGCTGTCGGCCATGATCGCGGCGGCGGGCACCTCGATCATGATGCCGATCGGGAGTTTCGGCGCGTTCAGCTCGGCGCGGATGGACTCGCAGGTCCCGCGCAGCGCCAGGATCTCCGGCAGCGAGGTCACCATCGGGAACATGATGGAGACGTCCCCGCCTTGCGCGGCGGCACGGTAGATCGCGCGCAGCTGCGGGTGGAGCAAATCCGGGCGGCGCAGCAGCAGCCGCGCGCCGCGCACGCCAAGAAACGGATTCTCCTCATGCGGCAGGTTGAGATGCGCCACCTGTTTGTCGCCGCCAATATCCAGCGCGCGAATGATCAGCGGGCGGCCTTCCAGCGCGTCGATCATGCCGCGATAGGTCGAAAACTGCTCGTCCTCGCTCGGCGTTTCGCCCGCTTCCAGGAACAGGAACTCCGTGCGCATCAGCCCCACACCCTCGCCGCCTTCGGCAAGGGCAAGCGGCACCTGGTCCGGCCGGTTCACATTCGCGCCGATCTCGATGCGCTTGCCATCCTGCGTGATGGCGGGCGCGCCGCGTTGCTTCTCAGCGGCGGCGCGCTGGGCGGCGAGAGTGTCGCCCCAGGCCTTGGCCGATTCCAGCGCCTCGGCCGAAGGAGAGATATAAAGCCGCCCGGTCTGGCCATCGATGATCGCCTGCGTTCCGGGTTTGAGCGCCAGCAGCGCATCGCCGCCCGCCACGATCGCGGGCAGGCCCAGCGTGCGCGCCAGAATCGCGGTATGCGAGGTCGGGCCGCCTTGCGCCATGGCAAGGCCGATGACGCGGTTCATGTCCAGCGCCGCGGTGTCCGAAGGCGAGAGATCGGTCGCGACGAGGATGCATGGATGGTCCGGCAAATCCTGCAGCGAGCCCTGGCCGAGCGCCGGGTTCAGCTTGGCCAGCACGCGCCGCCCGACATCGCGCAAATCAGCCGCGCGCCCGGCCAGCACCGGGTTGCCGAGGGCAGAGAGCCGGGCCGCCATGCGCTCGACCGCCTCCGCCCAGGACCAGGCCACGCCATGGCCCTCGACCATCAGCTGGCAGGTGAGCGTGATGAGATCGCTATCCGAGAGCAGCTCGCTCTGGGCCTTGAAAATTGCGGCATCGGCGGCGCCGAGGCGCCGGGTCGTGTCGTCCACCAGGGCCACCATCTGCTGGCGGGTGGCCGAGAGCGCCTCGTGTAGCAAATTCCCGCCTTCGGTCAGCGGCACCGGCTCGTCCGGTACGTGTTGATCCGCCTGGGCCAGAACATGCACGGGGCCGATGGCGATGCCGGGGCTGGCGGCGATGCCGGCCACGAGGTCGGTCTGTACCGGCGGATTCCAGCCGCGCACCGGCGCCGCGGCGCGCTCGGCAGCCTTTGCCGCATCGGCCTTTTCCTGCGCGGTGATTGCGGCGATCTTGCTGCGCACCCGCGCAAGTGCGGCGGTGGCGTCATCGCCCTCGCCGGAAATCACCACCGTATCGCCGGCGCGCAGGCCGAGCTGCAGCAGGGCCACGAGATTGCGCATATCGGCGACCTCGTTCCCGTTGCGGGCCTGCAAGCGAATCCCAGCGGCGCGCGCCGCCTCGACCCAGAGCGTTGCCGGGCGGGCATGCAGACCTGCGGGATAATCCACTACAAACTCGAATTTCTCGGCCAGATCCGCCGCAGGCGCGCTCCGCGCCGGCGAGGCGGTGTCCTGGGTCAGCGCCTCGATGATGTCGTTAGCGCTGCGCGTGACAAATAACGCCTCCAGGCGCTCGCTATTCTGAATCAGCCGCGTCAGACGGCGCAAAATCGTAATATGATTGTCCGAGCGCGCGGCGATCGCCACGATCAGCTTCGCCTCTTGCCCGGGATTCCATTCCAGCCCGCCCGGCACCTGCAGCACGGCGATTCCGTCCTGCTTCACCAGATGCTTGTCTTCCCCCATGCCATGCGGAATTGCGACGCTAGCGCCGAGGAAGGTGTTGGCCACGGCCTCGCGCCGGATCATGCTCTCGGCGAATTGCGGGGCCACGCAGCCCGCCGCCACCAGAAGCTGGGCGGCCTGACGAATCGCCTCTTCCTTGCTCGCCGGTGCAGCGTTGATGTGAACAAGCTGATGCCCCAGCAGGGCTTCATGCAAAGTAGATGACATTGGCGTTCCTCGTGGTTGCCGGTATGAAAACGTTTTCATGTTTTTAGTCAAGATAATTTTTTATAGGAAGTTTATTTCCGGTTGGTCTGTAATAATCGCTGTGCAGCGCTTGCATGGCTCACGCATTTCATGGTGAAATTACTGGGAAACGTTTTCTAAAAAGTCCCAAGAATTTTTTAAGAGACCCAATATCGATGCAAAACCAATGACAGTGGGCATCAAAGATGTAGCGCGCGCCGCCGGCGTTTCTCCGGCAACCGTCTCCCGTGTTCTCGGAAATGGCGTCGTCAGCGCCGAATTGCGAGCCCTGGTCGAAGCCGCCGTGCGCGATACCGGCTACCGGCCCAACCTTTCGGCCAGACGGCTGCGCTCCCAACACTCGCAGACCATCGGCCTCATCGTCGCCGATATCTCAAATCCGTTCTTCACCGCTGTCAGCCGCGCGGTGGAGGACGCCGCCTATAAAGCCGGGCTGCGCGTCATCCTGTGCAATACGGACGAGAACCCCGAACGCGAAGCGCTCTACCTCAAACTGATGGAAGAAGAACGCGTTACCGGAGTCATCTTCGCCCCTACCCGCGCCAGCGTGGACCGGCTCGCCCGGCAGAAACCAAGCTTCCCCATCGTCCTGATCGACCGCGCCGGCGCCGCCGGATATGAAGATGCCGTCGTGCTCGACAATTACGCCGCAGGCGCCGCGCTCGTCGAACATCTCCACGCCCAGGGCTACCGCAACATCACCGGATTTTTCGGCAATGCGAGCACCACCGGCATCGAACGCCATAAAGGCTATGTGGACGCCATGAACCGCTTCGGCCTCACGCCCGATGCCAAATTCGTCGCCCCCAGCATCGCCGCCGCAGAAGCCGAAACAACGCAATGGCTGAAAACCTCCACCGCACCGCATGCCATCATCGCCAGTAACGGCCTGCTCCTTATGGGCGCCGTCCGCGCCATGCGAAACGCCCATAAAAAAACGCCGGACGACCTCGCCATCGCCGGATTCGATAACGAAAGCTGGACCGAACTCGTCGAACCGGGAATCACCGTCATCGAACAACCCGTCGATGTCATCGGCCAAACCGCCATGACGCTCCTGCTCGACCGAATCGCAAACCCCAATATGCCCGCACGTAAAGTCGTCCTCGGCGGCAAATGCATCATCCGCGGCTCAACCGGGACGGCAAGAAAGTAAGGCCAGGGCGCTGTCGTCGCGCCTATGGCGCGCCGGCAGCGCCCTGGCCTGGCTTACCTACCGCCCCCGTTAAGCCGCGATGCCTATACCTTCGAGGCGGTCTTCGAGTTCTTCGTTGGCGGTTTTCAGAGCGTTCAGGGTTGCTTCGTCCGGGGTCCAGTAGCTTCGTTCCTGGGCTTCGATGAGGCGGTTGGTGAGGCGTGCTGAGGCGGTTGGGTTGAGGGCGGCGAGGCGGTCCCGCATGGTTTTGTCAAGGACGAAGGTTTCGGTGATTTTGGTATAGACCCAGGGATCGACAGTGCCGGTGGTGGCGGACCAGCCGAGCGTGTTGGTAATCTGCGCTTCGATCTGGCGCACGCCCTCATGGCCGTGGGCGAGGAGGTCCTCGATATATTTCGGGTTCAGGGTGCGGGTGCGGATTTCGAGCGCGACTTGTTCGTTGAGGGTACGGATTTTGCCGGCGCCGCAGGTTTGGTCGCCGATGTAGAGGGCGGGTTTTTCGCCCTGGGTCGCGGTGATGGCGCGGGTGAGACCGCCGAGACCGTCGAAATAATGGTCGACGCTGGTGACGCCGAGTTCGAGGGATTCGAGGTTCTGGTAGGCGGCTTTCACCGTGCCGAGCATTGCGGTAAGCACGGCGTCGTTGCGGGCGGGGCGGCCGTCCACGCCATAGGCGAAGCCTTTGCGGCTGATATAGGCCCGGCCGAGCTCGTCCTCATCTTCCCAGGCGCTGGATTCGATCAGGTTGTTGACGTTCGCGCCATAATTGCCTTCCTGGTTCGAGAAGACCCGTAGGGCTGCGTCCTCGATGCTGCCACCGTTTTTGGCGGTGAATTCGAGCACGTGTTTGCGCACGAAATTCTGGTCCACGGGCTCGTCGGCTTGCGCGGCCAGAAGTGCGGCTTCGGCGAGCAGGCGGGTTTGCATGGGCAGCAGATCGCGGAAAATACCTGATAGGGTGACGATGACATCCACGCGCGGGCGGCCGAGCGTGGCGAGCGGGACGAGCTGTGCGCCGCAGAGGCGGCCATAGCCGTCGCGCCGTGGCTCCGCACCGAGCAGCCAGAGCGCCTGGGCGAGCGGACCGCCCTCGGATTTGAGGTTGTCGCTGCCCCAGAGCAGCAACGCCACGGTTTCCGGGATGCCGTGCCCATCGGCCGCGTGGCGGGCGAGCAGCAGCTCGGCCTGCGACGCGCCATCTTTCACGGCAAAGGCGGTGGGCATGCGGAACGGGTCGAACCCAAAGAGATTACGCCCGGTGGGCAGAATGGCGGGGGTGCGAATGAGATCGCCGCCCGGTGCGGGACGAATATAGCTGCCATCCAACGCGGTGATGAGGGCGGGGAGTTCGTGGTCTTGCGCCAGCAGCGCGTCGACTCGGGCGCGTTCGGCGGGATCGGTGATGCCGGACGCATCGAGGATTTTCGTGCGCGACTCTGCGCTGGGCGGCGCACCGACGACATGGAGGCCTTCAGGGATGAGCGTGTATTCCAGCTCCAGCAGGGCCTTGGCGATTTCACCCGGTTCGCGCGGTTTGAGGTCCAGAGCCTCGGCCTGGGTATGCACCAGTTCCAGCAAGGCCTGGGCTTCCGGAGCGTCTGGCGCCAGTGCCCGGTAACGCTCCAGCGAGGCTTTCAGTTCCGAGAAGCCTTTATATAGCCCGGCAGCGCCGACAGGGGGGGTGAGATGGCTGATGAGCGTGGCAAGGCCGCGCCGCTTGGCGAGCATGCCTTCGGACGGGTTGTTGGCGGCGTAGAGGTAGAAATTCGGCAGATGGCCGATCAGCCGATCCGGCCAGCATTTGCCCGAGAGCCCGGCTTGCTTGCCGGGCATGAATTCCAGCGCGCCATGCGTACCGAAATGCAGCACCGCATCCACCCCGAAATCATCGTTCAGCCAGCGATAGAAGGCCGAGAAAGCATGGGTGGGCGCGAATCCGCCCTCGAAGAGCAGGCGCATCGGGTCGCCCTCATACCCGAAAGCCGGTTGCACGCCCACGAAGACATTGCCGAATTGTGCGCCCATGACGAAGATATTACTGCCATCGGAGAGCTGCGTTCCCGGTGCCGGGCCCCAGACTTTCTCGATTTCGGCCAAATGCGGCTCACGCCTGATATGCACATCGCGCGGGACTTTGGCGCCGATATTCGCGGGCGTGCCATGGGCTTTGGCGTTGCCTTCCAGCAATGCCGCGCGCAGCGCGTCGACATCGGCCGGAACCTCCACCTGATAACCCGCCAGCTTCATGGCTTTCAGCGTGTTGTGCAACGAGGCGAAGACCGAGAGATAGGCCGCCGTGCCGGTCGCTCCGGCATTGGGCGGGAAGTTGAACAGCACGATGCCGATTTTCCGCTCGGCGCGCGTGCGCCTGCGCAGCAGCACCAACCGGCCCAGACGCGCTGCGAGTTTGGCCGCGCGCTCAGGATGCACGCACATGCGGCGTTGTTCCAGCGCGTTGCCGGATTTGCGCCGTCCGCCGAACACCATCGGCATGGTCGCGCCATCCAACTCCGGCAGCGCCACCATCAGCGTGGATTCGATCGGGGTCATCCCGCGCGGGTCTGTTTCCCATTCTTCCAGCGTCTGGAATTCCAGCGGGGCGGCACAGATATAGGGCACGTCCAGCCGCGCCAGCATTGCCTCGGCGGCGGCGGAGTCGTTATAGGCGGGGCCGCCGACCAGTGAGAATCCGGTGAGCGAGGCGATGGCGTCCACGCGCGCGACGCCATCGCGCATGAAATACCGCTCGATCGCCGCGCGCTGGTCCAGCCCGGTTGCGAAAATCGGCAGCACGTTGAAGCCCTCGGCCTCGATCGCGCTGATCACCCCATCATAATGGGCGCTGTCCTCGGCCAGCAGATAGGAGCGCAGCACCAGCAGGCCGATGGTGCCCTTGGCATGCGTGCAATGGGGAATCGCCCCGGCATCTGTCACAATCCGCCCGGGTGCGCGGGGATGGTACACGCCCATATCGGGATATTCGACCGGCGGCGGCGGGGGCTTGGACTGCCGCAGCCCGGCGCGTGGCCCGGCGGCATACCGGCCGATCATCAACCGCGCGAGGCGCTCGATATTCTCAGCCGAGCCGGCCAGCCAGTATTGCAGGCCGAGGAAGTACACCCGCAAATCCTGTGCGGTGCCGGGGATGAAGCGCAGGATTTTCGGAAGGTTGCGGAGCAACCGCATCTGGCTCTCGCCTGCCGAGATCTTCGCCGTGCCCTCGCGCTTGCCTTTCAGCTTCTTCAACAGACCGAGCGCGCCGCCCGGCTCATTGGCCATATCCAGCCGCCCGAAGCGCGTCTGCTTCACGATTTCGGCCGCCGAGAGCGCGCAGAACATCGCATCGCAGGCGGCGCGGCGCGCGGCCAAAGCGGGGGCGACGAGCTTGGTATGCTCCTCCAGGAACAGCATGGTGGCGACGACGATATCCGCCTGGGCAATCGCCTCATGGCATGACGCCAGCGCCGCCTTATCCGCCGCGAACTGATCCGCCGAATGCAGCTCAATGCGCAGCCCAGGCCATTCTCTGCGCAAATTCGCCTCGGCGCTGGCAGCAGCGCCTGCAAGATGCCCATCCATGGTGATGATGGCCAGCCGGAGCGCGGTCGCTGAGTCCCGACGTATTCCGGCCATGTAAGCTCCTCCATCACCAATAGGGGCAGGCTAGACCCCGGACTCTCGGACTGTCAATAAATACTTACGTCAATTATCCTTGACACTTACCCCCGGAACATCGGAAACTCCCGCCCGGAGGTCCAAATGCCCCATATGCAGACATTTGACGTGGTGGTGGTGGGTGGCGGCCCGGCGGGCGCCATTGCCGCAGAGACACTGGCCAAGGCCGGAAAACGCGTGGCGCTGCTGGACAAGGCGGGGCGCATTAAACCCTGCGGCGGCGCGGTACCGCCACGGCTGATCCGCGATTTCGACATTCCTGAACATCTGATTGTTGCCCATGCCCGCGGCGCGAAAATTTTTGCGCCCTCCGGCCGGGCCGAGAAAATGCCGATCGGCGAAGATGGTTACGTCGGCATGGTGGACCGCGATGCGTTCGACGAATTTCTGCGCGCCCGCGCGGCGTTATGTGGCGCGGTACGCATTACCGGAAGTTTTGTGAACATCATCCGTGATGCACAGGGGCCGATTGTGCATTACCGCCACGGCAAAACCGAGGGCGCGCTGCGGACCACGCTCATCATCGGTGCGGATGGCGCCGTTTCCGCCGTGGCGCGGCAAGAGGTGAAAGAGGCGCAGAAGCCGCATTACGTGTTTGCGTATCATGAGATCATCCGTGCGCCCGCACAGAATTTCGATGGCGAGCGCTGCGATATTTATTACCAGGGCGCGGTTTCGCCAGATTTCTATGGCTGGGTTTTTCCGCATGGCGATACGGCGAGTGTCGGCACGGGCAGCGCGCGCAAAGGCTTTGCGCTGCGCGAAGCGGTGGGCGAATTGCGCGCCCAGGCCGGGCTGAGCGAGGCCGAGACGTTACGCCGCGAAGGCGCGCCGCTCCCCATCCGCCCGCATAAACGTTGGGATAATGGGCGGGACGTGGTGCTTGCCGGCGACGCTGCCGGTGTGGTTGCCCCTGCCTCCGGCGAGGGTATCTACTACGCCATGCTGGGCGGCGAACTCGCCGCCGAGGCCGCCGTGCAATGCCTGGAAACAGGCGATGCACGAGCACTCTCCAAGGCCCGCAAGCGGTTCATGAAATCGCATGGGCAGGTTTTCTGGGTGCTGAATTTCATGCAGAATTTCTGGTATGCGACCGATAACCGCCGCGAACGCTTCGTGCGTATCTGCGGCGACAAGGATGTGCAGCATCTCACCTGGACGGCCTATATGAACAAGGCCCTCGTTTATGCAAAGCCCATTGTGCATTTCAGGATTTTTCTGAAGAATATGGCGCATCTCACGGGCCTTGCACGGGCTTAGCGTGCGATGAGGTTGCATGAAACCATTTCATGGTTCCATGCAACCTCTGAATTGGCCTCTAACATATACGTTATCAGCCCTCTAACTCTTTGTTTGAAGCCGAATTCAGTGCGACTTATCGCCCAGTGCCTGAAACATCATATCCGGCCCCGGCCGCGCGAGCAAAAATCCCTGCACCAGCTGGCAGCCTTCGGCACGTAGAAAATCGAGCTGGCCAGGCGTCTCAACGCCTTCCGCGCAGACCTGCATATTCAACGCCCGCGCCAGCGCCAGAATGGCGCGCACGATGTTGTCCGCCCGCGCATCTTGCCCGATATCCGGCAGGAAGCTGCGGTCGAGCTTCAGCTTGTCGAAATCGAAATCCTTCAGGCAGGAAAGTGCGGCATAGCCGATGCCGAAATCATCCAGCGCGACGCGCACGCCGATCTCCTTCAAATCGAGAATCCGCCGGCGCGCCAGATCCGGATAGTCGATCAGCGTCCGCTCGGTCATTTCCAGTACCAGCCTGCGGGGGTCGAGCCCGGTGCGCGCCAGCACGCCCGCCACTAGCCCGGTGAGATCGCCACGGCAGAACCAATGCGGCGCGATATTGACCGAGACATGCTGCGCCACCGGCCAGGAAGCGGCCTCGGTGCAGGCGCGCTCCAGCACCCAGGCGTCGAGCTTGCCAATGAGGTCGCTCTGCTCGGCCACCGGGATGAACACGCCGGGCGAGACGGGCCCGTGCCCCGGACGATCCCAGCGCGCCAACGCCTCCTGCCCCATCACCTCGCCCGTTGTCGCAGAAAAATAAGGTTGCCAGTGCAGGCGCAGCGTGCCGGTCTCCACGGCTTTTTTGAGGTCCAGCTCCAGCGTGTTCTGGCGCGCGGGCAGCACGAAGGGCGCCAACTCCGCCGCCGCCACAATGGCGCCCCCGCCAAGCGCCTTTGCACGGTAAAGCGCCATATCCGCCGCCCGGCTCACTGCCGGCCCGTCCGGCCCGTCCGCAGGCATGGCGGCAATGCCGATGGAACAGCGGATCAGCACCGCATCGCCGGCAATATCCATCGGCGCGGCAAAGGCCGCCAGAATACGCTCCGCCAGCAGGCGCGGCGAATGCGGTGGGAACGAACCGCGCATGATCACGGCAAACTCATCGCCGCCCAGGCGGTAGGCGGAATCTTTTTCGCGGATCGAGGCCTTCAACCGTTTCGCGGCCTCGCGCAGCAACATGTCTCCGCCGTCATGCCCGTATTGGTCGTTCACCGCCTTGAAATGATCGAGATCCAAACAGAGCAGCGCGAAATCTTCGTCCTCCCGGGCCAGCGCCACGGCGCGCTCCAGATGCGGCTCGAACAAGGCGCGGTTGCCGAGCCGGGTCAGCGTATCCTGGGTGGCAGCCTTCTCCACGCGGAGCAAGGAGCGGTGCAGTTCCAATACCGAGGCGACACCGCTTGCCAGATCCGCCAGCCGCGCCCGCTCGGCCGCATTCAGCTTCCGGGGCACACGGTCGATGATGCAGAGCGAGCCAAGGGGATGGCCTGACGCGCTGGTGATAGGCGCGCCGGCGTAAAACCGGATTCCCGGCACGCCCGTCACCAGCGGGTTATCTTTAAAGCGCGCATCTATGCGCGCATCCTCCACCACCATCACCTCGTCAGGCGTCAGAATCGTATGGGCGCAAAACGACTCTTCGCGCGCGGTCTGCTGGAAGTCCAGCCCGATCCGCGCCTTGAACCATTGCCGGTCGTTATCGATGAGGGAGATCAGTGCGATCGGCACGCCATAGAACTGCGAGGCGAGCCGGACAAAGGCGTTGAAACGCGGGTCCGGCCCGGTATCGAGAATCTCGTAGGAATATAAATCGGCAATCCGCTCGGCCTCATTGGCCGCCGTCTTCGGCAGAGAGGCGAAATCGCGCTTTGGCGCGGTCACGCGTGGAACCCGGCAGGCCGGAACCTGTTGGCGAAAGAGGCACTGAAGCAACTGGCGAACATAAGTCGGCGCCCTAACGTATCGTTAAAAATTATTTGCATCCGGCACACCGGCGGTGTTTCCGCCGAACGCCAAATATTTTGGTCAAAATAACGCAATAAAAACAAAAAATCTTAAAAACGGTGGGGCTTCGTTATTCCTTAATGGGCAACGGATCAAGATTTTTTCGTCAACAGTCGCGTGATCTGGGCTCAGCCTGTCTTCGCCTGACCCTGGGCGGGAGGCGCCAGCGCGGCCGCGGAGGCTTGCAGCAGCTCTTCGGCGTTTGCCATCCCGTCCATCTCCAATAGCTAGCCTTGGGCGAGATAAAAGGGGCGGAGCGGGGCAGTCTGGGCGTTATACACGGCCAGACGGGCCTGCACGGTCTCTGCATGGTCTCTGCATGTTCATCCGCGCGGCGGGGGAATTTCCCGCCGCCGCAGATATTGCATTGCCGAGCCTAGTTTAACGGCTTCACGGCATCGTGATATCCGGCACCTTCACCATCCCCGGCGGATTGGAACATCGGATACAAAGCCCGACAGCCGGCACCTGGTTGTTCTGCGCCGCACCTTATGAGCCGGGTTGCCGCGAGGGCGCTGCGCGCAGTTACGCTGATGCGGCTCCGGCCTATTTGCCGCCATGCCGGCATTTCCTATTTCACTTGCGACACGAGCGGCACGGTAGAGGCAAGGCTGGCATTATAGTCCAGCGCGGTGCCGCCCGCCGGATAACCGTTTTTGCTGAGGATATAAGCCAAAACCTGCGTGTACTGGTCATGGGTGAGGCTGCCCGGGTTGCCCGCCGGCATCTGCTCGGCAATCTCGGTGAAAATTGCACCGACGGTGTCATTGCTGGCGGCTGAGGCGAAGCTCTGCCCAATCAGGCTCGGCCCGGCCTCGCCCTGCAAATTTGCGCCATGGCACATCGCGCAGTTCTGCGCGAATACGGCACTTCCGGCAGCGGCTTCCGCCGCAGTGTAAATGGCCGGCGGCGGCACGGCGACGGCCTGCCCCGCCGCCACGAGACATAAGGCGGAAGCCCAGGTGATGATGTTCATTCGTTTCATTGCTCAAGCCTCATTGCGTCGTATTCGGTATGTTATACCAAGGCGCAATGCCCGTCAGCCTTCAGCCAGCGCAAGCAGCTCGGCATCGTCGAACACGCGCGAACGGGTTAGAAAGCGCTCGCCCGATCCATTCTCCAGCGAGAACATCCCGCCCATGCCGGGCACGACGTCGATGATCAGCTGGGTGAGTTTCCAGTATTCGAACTGCGACGGGCTCATGTAAAACTTTGCCCCACCAATCTCGCCCAGATGCACATCATCCGGGCTCAACAAATAGTCCCCCACCGCAAAGCACATCGGCGAAGACCCATCGCAACACCCGCCGGACTGGTGGAACAGCAGCGCGCCATGCAGGGCCGCCAGCCGGGCGATCAAAGCGAGCGCCGCCGGGGTCGCGGTCACGCGCTCTGGTTTTGTATTCATGCTGATTTGGCCTTAAAAGAATCCAAGCGCGTTGGGGCTGTAGCTGACCAGAAGATTTTTCGTCTGCTGATAATGGTCGAGCATCATCTTGTGATTCTCGCGCCCGATGCCCGATTGCTTATACCCGCCAAACGCCGCATGCGCCGGGTAGAGATGGTAGCAATTCGTCCAGACGCGCCCGGCCTTAATGCCGCGCCCCATGCGATAGGCCCGCGCCCCGTCGCGCGACCAGACGCCCGCACCCAGGCCATAGAGCGTGTCATTGGCCTGGGCCAATGCATCCGCCTCGTCCTTGAATGTCGTCACCGACAGCACCGGCCCAAAAATTTCTTCCTGGAACAGCCGCATCTTGTTATGGCCGCGGAAGATCGTCGGCTCGATATAGAACCCATCGGCGCGCTCGCCGCTCACCGCCGCCTTGCCGCCGCCGATCAGCAACTCAGCACCTTCCTGCTTGCCGATATCGATATAAGAAAGGATCTTCTGCACCTGCTCGCTGGAGGCCTGCGCGCCGATCATCGTGGCCATATCCAGCGGGTTGCCCTGTTTGATGGCTTTGACGCGTACCAGCACTTTTTCCATGAAGCGATCGTAAATGCTTTCCTGGATGAAGGCGCGCGACGGGCAGGTGCAAACCTCGCCCTGGTTAAGTGCGAACAGCACGAGTCCTTCGATCGCCTTGTCCAGAAACGCATCGTCATGGTCCAGCACGTCCTCGAAGAAAATATTCGGAGACTTGCCGCCCAGCTCCAGCGTTACCGGAATGAGGTTATGGCTGGCATACTGCATGATTAGCCGGCCTGTTGTGGTCTCACCCGTAAAGGCGATCTTCGCAATCCGGTTGGAAGATGCCAGCGGCTTGCCGGCCTCCAGGCCGAACCCGTTTACGACGTTCAGCACGCCGGGCGGGAGCAAATCCGCGATCAGCTCCACCAGCACCAGAATGCTGACCGGAGTCTGCTCGGCCGGTTTCAGCACCACGCAGTTGCCGGCTGCCAAGGCCGGTGCGAGCTTCCAGATTGCCATGAGGATGGGGAAATTCCATGGAATGATCTGCCCGACGACGCCAAGCGGCTCATGGAAATGATACGCAATGGTTGTTTCGTCGATCTCGGAGAGGCTGCCCTCCTGCGCCCGGGCGCAGGCCGCGAAATACCGGATATGGTCGATCGCCAGCGGGATATCTGCAAAAGTGGTCTCGCGGATCGGCTTGCCGTTATCCACCGTCTCAACATAGGCCAGCAAATCGAGATTCTGCTCGAGCCGGTCAGCGATCTTGTTCAAAATCAATGCCCGCGCGGCCATGGGTTGCTTGCCCCAAGCCTCCGCCGCCGCATGTGCCGCATCCAGGGCCAGGTTGATATCAGCCTCGGTCGAGCGCGCCGCCTGGGTGAAAACCTGGCCCGTGATCGGGGACACATTGTCAAAATACTGTCCGCCGAGTGGCGTGGTGAACTTGCCGTTGATGAAATTATCGTAGCGCGGCTTAAACGCAAAACCCGTCACAGAACTCCCTGAAACGGGAGCGATGGCAGCATCGAGCATGGTTATATCCTCCAAATATTAAATCCGGGCACCGCTAGAGGGGCCTTAATTTTGATGAAGCAAGCGCCGTGCCAGGGTGGGGAGGTAAGCAATGCCGGGCGGCGGTGCCCGTCGCGCATGCTTATCTGCGTGCCATAGCGGGACACTGTGTCAGAATGGGACATTGGTGTTTTTTGCTTGCCTTGCGCGGGTCGGGGGCTTAGGCCGGGAGTTAATCAAGAAGCCTACATAACGGATCCGGTCAGGAACAAACCAGACAATGGAGACCCATCTTCGATCCTCATCTGAGGGCAATTCTTTCCAATCCGCGCGGCTGGCGACGGACCCCGGCGATATCAGCCGTTCTTGGCAGCGCTGCCGGCAGGCCGGTTTGACGCCAGAGCAATCCCGGCTGGATGGCCCGCATTTTGGCCAGGGGCAGTTGCGCATGGCCGCCGAGCGCCGTGCAGCGCTGATCACCCAGGCCCGCCCGGTGATCGATTACATGTATGGTCAGATCCGCGATTCCGGCTGCGTGATGCTGCTCTCTGATGAGAATGGCTATGTGCTGGAATCGGCCGGGGACAATGAATTTTGCAGCCGTGCGGCGCAGGTGGCGTTGCAGCCCGGTGCATGTTGGGCAGAGGATGCGCGCGGCACGAATGCGGTGGGCACAGCCTTGATCGAGGGCAAGCCGATCGTCGTGAACGGCGCTGAGCACTATCTGCGGCATAACAGCTTCCTGGCTTGTGCTGCGGCACCCTTGGTGGCCTCCGGCGGCCAGCTGCTCGGCGCGCTGGATATTTCCTGCGATGCGCGGGTCTACCATCCGCACACTTTCGGGCTGGTGCGCGCGGCCGCGCAGATGATCGAGAACCGGATGTTCGAATTTTCCTTTCTCGGAAATACGAAATTACGGTTTCACATCACCGGCGCCGGGCTTGGCGGGATGATGGAGGGTGCCATCGCGCTGGGCGATGATGGCCGCATTCTGGGGGCCAACCGGAGTGGCTTTGCCATGCTGGGCCTCGGCGTCAACGATATCGAAAAGCGCCGTCTTGAGGATTTGTTCAATATTTCATTGGGTGCGCTGATGGATCTTAGCCGCCACGCCCAGGGCCGGCCCGTTGCGCTGCATTCGCGCAAGGGAGAGAGCGTTTACGTCACGATGGAGCAGACCCGCCAGCCCACAGCGCGGCGTCTCACGCCATCGCCGGTGATGGAGAGGGCCGATGCGCTGGATGCGCTGGATACCGGCGATGCCCGCGTGCATAAGGCGATCTCGCAGCTGCGCCGCGTGCTGGGCCGCCCTGTGCCGATCCTGCTGCAAGGTGAAACGGGTGTGGGCAAGGATGTATTGGCCCGCGCCATCCATGCCGCCGGGCCGCGCGCGGCCAAGCCGTTCATTGCCGTCAACTGTGCTGCATTGCCGGAGACGCTGATCGAATGCGAACTTTTCGGCTATGCGCCTGGGGCTTTCACCGGCGCAAAGCGCGAGGGCTCGCTTGGGCGCATCCGGGAGGCCAATGGCGGCACGCTGTTCCTCGACGAGATCGGCGACATGCCGGTGCAGATGCAAACCCGCCTGCTGCGCGTGCTGGAAGATGGCCAAGTTACCCCGCTCGGCGGCAAGCCGGTGAAGGTGGATTTCCTGCTCATCAGCGCGACGCATTGCGATTTCAAATCCCGCATTGCCGAACAGCGCTTCCGGGCGGATTTATACTACCGGCTGAACGGACTCGCCATCTCCCTGCCGCCCGCCCGTGAGCGCACGGATATGGACAGGCTGATCGCGAATATTCTCGCGCGCGAAGTACAATCCCGGGGTGATGGCAGTTCCACGCTGCGCTTATCGGATGAATTGTCGCGCGCTTTTCACCAATATCACTGGCCGGGCAATTTGCGCCAGCTCTCCGGCATGTTGCGCACGGCCTGCCTGATGCTGGATGATGACGAGGGAATACTCGGCCTGGACCATCTGAGCGAAGAAGCTTTGAAGGAGCTGAGCGCCCAGCCCCGGACGCCCACGCCGGAGCCCGGCGCCACCACGCTGCGCGCGCATTCGCATGCGATGATCGTGAACGCCGTGGCGCAGGCAGGCGGCAATGTCGCCGCGGCGGCGCGGCAACTGGGCATCAGCCGAAATACACTCTATCGCCGCCTTTCCGCGGGCGAGACGCGGCTGGAACACCGCTTGCCCAGATTTACCAATTAAACAAACCGCGGAACTTCAAAATTCCGCTTTATACGAGCGGCATAAAGCATGACGATGGTATTTGGACGTTTCTACGCTCCGTTTTGGTACGGGGTACGCGAAGACAGGCTCAGCGCGCCAGCAACAAACAAATTTCGAGCGAGGCTGCGACCAGCTCCTCGATCGGCCGCTCATGCCCGTTGCTGATCCAGTAGAGCGCAATGCCCGCAATCGCCCCCACCACGCCGCGCGCCAACAGATCGCGCTGCGCCGCGGGCAGTTTTTCTCCCGGGTCCAGCGCGCGCAGCAGCAGGGCCGCGAAATCGTCCTGCGCCTCGCCATAGGCCAGCTCCACCGCCGGGCTGACGCCGGTCAGCTCCACCAGGAACATCCGCGCCAGCTTTTTATCCTGCTGCAAGGCCGTGAAGTAAAAACGCAGCGCCGCCCTCCCCTTTTCGATCGCATCGCCGGGATGCTGGTGGATCACCTGTTCGATCCCGTCGATCAGCGTCCGGTTCACCCGCGCATAGGCGGCGATCAGCAGCGCCTCGCTATTGGCGAAGGATTCGTAAAAATATCGCTCCGTGAGCCCCGCCGCGTCACAAACCGCCTTCACAGTCGCGTTACGGTAGCCGGTCTCCCCATATATTCGTATCGCCGCCCGCACCAGCAAATCCTGCCTTTGCGCGCGGCGCTCCTTGGTGGAGGCACCACGGTAGCGGCGGAGAGTCAGATCTTCGGTGATCATGATTCATATTGACACGGCGCAGTGTCAGATGGCAATCTGACATTAACGAATGTCACATTAAAATAACGCGCCGACGCTTCAGGCAGGAGACCGTTTATGCCGGATGGAAATACCAAACCGGGCGATACCAAACCCCGCTATGCCAGCACGCCCGCTTTGGGCGCGGCGCTGGAGCATCTGGATATCGTCATCATCGGCGCAGGGCTCTCCGGCGTCGGTGCGGCCTGCCACATTACCCGCAAAAGTCCGGCAAGCCGCTTTGCGATATTGGAGGCCCGCAACGCCATCGGCGGCACCTGGGATTTGTTCCGTTATCCCGGCGTGCGCTCGGATTCCGATATGTATACGCTGGGCTATGGCTTCCGCCCCTGGCGCGGCGCCAAGGCGCTTGCCCCGGCGGGAGATATTCTGAATTACGTGCGCGATACCGCAAAAGCCTACGGGATCGAGCGTCATATCCGGTTCGGCCAGAAGCTCCGCCATGCCGCCTGGTCCAGCGAGGATGCTTGCTGGACGCTCGAGATCGAACAGGTGGAGACCGGCGAGACCACGCGCCTCACGACCGCCATGCTGATGATGTGCGGCGGCTATTACAGCTATGAATCCGGCCATGCTCCGCAATTTCCCGGCGCGGAGAATTTCCGGGGCGAGATCGTCCATCCGCAATTCTGGCCGGAGGGCCTGGACCATGCGGGCAAGCGCGTCATCGTCATCGGCAGCGGCGCCACCGCCGTTACCCTCGTCCCCGCAATGGCCGAAACCGCGTCCCATGTGACGATGCTCCAACGCTCGCCGAGCTATATCGTCTCACGCCCCAGCGCCGACCCGTTTGCCGCGAAAACCCGCAAATACCTGCCGGAAGCCCTGGCCGGGCGGGTCGTGCGAGCGAAGAACATTCTCGAGACGCTGTTCCTCTATAAGCTTGCGCGGCGTAAACCCGCCGAGATCAAGCGCCATATCGTTCGCCTCATCAAAAAGGAGCTGGGGCCGGATTACGATGTCGCGCGGCATTTCACCCCAAGCTACAACCCCTGGGACCAGCGCGTCTGCCTTGTGCCGGATTCCGACCTGTTCAGGGCCATTGCGAGCGGACGCGCATCCGTTGCCACGGGGCATATCGACCATTTCACGGAAACCGGCATCAAGCTCGTCTCGGGCGAGGAAATTCCGGCGGATATCATCGTCAGCGCCACCGGCCTCAACCTGCGCATGATGGGGGGGGCGACCATGACCGTCGACGGGAAAAACATGAATTTCGGCGACACGCTTTGCTATAAGGGCATGATGATCGCAGATGTGCCGAATTTCGTCTTCGTCATCGGCTACACCAACGCCTCCTGGACTCTGAAATCCGATCTCGTCTCCACTTATGTCTGCCGCCTGCTCAACTATATGCGCCGGCGGCATTACGACATCGCCGTGCCGGTGCGCGATGCTTCGGTGAAGGAAGTACCGCTGATCGACTTTTCGTCCGGCTATGTGGCGCGGGCGCGGGAGCATATGCCCAAGCAGGGCGACCGGCCGCCCTGGATGCTGCATCAGAGCTATCTGCGGGATATGCCGATGCTCCGCTATTTTCCTTTGAGGGACGGCACGATGAAATTCAGCCGCAAAACCCGGAACGCCAAGCGCGGGAATGCCGGATCATGAGCCAGATGCGCCTTAAAAACCGCACCGCCGTCATCACCGGGGCCGGGAGCGGCATCGGTCGGGCATTGTCGCTCAATTTGGCCAGCCAGGGCTGTCATCTGGCGTTGGCGGATCTGAACGAAGCTAGCCTCGCCGAAACCGCCGCCCTCGCGCAAACCAATGGCCTGCGCATCAGCACGCATGTTCTGGATGTCGCGAGCCGCGAGCAGGTCGCCGCCCTTCCGGCTGCCGTGCTGGGCGTACATCCCGGTGTGGATCTGCTGTTCAACAATGCCGGCGTGGCACTTGGGGGCATGTTTGCGCAGCTGAGCGAGGCGGAGTTCGACTGGCTGTTCGATATTAATTTTAACGGCCTCGTGCGGATGACCCGCGCCTTCCTGCCTGTGCTGCACGCGAGCGATGATGCGCGGCTCATCAATGTCTCCAGCCTGTTCGGCATCATCGCCCCGCCGGGGCAGAGTGCCTATTCCGCCAGCAAATTCGCCGTGCGCGGCTTCAGCGAGGCGCTGCGCCACGAGCTGGAGGGGAGCAGCATCGGCGTCACCGTCGTGCACCCCGGCGGCATTGCGACGCAGATTGCCAAATCCGCGCGCATCGCCAGCGCCATCGGCAACAGCACGGATGTCGAGCGCATGCGCCGCCAGTTCAACAAGGTTTTGAAATTGGACCCGGCGCGCGCCGCGGAAATCATTCTGCATGGTGTGACCCACCGGAAGGCCCGCGTGCTGGTGGGCAATGATGCGAAAATCGCCGTCGCGCTGGAGCGTATCGCCCCCGTTTCCTACTGGAATTTTCTCAAAAAACTGCTGCCGACGTCGCGCCGCGAATTAAATCCGGGTTAAACATCGGAAGCTTTCAAGCAAAACTTTGCATCCCGCACGCCGAAACGCCAGATCTGCCTTGTATCAAAAGGCAGCAACATGAAAATCCGGCTCGGCTACGACATCATCTTCACCCATCCGCAGCCCACACCCATGCTGCTGATGCTGAACATCCATTACTCGCGCGCTTCGCATATCCTCATCCCCGACCATATGCGCACCTCGCCGGCTGGAAATCTGACGCAATATCGCGATACTTTCGGCAATTGGTGTTCCCGCTTCATCGCTCCGCCCGGTGAAATCCGCTTCTCAACCGACGCGCTGATCTTCGACCCCGGCACCTACGACGTGCAAGACCCGGGCGCGATCCAGCATGAGGTCTCGGCTTTGCCCGATGAATGCCTGCAATTCCTGCTCGGCAGCCGGTATTGCGAAACCGACCGGCTGATGGACATTGCATGGTCGCTCTTCGCGAATGCCCCAACCGGTTGGGCCCGCGTGCAGGCGATTTGCGATTTTGTCCATAACCACATCACCTTCGGCTACCCCTATGCCCGCAACACCCGCACCGCGTTTGAGGCTTATAACGAGCGCGTGGGCGTGTGCCGGGATTTCGCGCATCTCGCCGTCACGCTGTGCCGCTGCATGAACATCCCGGCGCGCTACTGCACCGGCTATCTGGGCGATATCGGCGTGCCGAAGGACCCCGCGCCGATGGATTTCTCGGCCTGGTTCGAGGTTTTCATTGGCGGGCACTGGCACACATTCGATGCCCGGCACAACACGCCGCGCATCGGCCGCGTGCTCATCGCGCATGGGCGGGACGCCGCCGATATCGCGATCTCCACCCATTTCGGCCCCTGCACGCTCAATAAATTCGAAGTCTTTACGGACGAGGTTTTTTAACGCTCGTGGAGCCTCATACCGAGCGGATCAACCCCGTCAGAAACGCCCGGACATCGTTCGGAATCGCAACTGGCTCGTTTGTCACGCGGTCGACATAGACGTGCACAAAATGCCCAGCCGCGGAGGCTGTCAGCGCGTCATTTCGGAACAGCCCCACCTCGTATTGCACGCTGCTGCGCCCGAGCTTCGCCACCTTCACGCCGGCCTCCACCCTGTCCGGAAAGGCGATCGGCGAAAAATACCGGCACCCTGTTTCCACCACGAGCCCGATCGCGGGGCTCTCCGCCACATCCAGCACGCCCGCCTCGATCAGCAGCCCGTTCACCGCCGTGTCAAAAAACGAGTAGTATACGACATTGTTCACATGCCGGTACACGTCGTTATCCATCCAGCGCGTGGTGATCGTGGAAAACCGCGCATAGACCGCGCGCGCCGGGGGGCCAGGACGGGCCACGCTTGAAGCCTCCATCATCTGGTCTCCTGTTTCTTCCGTTTCTTTGTCATCGCATTCTCTGTCATCTGATCCATGGTTGACGTATACAAGAACCGGACACATGTTGCAGGCAACATAAAAACGCCCGAGGAAACCATGCGCCGCAATGCCGCCGCCAAAGCCGCCCGCGAAACGCCGATATGACCCGGCCGTTTCCATGGGAGGCAAGCTACCCGCCGGGCCTGTCCTGGGACGTGACGCCGCAGACCGGCACGCTGCCTGATTTGTTCGACGCGGCCATTGCCGCCCATGGGGATGCGTCCTTCCTGCATTATCGGGACACCACGCTCACCTACCGCCAGTTCGGCGCTTTTGTGGAGAATGCTGCCGCCGGGCTGATGCGCCTTGGCGTGCAGCCGGACGAGAAGATCGCGCTCTACCTTCCCAACACGCCGTATCACCCGGCCAGCTTCTTCGCCGTGCAGAAGGCCGGGGCCGTGGTCGTGCATCTCTCGCCGCTCGATGCGGAGCGCGAACTCATCCATAAGCTCCACGATTCCGGGGCCACAACGCTCATCACCACCAACCTGCCGCCGATGTTGCCCATGGCGCAAAAACTTCTGGCTTGCGGCCATGTCGCCCGGCTGATTGTGGGTGACGACGCCGCCTTCGGGTCCGCACTGCCCACCACGGCCATTCCGGCGGACGTTCCGAATCTGATCGACTTTAACGATCTCCTCAGCGCTCCACCGCCCCGCTCTTGGCCCACCCCCGCGCCAGATGCGCCGGCCGTGCTGCAATATACCGGCGGCACCACTGGCCAGCCAAAGGGCGCGGTGCATACGCATGAAACGCTGCTCGCGGCGATTTCCATCTACCACCAGTTCTACACCGCCCAGTCCGAGCCTAGCGAGGCGCCTGAGCGCGTCATCGCCGTACTCCCGTTTTTCCATATTTACGGACTTGTCGTGGTCTTCCTCTGGCAGTTCCACCGCGGCGCGGCGCTCATCCTGCATCCAAGGTTCGAGGCGGAAACTGTCCTGCACGATATTGAGGTGCGCCGCGCCACCTATTTCCCCGGTGTGCCCACGATGTGGATAGCGCTCAACGCGCAGCCCGGCATCGAGGCGCGGGATTTCTCCTCGCTGCGCCAGATCTCTTCCGGCGGCGCGCCGCTCCCACCCGAAATCGCTCAACGTTTCACCACACTCACCGGGCGGCGCGTCGGCGGCGGCTGGGGCATGACGGAGACCGCCGCCGCCGGCAGCTCCCACCTGTTGCAGGGTCGAATTGACCCAAGCTCGGTCGGCGTGCCGCTGCCCGGCGTGGAAATCCGCATCGTGGCGCTGGACGATCCCACGCATGTCCTGGGGCAGGACGAGACCGGCGAGATTGCGGTGCGCGGCCCGAATATTTTCAAATATTACTGGAAAAATCCGGCGGAGACGGAAAAATCCTTCGCGGAGGGCTACTTCCTCACCGGCGATATCGGTACGCTCGACGCCCATGGCTTCGTTCATCTGATCGACCGCAAGAAGGATATGATCCTCTCCGGCGGCTTCAACGTTTATCCCACCATGATCGAGAGCGCGATTTATGAACATGACGATGTCGAGGAATGCATCGTCATAGGCGTGGCGGATGAATATCGCGGTCAGGCCGCCAAGGCGTTCATCAAATTACGCGATGGCGGCGCGCCCTTCACGCTCGAAGACCTGCGCTCTTTTCTGCGTGAAAAACTCGGACGGCATGAATTGCCCGCTGCACTTGAATTCCGCGACGCGCTGCCGAAAACCGTCGTCGGCAAGCTCTCCAAAAAAGACCTGATCGCGGAGACCCGCCGTGCACCCTGAAACATATTTTCAAACGCTTATGCCCTTCAAAGGATTTTTC